>Ga0207670_10002223_pt1 | contig 10149 bp, 6 predicted proteins | sample KBSS23HmetaG_FD_184339 | JGI IMG/M metagenome (GOLD analysis project Ga0207670, IMG submission 184339) | Switchgrass rhizosphere microbial communities from Kellogg Biological Station, Michigan, USA - KBS S2-3H metaG (SPAdes) (version 2) | ecosystem: Host-associated > Plants > Roots > Rhizosphere... | reverse complement strand
GTCTTCTTTCGGTCCACTTATGAACGAGTGTGCGAGCTTCACACCGTCAACATCGCGATAGTCGCCAACATCCTCGACTATCAAAATGCGCTTGCCGTTGACGTCACGATCAATTTCCTCGTGAATCTCGAGCATCGATTTCGCATCCAGGTATTGCACGATCGTAGTTCCCCCTTTAAGCGTAGTTCTCAGCTTAAAACATGGCTTCCCATCGATCGTCTCCTTACCGAGATAGTCGACTCGATTCCCCTTTGCCGCGTAATCGAGCAATGGCCCTTCAATCGCGTTTTCTCCTTCGTCACGGATATTTTCGAGCGCTCCTCCAGTCAGTTCTTCCGCTCCCTGCCCAGGCTCCTCCTGCCAACCAATCTTTCCGTCATAGGCCCGCATCGAAGGCTTCCCATCAATAATGAAGTCCTCGCGAATTTTGTCGGGACGCATCGCATGCACCGTGAGCGGCGACGATGCCTGAGGTCCGAAACTGATCGTCGCGGTCATTGTCATCGTATTAATGGCGTGCAACTTTGCCGCACCGCCTCGGGCCGCGATGTTTTTCGCCACCAATTCGTCCGCAGTTTGTGCAGAAGACGAACCCGTAAAGCCTAAGAGCGCGACCCATAACCAACACTTCTGCATGCGTTGTACTCCTTTAATGCCGCAGAGCATACCGGTCGAATGCGAACGTAAGCTGCAGACGAGCGGCGAGAAATGAAACGGAGAGCGATCTGGGATTCTTACAATTGTGGTTGCTTGTCGCTCGGCGGAGCCGCGGTCGCGTCCGGTTTAGTGTCGCTGGTCGATTGCGGCTTCGCCTCAGGTTTTGGCTCAGGCTTGGCCTGGGTCTTTGAGTCGACGGGAGGAGCGGGCGCGGCAGGCGCCGAATCCGCCTGCGGTTTGCTTCCATATACCGAGTACTGGTCTACCGGACGCTTTAGCTTGATGGTGATTTGCGTATCGGGCTTGCTGATGTCGAAGTCTTCGCCGTAAGTCTGGAATCCTGGCGCGAGTACTTGAATTCGTAGCGGGCCATAAGGCACGCCGTCAAAATTCGTATTGCCCTCGGAGTCCGTCTTCAATTGCAGACCGCTGCGCTCCTGCTTGCCCTTCTTCCCCACTGGATGCAAGACCACGCTCGCGTTCCGGATCGGCTTTCCGTTGTAGTCGCGGATCACGCTGAAGCGCACGTTCGAAGTCGGTTCGTCGGCTAGCGCATCCCCACACAGTCCCAACAGCAACCCTAACGAGACCCAGGCCAATACCCTTTTCATGCGCATATTGTAAGCAGATTGAACGTGCAGTGTCACCTGCCAAAACCGATTCGACACTCAAGAAAAATCCCGATCAGAACTCCGAAGAAAGCAAAGCCGGCTGCGCCCAAGGTGCGCGCCGGCTGATGTCGTACATCAAACAATCTTAGGCATCAATCGTTACTGCTCGACCGCCGCTTCGCGCGGCTGCAGCACGATCTCCACGTTGCGCTCTTGGTTCAATTGAACGGTTTGCGTCAGGTTAATTCCTGCTAGCGGAACCTCCTGTTCTTGACCGTTTTCTGAAATGCAGTGCAACTTGTCGCCTTCAATCCAATATTGACGGGCAAGATAGGCGCCACCTGAGCGCAAAGCGATAACCGCCAACTGATTGTCGGACGCATTGTCTCGGGGCGATGAAACTGCTCGCTGCACTACTCGCGGTTGGATCGCTTGAGGCTCTGCTTGCGTGTTCGACGCGGGACGGAAAACTGGCGTCGAGGACCGATAGCTACTCGGGCTCGCCCAAGGCGGCATCGGAACCGAATTCCTGGCTTGTACCGGGAACGGTACTTCGACGTCGTCCATCAGCCGCAACGAAAGTCGACTCTCTCCCTTTAACGAAGGGAAAGGCCCACGAGCTGGCAGTGTCAATACTTTGATCGGCCAGAAAACCGGTATCGCCCACAAAAAGGTGTCCCGCTTCGGATGCCCCTTGCTGTGCATATTTCCCTGCGGGTCTGTTTTCAGATGCGGAGCAGAAATCACCTTCGCGGATAGCGGCAGCACTTCTGCGCCCGGCAGGATGATTCGATCGAACTCGAGCGCGATCCATCCCTTGCCGACGAAATGTCCAGGATTCTTGTAGTCCTGAAGATGGCCACCAAGCATCGCTCCACGCGGAAGCACCGAGTGTCCAAATGCACCCAAAGGTCCGAGATGACAGAGCACCGGATCGCCCACCATCGCAGTCTTGGCTGAGAAGTTGGGTTCATCCAGTGTGCATTGCAAAATTGTTCCGGCTGGGATGATGTCTTTCACTGCAGCTTGCACAATCGTGGCAAAGGTGCAGAGAAAAAGGAGGGTGAAAATCAGGGTCTTCCGGGGCATGGCGCCTCCTACACGAATCTGTCTTCAACACAAAGACAGGGGCGCAAGCATACATCAACTTCGCCTTCGCGAGAGCGAGCAAGACAACTTATTTTTGGGCCGTGCCGAAAACTCTACCCCGCCAAAAGCCAAGCCTGGTGCGGTGTTTGAGCTCATTATAATTTTCTAGGCTCCGCACTGAATGAAGCGCAACATTTCAAACTCCGCGGTGTTTTTGAGGGTGGTGAGGGGTGCGCTTCGAGGCCTAGTCCACTGGAATCGAAGCCAGCCGCGCCCCACAGACCGGGAACCCCCCATCCTGGCGCGTCTTTCCAGCCGCCGGCGACAGCTATCTGGATGACGCCACAAGACAACCAGCACTCATGCGGGAATAGATTGCTCAAACCTCGACGCGGCAAAACCTTAATCGGCAAAACCTTAATCAATGAGGCGCTACTTGCGAAAGTCCTTGCGGAGTCAAAGTGTCTCGCGGAGTCGACGTTCTTTTGGGATTAGTAAGTCACGCGTTGACAGTGCATGCGAACGGTACTAAGCTGCTCGCGCTCGAGCGACGAAATAACTCAAGCTTCTCAACCTCTCGAGGAAGAAATCACGAGCTGATGGACCCCTGGACCCATCCCTAGCTAAGGAGTTTCTCTTGAACCTACGTGTCGCTCCGTCTGGCCAACTTCGAAGTCTCCCCATCCTCGCGGTCCTGACGCTCTTCGCGAGTACGGCATTTGCACAGGTCAACCACGCTCTATCAGCTGGCACGGCCAACGATAAAACCGCACTGGCTCCCCTCGCCGTTCCACGCGCGCCGTTTAATAGCGGTGTCGCAAGAAGCAGTCACGCCATCCACCCGGCAGCGGGATTCGGGGGCGGCCCGGGATTTTTGCCCACTGTCACGTACCGTACCGGAGGCTCGGAAGCGGGCTTTGTTACCACGGCAGATGTAAATGGCGACGGCTTCGCCGACATGTTGGTGGCCAATACTTATTACTCCGATACCATCGGAGTGAGTTTGGGCAAGGGCGACGGTTCGTTCAAGAACATGGTTCGCTATCCGTCCGGCGGTAGTTCTCCCGTAACGATCGTCCCTGTTGACCTCAATGGCGACGGCAACCTCGACCTCGTCATATCAAACCAAGCGCCTTGCTATGCGTGCTCGGGCGATGGACTCGTCGCGGTCCTGATCGGTAAGGGTGACGGAAGATTCGAACCACCCGTTTCCTATGACGCAGGCGGATTTGGGTATTCAGGCATTGGTCCATCTCATATGACGGTCGTCGATCTAAATGGCGACGGAGCTCTAGACGTCCTCGTCGCAAACTGCGCCCCTCGACGCACCATCGGATGCGGCGAAGATAACGCTGTTCTTGGCGTTCTGCTGGGCAACGGCAATGGCACTTTGCAGGCGGTTCGAACTTTTAACGTCGGTGGTTTTTCGGGTGAGGGCGGCCTCGCGGTTGCGGACATCAATGGGGACGGCAAGCTTGATGCATTAGTCACCACGAGTTGCGTTTCCAGCACCAATTGTTCCCGCGGTAGTGTCAGGGTGCTTCTTGGAAAGGGGGACGGGACGTTTAAGTCTAGCGTCGCCTACCCGACCGCTGGATTTGCCGCTACCGGCATCGCCCTCGCCGACGTGAACGGCGACGGCAAGCTCGATGCGATTGTCGGCGGTTGTTCCATCAGTGATTGCTGGGCCGCCAACGGCCTCGTTTCCGTTTTGCTGGGCATTGGTAACGGAGCGTTCCGACCCGCCGTGGGCTTTGATTCTGGCGGCCGTCTTGCCGATGGACTAACTGTGGTCGACGTGGATGGCAATGGTAAGTTGGACGTCGTCGCCGCAGATACAATCGATAATTTGGTAGGAGTACTTTTGGGAAATGGCAATGGGAGCTTTCAATCTGCCCAAACGTTTCCTTCCGGAGGCACACTCGCCTACGCCATCTCATCCAAAGACATCGACGGCGATGGGAAGCCGGATGTGCTCGTGTCTAACTGCAGCGCAGGTGGAGCTTGTGGAGGAGGCATTTCCGGCGTCGTTGGAGTTTTACTAAGCTACGGGCCGACGAGCAAAACCGCGCTCCATGGCTCGGGCTCGCCCTCGTTGGTGGACGCGCCTATCACATTTACCGCTCAAGTCACATCGAATTCCGGGCTCGTGGCTGACGGTGACGTTGTGCGCTTTTACGACGGTTCGAAGTTGTTGAAGACCGCAACAACCTCCGGTGGTATAGCGCAGTTTTCGACCGCTGCGCTCGCGGCGGGGACGCACTCTATCGAAGCACTCTATTTTGGCCATTCGTCGCTCAAACGAAGTAGCGCGGTGGTGACGCAAACCGTTAAAAAATACGCTACAACCACGGCGTTAATTTCCAGTCTCAATCCCTCGCTCTCCGGGCAAGCTGTCACGTTCACGGCGCACGTCGCCACTAGCGGACCACAGCCAACGGGGACAGTTAACTTTTTCGATAACGGAATGCGGATTGGGTCGGCAGTCTTGAATAGTGGCAACGCTCGATTGACGACGTCGGCTCTTGGACTGGGCAGCAACTCGCTGGTTGCAGTTTATGTAGGGAATGCAAAGTCGGCTAAAAGCAATTCCGCCGCCGTTGTCCAAACAGTGCAGTAGGGGATCATGAAGCGCCAGATCGAATTCGTACTTGGACTCGCAAGGTGATGCTAAGACTCAGGCTCGCGCGAGAAGAACTGCACCCGACGCAATGAGTGTTCCTCCCGCCCAGTGATGCCATGTTAGCCGTTCATGAAGGAAAATCCCCGCCAGGACAATTGCCACCACCACGCTCAGTTTATCGATTGGCGCCACGCGGGACGCTTCGCCTAGTTGCAATGCGCGGAAATAGCAGATCCACGAAAGGCCTGTCGCAACGCCGGAAAGAACCAGGAATAGCCAGGCACGCCTCCCAACCGATGCGATCGTTTGGGTCTTCGTAGCCAAAGCAACCGCCCACGCGAAAACCAGAATGACGACCGTTCGAATCGCAGTGGCAAGGTTCGAGTCCACGCCCTGAACTCCAACTTTGGCAAGAATCGCCGTTACTCCCGCAAAGAAAGCAGACAGCAATGCCCAGACAAGCCAAGTCATAGATTGATCCTTTCCAACTACCGAATGGCCGAGTCGTGCTATGGAAATAGCACGTTCGGGCCATTTACCGCTTCTAGTCTTTTGACTACTCTCCGTGGTGAGCAGTTCTGGGGGAGGGCTGTTCGACACGCGTCCCACGACTCAAACCGAGTCTGGGGCGTTTGTGTTTCTAGGCCAAATATCGCCAGAGCCCCGCGTCACTCGATTCCCTTCCGCAGCCGTGCCCCCGAGCATCTCGTAAACAAATACCTCATCATTAATCAAAAACGCGTCATCCCGAAGGCCGCGCGCACTCTCCAACGCGGCGAGGGATGGACGCGGAACGTCCGAGCTGCCTCCAACTCAACTCCCAAGCCTTTCCCCGTGTAACCCCGTGTCCCCCGTGGTTAAAAGGTTCTAGTGGTTGCCACTGCTCGGAAAGTTCCGATGCGACTGGTGTCCCCTACCACCCTCCCAGCTAGTCAAGAATGCGATGGTCCGCCCGCAGCCTCTATTTGACAACGTCACACTCACATCTTATAATTAGCACTCGTTGGCTGAGAGTGCTAACAGGCTATTCGATTCGACGGTTTCTCGCTATTCAAACCCAAGCAGTATCCATTTCTCAAAGGAGTTGCAAGCTATGGCTACGAAGTTCACCCCGCTGCATGACCGCATTCTGGTCCGTCGCGTGGAAGAAGCTGAAACCACCCGGGGCGGAATCATCATCCCCGACAGCGCTAAAGACAAACCGCAGGAAGGCGAAGTGCTTTCCGTCGGACGCGGCAAATCGAACGATGAAGGCAAAGTGTTCCCTCTCGCCGTAAAAGAAGGTGACCGCATCCTGTTCGGCAAATACGCCGGCACCGAAATCAAGATTGACAACGAAGACTACATCATCATGCGCGAAGAGGAAGTTCTCGGCGTTCTCTCGGGCGCACCGGCGAAAAAAGAGACTGCGGGCGCTCGTCGATAACTTTTTGCCCCGCTGCTGTTAGCAATTGGCTACCAGCAATCGATTTCAAGCAGGCTCCGCCTGCACACACAATATTGAGGAGCTAAAGCAATGGCAAAGCAGATTGTTCATGGCGAGGAGTCGCGTCAAGCGATCCTGCGCGGCGTCAACTTACTGGCTGACGCAGTGAAGGTTACGTTGGGTCCAAAGGGCCGCAATGTTGTCATCGAGAAGAAGTTCGGGTCCCCGACCATCACGAAAGACGGCGTCACCGTCGCAAAAGAAATTGAATTGAAAGATTCGCTCGAGAACATGGGCGCACAGATGGTCCGCGAAGTCGCGTCGAAAACTTCCGACGTCGCCGGCGACGGAACCACCACCGCCACCGTTCTTGCCCAAGCCATCTTCCGCGAAGGCGTGAAGACCGTGGCCGCAGGCGCGAACCCCATGGCCCTTAAGCGCGGTATCGAGAAAGCAGTCAGCGTAATCGCAGGCGAAATCGACCGCAAAACCGGCGAGCGCGGCAAAGGCGAACTCGACAAATTCAGCAAACCAGTCTCCGGCGAAATGATTGCGCAGGTGGGAACGATTTCGGCGAATAACGACGAGACGATTGGTCACATCATTGCCGAGGCGATGAAGAAGGTTGGGAAGGATGGAGTCATCACCGTCGAAGAGGCGAAGACTCTGGAGACCCAGCTGGATGTGGTTGAAGGAATGCAGTTCGATCGCGGCTATCTGTCTGCGTATTTCGTAACCGATCCGGAGCGGATGGAAGCGTCGCTCGAGAATGCGTACATCCTGATTCACGAGAAGAAGATCAGCTCGATGAAGGACCTGCTTCCTTTGCTTGAGCAGATTGCAAAGGGCGGCAAGCCGCTTCTGATCATTGCGGAAGATGTCGAAGGCGAAGCGCTCGCGACATTGGTCGTCAACAAGCTGCGCGGCACACTGCAGGTTGCAGCAGTGAAGGCCCCGGGCTTCGGCGATCGCCGCAAGGCCATGTTGCAGGACATCGCGATCCTGACAGGCGGCAAGGCGATCACGGAAGATCTAGGAATCAAGCTGGAGAACGTCCAGATTTCGGATCTCGGCCAGGCCAAGAAGATCACGATCGACAAAGACAACACGACTGTGGTCGAAGGCAAGGGCAAGCACGGCGAAATCGAAGGCCGTGTGAAAGAGATTCGCAGCCAGATCGACAAGACGACCTCCGACTACGATCGTGAGAAGCTGCAGGAGCGACTCGCGAAGCTCGTCGGCGGCGTTGCAGTGATCAAAGTCGGCGCTGCGACTGAAACTGAAATGAAGGAAAAGAAAGCCCGCGTGGAAGATGCGATGCATGCGACGCGTGCGGCCGTGGAAGAAGGAATCGTCCCCGGCGGCGGCGTAGCCCTGGCTCGCAGCTCAGCGGCGCTCGACAAGTTGAAACTGGAAGGCGACGAACAGATTGGCGTCAACATCGTGAAGCGGGCGATCACCGAACCGCTGCGCATGATTGCTGCCAACGCCGGACAGGAAGGCGCGATCGTCCTGGGCAAAGTGCTCGAGGCGAAGGACACCAACTTCGGCTACAACGCGTTCAGCGATGAGTACGAAGATCTGGTTAAGGCAGGCGTGCTCGATCCGACGAAGGTTGTGCGGACCGCGTTGCAGAATGCCGGTTCGATCGCATCGTTGATGCTCACCACCGAAGCCCTCGTGGCCGAGATTCCGGAAGAGAAGAAGGCTCCGGCCGGCGGCGGACACGGCGGCGGTGGAATGGAAGGCATGTACTAAGGAATCGCTTTCAGCTTTCGGCTGTCAGCTATCAGCTTCAACACAACTTAGGCCCCGCTCAAAGGAGCGGGGCTTTTTTCTTTTGGGTAAGTTTCATCCCTCATTGCACTACCAGGGTGAAGGTGGTTTTGTGGGTGGGGTCGGCTGCGATGGTTATGGTGTAACTTCCGGTTGGAGTTCCGGGATCGGTATGCCCGCCGCCCCCTCCATTCCCGCCACCTCCGCCGCAAGCGATCAGGGCTCCCGCCATGCAGAGCGTGATGACGGACAACCCGACACTCAAGTGTCGACGCGTGCGCGGAATTCCGAAGAGAACAAAACAACCGAGAACTCCCGTGGACGACGCCCAGAAGATGAATTCCCCAGCACCGCGGGATGAAGCGACTGTGTGCGGGCCCGTGGTCGAGATTGTCAACTGAGTGTTGCCCGGGCCAGTGACCGTCGGCGGGTTAAATGTGCAACTTGACTGAGCCGGGAGACCCGAACACGTTGCCGATGTAAACGCGAGAGTCGCGGCGTAATTCGATTGCCCGGAAATCACGAGTTGGACAGCTCCCTGCGAACCGTGTGTCACGGTCAACGAGGGCTGACTCACACTCAAGGCAAAATCGGTGCCAGAAACGGTCACCGAGCCGTTACCGAAAGTTTGGGCGGCGGGGTAATTGGAATCACCCTGATATGAAGCATTAACAGAGGTGTTTACGTTCGGCGTAAACGTGAAAGTCGCACGCAAGCCAGGGTTGCCGCCAGCATCATTAAAGGTCGCATAGGTAGTTGTACCGGATACAGACTGTCCGCTCGATGGATCGGTGAAGGCCACCGTGCCGGATGGAGGCGTGCCTCCCTTCGCTCCCGTGGTGTTTATGGTTGCCACAAGAGTCGCTGTATCGCCGGGGTTGATGGTCTGCGACGATGGCGTGAGGGTCAGGGTGGGACTTGGGTACTTCACGACGACTGACGCGGTACTGGCTGATGTCGAGGACAAATAGTTGATGTCCCCGTTGTAATTGGCGGAGATGGAGTAGGTGCCTGGTGTAGAAACGGTGGCGTTGATTGCAGCGCCCAGCGATGCAGGACTGGTGACCGTTGCGTTTTGCGGTGCATAGCTGACGGTCCCGCTTAGTGGCGATCCATTGGCAGTGAAGGAAACTGTTCCCGAGGGTGCAGCGCCGTTGCTGATGGTTTGAACGGTCAAGTTCACGCCGAAAGGCGTGCCCACGGTTGCCTGGCCCGAAACAAGCAATGGACCGATCGTGGTGGTTGCCTTGGTGATCGTGATGGACTTGCTGGACGTGCTCGCATTGAAGCTGGTGTCTCCGAGGTAATTGGCCTGCAGTGGGTGAGTGCCGCCAGTCAGCTGGACAAGGAAGTCCTCGGTGTAACCGAGACTATTGAGCGTGAACCCTCCTCCGTCGAGAGCGGCACCATTATCCGTAAGATTCAGGTTTCCGGTAGGGCAAGCGACGGCGCGAGTGGGGTTCGGCTCGCAGGAAGCGCTAGCGGAGTTGGTCACATCTACACGAAGAAAGTATGGTGTCCCGTAGATTGCAGACGTAGCACCATAATTCGGACCCGCTGAAGAGAAGGTGACGAACTGTAACTTCGTGAGGCTTGCTTCCTTATTTACCGTGATGTTGACGGGCGATGAATCGCTCGCTGCGAAAGCGCCGTCCCCTGGGTAGTGGGCGGTGACGGCGTAGGTGCCTCCCGGCAAGAGATTGGTGGACCAACTGGCTGCACCGGAGGCGAGAAGGTGGCTGTCGATACCGAGCTTGCTTCCTCCCGAGCCACCGATCAGGGAGACAGATCCGGTGGGCGTACCCGTTGCAGGCGCGGTTGCGGCAACGCTCAAGGTGACGGTTACGGGCTGTCCGTGAGTGACTGTGGCGGGCGTGAGACTGGTGAGAGTTGTGGTGGAGCCTTTGAAGGTGACGGTGTTCCACTGGTTGATCAAATTCTTGGCATTGACAGTCCCGAGTCCCGTC
>Ga0207670_10002221_pt1 | contig 10156 bp, 6 predicted proteins | sample KBSS23HmetaG_FD_184339 | JGI IMG/M metagenome (GOLD analysis project Ga0207670, IMG submission 184339) | Switchgrass rhizosphere microbial communities from Kellogg Biological Station, Michigan, USA - KBS S2-3H metaG (SPAdes) (version 2) | ecosystem: Host-associated > Plants > Roots > Rhizosphere... | reverse complement strand
GCCGAAGATACAGGTTTTCGCGTCGGACGTTGACGACGAAGCGATTGTCGAGGCGCGCGAGCATCGTTATCCCGAATCAATCGAAGCGGACGTTTTGCCCGAACGCCTGAAAAGATTTTTCGTCAGGGAAGGCTCGTTTTATCGCATCAAAAAAGAGCTGCGCGAGACGGTTTTGTTCGCGCCGCACAATATTTTGCGCGATCCGCCGTTTTCGCGGCTCGATATGATCTCGTGCCGCAATCTGCTTATTTATCTGAACCGCGAAACGCAGGAAAGAGTTTTGCAGATTTGCCATTTCGCGCTTAACTCGCACGGTTATCTTTTCTTGGGAAGTTCGGAAACGGCGGAAAGCGTTGCGACGTTGTTTTCGCCGGTTAATAAAAAACAACGCACTTATTTGCGCCGCACCGCGTCGCTTGCGCAGACTTCGATGCCGATGATGCCGGTCGTCGGTCGGTGGGACGCTCGTCCGCCCGAAAGAAAATCCGATGCGGTGCGCGACCGCGCCGCGACTTTGGGCGAACTTCACTACAAGCTGCTCGAAAATTACGCGCCGTCGTCGGTTTTGGTCGATCAGAATTTCGACATCGTTTACTTGAGCGGAACGGCAAACAAATTTCTGCGATTTTCGGGCGGCGAGCCGTCGCGCAACCTGTTAAAAGCCGTCGTTCCCGATCTGCTGCCCGATCTTCGCGCCGCGCTTTTTACCGCCCAGCGCGAGCATAAATCGTCGGAATTTCCGAATATCCTCGTTCGCATCGGCGACGAAGAAACGAGGATCAATCTGATCGTTCGCGCCGTCGATGTCAAAGACGAAGCGAGCGATTTTCTGCTCGTCATTTTCGAAGAAAGAAATTCTCCGGCCGTTCGGCAGAAAACCGACCTCGAAATTCAAAAAATCTCCGACAAGGACGAAGTGATGGAAACGGTCGTCCGCCGTCTCGAAGAAGATTTGCAGCGGACGAAAGAACACTTGCGTTCGATCATCGAACAGCACGAAACGACGGTCGAAGAACTCAAAGCCTCGAACGAGGAATTGCAGGCGATCAACGAAGAGCTGCGTTCGGCTTCGGAAGAACTGGAGACGAGCAAGGAAGAGCTGCAATCGGTCAACGAGGAGCTGACGACCGTCAATCAAGAACTCAAAGCCAAAATCGAGGAAGCGAGCCGCATCAATTCCGATTTGCAGAATTTGATGGCGGCGACCGACATCGCCACGATCTTTCTCGACAGGAATTTGCAAATAAAACGCTACACGCCGCCCATCGAAGACCTTTTCAACATTACTTCGGCGGATGTCGGACGACCGCTCAAACATTTTACGCATCGTCTGAGCTACGAAAATCTGTCGGAGGATGCGGAGCGAGTTTTGCGAAACCTGAAGCCCGTCGAGCGCGAAACTACCGACGCCGACGGCACTGTTTTTATGGCGCGTTTCCTGCCGTATCGCACGATTGACGACCGCATCGAAGGCGTGGTTCTAAATTTCATAGATGTCACCGACCGCAAACGAGCGGAAAAAGCGCAGCGCGAATCCGAAGAGCGATTCCAGCTGTTTTTCGCCGCGACGACCGAAATTTTATACTCGATGAGCGCGGATTGGAGCAAGATGTTCTCGCTCGTCGGAAAGAGTTTTCTCGCCGATACCAAAAATCCGAGCCTGACGTGGCTCGAAGAATATATTCCCGACTCGGACAGAGAACGGACGAAAGCGGCGATTGACAAAGCCGTCCGCACCAAACAGACGTTCGAGCTCGAACACCGCATTATTCGCGCCGACGGTTCTGTCGGTTGGGCGTTTTCGCGGGCGATTCCGCTTTTGGACGAGTCGGGCGAAATAGTCGAATGGTTCGGCGCGGCGAGCGACATCACCGAGCGCAAACACATCGAACAAGCCGTGCGCGAATCGGAAGAATATCTCCGCGCCCTGTTCGATCAGTTCATCAGCGGCATCGCCGAGGGCGATCTGACCGGCAAATTTACCAACGTCAACGACCGCTATTGCGAAATCACCGGCTATTCGCGCGAAGAACTGCTCGGGATGCGGATGCAGGACGTCACGCATCCCGACGATTTGTCGCGCAACCGCGAAGGATTTAAACGACTGGCGGCGACGGGCGAGTCGTTCGAGATCGAAAAGCGGTACGTCCGCAAAGACGGCACGGAAATCTGGGTTCACAGCAGCGTTTCCGCGATCCGGGACGAAAACGGCAGCCCGCAAACCGCCGTCGTCGTTTCGGTCGACATCAGCGAGAGAAAACTGACGGAAGAAGCCCTGCGCAAATCCGAAGAACATTACCGCGCGTTGATCAACCAGAATCTCGCCGGAATTTTCGAGATCGATCTGGACGGCAAAGTCTTTTTTGCCAACGACGAATTTTGCCGGATGCTCGGTCAAAAATGCGGAGAATTGCCGAACATACCGATGGCGGATTTTATTTATCCGGAAGATTTGCCGGCGAGCGTCGAAAAGCTCGAACAGATGAAAAAGGATGGAAAGCCGTTCGAGACGGAACAACGTTTTGTCAGGCACGACGGCACGGAAATCTGGGTTCATAACAGCGTCTCGCCGATCACGGACAGCGATAAAAAGCTTCATTCCGCCGTGATAATTTCGGTCGATATCACCGAGCGCAAGAAAGCGGAAATGCTTCTGCACGAAACGGAAGAACGCACGCGCATCACGCTCGAAGCCGCCGAACTCGCCACCTGGGAATGGAATCTCGAAACGGGCGAAGTTTTCTGGAACGAACAGCATTTTCGGCTGTTCGGCATGAAACCGCGTAAAAAACCGCTCACGACCGACGATTTTTTCCGTCACGTTCATCCCGATTTCCGCGAATATGTCACCGCCGAGCTGAAAAAGTCGGTCGAAAAGAAAGTGCCGTTCGATGTCGAGTTCTGCGCCGTTTTGACGGGCGGCGAAACGCGCTGGATGAGCGGTTACGGGCGCGTTACGGCAAGCGGTAAAAAGGGCGAGACGACTAAAATGAGCGGCGTGATGTTTGACATCACCGACCGCAAGACCATCGCCGAAGCTCTGCGAAAGAGCGAAGAACAGCTTCAGCTTATTTTCGAAAGCACGAAGGAATACGCCATCGTCACGTTCGATCTGGAAGGCGTTATCACGCGCTGGAATACGGGCGCGGAAAACATATTCGGTTACGCGGACAGCGAAATAGTAGGTTTGAAAGGCGACATTCTCTTCACGCCCGAAGACCGCGCCGCCGACATTCCCGCCAAAGAATTTCAGACCGCGCTCAAAAAAGGTCGCGCCGAGGACGAACGCTGGCATCTTCGCAAAGACGGCTCGCGCTTTTTCGCCTCGGGCGTGATGCAGCCGCTCAAGAACGGCAAGCCCAAAGGTTTCGTCAAGATCGCCCGCGACCAGACGGAAAAACTGCAAACGGAAACGGCTAGGCGCGAGCAGGAGCTGCTGCGCCAGTTCGTCCGCACGCAGGAGGACGAACGCCAGCGCATCGCCCGCGACATCCACGACCAGTTCGGTCAGCAGCTCACGGCTCTGCGTCTGAAAATCGATGCTCTGAAAAAAACGTGCGCGAAAATGGACGCTCCCGACGGTGAAAACGCCGCCGCGCAGATCGAGGAACTGCAGCAGATCAGCGAATATCTCGACCGCGACGTCGATTTTCTCGCGTGGGAGCTGCGCCCGTCATCGCTCGAAGATCTGGGCTTGCGCCTGACCTTGCAGAATTACGTCACGGAATGGGAAAAACACACGGGCGTTAAAACCGAATTTCACACGATGGGTTTGAGCAAAATCAAACTGACGAACGAAACCGAAACGAATCTCTACCGCATCGCGCAGGAATCGTTAAACAACATTCTCAAACACGCCGATGCGACCGCCGTCTCCGTTCTGCTCGAAAAGCGAAAAGAAACGCTCGTTTTGATCATCGAGGACAACGGCGTCGGCTTTGATCCGAACAAAAAACGTAAAGGCGCAAAAGGTCTCGGACTCGTCGGAATGCGCGAACGCGCCAGAATAGTCGGCGGCGAAACCGAAATCGAATCCGAAAAAGGCAAAGGCACGACCATCTACGTCCGCGTGCCTGTAAAATCAACAAATTCAACGAAATAATTCAAAGATACAAGCTCTGAATGCAGCGTAAAAATGCGATATTGCAATGTAACATCGCATTTTTACGCCGGAACGAGCCGTTGATGCAACGTAACAAGCCGTTGATACGATGTAACAAAGCCTTCTTACAACGTAACAAAGCATTCTTACAACGTAACAGGCCGTTGTTACGTTGTACCAAAGCATTCTTACAACGTAAAATTGCTTTATTACGATGTAAAATTGCTTTATTACAATGTAACAAGCCGTTGTTGCAACGTAATATTCGCTTGTTGCATTGTAACAACGCGATTTTACAGACAGTTCAAGCAGAAGCCCGACCGTAAGAGAGCGGCGAAATACTCAACCTGAGTCTTTCCGCCGCTCCTTACGGTCGGGCTTCTGCTTAAAAAAAAGCGATTCCGGAGAAAAGTTCTGGACTTTTTTTATTTTTTATATATAATGCTCGCGTAAAGATTTAATTGGAGTTTTGCTTCCGCGTCGTTGATGTTCTTTCCGCATCGGCGTTTCCGCTGGTGCGGAATATAAAGCTTCATCGCTCCCGAAATCAAAACTTCGGCTCAGTCTTACATTCTAAAAAAAATTAAAGTGAGGTGAAAATTTATGATTCCAAGTCCGAGATGGTTTCCGACCAATTTGGCGGAAAGAGTTTTGTGGTATGCCAATTTTGCAATGCAGTTTGCGCTCGTCGCCGAATCGCTCGGTTTAGCCGACAAGATTCCGCAGGTCAACGACGACAATCTCGTCATGCAGTTTATGGGCGGCGCGGACACGAGCGTCAATGCTTATCAGGCAAGTATTCAGCAGTTTCGCAGGATAATCACCGAAGGTGCTCCCGGAACGACGACACCGAAGTTTCCCGATAACCTGACGCTCGCTCTGCCGAAAGTCGTGGCAACGGGACTTTTTACCCGCATCGATAAACTGCGCGGTCAGATTATGAAAGCCGACAATTATACGAACGAGATCGGTGCATTGCTCGATATTCTGGTGAAAGGCAAGGATTCTATCGCGTCCGAAGACAGGAAACCCGCGCTCAAAGGACGAACGATGCCCGCCCAGCAGATTCTCGTGGAATTTGTGCGCGGCGACAGCGACGGCATCAATCTGCGTATGAGCATTGACGGCGGCGAGCCGATTAATGCGGGAAACTTTTATAAATCGCCCGTACTATTAAACGTTCCCGGCGACGCTTCGAAACCGCACGAAGTCGAAATCATCGCGCGTTACATCGAAGACAATACGCCCGTCGGTCAAAATTCCGATGAAATCAAACTCGTCAGCCAAACCTGATGAGGAATGAAGGATGAAGAGTTTTGAGCTCTGATTTGTAATTCAGGATTCAAAATTCAAAATTCGAAACTTATTTCATCCCTGCATTGAGGCGCGGATGAAGTAAGGGCGTAATAAATTTGAGATTAAAAACTAAAAAGTTCTTGCACGGTTTTTTTTAATTTTTAATTTTACTAAGCCCTTACTTCGTTCGCGTCCTCTAAGATGCAGGATTTAAGACTTGGGATTGAAAATTAATTTTCAATCCCAGGTCTTAAATCCTAAATTTTTGAAAAAGGCGATCAAAGTATGTATGTTTTAATCGCCTTTTTCCGCGAAACGAAATCGTCTCGTTAATAATTTCGCCCGCGAAAATCGTTTAACCTGCTTTACTCGTTTCCTTTTCGACGAGAGCCGTTTTTTGCCGGCGCAGAGCCGTTTCGATCTCGACGGCGGCTTCGCCGTTTAATCAATTAGAGATCATTTTCGGCTTTTTGAAAGTAAGCTTTGATACAAAAAAACCGGAAAATCATCGCGGCTCGTTCGTTTTGCCCTTTAAAAACTTCTCGCGAAAGAATAGTATTTCTTAAACATTAAGCCTTAATTCTTAGAAACTAAAAGTTAAAGAAAACTTATAAGGTTATTTTCAGAAGGTGATTATGCTGCAAGTTCTCCTCGTCGAAGATCACGAAATCGTTCGTGAAGGCGTAAAATTACTGGTCGATTCGCAGGACGATATGAAAGTCGTCGGCGAAGCCGAAAACGGCGAAATCGCCATCAAAAAAGCCGCCGAACTGAACCCCGATATTATCGTAATGGACGTTTCGATGCCCGAACTCAACGGCTTGAAGGCGACCAAGCGCATCAAACGACTTTTCCCGCAAATGAAAATCCTGACGCTGACGCGCCACACCGACGACGGCTATATTCAGCAATTAATTCAGGCGGGCGCGAACGGCTACGTTCTCAAGCAAAGTGCGCCGAACGAACTCATCAATGCGATTCGCGTCGTCGCCGAAGGGAAAGCGTATCTCGATCCGGCTCTGACCGAAAAAGTAATGGGCGGTTATCTGCGCCAGTCAACCGCCAGAGCCAACGCCGCCAAAGTTCAGATCACCGCCCGTGAAATCGAAGTCATACGCCTGATCGCGTGGGGCTACAGCAATAAGGAAATCGCCGAACAAATCCAGCTCAGCGTCAAGACCGTCGAAGCGCACAAAGCCAACGCGATGCGCAAACTCGGAATGTCGAGCCGCATAGACATCGTTCGCTACGCCATCCTGCAAGGCTGGCTGGAAGACAATTAAACCGTAAATCGTAAATCGTGAATCGCGGAAGAAAGTTTAGAATTTCGCAAACAAAAATTTTCGATTAACAAGTAAAAATTAATTACTAACAAATAACGATTCACGACTTACGATTCACGATTCACGATTTACGATTAGGGAATTTCCCTATGAAAAATATCTCTTTTCCCGATTCCCGATCCTCGTTTCGTTTTCTAAAGTTCATATTAGTAAATATATTTCGTTTTTTCCTTGATAAGAATTTTCCTCCAAAGGATGAGCAGAATTAATAGACTTCTCGGACTATTGACCATGCAAGGAGGGCTGTGAGCGGATTTGTAGATGATCCGCTCTTTTTTTTATGTGAATTTCTTTTTTCCAAAACCCTTCGGAACGTTTGAAGAATACCTCAAAGCCCGAACGCTTTTTCCTCAAGCCTTTCTAAAAGTTTATGAATCCCGAAAGTACCGGAGAAATAATTCCGCTCGGTGAATCGCCGGAAACGTCGATCTTGCCGCGCATCGCCGGCGGCGAGAAAAATGCGTTTCGCGAATGCGTCGAAAAACACGGCGGTATGATCTGGCGGCTGGCAAAACATTACGCCGATTCCGAAACCGTCGCGGAAGCAATGACGCTGGAAATATTCCGCGAACTCTGGAAATGCGCTGCGGGCTTTGATCCCGAACATTGTGCGGAAGAAGTTTTTATCCGCCGGATCGCTTATCGCTGTTTGTTGAAAATAAGGGAAAATCCCTAGAAAGATTATCTTGTTTCCTTATTTTTTCTATTCGGTCTTTGTGAAACAATTCATTAGATCAGTCGCAATCACGTTTAATTCGAATCGAGCGTTTGTAAGGCATAACAGCCGGAACGCCCGAAAATATAAAAGTATTTTGAAGTATAAAAATTACAATGCCGGATCTTAACAACATTGGCTGCGCTCTGCCGAATATGTGCTATTTACCCCCTGATAAATCATCCGAGCAAATGCAGGATAGAACGTCTTCGAAATACGCGGCGGACGGAAAACCGTCCGTGTTGATCTTCGGAACCGACGCGGAAATCAGATTGCTGCTTAAAACGCTTCTCGGTATATGGAACTACGATTTCGAAGAAGCGAAAAGCGTCGAGGAAGCGCTTTTCAAGGCTTCGCGAAAAAACTTTAATGTGGTTTTGATGGACACGAAAATTTCATTTCCCGACAGTTTTGCGGAAATGCGCGTGATGCAAAAATCTTTCTTAAAACATTCACCGTTTATTTTGTTTTCAGGTCACGTTCAAACCGATGTCTGTCTGTCGGCTCTTGCGGCGGGCGCAACCGATTTTTTCATCAAACCGATAGACTTCGATCTTCTCGAAGAAACTCTGAAAATGCGCATCGCCGAATCCAGCCGAGTAAAACAAAATTCGTAGCTCATTTACTGCATTTTAATAATCTTCTGCAAACAAACAAGGGGGAAATATGAATCACGGATACAAACCGACAAACGGACATTCAAAAGCTTTAAATCAAGCGGTCTTCACAAATCCGCAGCAGGCTCTGCTTCAAAGAGCAACGGGAAAGATAAAGCTTTCCCAGACATATTTAGTTAATGAAACGATTTCAAACGAGCTGCTCAAACCCATTTCGATCTACGAAGAGAGGGAGTTTTTCGATGCGATGGAAGTAGTTCATCTCGAAAGATGCGAAACCATTTCAAAACCTGAAGACCCCATTCGTCATTTGTATTTCCCGGAATCAGCGGTCGTTTCCGAGTTTCAGATTCTGGAAAACGGAAAAACCGTCGAAATCTCGATGACCGGACGCGAAGGAGTCGTCGGCATCAACGCGGCTTTCAACGCCCGTCAGACGCAAAACTTTTCGCAGGTTTTAATTCCCGGCAAAGCTTTTCGCGTCAGTCTGCAATCTTTTAAAGGGCGGCTCGACAACTGCAATCTGTTTCAAAAAAGCATATATAAATATGTCAATCAACACATTTCGCAGATTTCGCAGAGAGTCGTCTGCAACAGCCAGCACTCGACCGAAGAACGTCTCTGTCTTTGGCTTTTGATGATAACCGAGCGGTGCGGAAAAACCGTTCTGCCGCTCACGCAGGAACAAATAGCACGTTTTTTAGGCGTTCATCGTCCGAGCGTAACGCTGGTAACTCAAAATCTGCGAAGCGAAGGCGTGATCGATTATCTTCGCGGAAAAGTTTCGATCACCGACCGGCAAAAACTAAAAAGCCGCGCCTGCACTTGTTACGCGGCAATGGCGAGAAGTTGAAAACGGGAGTTCGAATGTCATATCCAACAAAAAAAGACTTCTTTTAACGAACAAAACGACAAATGAGGCTATTTCGTTATATAACCGAAAATTGAGTTCTGGAAAAAAAACGGCAGAATAGCCCCGGTAAAAATTGAAGCGAAATAGAGCTTTATCAACTCGTTCGGCTCAATTAAAATCGAGCCGAACCGATCTTGAATGATGATTGCTTATTCCCGTTTATAGATTTTCCCGCCGTTACATATTTATAAAGCGTCGCTTTGGAAACTCACCGCTGCGGAACTTCATTTGCCGATACGCGGCATTATTTACAAAACACGATTATTACAGTGCGCCGATAAAATCGGCAGTTAAACTGCTCGTAATCTATTGATTTTACGCAGCAGTTTTTTTGTCTTTTTGTTAAAGTCGGAAAATCGCGTCAATAAGCTTTAACGGTTTAAGGAAAAAGTGTGCTTAAAAATCCTTTTGCTTTAAAGATACTAATTTTTATGTCAAATGATAGTCTTGATCGATTTTCGGGGCGTTATTGATTGAAAGCCACTGAAATTAAAAATTTATATTAATCATCTACTTGGGAATTTACATGGAATTAAGAAATCAAATACGACAAAAGCTGCATGGACGCGAGATCATTGAAATAGTTGATGACGGTACGTATGACCATAACGGCAGAGTCGAAAGTTTCGGCAATACTCTAAAGTCGGTAGAAAATTTTGTAAATAGAAATGTATTGTCGTTATTTTCCGAAACGGCGGTTTTACGATTCGCTGCTGATAAAACGGCTTTCCGATTCGGTCGGATGTTTAATAAAACCGAACAGGACTTTGACTCCGATGTCTTGAAAGATCTGGGCAAGGCAATGATTCAGCCGTCAAATCTTGATCCGCCGGACGATTCGAAAAATCCGGCGGGCTACACTTTTCTCGGACAGTTTATAGCCCACGACTTATCTTTCGATGAAAACGCCTCGGACTTTCCGGACGAACTGATTGAATCGGACGACGAATTAAAATCAAAACGTACGCCGACACTCGAACTGGACAGTCTTTACGGATTGCTTTTCGATAAAGACGGTAACGAATTTTTCAATCCGGCACTATATAAAGACAAATCCCGGTTTAGAATTGACCTGACTGTTAAAGAAAACCCGTCCCTTCATGATGATAAATTAGTTTTGCCAAACGACCTGCCGCGTAAAGATCAAATCGCACTAATCGGAGATCCGCG
>Ga0207670_10002220_pt1 | contig 10158 bp, 10 predicted proteins | sample KBSS23HmetaG_FD_184339 | JGI IMG/M metagenome (GOLD analysis project Ga0207670, IMG submission 184339) | Switchgrass rhizosphere microbial communities from Kellogg Biological Station, Michigan, USA - KBS S2-3H metaG (SPAdes) (version 2) | ecosystem: Host-associated > Plants > Roots >... | reverse complement strand
AGGGCTATGGGCGGACGAGCGCGAATTGGATTTGGACGAACCGCTCGAGGACTTTCTGCAAAATGAACGCGAGCTAACGGCTATGGTCGCTTGTGAGCCGGTCACAGATCTCGGATTGGCCGAAGAGGTCATCCGGTATCACTACACAGCTCGACCGCACGACAATGCCCACATCGTTTACTTTCGCGATGAGCACTAACAACGCAGTGCAGAGCGACGCCAATCTTCCCCCGATTTAGTTGACACCCGGCCTAACAGGTCGGAGGTGGTTGTGGCAAAGGCGGGCCTCGAGCGATAAGCGGCTGGGAACTCTGAAGTACATTCAGCGCCGCTTCGCGACTCTTCCGAATTGGTCCCCGCCTTCGCGGGGACGACGATCCTTAGCGGACTGAAGCCACCCCTAGCCGCCGACGATCATCCCCGTCAGCACGTAGGCCTGCAGCGTCACCAGCAGCCCGACCAGGCAGGCAAGCGCGATCGAGTGCCAAAAGACGAAGCGCAGGATCGAGCCTTCGTGTCCGAACCAGTTGGTCGCGGTCGAGGCGACGACGATCGACTGGGCGTCGATCATCTTGCCCATGACGCCGCCCGAGGAGTTGGCCGCGGCCATCAGGACCGGCGACAGGCCGAGCTGCTCCGAGGTGATCTTCTGCAGGCCGCCGAAGAGCACGTTCGAGGCGGTGTCCGATCCCGTGAGCGCGACGCCCAGCCAGCCGAGCAGCGTGCCGAAGAACGGGTACAGCACGCCCGTGTGCGCGAACGCGAGGCCGAGCGTGGCGTCGAGCCCGGAGAAGCGCGTCAGCGTGCCGATGCCGAGCATCGCCGAGATGGTGATGAGCGAGTAGCGCACGACCCAGATCGTGCGGCCGTAGGAGCGCAGCAGCCCCATGGGCGAGAAGCCCATGACGAAGCCCGAGATGATCGCCGCGATCAGCATGCCGGTGCCGGTGTAGGACAGCCAGGTGAAGGCGAACACGGCGCCCTCCGGCGTGGGCTTGGCGACGACCGGCGGCACTTTGTCGATCATGTTGTGCAGGCCCGGGACCGGGTAGCTCCAGGTGAAGTGCGGGTTGACCGCCGCCTTGAACCATCCCGTGCCCCAGATGAGCAGGATGGCGCAGACGATGATCCACGGCGTGAGCGCCTTCCAGACCTGGGCGCGCGTCGGCTTCGTCGCGGACATCGCCGCGGGCGCGGGCGCGGTGCCGGCCGAGTCGTCGCGGGTGCGCAGCTTCGGCGAGGTCCACACCGTCTTCGGCTGCCAGAGCTTGAGGAACCCGATCAGGCACGCCATCGAGATGAGCGAGGCGCCGATGTCGACGATATAGGGGTTGACGAAGTTGGAGATCAGGAACTGCGGGATCGCGAAGGACACGCCGGTGACGAGGATTGCCGGCCAGATCTCCTTCATGCCTTTCCAGCCCGCGAACACCCAGATCAGCCAGAACGGCACGATCAGCGAGAAGAACGGCAGCTGCCGGCCGACCATGGCGCCGAGTACGTAGGGATCGAGCCCGGTCACCGAGGCGAGGCCGATGATCGGCGCGCCCAGCGCGCCGTAGGCGACCGGCGCCGTGTTCGCGATCAGCGAGAGCCCGGACGCCGCGAGCGGCGAGAAGCCAAGGCCGATGAGGATCGCCCCGGTCACCGCGACCGGGGTGCCGAAGCCCGACGCGCCCTCGAAGAAGGCGCCGAAGGCGAAGGCGATGAGGAGCAGCTGCAGTCGCCGGTCGGGCGTCACGCCGCCGATCGTCTGCTGCAGGGTGACGAACACGCCCTTCTCGACCGTGAGCCGGTACAGGAAGATGACGTTGAGCACGATCCAGCCGATGGGAAAGAAGCCGGTGACGAGGCCGAGGACCCCGGCGCGGATCGCCATGGCGGAGGGCATGGTGAAGGCCTCGACCGCGATGAAGATCGCGACGGCGAGCGCAATCACCGCGGCGATGTGCGCCTTGACCTTGCCCGAGGCGATCAGCACCAGCAGCGTCACCACCGGGATCGCGGCGACCAGAGTCGACAGCGCTTCGTTCGAGAACGGGTTATAGACCTGGTTCCACATCGGGCCTCCTCGCGGCGAGTGCGCGCAGCATAGAGGCGTTTCCTTGCAAAATACTTACGTAACGGTCCGAATTTCGGAACAGGCGGTTATTCCGGAAACCGAAGTAGCATTCTTTTCACGGGAGAGAGAAAAGCCATGAGATTCGCGCGCGCGACCTCGGTGTTGCTGTTTGCGCTCCTCGCCAACGTCGCACTTCTCGCAGGATGCGCGTCGACTGCCTCGTCGCCGCCGGCGGCAAGCGCCGATGCGACGAAGGCGCAGATCACCGTCCTCTACGACGCCTTCGGCAAGACCTCCTCGATGCAGAAGGACTGGGGCTACGCCGCACTGGTCGAATACGGCGGCAAGCGCATCCTGTTCGACACCGGCAACAATCCCGACATCCTGGCCCGGAACGCAAGAGCGAAGGGCGTCGACCTGGCAAGGCTCGATTTCGTCGTCATGTCGCACCGGCACGGCGATCACATGGGCGGCATGGCCTACCTCTTGAGCGTCAATCCCAAGGTGAAGATCTACGCGCCCAAGGAAGGCTTCGGCGTGTATGGCGGCGACCTGCCGAGCACGTTCTATCGCAAGGACGCGTCGCTGCCGCCGGAGCAGCGCTACTACGATGGCGCGCCGCCCGAGACCATGCGCTTCGGCACGGCCTGGCCAGGCACGGACTTCCAGCTCATCGACCGGACCACCCAGATCGCGCCCGGAATCCACCTCATCTCGCTTGTCTCCGACAAGCCGGGGACGCTGGAGCTGCGCGAGCTGTCGCTCGCCATCGACACGCCCGACGGACTGGTCATCGTGGTGGGCTGCTCGCACCCCGGCATCGACAAGATCGTCGAGGCCGCCTCGAAGATCAACCCGCGCATCAGTCTCATCGCCGGCGGTTTGCATCTGGTCGTCGCCAAGGACGACGAGATCGACAAGATCACTACGAACCTGCGCGACACGTACAAGGTCGGCTACGTCGCGCCGGGACACTGCACCGGCGAGCCGACTTTCGCCGCGCTCAGGAAAGCTTTCGGCGAGCGCTATCTCTACGCCGGCCTGGGCACGGTCCTCGCGCTGGGCGCCCGGCCGCGTCCGCTTGCCGAAGGCGGCTCGCCGCGCGTCAGCCTGGACGAGGCCGATCTGGAGAGCTACCGCATGCTGCTGGCGGGCAGCGACGAGGACGAGCATCGTCCCGAGGGGAACCGCCTCGCTGCAAATGCGACTGTCGTGCCCTAACGAGCCGTCCGGCGCCGTTTGGGCGCTCTTGCCTTACGCGCTTTTGCGGTGTTCTTTGCGCTCGTTCGCGGCCTGTGAGGCGAGCCGCGTCGCATCCTCGGCGGCACGCGCCGCGAAGGAATAGCCCTCGCGCATCTGGTCCTTCGCCTGGCCCATGGTCGACTGGAACTGGTCGATCATGGACTTCTGCGCGTCGGCGGCCGCGCGCCACCAGTTCGCCCAGAACTCGCCCACGCGCTCGAGCTGCGCGCCCGCCATGCGGGAGTTGAACGCCACCATGTCGTCCAGCCCTTTCACCTCGCCGGCTTGCGCAGTCGAGCGCGTGCTCTCGTCGAGCGCTTTGCGGACCAACTGAAGCTGCTGCTGCTGGAACCGCTCGGTCTGCTCGAGCGAAAGCTTCATTATGTCGGTGGCGGAGCGAATGCCCGCGCGATACAAGTCAAGCATTTGAGCTTGCATGGAAATCTCTCTATTGAATTGAAACCGATTAGGGCCTTCGAGTTTAGCGGGCGGCGCCGTGCGCGGATATCGCCGCAATGCAGCAGCGTGCTATGGTCGTCCGCTTGACAGGCGCTTCACAACGTCGCCGCGCGGCAACGCGCATCGTTTACAGAATCGCCCCTCGCGGCGTAAGGTAAACGAAGGATAGAGGAGGAGCCGATGCGATTCCTGACGAACGCGCTCGCATGTGGATTGCTGTCGCTCGCGAGCTCGCTCGCCGCGCAGAGCTTTCCGGCCAAAACCATCACGCTCATCGTGCCGTTCGCCGCGGGCGGGCCGACGGACAGCCTGGCGCGGATTTTCGCCGAGCCGCTGAAGCAGTCGCTCGGCCAGACGATCGTCGTGGAGAACGTGACCGGCGCCGGCGGGACCATCGGCCTGACCCGCGCCGCGCGCGCCGCGCCGGACGGCTACACCGTCATCCTCGGCAACTGGACGAGCCACGTGGGCACGCCCGCGCTCTATCCGATCCACCAGGATGTGCTGAAAGACTTCGAGCCCGTGGCCCGGCTGCCGGTCTCGCGTCTCTGGGTCACGGGCAAGACGGGCCTTCCCGCCAAGGATGCCGCCGAGCTCGTCGCGTGGCTGAAAGCGAATCCGAAGGCCACGTTCGGCACCGTCGGCGCAGGCAGCGCGGTGCACATCTGCGGCATCTATCTGCAGAACGCCACCGGCACCCAGTTTCAATTCGTGCCCTACCGCGGCGCCGCGCCCGCGTACCAGGACCAGATCGCAGGAAACATCGATCTCACCTGCATGGACGCATCGGCCGGGCTCGGATACCAACGCGCCGGGCGAATCAAGGCCTATGCGGTCGCGGGGAATGGGCGCTGGTCGCCAGCGCCTGAAGTGCCGACCCTGAGCGAGGCCGGCGTCACCGGGATGGATCTCACCTTCTGGAACGGCCTGTGGGCGCCGAAGGGCACGCCGAAGGAGGCGGTGGCGAAGCTCAATCAGGCCGTGGCCGACGCCTTCGCCGACGCCCGGATGCAGCGGCGAATCGGCGACCTCGGCATGGAAATCCCGCCGCGGGAGCAGCAGACGCCGGAGGCGCTCGGCGCCTATCATCGAGCCGAGACCGAAAAGTGGTGGCCGATCATCAAGGCCGCCGGAATCAAGCTGGACTGACGCCTTTCGAAGGAACCGACGACTTATGGAAAACTGGAAAACCATCCGCACCTGGCCGCGCGAGGAGATGCTGAAGCGCGTGGCGCGCTTTCGCGCGTTGAAGGGCTCCGACGGCGGGCTGCCCGACAGCAAGCTTCCGGAATGCCAGCGCAAGCTCTACGCCGTGATCGGCTTCCAGCCGCCGATGTCGGAGAGCGCCGCAGTGACTTCCCCTGTGGGCGCCGACGCCTCGTCGATGCCGGCAATCTCGATCTCCGAGGGCTTCAATCTCGGCTACTGCAAGGCGAGGCCCGGCAGGGGCCCGCTCATGCACAACCACGACACCAACGAGACCTTCATCGCCCTGACCGGAAAGTGGCGCTGCGAATGGAACGAGGGCGACGCCATGGAGCACGTCGATCTCGATCCCTACGACGTGATCTCGTTCCCCACCGGCGTGGCGCGGCGCTTCATGAACGTGACCTACGACGAGCCGAACCGCGAGCACCTTCTCATGTTCATCATCGGCGGCAACCAGCCGCAGGCCGAGTTCACGCCCGAGGCGATGCGCCGCTGCGAAGCGTTCGCCACAGAACCGCAAGCACGAAGAACGTCGCGAGCAGCAGCGTCGCGCCCGCAAGCCCGCGCCACAAAGGCTCGGGGTGGTCCTGCGCGTAGCGCGCGGCCGCGTAGGCGAGCGCGTCGAGCGGGAAGGTAAAGGCCCACCAGGAGGCGGCGAAGCCCCAGCGCGTGAAGCCGCGCGCGTAGGCGAGCAGCGCGACGCCGAGCACCAGCCCGAAGAAGTAGAGGTTCTCGAGGAAGTAGGCGCCCTGGTAGAGCGCGACGCCGTTCGCGTAGACGAGCGACGGCGGCACGAGCAGGATGAACCAGCTCGGCCGCAGCGGCTCGGGCAGCGCCGGCCCGAATGCCGCGCGGTAGAGGAGCAGCGCCATCAGGATGGGCGCCACGGTGGCCGACACGCCGAAGCTGAAGCGCGCCGCCTCGGCGAGGCCCAGGGCGAGCGCCGGGCCGGGCAGCACGATCCCGCCGACCATCACGATGAGCCAGCCGGCGTTCAGCTGCGCGAGCTCGATCCCGCCGGAGAGCCAGCGGTAGAGGGTGAACACCTGGAACGCGAGCAGCAGCACGAAGCTCGCCCACCACAGCACATTGCCGGTAGCAGGCAGGTAGGGCGCGATGCCGCCGGCGACGAGCGACATTCCGACCGGCAGCGCACCGCAGAAGCCGAGCGTGACCGGGCTCCAGAACTCCGCCTTGACCAGTTCGGGGAACCGCAGCAGCTTCAGGAGGTAGAGTGGAAAAACCAATAGAAAAAGAAGCGTGCCGAGCGCGACCCACAGCTCGGTGAAATACGCCGGCGCACGCAAGAACCCTGGAAGCACCGTGGCGGTGGCGCGCGCGCTCAGGCCCAGGCCCACCAGCCCCATCACCGCGCCGAACAGCCCGACCGGAAGGTTGCGCACGCTCAGGCGGTGGTGCCCAGATAGTAGTTGCGCACGAGCGCGTTCCCCTCGAGCTCGGCCACGCTCTTGCCCTCGAACACGATCTCGCCGTGCACGATGATGTAGCCGCGGTCGGCGATGCGGATCGCCTGGTGGAAGTTCTGCTCGGCCATGAGGACCGTGAGGCCGTACTGCGCCTTAAGCTCGCGGATCTTGGTGATGGTGTGCGAGACGAGGATCGGGGCGAGGCCCACCGAGGGCTCGTCCACCAGCAGAAGCTTCGGCGCGGACATCAGGGCGCGAGCGATGGCGAGCATCTGCTGCTGGCCGCCGGACATCGAGCCGGCGAGCTGGCGGCGGCGCTCGGCGAGCACCGGGAAGGCTTCGTAGCAGAACTCCCTGTTCTTCGCGATCTCGCTCCTCGCCTGCCTGCGGAAAGCGCCGAGCAGCAGGTTCTCCTCCACGGTGAGCTTCGGAAAGAGCCTGCGGCCCTCGGGCACCATGGCCACGCCGAGGTTCACGATCTCCTCGGTGGAAAGTCTCGTCAGATCGTATTTCTGACTTTCCATCGTCAGGGTGACCGACCCGCGCGTCGGCCGCACCATGCCCATGACGCACTTCATGAGCGTGCTCTTGCCGTTGCCGTTGGTGCCCAGCAACGCGACCGTTTCCCCCTGGGAAATCCTTATGGAAACACCGTGCAGGGCCCGCACCGCGGCGTAGCCGGCCTCGACCCCGTCGATGGCGAGCTCAAGCGCCAAGGTAGGCCCTCTGCACCTCGGGGTTGGCGACGATCGCCGCGGGCGCGCCTTCGCAGATGATCTTGCCCGCGTCGAGGCAGACCACGCGCTGCGAGAAGCGCATCACCGCCTGCATGATGTGCTCGATCATGATGATCGTGATGCCCTCGGCGTTGAGGCTGAACAGGATCTTCAGCACCTCGTCGACCTCGCTCCCCGAGAGCCCGGCCATCGCCTCGTCGGAGATGAGCAGGCGCGGCTTCGCCGCCATCGCGCGGGCGAGCTCCAGCTTGCGCAGCTCGACCTGCGAGAGCTGGTTCGCCAGCGCGTGCGCCTTGTCGGCGAGGCCGATCCGCCGCAGGATCTCCATCGCCTGCTGCTCGGCGTCGGCCTGCTTGAGGTGCACCACGTACTCGTAGGGCACCAGCAGGTTCTCGAGCACCGACATGCTGCGGAACGGCCGCGGGATCTGGAAGCTGCGCGCGATGCCTTTCCGGGTGCGCCGGTAGGCGGGCAGACCCGAGATTTCCTCGCCCTGGAACTCGATCGAGCCGCTGTCGTGGCGCAGCGATCCCGAAATGCAGTTGATCAGCGTGGTCTTGCCCGAGCCGTTGGGCCCGATCAGGCCGAAGCGCTCACCCGGAGCGATGGCGATGCTCACCTCCGACAGCGCCGTGAAGCCGCCGAAGTGCTTGGACACGCCCTGCACTTTCAGGAGCGGCGCGGCCATAGTTTCTTGAATAATCCAAGAACCCCGTCGGGGGCGAACACGACGAACAGTACCAGCAGCACGCCGATCACCAGCACGTTGATCTCGCCCGAGATCGTGACGGTGACGATCTGCTGGATCGAGCCGAGCAGAAGCGCTCCGAGCACCGGGCCCAGCCAGTGGACCGTCCCGCCGATCATCGGCATGGCGAGCGCCGAAACCGAGTAGTTGAGGCTGAAGCTCGAGGCGGGCTCGATGAAGCTGAGGTACATCGGCATCGGCGCCCCCGCCGCACCCATCAACGCCCCCGACACGGTACAGGCGAAGAGCTTGAGCTTGAGAGTCGGCACGCCCGAGCACTCGGCGGCCTCCTCCGAGTCGCGGATCGCGCGCAGGCCGCGGCCGATCCAGGAAACCTGCACGTAGCGCGCCACCGACACCGCGATGACCGCGAGCAGCGCCATGACGAAGAAGAGCATGCGCGTGTAGCTGGCGAAGGGCTGCAGCACGTCGGGGCGCAGGAGCTGCAGCCCGGTGGCGCCGCCGACGTAGCGCCAGTTCATCATCATCGTTTCCATGATGAAGATGATCGCTACCGTGGCGATGGCGAAGAAGATCCCCCGCAGCCGCAGCGTCAGCAGGCCGACGCCGAAGCCGAGCAGCCCGCTTACCGCGCTCGCGGCCACGATCTGCACCGCGAGGGGCGCGCCGAGCCACTTGAAGAGCACGACCGCGGTGTAGGAGCCGATGGCGAAGAACGCCGCGGTGCCGAAGTTCACGTAGCCGGCGTAGCCGCCGAGGATGTTCCAGGCGGTGGCGAGGACCATGAACTGCAGCACCACGAAGGCGGCGTAAAAGAAATACTCGTTCGCGCCGGAGATCGCCGTGAGGAAGGCGATCACGACCACGGCCGCGGCGCCAAGCCAGTATTTCATCTGCCGAACAGTCCCTGCGGGCGGATGCCGAGCACCACGAGGAGAAGGCCGAAAGCCACCGCCGGCGCCCACGACGCGCCGAACATCATCAACACGATGGACTCTGCGATGCCGAGGATGAGGCCGGCGGCGAGCGTGCCGGTCATGCTGCCGAGCCCCGCGAGCACCACGACGCAGAAGGTGCGTCCGATGTAGACCCGGTCCATAGCCGGCTCCACCGGCCCGACGATGATCAGCATCGCGCCCGCGAGCGCGCTCACGCCGGTGGCGATGCCGAAGGCCCACTGCTTGATCGCGACCGGGTTCGCTCCCATGAGGCGCAGCGCCGGCTCGTCCTGCGCCACCGCCTTGATCGCGCGGCCCGTGAACGTCCTCGACAAATAGATCGTCAAAGAGAAAGTCAACACGAGGGCAACGCCGAACGCGACCAGCATGCGGTAGGGCAGCCGGTAGTCGCCGAGGGACAGGCTCGAGCCGATGTAGGTCGCATGCACGGTGCGCTGGTCGACGCCGAAGCCGAGGATCAGCGCCACCTCGATGATGAAGGCGAGGCCGAAGAAGAACGCGAGCCCGCGCACCGCCGCCTCGCTGCCGCGCTTCTCGAAGGTCTCGTAGTAGAAGCGGTAGATGAGGATGCCGAGGGCGAAGAACGCAGGCATCAGCACGACCCCGGCCACGATCGGGTCGAGGCCGTAGCCCGCGAGGACGTAGGTGAAATACGAGCCCAGCACCATCACCGCGGGATGCGCGACGTGGGGCACGTCGAGCAGGCCGAAGGACACCGACAGGCCGATGCTGACGGCGGCGTAGAAGCAGCCGAGCAGCACGCCGAAGAGCAACGCCTCGAACAGCAGGTCGAACGAAAAAACCATATGCCCCTAAAAAGACGGCGCGGTCGTGCCGCGCCGTCTTTCCCAATTCAAGGAATCCCGCTTATCCCTTGGCCGAGCGCGCCTTCTCGAACGGCGCGACCACGTCGCCAGTCTTGTAGTCGTCCGGGTAGATCACCACCTGCTTGCCGGGCTGGCGGAACTGCTCGACGTCCTTGTCGACTATGCCGCGGAACTGCGCCTGCACCACGCGCGGGTTGGCCCACTCGCCGTGCTTGTCGTAGCGGATCGGCCCGACGATGGTCTTCATCTCGTTCTTGCGCAGGTATTCGGCCAGCTTCTTCTGGTCGAGGCTCTTGGTGCCGTTCACCGCCTGCTCGAGCATCTGGCCGATGGCGTAGTTGAACGGCGGCAAGTAGAAGCCGAGCGGGTCGACCTTGGCTTCGGCCGCCTTCTTGGCGTAGCGCCCCAGGAAATCCTCGATGCCGGGGTACTTCATCCCGGGCACGTAGGAGTTGTAGTTGGTGATACCGTTGAGCAGGCTTCCGAGCGACGACATGATCGGCGTGAACTGCAACCCGGTTGCAGTT
>Ga0207670_10002219_pt1 | contig 10158 bp, 5 predicted proteins | sample KBSS23HmetaG_FD_184339 | JGI IMG/M metagenome (GOLD analysis project Ga0207670, IMG submission 184339) | Switchgrass rhizosphere microbial communities from Kellogg Biological Station, Michigan, USA - KBS S2-3H metaG (SPAdes) (version 2) | ecosystem: Host-associated > Plants > Roots > Rhizosphere... | reverse complement strand
CGCGCGCGAGCCGGCGGGCGGCGACTTCGGCGTCGACCTGCTGCGCCAGCACTACAGCCAGAGCCACGGGCCGGGAGGCCAGAGGTGACCGACTCGATTGAACGATCCGGCGTCCTGCGGGCACCCCGGCGAGGCCATGAAAGGTAGACGCATGATGTTCCGAATCTTGCCAGCGCTTGCGCTTGTCACCGGTTGCTTCAGCGGCGGGCCGCGCATCGCCACCATGGTGCCGTCGGTGCCGATCGCCGGCCACGTGCTCGTTCGCGTCGCGACCGACGACGCGAGCGTGCGGGTGTCGACCGCCGACATCGCCCAGGTCGAGCTCCGCGTGGAGTCGAGCGGCTACGACGTGCAGCGCGACCTCGAGCTCTCGATGACGCCGCACGGCTCGCAGGTCGACATCGTCGCGAAGACGCGCGACCACTGGCACTTCTTCGAGTTCACGCGCAAGAGCCTGCACGTCGATGTCCGCGTCCCGCGCGACGCCGACGTCGCGGTCAGCTCGGGCGATGGCTCGGTCGAGATCGAGGCGATCGGCGGCAACGTCGACGTCCGCACCGGGGACGGCAACGTCGCGGTGCTCGGCGCGCGCGGCAGCATCCGGCTGCACACCGGCGACGGCTCGATCCAGGCGCGCGGGCTCGACGGCGCGGTCGACGCGACGACCGGCGACGGCAGCGTGAACCTCGAGGGCCGCTTCGACGTCCTGGCGGTCACGATCGGCGACGGCAAGCTGGTGGCGAGCGCGTGGCCCGGGTCGCGCGTGGTACAGCCCTGGCACCTGCAGACGGGAGACGGCAGCGTCGCGCTCGCTCTGCCGCGCGACCTCGGTGCCCACGTCGACGCGCGGACCGGCGACGGCAGCGTGCACTCGACGATCCCGCTCATGCAGCACGGCTCGTCGCGCGCCGAGGGCGACATCAACGGCGGCGGGCCGCCGATCCTGGTGCGGACCGGCGACGGCTCGATCCGCCTCACGCAGCTCTGAGCGAGCCGCTACGGACAGGCGCTCGGCGGGGACGGCACCGCGACGTGGTACGTCGTCGCGCGGAGCACCTCGGCGCCCGCGGTGGCCGTCACCGTGTAGTCGAACAGCTGGAAGCCCGGCTGCGTGGGATGCGGCGGCAGCAGGCACGCATCCAGCGTCACGGCGAACGCGGCCGCCGCCGATTGCTCGGGCGCCAGGCGCGCCAGGTCGGCGCGCGCACCGCCGGGGAACACCGCGGCGGCCGGGACCGCCGGTGTGATCTCGAGCGAGCTCGCGACATCGATCAGCCCCGAGTTGCGGAGCTCCACGCCGATCGTGCCGCCCGTCGCGTCGGCGGTGAACGACGACGACAGCCGCGCGGCGCGGTCGCGATCGAGGAAGCTCTCCGCGACCTGCGCCGGGTCGTAGCGCGGCAGCGGGGTCGCGAGCGCGATGCCGCGATCGGGACCGAGGGTGTCGGCGCCCATGCCGCGCGCGGCGAAGCCGGCCCGGCACGCCGGGTAGTCCTGGGTGGGGCTCACGAGTCGGATCACGGTGAGCAGCGCGTTGCGCGCGTCCAGCAGCGACGGGTGATCGGGAAACGCCGCCAGCCCGGCGACGAGGTACTGCGCCATGCGCGCGCGCATCGCCTCGAAGTCCGCGCCGGCCGATCCGGGATGAGCCGCGACGATGTTGCTGAAGCAGTGGAGCAGCGCCTCTGCGAACACCTCGCCCGTGGTGTGCGGCTCGCTGAGCTGCGGCCCGCGGCCCTTCCAGTTGTAGTACGGCAGATCGCCGGGCGGCGGCTCGGCGAGGTGACGGAAGCTGAGCGGGTTCTTGTGGAAATCGAGGCTATACGGATAGCGGCGAATCCCGTAATACATCGCATCCGCGGGCGCCTCTGCAGCGGGGAGTGTGGGCCGCAGTTCGATGTAGTCGAGGTTCATGTACGCGCCGACCGCATAGGCACCGAGGCCGTCGATGCCGGTGAGGTTCACGAGCAGGCTCACGAAGTCCGCGATGCCCTCGTGCAGCGCCTGGCCCTGCAGGCCGAACAGCGCCTCGGGATTCGCCGTCGCGCCGACCAGCCGCCCGATCATCGTGTGCCCCCATTCGTGGGCCACGATCGTGAAGTCGACGGACGCATCGCGGCGCGACGCGCTGCGCGCGTTGAGGCCGAGCTCGAGGATCGGCGACTCGCCCTCGGGCGACACGAAGGTGAACGTGGTGTAGAACCCGGAGTGCACGATGAGCGGGTCGCAGTCGGCGCCGCCGCGTCCGAAGTTCGACTGCTGTGCGTTGCCGGCCGCTTCATCGAACCCCGCGCCGTAGAAGTAGTCGTGCAGCCAGTTCGTCGCGTAGAACGCGGCGACGATCTTGGCATTGAGCGCGACATCGTGCGCATCGGGGCGCGCGGCGGCCGTGCCGGGCTGGCCATCCTGGAAGTACTCGCTCGCCGTCCTCGTCGGGTCGTAGCGGAATGCGAAGCTCCCCGCGGTCGCGGTGGCGAAGAAGTCATCGCGCCCGGGCGCCGGGCCATACTCCGGCGTGTTGTCGCCGAGGTCGTCCTGGAGCGGCGCGATCTGCCCGCGCGCGTCGAGCAACGAGTTGAAGAACGCGATGACGTTGTTGCCGTTCGTCTGCTCGCCGGACGCCGGCACCCAGGGATCGGGCAGCGCCGCGACGGCCGCGCTCTGCCGGCGCAGCTGCTGCGCCACCGCGGCCGGCACCCGCCCGTCGGGCACGCCGGTGGGGTGTCGGATCGCGCTGCCGAGCGGCGAGGGCAGCGGCCGGCCGTCGTCGCCGGCATACACGAGGTACGCCGGGTCGCCGAGCTCGTGGAGCGTTCCGTGGCGCGCGAGCTCGGCGCCCGTCGTGGCGTCGCGCACGATGATCTCGGCCACCGGCGGGTCGTCGAGCAGGTTCACGCGCTCGGTCCGCACCGCGGGCACCACCGCACCGCCTGCGTGGTGCCAGACCGCGCGCTGCGTGGTGTGCGCGGCGGGATGCGGACGGGGCGCACCGGCGCCGAGCGACGCGAGCGGGTGCCGCCACGCCGCCCACGCCGCGGCGCCGCGCGCGCGGAGCTCGGCGAGCACCGCGTCCCCGGTCCCGGCGCGGTGGACGAGCTGGCCGCGCGCATCATCGATCTCGACCTGATGGACGCCGGCCACGGGCACGCCGTCGATCGCCAGCCCGAACACGCGGATCGTCAAGCCGAGCGGGCTTCGCCAGCTCCGGCTGAGCCAGCGGTACGGCTCGCCCGGCCTGGCGCCCGGCGGCGGTGCGAGCGCGCCGTCCGCGATCGCGGGCTCGCACATCGCCGGCTCGGGCGGCTCCGGCGAGCCACACGCCACGCTCCCGACGACGATCGCAATCAACGCACGCGTGCCTCGGAGCGCCATGGCAGGACGCTACCGCAAGCCGGGCAGGCGGATGCTGGCAACGATGCGCCGCTGTCACCGGATGCAGCGGGCGAGCAGCACGCCGATGTTGCCCGTGCCGGGCGCCACGTTGGTCAGCGCGAAGTCGAGCAGTCCGTCGCCGTTGAAGTCCGCGGTCGCCAGCGAGACCGGCGACGCGCGCGTCAGGTAGTCGCGCCGCGCCTGGAACGTGCCGTCGCCGTTGCCTGCGAGGACGTTCAGCGCGTTGCGATCGAGGTCGAGCACGACGGCGTCGAGCCGGCCGTCGCCGGTCACGTCCGCGATCACGAGCGACGACGGTCGCGAGCGGGCAGCCACGGCGGGGTAATCGGTCCGCGCGCCCAGCGTACCGTTCGCGTTGCCGCGCAACACGGTGATCGAGCCGTCGGCGGCGTTGCTCGTCACGACGTCGAGGTGGCCGTCGCGGTCGAGATCCGCCGTCGCGAACGCGGCCGGGAACTGCCCGGTCGGCGCATCGATCGGGAACAGCAGCGCGCCGTGCCCGTCGCCGCGCAGCACGCTCACGCTGCCCGACGGATTGGCCACGACGACGTCGGGCTTGCCGTCTCCCGTGAGATCCGCGACGCCGGCCGCGATCGGCGACGCGAGCATCGGGAACTCGGCGTGGAAGCCGAACGCGCCGTCGCCCCTGCCGCGCAGCACGCTCGCCTGGCCCGTCGCGCTGAGCGCCACGAGGTCGAGCTTGCCATCGCCTTCGAGATCGCCTGCGGCCACCAGGATGGGCTCGCGGCCGGTCGCGTAGTCGACCTTGTCCTGGAACGTCCCGTCGCCGTTGCCGAGCAGCACGCTGACCGTCGGGAACGGCAGGTCGCTGGGCAGCGCGATGTCGAGCTTGCCGTCCTTGTTGAAGTCACCGATCGCCATCGCGCGCGGATTGCCGCTGCCGCGCGCCTCGATCTTGGGCTGGAACGTGCCGTCGCCGTTGCCGAGCAGCACGCTCACGATCGCGACCCGGCCGCTGACCGTGACGATGTCGGGCTTGCCATCGTTGTTGATGTCGGCGGTCAGGACCAGATCGGGCTCGGTCGCGGGGTAGAGGACCTCGGTGTGGAACGTGCCGTCGCCCTTGCCCTCGATCACCGTCGCGGTGTTGCCGTCGACGTTGGCCGTCACGATGTCGAGGACGGCGTCGCCGGTGGCGTCGGCGATGACGACCGCCAGCGGCGTCTTGTCGGTCGGATAGACCACCTTGGGCTGGAACGTCCCGTCGCCGTTGCCGCGCAGCACGCTCGCCGTGCCGTCGATCGAGTTGGTCGCGACGACGTCGAGCTTGCCGTCGCGGTCGAGATCGGCCACCGCGAGGGCGCTCGGCAGCGCGCCGACGAAGTAGTCGACGTGCGGCTCGAACGTCCCGTCGCCCCGGCCGGCGAGCACGCTGACGTTCCCGTCGGAGTTGCTCAGCGCCAGCACGTCGAGCTTGCCATCGCGGTCGACGTCGGCCACGGCCAGGGCCGTCGCGTCGAGGCCGGTGTCGAAGCCGCTCTGGCTCGCGAACGCTCCGTCGCCGCTGCCGAGCAGCACGTACACCTTGTCGTCGAAGCCGCCGGACACCACGGCGTCGGGCTTGCCATCGCCGCTGACGTCGGCCACCGCGAGGCGCTCGGGCGTCAGGCCGGGCGGGGAGGCGACCGGCGAATCGACCGCGTCGCGAAACGTCCCGTCGCCGTTGCCGAGCAGCACGCTCAGCTTCTTGTCGATGCGCGCGAGCACGACGAGATCGAGCTTGTCGTCGCGGTTCACGTCGGCTGCGACGATCGGGCCGGGACCCGATGCGGTGCGGTAGTCGACCCGGGGCCGGAACGTGCCATCGCCATTGCCGAGCAGCACGCTCGCCATGTTGTCGCTGGTGACCAGGAGATCGAGCTTGCCGTCACCGCTGACATCCGCCACCGCGATCGCGGTCGTGAACACCGGGATGTCGATCCGCGAGCGGAACGTGCGATCGCCGTTGCCGAGGAAGACGCTCAGCGAGCCGACGTTGCCGGTGATGAGGTCGGGCTTGCCGTCGCCGTTGACGTCGGCCACGGCGACCGTGAGCGGGAACCGGTCGGTCGCCGGCGCCGGGACCGACGGGAATCCGATCTCTGTGCAGCGCGGCACGCCCGCATCGATCTGCGCGCCCGGCGCGTCGATCGAGTCGGCGGCATCGACGGCTGCGTCACCGATCGGCGGGGATCCCCTCGAGTCGCCGCACGCGCCGAGGGACGCGAGCGCGACGAGGTGCCAGCGATTCAGCAAGCGCTTCTCTCCTCCACGCGTCCCGACGCTATCACGCGCGCGGTCTGCGCCGGCGTTGGCGGTCATCGCGGCGCGCCCATCGCCGTGGTCGAGATCACGCCCCGCGCTGAACGCCCTCGCGATTGCTCGATGGCGAAGCTGATATGGTCGGCGGCGATGCATTCTGGTGGGAGGTCCTGCTCGGCGATCGTCGCTCTCGCCTTGGCGCTCGGCGCATGCGGGTCGCGATCCCACGAGATGCCGCCGAGCGACGCCGCCAGCGATGCGGCCCCCGACGCCGCTCCGATCGATGCGCCCCCGGACGCAGACTGCAGCTGCGCGATCGCGCCGCCGCCGCGCTGCCTCGACGCGACCACGCTCCTGTCGTCGCGCCCTCCGGGGACGTGCAAGGCAGGCGTCTGCGAGTTCGAGACCTTCCCCTCGAGGTGCTCGTTCGGCTGCGCCGCCGGCGCATGCCAGGCGGCCGCGTGTACGCCGAGCTGTCCGGCCGCGATCTGCGCCGACGATGGCTGCGGCGGCACGTGCGGCCCGTGCGCGATCGACGCGACGTTCCCCGGCGTCGCCCCGGTGCCGCTCGGGATCGCGCGCGAGCTGCGGATGGCCCCGGACGGCGTCCACGTCCTCACGATGCGCGCGCTCGAGCCGCCCTGCGTGGGAAGCCCGTCGAGGGGCACGCTGGATGTGTGGACCGTGCCCGCGGCCGGCGCCCCGAGTCATCGCACCATCGGCGTTCACGCGCCGCTGTTCGCGGCGACGTTCACCGACGACGGTTACCTCGTCTACAACGACGGCGCCGACCTGTGCGCGTCCCGCGGCAACCTGTGGGTCGCCCGGGCCGATGGCAGCGCCCCGTTGCAGATCGCGCGCAACGTCCCGCTCGGCGCCACCGTCGCCGGCCGGTGGGCCTACTACACCGCGCCCGATCCCGACGATGCGCGCCCGGTCCCCGACGCGCTCCTCCAGGTCGCGCGCCTCCCCGACGGCGCGCCGCGCCTGGTGACCCGCCTGCCGCCGGGCAGCTCGCAGGGCGTGTCGCCGACCGGTGACGCCGTGTGGGTCACCCGCACCACGCCCGAGCCCAACCTGATCCTGTTCCGCGTCGACGGTGCGTTCTTCGTCCTGGTCGCGACGCCGATCGAGATCACGGGCTCGCCGCAGTGGTCGCCCGATGGCAAGCGTCTGGTGTACGCCACGTTTGACCACCGCACCTCCAAGGTCTCGCTGCACGCCGTGGACGTGGCCAGCGGCGATGCGGTCGTGCTCGACGATGAATGTCCGTGCGGTGGCCTCGACAGCGTCGCGTTCTCGCCCGACGGCGCGCGCGTCGCGTGGATCGACGGCCCGTCGGTGGGGTTCACCCGCGATGCGGTGATTCACACGTTCGCGGGGGGCGCCGATGTCCGCCTGACCGACGTGGTGTCGCCGACCGCCGGCGGCTCGGCGTCCAGCCTGGTGTTCTCCGTCGATGGATCGCGTCTGTTCGCTGTGGTCGGCGATGTGCCGAGCGGCTTGCGTCTCATGACCGGCCGCGTCGCGGTACCGGGCACCGCCGTATCGCTCGGCAGCCTGCGGTTCGAGCGCTCGTGGGACGAGTCCCGCGACGGCGCGGTCATCGCGATCAGCGGCGGCGATGGCACCACGCGCGTCGTGACCTACGGCGCCGGCACCCAGTCGATCGCCGGCATCCCGCTCGAGCACGCGCGGTTCGAGCGCATCGCCGCCAGTCCGCGCCTCCTCGTGCAGCAGGATGCTGCGCTCGCCGTGTTCCCGACGTCCGGCGCGGGCCCCGGGATCGCGGTGCCCGGCTTCGACTCTACCAGCGAGCTCTCGTCGTGGGCCGCCATCGGCGAGGTGCCCTTCGTGTTCGGCTGGTCCGGCGCGGTCGCGCTGTTCCCGTCCGCGGTCAACGGCAGCACGGCGTTCGTCGTCGTCCAGGATCTGATGGCCTGGACCCCTGCGGCCACAGGTCGGCTCGCCGCGCGCGTCATTCGCTACCGCGTCGACGACAACCTCGGGCGCGTCTTCCTCATCACGCAGGATCAGGGTCTGTTCATGGTGCCGCGCCCGATACCGTGACGGTCGCCGGTGCACACGACTGTGTGCATACGATCGTGCGCATCCGGAACGTCGGCGGAACGCCGGCGGAACGCCGGGGGAATCCTCGACGCTGAGCGCGTATCAGCGCCATGCGACAGCACCAGCCGGGGCGCGCGACGCTCACCCAGCAGCTCGCGCACGATGGCAACGACGGGTTCGAACGCTCGCCGGGACGGACGACGCTCGTCGAGCAGATCGGACACGACCCGCGTTTCGCAGAAGCGTCTCCCGTGTATCGGCTCGATCGCGCGAGCGAGCCGATCGCGGACGACGAGGGCGTGGAGGCCGCCGAGGCCGGCGAGGGCGGCGCGAACGACCGCGCGGGCGCCGGGGCGAACGCCGGTGTCGGCGAGGCGCCCGATGGTCTCGCGGAGCTGCGCGCGCTCGGGGTCGAGCCGCGCGTCGAGCCGAGCGATGCAACCGTTCCCCGCGAGGGCGACGCGGCGCGCGCCGCGACCGGGCCGGCCGCACACGCGGCGAACAAGGGCCCGCACAAGATGGCCGACGAGGACGAGTTCAACAACGCGCACATCACATCGCACAACAAGGACAAGTCGGGTCGTCAGCTCAACCGCCCTGGCGTCCGGTTCGACACCCACAAGGGCAAGGTCGACGTCCTGTTCCCGAAGAAATCGGTGCACCGCTACCTCATCAACGAGCGCGGCGAGTTCGTGCCGCACGACATGATCCATCCGAACACCCCGGTCGCGTTCAACCTCGCGCCGCTGCGCAGCCGCGGCAAGGCCACCTACGCGCTGGCGTTCGTGAACGGTCGCGGCTCGCTGTGGGCGCCGCTGAGCGCGTTCCACGACAGCGACCACGTGAAGGAGGAGATCCACGATCAATCCGTGCATCTGCTGCCGTCGGCCAACGTCGGTCCGGGGGCGGCGCTGTACCGGGAGTTTCGACCGGCGGGTGACTCGGACGGGCTGGAGAGCCTCGCGGACATGTACATCCTTCCGGACAAGCACGGACTGGCGAACAAGCTCGATCACTACCGCTATCGCAAGGGAACACACCTCTACAACGTGCTGCTCAATCTGCCGCAGGAGGCCGAGCTCGGTGCCAACGAGGCGCCTCCGGTTGCGGTCGACTCGGCGCAGCCGGGCTGGACGTTCTTCATCGCGCGCGGCGGGAAGTTCCGCAGACAGGTCCCGGTGTTCCACGCGAACTCCGGGGTCCCGGGGCCATTCGTGACGTTCGTGTTCGGCTTCCTCGCGAAGGCGACGCGGTTCGGGCCGCAGGTCGACGTCCGTCGCCGCGGCTGGGTGCCCAAGGGCGTGCTGCGCAAGCCGGTGCGTTGACTTCGGCGACCGTGTCGTCGAAACGACGACTGACGATCTCTCGATATCGCGTTACTCGTATCGATAGTCAGCTGCGAAATTACCGGGCACCTGTAATCCGGGCGCGACAGCTCGATCCATGGTCGCGCGATCGGCAGCCTCGGGAGTATTCTCATCGGCATTCACTCCTGTGCGCTACTCATGCTACCTGGCGCGGCAGCTTCCGTCGCAGATAGCAATCATGGACATCGTGTTGCTGTTCATTCACAGCCGATGATTGACGGCGTCACGCACAATCTGCGTAACTAAACGGCATGTAACCTATTGCAGCATGCCATGTCAGGATGTTATTGGGGTCGTCCGGCTCCTGATCGAGTCGCGGGGGGACTGGGAGATCATGGTCACTCACGTCTATCTCATTCCAGGCTACATGGGCTTTCACTCGGTCGGGAGTATGAATTATTTTCGCCGAGTACCCGAGTTGCTTGCGGAGTTGCTCGCTGCACGCGGCATCACCGACGCAATGATCAAGGAGTGCCCGACCGTCCCGGCGGGCTCGATCGCGCGCCGGGCACAACGAGCGCTGCTCCAGATCGTCGAGGCCGGTGGCCACAAGGCCGACAACGTTCACATCGTAGGTCATTCCACAGGGGGGCTCGATGCCCGGTTGCTCTGCGCTCCCGGCGTGCGACTCACCCCGGGTACTCTGGAGGAGGAGGTCGGCACACGCATTCGTTCGGTGATCACACTGTCGACGCCACACTTTGGCGCCCCGCTGGCGTACTTTCTCATGTCGCTGCCGGTTCGCCGCAGCCTCGAGTACCTCGGGTGGTTCGGGGTGTCGGGCAGAGGTCGGCTGGCCGCCATGACGCTGTCGCGCATCGTTCAGCTCGCCGCTCGCTCCGACGACTGGCTGGGACGTACCGACACGCCCCTCGACTCGTTCGTCGCCAAGGTCCTGCGGCGCATGACGCTTCGCCCCGATGATCCGCTGTGGGAGTTCCTCACCGAGATGCGGCAGGACCAAGGCGCTGGGCTGCAGCTGACCATGGAATCGCTGCACCTGTTCAATGCGGCGGTCGCGGACCGACCCGGGACGCGTTACAGCTGCGTGATCGCGATCGCTCCA
>Ga0207670_10002217_pt1 | contig 10162 bp, 9 predicted proteins | sample KBSS23HmetaG_FD_184339 | JGI IMG/M metagenome (GOLD analysis project Ga0207670, IMG submission 184339) | Switchgrass rhizosphere microbial communities from Kellogg Biological Station, Michigan, USA - KBS S2-3H metaG (SPAdes) (version 2) | ecosystem: Host-associated > Plants > Roots > Rhizosphere... | reverse complement strand
AAGAAAACCAGAGATGTTTCGCTCCGCTCACATGACAAAGTGGGCGATGTTCAGGTCGTTTCACCGCCCCGCCAGCGTCCGACCCATGTGCTCCAGCCGTAGAATCCCAGCGGATCCAACAAACCTTCCGCTACTAAGGCATCCACATCCGCGCGGCTTGGCGTGATCTTTTCGTTCGCATCAGTGCCGTAGATGTCGTCGATCACCATCCAACTTCCCTCGGCAAATTTGTCGCGGTAACAGTCGACGTCTCTGCGTTTGGCAGCATCGGCATCAAGGATTAGCAGCCCCACTTGATCCGAACCGAGGGCTTGACGGACAGCGGACATTGTTTCCGGCTTGAACGACTGTCCCTTAACCAACGTGACCATGTTCGCCACACGCTCCCTGGCGAGATTGCGTTCCAAGTCGCGCAGGATATTGCGAGTGCCGAGCCGTTTGTGTTTCACGCTGCCGCCGGGTTCGACCGCGATCAGTTTCTTCTCCTGACCTGAATCACGGACGCCTGACGCTGCGGCAATTGTTGCTCCTCCAACAAATGCGCCGATCTCGAGAATCGCGCCGGAGCAAACTTTCGCAAAGTGATACGCCAAAATTAACACGTCCACGTGGAGCATGGAATATCTGTCGCGGATCTTCATTAGCTCCGAATGAATTGGCTCGTGACGGTACGCCATCACCCTGTGCATAAGATCGAGGCATTCGTCGCAACTGGCGGGCTTCGCGAACGGCTTTTCTGGATTCACGGCTTCCGTTTGCTGTGAGGACTTCGAGAGGCCGCAGGCGAATGCTTTGGGAGCACTGTAGTGCCAGGCGACGCCGTCTCAGTGGAGGTTGAAACCGGAAATGCGAACGTTGGAGCCGGTGACGGATGCGGCGTTCCCGACGCAGTTGGCGAAGGAGACGGAGAAGGGCTCGGGGTCGGACTGGGAGTGGGGGAAGGGATAATGTTTTCCCAACGATGCAACGGGACGCTTGCGCCTCCGATTTCTTTTACCAGCGTCTCGCAGCGCGCGTGGATTTTGTCCAAGTCAGGAGGACCAAATGGCTTCTCAGCCGTTCCGGGGAAAATAATGTAACTCACCTTCAAATCGCTCACCGGACGGTTGTACGCCGTTGAAAGCGCGTTGAGTTCCTTTGCGATACGCAGCGAAGCCTCGCCAACTTTGTCATTGGGACCAACGTCTCCGACCATGACCGGATAAATCGCATCGCCGAAAACCACAAGCGCGTAATCGCCCACTTTAACTGGATCGGGCCCACGGGTGAACGTGCCCGGCACCACGATGAATGGATCGGTCGTGCCGATCAGGAAACTGAACTTTTTCAGCGTGCCGATCTCCGCCCGTAATTCCGCGATTGCATTGCGAAGGTCGCGTTTGCGCGCAGGCCCAGTACTTGCCAGCGCGTACTCTTCTTCTGCGCGTTTCAATCGCTGTTCAGTCGCCGGGAGATACGGGTTGGGCGTGTCCGTCTTCTTTTCCCAGCGATAACTGGTGGCTGGCTTGAAATTCGTCGGTGCTCCGGTTCCGGCAGGCAGCCGATCGGAATCGGAGCCGTCGGCGTCTACATCCATCTCCGCCTGGAGGAGAAGCGCTTTTCGATGAGTTTCAGGATGCTGAAGCTGTAAAACCGTCTGGCAATCGAAATAGTTATGTCGCGACAAGAGCAGATCGAGGCGGCCGAGGTTCTCGCGCAGCATTCTCACTTTTATGTCGTAAAGCTGCGTGAAAAGCGGTGAAACCGGATTCTCTGAGAGCATCGAGGTCAAACCGGGCAGAAGCGTTGGCAGTTGTGGACTGACCTTCGCCAGGTCCTCGATGGTCTTGTTCGGTGAAGGGACGCGCGCCAGCAGCTTGAGGTCCAGCACGTAACTCTCTGGTTGGGTGCGTTCGGTCGCAGCATCGGCGCCGGGAGTCGTCTCAACCGTGGAATGAAGCGTGATGCCGTTGAATAGTTTTGCAGTATCCAACTTTCCCGTAATCGTAGGCGGCCGGGTAGCTGTGGGTGCCGGGGTCGGCGTCTCCGATATCTCAGTGGGCACAGACCGTTGCAGTCGCTCAAGGGATATCCAGCGATAAACAATCGCAGTGAAAATTGCGGCGAATAAAACCAGAACCAGCCGCCGCCACGTACGAAGGCGAATTTTTGCCACGTGATTACTTTCTGACCCAGGCGACGATCGCTGCAATAATCCCAATCACGCTCAGCACCGACATCATGCCAGCAGGCATGACTCTGCCCGTGCGAAAGAATTTGGGCACGAACTGGCCAGCCAGCAAAACCGAGATGATAAGCGCAGTCGCCAACCCGGCGACGCGATGTTCAGGCAAAAGAAATGCCGCTACGAGCAGCAAAACCCCTGTGATCGCCCCCGCAATGATCGACGCCACGCTGCCAGCTTTGAAGTAGCCTACGATTCCGCCGGCGATCGTGAGGAGACCAAAAATAATGAAATAAATCTTTGCCGCTTCCATTTGGAACGCGCCACTTGGTAAGCCAACTGGACGCCACTGTCCAGCATTGCTGTAGCCGGGATCGCTGATCCCTGCGCGATCCCCGCAATGTACCGCCGGAATCAGCGATCCCGGCTACACTGCGCGAGCGCTCGCATCATTGTAGAATTCGATCTGTCGCCCGCCGAGACGGCGTATAATGCGCCAGCCATGGCTCCTTGCGAACTCACGGAGTTCATCGTCCGCCATCTCCCGGAGAACCCGCAACTCCGCAGGCTGGGTGACGACATACTCGGAGCTTATTGAAAGACTTTCCCCGATCTTGGCGGCGAGAGCTGGCAAATCGTTGTGCATCTGTTCCTGTTTAGCGGTTAACCAAGCGAACGGCGTTGGAGACATTTTTCTTCGATGGCAGCGGTGGCGGCCGTTTGGGTTTGCGGTTCAGTTTTGCCCCGAGCGCATGAACAGCTTTGCGGCCAGGCGAGGGGCCACGCACGGTTGGTTTCTCCATATTGATCTTGCTTGTTGTCGGGGCATTCGTGCCAACGCATAGGTATCAAATTCGGCGCTTGGCACAAGCGCCACTACACCGGCCCTACTGGCGCGGTGCTTTTCCTTGGCTAAACTTTGTCGATGTTTTCGGAAACGATCGAGTTACGCGGTCACATCATTGATTCGCTCATCTTGCCGAAGGTGCTGGATCAGATTCTGACGCATGGCGGGAACTTCAAGATTACTGAAGTCCAAATCGGCCGGAAACGAGCGGATCAAAGCTTTGCCCGAATCGAAGTATCCACCGAAACAGGCGAAGCGTTGGACGAGCTGATCCTGCGACTTCGCCAGCAGGGCGCCGAAGTAATGGAGCGAGCGAACGCTCAAGTTGCCCCGGCGCCAGCCGACGGTGTTTTCCCGCCCGAATTCTACGTCACGACCAACCAGCAAACTTTTGTTCGCTTCGATGGTAAGGAGATCGAAGTGACGCCCGGGATCATCAACAGCGCAATCGCGGTTGACCGGAGGAAAGGCAGTGCGCGCGCCGTAAAGTTTTTCGATGTAAAAAAGGGCGACGAGATTGTTGTCGGACACCAGGGAATCCGGGTTGTCCCGGTGCAGCGCGCCACAACACACACGGATCCGTTTCAGTTCATTAACAACATTGTTGACGCCGAGGAACCCAAATCTGCCATCATTCGTGAGATCGCCGAGGAGTTGCGACGCGCGCGTGGCGCTGGTGGTAGAATCGCGCTTGTCGCCGGGCCGGCGATCGTGCGCACCGGCGCAGGCGGGCATTTGGTTCGATTGATTGAAGGAGGTTACATCGATCGGCTTTTCGCCGGAAACGCATTTGCTGCTTACGATGTTGAGCGCGCATTGTTTGGAACTTCGTTGGGATTAAATCCCGATGTCGCGATCGCGCGCGGCGGACACGAAAATCAACTCCGCGCCATAAATGCAATTCGGGGAGGCGGCGGAATAGCTACTGCTGTTCGCGAGAAGGTTCTCACCAGCGGGGTCATGCACGCCAGTGTGCGACACGACGTCGACATCGTGTTGATCGGGGCCATTGGTGACGAGGGACCACTCCCTGGCGTAACGACTGACGTAATCGAATGTGAGAAAATCCTGAGAGACAAGCTGAGGGATGTGACTCATGTGATCCTGTTAGCCACGCTCCGTTACTCGCTCGCGATAGGGGCCTTCCTCGCGAACAATGTGAAAACGGTCTGTGTCGATATCGATCCATCCGCAGTAGAACGAGCGGTCGAACGTCAGCCATTACAATCCATCGGCCTCGTCACGGATATCGAACCGTTTCTGCGCGAACTCGCCGATTGCCTCGCGTCATGAAGTTGCTAGTTGATGGTTGATAGTTGATAGCAGTCCGCCGTGTGGCTTTTGTCGATCAACTATCAACTGCGAACTATCAACTCCTTCGTATGCGCGAGCTGCTTCTTTGTCCGCCGGATTACTACGGCATTGAGTACGAGATCAATCCCTGGATGAGCCTCGCCCGCGGCGCCGAAACAGCCATCGTGCAAGAGCAATGGAAACAACTTCACGCGACGCTTTCCAAACTTTGCAAGGTTCATCTGATTACGCCACAGCCGCGCCTGCCCGACATGGTCTTTACCGCCAACGCAGGGCTGACGGTTGGCCGAAAATTCATCCCCAGCAATTTCCGCCACAAAGAGCGCGCTGGAGAACAACCGTTTTTCGCCAAATGGATGGAGCAACACGGCTACGAAGTGGAGTGGCTACCGGAGAAACTTTACTTTGAAGGCGAAGGCGACGCGCTGTTCGGGGGCGATGTGCTTTTTTGCGGCTACAAATTTCGTTCCGATATTCAATCGCACCGCGCCATAGCAGAAATGCTGGGTTGCCTTGCGATTTCGGTCGAGCTGGTTGATCCGCGCTTTTATCACCTTGATACCTGCTTTTGCCCGTTACCGGACGGCGGCGGGTTTTGGTTTCCAGATGCGTTCGATGAGTACGGGCAGCGCGCAATCCGCGAACACATGACTGATTTGATCGATGTCGCACCGGAAGAAGCAATGCACTTTTCCTGTAACGCCGTGGTGATCGACCGCGACATCGTTTTGCCCGAAGGCGCACCCAACCTCGTGACCAAATTGCAAGGGCGCGGCTACCGCTGCCACGAATTGCCGATGAGCGAATTCATTAAAGCCGGCGGCGCCTGCAAATGCCTGACAATGTTTATGCCGCAAAGGCAAGCAGTGGAGTGATGGGGCGCTGGAGGGATGGAGTAATGATTCTCCAGAACTCCAAGACTCCACTACTCCATTACTCCAAGCGCTTTGCGCTTCGCTCGCAATGCCACTTCGATCTTTGCGAGCGGTAGACAATTCGCCACATCCTCCTTGGTGAGCCAGCCTTTGCGGGCGATGCCGATTCCGAACCACAAATCTTGCAGCCGCGCTGTGCGGTGAGCGTCCGGATTGATCACGCATTTAACGCCTTTTTGTTTGGCTAATGGCCACCACCGCCAGTCGAGATCGAGCCGCTTGGGTGCCGCGTTGATTTCGATCCATGTGCCGGTGCGCGCGGCAGCGTCGAGCACAGCCGGAATATCAATTTGGTACGGATCGCGTTTCAGAAGCAATCGACCGGTCGGATGTGCCAGCATTGTAACGAATGGATTTTCTAAGGCGCGGATCACCCGCTGGGTCATCTCCGATTCGGTCAGATTGAACGCGGAGTGGACTGACACGACGACATAGTCGAGTTGCGAAAGGACTTCATCGGGAAAATCCAGCGAGCCGTCGCGCAGAATGTCGCATTCGACGCCGGCAAATAAACGAAATCCGTCGAAGGTCTTATTCAGTTTCCGAATCGCAGCGACCTGCGCGAGCAACTTTTCCTCGGCGATTCCGTGGCCTTGAACGGAACTGCGGCTGTGATCGGCGATGCCTAGATATTCCAGCCCTAGTTCGCGGGCGGCTTCGGCCATTTCTTCGAGTGTGTTGTGCCCATCGCTCGCCACCGTATGGCAATGAAACGTGCCGCGCAGATTTTCCTTCTCGATGAGTTTTGGCAGAGACTGCTGTTCAGCCGCTTCGAACTCGCCGCAGTTTTCCCGTAGCTCCGGCGGAATGAAATCGAGATCGACCGCGCGATACAGGTCGGCTTCGTCTCGCACGCTCGGGATTTTGCTTGGTGATTTTTTCTTCTTCGCCTTCGGATCGATGGGAAGCGGAGCGAGCCGGTATTCATTGAGCGTCCAGCCCCGCTGCAATGCCCGACTGCGCATCTCGATGTTGTGCTCCTTGTTCCCGGTGAAATAAGCTAGCGCGAATGGGTATTCCGCCGTCGTGACCACTCGCAGATCGCACTGCACCCCCGAACGCAACCGCACGCTCGATTTTGTCGGGCCTTGGGCGATCACGGATTCCACCAGCGGATGGGAGACGAAATATTTCGTGACGGCTTCTGGTTCCTTTGTTGCCACCAGCAAATCGAGATCGTGGACGATTTCTTTTCGCCGTCGATAACTCCCGGCAATCTCAACTTGTAAAGCTGCTTCGTGGGCAGCGAGATCTGATCGCAGCGCTTCAGCCTCACCTGCCACGAGGCCGAATTGAAAGGAACCTACGTGCGATGCGAGTCTGGCGATGGCGTCACAAATCTTTTGCTGGGTTGTTTCGCCAAAGCCCGCCAACTCCGCGACCCGCCCCTCCTCACATGCCTTTTGCAATTGCGCGATAGAGCTGATTCCAAGCCTGTCGTGGAGTGCCTTGATCTTTTTCGCACCGAGCCCGGGCAGCGTAAACAATTTCAGAATTCCAGGCGGAAATTCTGCGCTCAATTCCCGGAAATAATTAAGCGACCCGGTTTCGGCCAGCTCCTTGATTTTGAGCGCGATGCTTTTTCCAATTCCAGGAATTTTCGCGACAGCTTCTTCGTCCTGAAAATTCGATACATTCGCGCCGAATGTTTCGATCGCACGCGCTGCATTCGTATAAGCCCGGATCTTGAACGGATTTTCGGCCTTCAACTCCAGGAGCGTTGCGATTTGCTCCAGAACGCCGGCGATTTCCTCCTTGGTCATCACCAAGACGGTTAACCTGATTTACGCCGCCGTCGACGACGCTGTTACGGCTCTCCTTTTTGTGCAAGCTCACATGCAGTCGCTACCAGTTCCCAGCCAGATGGGACCAGCGGCGGCGTCAACAATCATCAAGTCCGATAGCAGACTCGCGTTCGCGACATTATCGTTGCAGCTGCCGGGCGCGCGTTTGCTTCGTCACATCCGCCCGCGGCGCTGATAGAACTTGTAGCGGTCGATAATCGACTCGACGTATCTACGCGTTGCGGGGAAATCGATCTTTTGAAGAAACTGGCGTTCCGGTATCTCGGTAAGCCCTTTTCCGCCGCTCCAACGCTGGGCGCGGCTGGCGCCGGCGTTGTACTCCGCCAAAGCAAAAGCACTTGGATCGGACTGATGGTTCCAGTGTTCCATAGCGCGATGCAGATACCAGGTGCCTGCCTCCAGATTTGTCTTTGGTTCGAAAAGCTGATCCGGATTGAAACCGGCGACCTTGTTTTCGCGCGCCCACTCATTGGCCGCTACTTCGCTCACCTGCATCAGGCCGCGCTCTCCATGGCTGCCACGCTTTTTTGGATCGAACCGGCTCTCACGCCAGACGACGGCTTTCACCAGCATCGGGTCAAGATGATGTTCTAACGCGACGCTCCGGATAAGTCGGTCATACTGATGAAACCGGGCTGGGCTCATCCATTCGTAAAACGCGTATAGCGGATCCCCCGATTTCACTGCGACATAGGCAAAGGCCGCAGCGATTGCCAGTAATACGCAGAGAATCGATTTGAAAAGGAATTGTATCATTTACTGTAGCGGCGGTCTGCGACCGCCGATCTAACGCGCGACAAACTCGTGCTACAATAGCCAATCACAATCACGAGCACGAGCATGAACCATGAGCATGGGACGCGCTACGTTCGCGTCATCGTTGATCGGGCAATTCATCGCGAGCTCGATTATTCGCTGCCGGAAAATTTAGCCGCGCGCATCGGAGTCGGCTCGCGCGTGCGGGTGCCGTTCCGAGACAAATCGGCGCTGGCAACAGTCGTTGCGATGCCTAAGCAAAGCGAAGCCAAAGGCATCCGGCCCATCGAAGCGATCGTCGGAGATGCGCCGGTCTTGAGCGAGCAGTTGCTCGAACTGGCGCGGTGGATCGGCACGTACTATTGCTGCCCGATCGAAACCGTGATGCGCAGTGTGCTTCCGCAAGTGATCCGCCGCGCTGAAGTCGGCTGGAAAAAACAGTTGTTCGTGCAACCTGGGCGCAACATCGATCAAGGCGAGATCGAAAAACTGCGAAGACGCGCGCCACGGCAGGCCGAACTTTTGGAAGCAATTTCGAAGCTGGAGAAACCGATACGCGCAGCGGAGCTCCTGCGACAAAATTCGCTCGATAACCAGACGTTGCGCGCTCTGGTAAAGCGTGGCCTTGCCGAGTTGCGCGAGGAAACTGTGGTGCGCGATCCGCATGGCGACGAACAGTTCATCGCAACCTCGAATCTCGTGCTGAACGAGGAGCAAACGCACGCATTAAGGGAAGTTGCGCAAGCACTCGACTTACCGGAGAACGCGCGCCCGATTTTGCTCCACGGTGTAACAGGTTCCGGCAAAACGGAAATTTATCTGCAGGCCATCCGCGCTGCGCTCGACCGCGGACGCACGGCCATTGTTCTCGTACCCGAAATTTCCCTTACGCCGCAAACGGTGGAACGCTTCAAAGGCCGGTTCGCCGAGGAGCAGGATGCCGTCGCGGTTCTGCACAGTCATTTGTCCGAAGGCGAACGCCACGATGAATGGCACAAAATTCGTTCCGGTCGCGTGCGCATCGTGATCGGCGCGCGCAGCGCTGTGTTCGCCCCGCTGAAGAACCTCGGACTCATCGTTGTCGATGAAGAACACGAAACAACCTACAAACAGGAGGAAGCGCCGCGATATCACGCCCGCGACGTCGCAGTCGTCCGCGCGAAGGTCGAAAAATGCGTCGTCGTTTTGGGCAGCGCCACGCCATCTCTCGAAAGTTATCACAACGCAACGATTGGAAAGTACCGGCTCCTTACGCTCACGCAGCGCGTCGATCAAAAGCAAATGCCGCTCATGCGTATTGTCGATCTGCGCCAGGAACGACGGAAGGAAAAGAAAACCGCCATTCTGTCCGAGAGATTGTCGCAAGCGATTGCCGACCGTCTCGAGAAACGAGAGCAAACGATTTTGTTTTTGAATCGGCGTGGGTTTTCCACGTCGCTGTTGTGCAGCAATTGCGGTGAGGCACGCAACTGCCCGAATTGCAGTGTCGCGCTCACGTTTCATCGGCAGCCGTCGGTCGCCGGACGATTGAGCTGTCATTTGTGCGGGCACACCGCCGCTGTTCCAAAGAAGTGTCCCGCCTGCGGGCAAGACGCCCTGATCTATTACGGGTTCGGAACGGAGAAGGTGGAATCAACGGTGTCACAAATCTTTCCGAAAGCAGTGGTCCGCCGCATGGACGCCGATTCGATGACGCGCAAGGAAGCGTATCGCGAAACGCTACGAAGCTTTCGCACCGGCAAGATCGATATTCTGGTCGGCACGCAAATGATCGCGAAAGGCCTGCATTTTCCAAACGTGACGCTCGTCGGCATCATTAACGCCGATCTCGCCCTGCATCTGCCCGATTTCCGCGCCGGCGAACGCACTTTCCAACTTCTCACACAGGTGGCCGGACGCGCCGGACGCGGTGAAACAGCCGGCGAAGTTTTCGTGCAAACGTACACGCCCTTCAGCCCCTCAATTCAGTTCGCGCGCCACCATGATTTCGCCGGCTATTTCCAGCAGGAGCTCGAGTTCCGCGAACGATGCGGTTTCCCGCCATTCAAACACGCGATCCTGATCACCGTGCGTTCCGCTCACGAAGGCCGCGCGAAGCTTTCGGCCGAAACCTTGAAGCGTCGCTTAAACGAAGCGTTGCCGGCAGAATTCATTTTGGGCGATGCAACGCCCGCACCGCTGGAAAAATTACAAGGCCAATTCCGTTTCCACATTTTGATCCGCGGCGAAGCCATCATGCGCCTCAGCCGCCTTGTGCGTGAGACCATCGACAAATTGCCATTTCCCGAAGACGTCACCGTGACCGTCGACGTCGATCCTTATCAGTTGCTGTAATCCGACG
>Ga0207670_10002215_pt1 | contig 10162 bp, 5 predicted proteins | sample KBSS23HmetaG_FD_184339 | JGI IMG/M metagenome (GOLD analysis project Ga0207670, IMG submission 184339) | Switchgrass rhizosphere microbial communities from Kellogg Biological Station, Michigan, USA - KBS S2-3H metaG (SPAdes) (version 2) | ecosystem: Host-associated > Plants > Roots > Rhizosphere... | reverse complement strand
GTGGGGTCGGTGGTGGCGGCGGGGCTGGTGGGAGCGTTGGTGGCGGCGCGGTCGCATGGAGACGATCGCGGGTTTTCCAACCGCACGATCAAGGGGGTCTGGGGCTTCAACACGTCGTTCGGCATGTTGGTGCTGCCGGCGCCGGCGCAGCCGGTGCCCACCACGGGGATGGGGCGCATTCACTTCGACGGCGACGGCAACTGCCAGGTGAGCACGGTCGCCAACATCAACGGCGATTCGCTGCGCCTCGAATCCTCGAGCTGCACCTACACGGTGAATCCCGACGGCACGGGCACCAGCGAGGCCTTCTTCCCCGGCGCGCCGGTGCCGGGGGCCTTGCCGGTGGCGTTCGTGATCGTCGATCGCGGACAGGAGCTCCGCTTCATGAACACCCGCTTCATCGTGGGGACGTTCACCGCCAACCGCCAGTAGTTACGGTTGAGCTGAGTGCCCCGGAGCGCATTTCCTGCGCGGGCGGGCCGTCCAGGAGCCTGGTCGCACGATTCGTTCGGACCACGTGTCAGGAACGAAGAGCTGGGCGCGAACTTGTGTGATGGCGCGGGACTCCACGCGCGACCGCCCCGGCGTCGTGGGCGGGCGCGCGGAGGCCCCGGTTTGTCGTCATCAAGGCTTCGCCGCCGAAGGAGGAACATCGATGGATTCGCCGTGCTCGCATTCGAGTTGTGATCGCTGCTGCGTCGCACCCTCTCCCGATCTTTGGGCCGACATCGTCGATCAGCTCTCCTCGCTCGGCGATCTCGCGTCGCAGAGCGTGGACACCATCGCGCAGGCGCTCGCCTCCTTCGGCGTCCCCATGCCGAGCGTCACCGCCGATCTGAATAGCGTCGCGTTCTACGCTCCGTCGGATGGGACGACCCCGACGAACAACGACGGGACCGCGATCGCGACCACCGACGGAACGAGCGGCGGCCCCGTCGCGACGTCGATCGATCCGTCGGTGACCCCGGTCCCCACGCCCGCCGCGACGTCGCGCCCGCCGGTCACCGGCTCGCGCAAGGCGATCGTCATCTGCGTCGACTTCGACGAGACGCCGCACACGAAGGACATCTCGTTTTTCCAGGACCTCCTCTTCGGCGGGATCTTCCCCGCGAACCCGATCGTCGGGATGCCGACGACGATGCGCGACTATTACATCTTCGCATCGGGCAACCAGCTCACGGTCGACGGGCAGGTCTTCGGCTGGTACCGGATGCCGCACCCGGAGAGCTACTACGCGAACGGGCAGAGCGGGATGGGCGGGACGTCGCCCAACGCCAAGACGCTCGCCACCGACGCGATCAACGCGGCGATCGCCGCCGGGGTCGACTTCAGCCAGTTCGACATCGACAACGACGGGTACATCGACGGGCTCATCATCGTGAAAGCAGGCACGGGCGCCGAGACGCTGCGGAATGCGGCGTCGCGCCAGGCCACGATCTGGTCGCACAAGTGGTCACTCCCCGCGTCGCGGCAGATCAACGGGAAGACCGTGTTCACGTACACGATGCAGCCGGAGGACGGGAAGCTCGGCGTCTTCTGCCACGAGTTCGGCCATTTCCTCGGGCTGCCCGATCTCTACGATACGACGTACCGGTCTCGCGGCGTCGGCATGTGGTGCATCATGGGCGCCGGGAGCTGGGGCAACGGCGGCGACAACCCGGTGAACATGTCGGCGTGGTGCCGCGCGCAGCTCGGGTGGATCACGCCGTCGCCGTACACCGCGGTGACGCGGACCGGCGTCCGCTTCCAGCCGGCCCACGCGGGGACCGACATCATCCGCGTGAACCTGGCGGCGCCGGCGCGCCCCGCGGAGTACTTCCTCCTCGAGTATCGGCAGCAGGCGGAGATCGACGTGTCGCTCCCCAGCGAGGGACTCGTCATCTGGCGGATCGATGACGACGCGCCGAACAACGACTCGCCGACGCACTACAAGGTCGTCCCGGTGCAGGCCGACAACAACCAGGACCTCGAGAACAACCGCAACGGCGGCGACGCGGGCGACGTCTTCCCCGGCAGCGCGGCGAACACGGCGTTCACCGACACGAGCAGCCCGGCCGCGACGTCGTGGGAGAACACGCCGTCGGGCGTGTCGGTCACGAACATCGTGCTGAACCCGAACCCGGGCGGCCCCTACCCGAATATCACCTGCGACATCACCGGTCCGTGACCTTCGCCCCGGCCGGGCCCCGTGCAGGTAGCACGGGGCCACGTCCGGTCTATCGTCCTCCAGGGCGCACCGGCGGCGGGACGAGCGTGTAGACGGGCTGCGGCCCGTTCTCCGTCCACACGCCGCGGAACGGCGTCCCGCCTTCGAGCGCCGCGCGCACCGCGTCGACGAGCGGCGGCGGGACGAAGACGCTCCTTGCTTCCACGGCTCCGCCCTCGAGCTCCGGACGGTCGTGGGGCGTGACGATGCGCACGCCGGTGAGCTCGGCCCAGGCTCCCCATCCGTCGTCGGCGGGGCGGAGCGCCGTCACCCTGGCTTCGAACTCCGTCTCGTTCGGCTGGCTCATCACCATCGTCGCCTCCTCTCGTCCACGCATCGTTCGTCCAACCCCGTGGAGTGTGCATGATCACGATCACCGGCAAGCGCGAAATCGCGAACTGCGACGTCTTCCCCGACGACGTGGATCCGCTCCTCTATTACGTGTGCCCGCAGGGGCCGCGGATCGCGCTGGACGAGAACGGGAAGCCGGTGTTCTCGCTCATCTGGTACCGGCGCGACGTCTCGAAGCTCACCGACGAGGAGCGGAAGACGAAGCTCGGCGGCGGCATCCTCGCCGTGTCGGTCGAGCTCGGGACGACCGACGACGAGGAGAAGGCGATCCGCGCCGAGCTCGCCGGGGATCCGAAGCTCCAGGCGCAGACCGGCCTCTCGAAGGACGCGCTCCCCGCGGCGCTCAAGCTCGGCACGCTCCCCGTCACCGATGGATCGGTGACGATCGCGGTGCTCGCCGAGACGCCCGACGCGACGCACCCCGGCGAGTTCGTCGGGAGCCTGGTCGGGGTGGGCGGCGTGAGCATGACCGGGCGTGAGCGCGCGTCGTTCATGGCGAAGCTCACGCAGGACGGCGTCGTCCTCCTCTGGGACATGGTCACGAAGAACCTACCGGCGATCCGCGTCGGGTACGACCTCAAGTTCAACTACCGCGTGAACGGCGTCGAGATGCACGTGTGGTGCGACGCCTCGAAGGTCTTCACCGCGATCCAGACGAACTACCAGCACGCGTCGGAGACCGGATCGTTCTCCGACTGGACCGACGGCTCCAACACCACCGTGAGCGCGTCGCACGGGCAGTCGCAGAGCGCGGCCGACTCGCTCTTCGACTGGCTGGGATCGAGCGAGGCGGCGGGGGTCGACGTCGTCCCGACCGCCGGCCCCGACGTCGTGAAGCCCGAGCTCGTCGCGGAGCTGACCGAGCAGGGGAACGACATGATCAAGCAGTTCCTCGCCGCCACCTTCCTCGAGCCGAAGGTGGGCGAGGACTGGAAGCCCGACGACGACCCCACGGTCCAGACCGCGCTCCCCGAATATGCGGGGAAGAAGTACGGGTCGGACACGATCGATCACTACAAGCTCAAGACGTTCACCGAGGGCGTCTCGGCGAACCTCCAGTACCACCTCAAGACGAAGGCGGTCGTCGAGGGGCACGCGCGCCCGAACGACAACCTCGGGAACGTCCTCCATGGGCACGCGGTCGACGACCTCCGCGTGCAGATCGACATCGACGACAAGTTCTACAAGTTCCTCGACGTCACCGTGGTGTGCACCGCCGACTTCGACGACGACCCGATCAGCCTGGTGAAGGCGCACCTCTCGTACTCGGCCGACGGCCCGGCGGGGAAGATCGACAAGGTGGGCGACGTCCTCTTCCAGAAGGGGAGCGCGCCGCAGCGCTTCTCCACGTACCTCGCTGCGCCGGACAAGCTCGAGTACCAGTGGGAGCTCGAGGTCTTCTACAAAGGCACGACCGCGAACTTCAAGACCTCCGGCAAGAGCAAAGAGACGATCCTCGTCCTCGACGTCGACAAGCTCGGCATCCTGCGCGTCGACGTGCAGGCGGGGATCGTCGACTGGAACAACATCGCGCAGATCCTCGTTTCGATGAGCTACGGCGACGGTCACGCCACGGAGTTCATCCTCGATGCGCAGCACCAGACCCACCGCTGGACGGAGGTGATCGCGAAGCCGGTCACCAGCGAGTACGCGTACACCGTCACGTTCGTGGACAAGGCCGGGCAGCGGATCGCCGGCACGCCGCAGAACGACTCGTCGAAGCAGCTCGTCATCAACCAACCGCAGAACGAACAGCTCGAGGTGATCGTCGTCGCCGCCGGCGGCTTCGGTCAGGGGGGGCTCATCAGCCAGATCGCCGTCGCGCTGGCGTACAAGGACCCGGACAACAACGACTACAACGTCAACAACGAATTCCTGCTCACGAAGGAGGGCGACTCGAAGGTCTGGACCGCGCCGCTCGTGAACAAGAACCTCCGTTCGTACCAATACAAGGTCACCGTCTTCTACTCCGACGGGATCACGCGCGAAGACGTGTGGCGGACGTCGGACAACAACATCCTGCCGGTGGGCGATCCGTTCGGATACAAGGTGCAGATCCTCCCCTACCTCCTCAAGGGGACGACCTGGGCGTTCGGCACGATCGACCTGAAGTTCGACGACGCCGCTGGGCAGATCCACACCGAGCGCACGCTCGAGATCAAGGACTTCTCGACGCCGCTCACCTGGCGGTTCCGTCTCGGCGCGCCGGAGCGGCACACCTACCGCTACCAGCTCACGCTCTACCGCGCCGCCGACGGCGCGCCGGTCCCTCTCCAGGAGACGGAGGAGACGAAGGAGCTCCTCGTCCTCGTGCCGCCGGCCCCCGCGCCGCCGTCCTCGTGATCCCGGCCCGCCCTGCTCGGCTGCGCCCGGCGCGCGCGACGGGGCGCACATGCTGACGCTCGCCGACGCGTCGACGGTGGGGGCGTTCTCGGTCTACCGGGACGTCGTCTACGACGGCGGCGTGCGCGGGACGACGCCGCGCTTCTACGCGATCGCCGCCGCGCCGCGCCTCGCGCGCGACGACGACGGCGGGCCGGCGCTCCGCTTCGTCCGCTACCGCGGCCTCGCGCCGGGGAAAGACGGCGCGGCGGCGCTCCACGCCGGCGGCCTGGTGACGCTGACGCTCGACCTCGGCCCGCGGGACGATGAGCGCGCGGCGCTCCGCGCGGCGATCGGCGCGCGGTACGGCGTCGACGCAGCGGCGGTCGAGCTCGCCGATCTCCCGGTGCGCGAAGGCCGCGCGACGCTGTCGATCGGCGGCGAGGGGCCGGGCGCATCGGCGGGAGGTGCCGCGCCGGAGCTCGGGGGCTCGGTCGACGTCGCGCTCGGCGGCGCGTCGCGCGTGACCTTCGCGGTACCGGTCACGCAGGACGGCGCCGCGCTCCTCGCCGCGGCGCTCGACGGCGGCGAGGCGGTCCTCTTCGCGGCGCTCGCGATCGAGTTCGAGCACCGCCTCGACGGTGTGTCGCTCCACGTATGGTGCGACGCGGACCGCGCGGCGGCGGCGGCGGCGGCGCGCCGCGCGGCGGGCGCCGGCGCTGCGCCGAAAGACCTCGCAGCGTCGCTCGTCGCGAGCCGCGCCGCGGGGATCGAGGTCGAATCGGCGGCGCCGCTCCCGGGCGACGAGGCGGCGCGCCTCGAGGAGCTCGGGCAGGAGCTCCTCGCCGACGCGCTCGCTGCGACGGTGGCGAAGCCCGACGACGGCGCGCCCGCGCCGGCGACCGACGCGCGCCTCGTCCTCAACCACACGTTCACGGCGTCGTACCCGGCGACGGCGCGCGCCGCGATCGACGGGCCGATCGCCGTCCAGGTGACCGGCGACGCGCGCGCCGCGCGCGAGATCGACGTCGACCTCGCCGGCGCAGCGTTCGCGCTCGACGTGACCGCGGTGTGCCCCGCAGACTTCGCGGGCGGGCTCGTCGACGCGGCGCACGTCTACGTCGTCTACGAGGCGCGCGGCGAGGGGGGCGATCCGTTCCGGCGCGAGACCGACTTCGTCCTCAAGGACGGCGCCGCGCGCAAGGTCTTTCGGATCGATGCGTCGCCGTCGACGAGGACGTACCGGTGGCGCGCGACGGTGACGTACAAGGACGGGACGACCGCCGATGTCCCCGAGCGATCGACCGACGCGACGGTGCTCGTGGTCGACGTCGGCCTGCTCGGCGTCGTCGCCGTCGACGTCTCGCTCGCCGACGTGCCGCTCGCAGCGGTGACGCGCGCGGTCGTCGACCTCGAGGTGCCGTCGCGCGGCCTCACGCACCAGGTCGTCCTCGACGGCGCCTCGCCGTCGGCGACGTGGCAGGTCGTGGCGGGCGACGCGACCGACTGCCGCTATCGCGTTGCGTGGATCCTCGCCGACGGGCGGCGGATCGACGACGGCTTCTGCCCCGCGCCGCCGGGGGGCGGTGGGCCGCGGCGGATCTTCCTCGACGCGCCGCGCGACGCGGTGCGGACGCGCGCCGTCACGGCGATCGCCGCCGCCGACTTCACCGACGTCGCACAAGTGCTCGTCGAGCTCCGGTCCTCGGCGGAGGACCGCACCGTCCTCGCGTTCACTGCGGCGGGGCAGACCACGCGCTGGACACCGGACATCGAGCCGGGCGCCCCGCTGAAATACCAGGCGCGGCGCACCGTCATCGACCGCGACGGGACCACCGCGTCGTTCGACCCCACCGAGGAGGACTCCCCGTTCCTCGTGGTCCGCGACGTGACGCGCTTCGAGGTCCAGATCGTCGCGCGCCTCCTCGACCTCGGCGGCGCGTGGACCCTCGCGCTGGTCGCCCTCGCGTACGACGACGACGCGACCGCCCGCCACGTCCAGGAGGTCGTCACGATCCGCGATCGGACCGAGGAGCCGATCTGGCGCGTCCGCGTCGGCGCGCCCGATCGGCACCGCTACCGCCATCAACTCACCCTCGTGGCCAAAGACGGCACGCGCCGCGTCGGAATCTGGGAGGACGCCGCCGACGAGATCCTCGTCCTCTCGCCGCCCGCTGAAACGAGCTGACCCATGCTGACACTCGAAGCCCCGTTCTACGTCGTCAAGAACATCATCGTCTTCCGCGACCACGCGTCGCCGTCGACGTTCTATTACCTCGCAGGGCCGCCCGAGCTGTCGCGCCGCCCCGACGGCAAGCTCGACTTCATGCTCCTCAAGTACCGCGAGGCGCTCGACGCGGCAGGGGCGGCGGCGAGCCGCGTGCGCGAGCAGCTCGGCGGCGCGTTCCTCATCTTCGGCGTCGACTGCGCGCTGTCGTCGAACCTCCTCGAGGAGATCAAGGGCGAGGTGTCGTCGCAGGTGCCCGACGGCGCCGGTGAGATCCAGCTCCTCCCGGTGCTCTATACGCACGGGACGGTGAAGGTGGTCGCGCTCGACTACCAGCCGGCGACCGGCACGGGCACCGGCGCCGACGCGGCCAAGCCGAGCCGCTTCGTGCGCGGCGTGATCGGCACCGCCACGCCGTCGCTCCTCCAGGACCAGCGCGCGATCTTCTCCGTGTCGCTCGACCCCGACGCCGCGACGCTCCTCGAGGCGGCGTACGACGACGACCTCTCGCCGATCGGCGTGATGTACGAGCTCGAGTTCCAGGCGCTCCGCCCCGCGCTCTCGGTGCACGCCACCGTCGACTACAAGCGCGCGTACGAGATGTTCAAGACGCGCCTCACCGTGGGCGTGCACACGAACTCCGGGAATGCGTCGACGAACGACCAGGGATCGCGCAACACGCCGGGGCCGGCGGGCGCGGGCGCGGCCGGCGGCGCGGGGGCCGGCGGTGCGGGGGCCGGCGGTGCGGGGGGCGGCGTGCAGCCGCAGGTCCCGAACCCGCCCGACATCGTCATCGCGATCACCACCGGCGGCGCGCTCGGGACGATGGAGTTCACGACGCAAGTGGGGAGCGGCGCGGCGAGCGCGCCGGTCAGGTCGGGGGCGGCGGCGCCGTTCAACTACCAGGTGCCGTCGACGAGCACGACGCTCGTCTTCCCCGCCGGACCGTACCCGGTCGGCAACTACCTCCTCCACTTCACGAGCCCGACGGTCGGGCAGGTCACTCCGCAGGGAGCGCCGGCGACGGGGCGCCCCACGATCGCGCAGCGGACCACGGCGCAGACGGTGACGTCGGCGGGCGGCGCGGGTTCGAACCCCGCCGGTGCGGGGAGCGCGGGCGGCGGCACGACCACGCCGCCCACCACCACCACCACGACCAAGTCGACGTCGGATCAGTCGACGACGCAGTTCGGCCTCGACATGGACATCCAGTACGCCATGGAGAAGCTGAAACAGGAGGAGGCGATCAAGATCGAGATCGTCCGCCAGATGGACGGCAAGTCCGTCGACGACATGGAGAAGGAGGCGATGGACCTCCTGAAGGAGGAGATCCTCAAGGACTTCTTCAAGCCGGCGCTCTCCACGTCGGTGCCGCCGCAACAGGCCGCCGCCTCGTCGATGGTGAACAACGCCGCCGCGACCACCGCCAACATCAACCGGCCGATGGCCGGCAACAGCGCGGCGACGCCCACCGGCACCGGAAACACGAGCTCGACCGGCACGACGTCGGCGAGCACCAGCGCCACACGCGTCGATATCGGCTTCCAGCTCCAATACAAGACCGAGGACGAGCTCAAGACCGCGACGTACGATTTCAGCGCGCAGTCGGTCGAGACGCGCATCCACGCGCCGAGCGGCTTCTTCTCGCTCCTCCTCTCCGGCACGAAGCGCGAGGAGCTCATCAAGAGCATCGACCTCGACGATCCGTTCTTCAAAGTGATCGACGCGCAGGTGAGCACCATCGCCGACTTCGCGACGCTCGACTTGAAGAGCGTGGTGGTCGACGTCGCCTACGGCGGCACCGACGACGCGCCCAAGGTGCGCCAGACGTACAACCTCACGCCGGCCGACGCGGCGGCGAAGAATTTCCAGGCGTTCGTCGACGGCGACGACATGGCGTGGCGGAGCGCGGTCCGTTACTCGTTCGGCGAGAGTGAGCTCGTCGCGGCGCAGACCGCCGAATACCAGATGCCGTGGCGGAGCTCGACGAGCCGCGCCGTCGTCGTCGTCCCCGAAGACGACGTGCCGATGCTTCACCTCTACGTCGAGCAGGGGGTCATCGACTGGGACCTCGTCGCACGGATCGAGACGACGATCACCTACGACGACCCGGCCAACGGCTTCCACGCCGAGCGGACGTTCCTCGTCGGGAGCGACTTCAAGCGCCAGGAGTGGACGATCCGCCTGACCGATCCCAACGTCCGCGCGTACACCGTGCAGCACACGTGGTTCCTCAAGGACGACGGACGGAGGATTCAGGGCGCGCCGTACCAGGCGACCGCGGCGCAGGTCTTCGTCTTCGACCCGTTCGTCGACCGCATCCCGATCGTCGTCCAGGCGCTCGTCGATCCGACCAGCGTGACGCGCGTGACGGTGGCGTTCTCGTACAAGGACACCGCGCACCAGATCGACGTGCACAAGCTGGTCGAGCTCGACGGCCCGGCGTTCAAGCCGGTGACGCTCACGCTGCCATTGATGGACCCGAAGAAGCGTGAGTACACGTACACCGCGACGATCGTGAAAGCGAACGGCGAGGCGGTGGTCCGCAAGGAGACGACCACCTCGGACCTCGCGCTCAACATCGGCGACGGAAGCGTGATCGTCGACGTGCAGGTGACGCTCCTCGGCGACGTGGCGGCGGCGAAGGCGAGCGCCGTGCAGGTCGACCTCCAGGCCGAGCCGATCGACGGCCGCCCGCCGACGATCCAGAGCCACCTCTTCGAGGCCGGCGGCGACAAGAAGTGGACGCAGCGCCTCCTCCTCCGGAGCGATCGCCCGGACCGGACGTACCAATACCGGACGACGATCTTCCTCAACGACAAGGGGCCGGTCTCGAGCGACTGGATCGACGCGGAGACGTCGGTGCTGCCGCTCCAGGTGTCGCGGCTCGCCAGTCCATGATCGACCTCGGACAGCCGGTGTTCCACGGCGAAGGCGTGCTCGTCTTCGCCGACCACGCCGACCGCGCGCGCTTTTATTACCTCCCCGACGTCCCGCGCGTGACGCGCGGCGAGGACGGCGCGCCGGCGCTCCGCCTCCTCGAGTACCGGTACGAT
>Ga0207670_10002212_pt1 | contig 10165 bp, 9 predicted proteins | sample KBSS23HmetaG_FD_184339 | JGI IMG/M metagenome (GOLD analysis project Ga0207670, IMG submission 184339) | Switchgrass rhizosphere microbial communities from Kellogg Biological Station, Michigan, USA - KBS S2-3H metaG (SPAdes) (version 2) | ecosystem: Host-associated > Plants > Roots > Rhizosphere... | reverse complement strand
AGACGCGGCATGAACGACCTCGCTGCGCGCACCCTGCAAAACGCCATCAAGGAAAAGCTGAACTTCGACGACGAGAAGAAGGAACTGATCTACACACTCGGTTGCGTTTTGGAAAAAACAGGGAAAAAGCAGGAGGCGATCGAGCAGTTCGAACTCATTTACGAAAAGGACATCGGCTACAGAGACGTTGCGGCGAAGGTCGACGCCCACTATTCGGCAAACTGAATTCCGCCCTCGCCGTTCAGCGACATCACAGTTCCGGCTTTGTAACGTCCCACCTTGCGAACCAGCCTCGCGGTCGCAGAGATTCCCAGAGGATTGATTTCATACTTCTCCTTCGCGATGGCGGATGGTCGTTGATGATTCCGAAGGTAAGGAGCCAAATCAGTAATTCCCGGTGTGTCTCCCGGACTCTTCTTGTGAGTGAGTCCTGGTTTCCTACCGATCGCGCTGCAGAAGATACATCGCCAGCGCTTCGAGCGCGACGGCTTTGCCCCGGAAAATCTTTAGCGCAGCAAAAGCGCGATGCGTGAGCTGCTGCGCGATTTTTTTCGATTTCTCCATCCCGACGATGGTCGGATAAGTGGCCTTTTGCGCCGTGGTGTCCTTGCCCGCCGTCTTGCCGAGTTGTTCGCTGGTCTGGGTAATGTCGAGGATGTCGTCGATGATTTGAAACGCAAGTCCGACGTGGTAGCCAAAATCGGTCAGCGCCTCGAGTTGGGGGATCGCGCAGTTCGCGCTCATTCCACCGAATCGGGCGGAGCAGCGGAGCAGCGCGGATGTCTTGCGTTCGTGAATGTATTTCAATTGGGCGGCGGAAATCTTTTTGCCTTCGCCTTCAAGATCGGCGACCTGTCCGGCGATGAGTTGCTCCGAGCCGGCGGCATGGGTGAGTTCAAGCAGGATCGCCTGGTGCGGATAGCGCGGCCAGCCTTTGCAACGCGAGGCAATTTCAAATGCCTGTGTCAACAGCGCGTCCCCGGCGAGAATCGCAATGCCCTCGCCGAACACCTTGTGGTTCGTCAGTTTGCCGCGGCGGAAGTCGTCGTTGTCCATCGCCGGCAGATCGTCATGGATCAGCGAATAGGTGTGGATACATTCAACCGCGCAGGCGAGCGGCAAGGCTTCGTCCACCGACCCGCCGCACGCCTCCGCAGCCGCGAGGCAAAGCGCCGGCCGCAACCGTTTGCCGCCGGCGAAGAGGGAGTAGCGCATCGCCTTGTGGATGGTCGCGGGTCGGGTCGTCGCGCGGGGCAGGAAACGGTCGAGCGCGCGATTGACGGCCCCGGTGCGGTCCGCGAGATAAGCCTGGAGGTCAAAGGATTGCTGGTGGCGCGCGCCGGCGCGCGTGGCGGTGGCAGACATGGGGCGTTTGTAGGAAAAGTCGCGAGCCGGCGCAAGCGCGGACTGAGACGATCCTTCGCGCTAACGGCCGCAGAAAATACTTTGCTTTTCCCCTTCTTCGGCCATACTTCGCGTCTCGTTTGGCGCGAAGCAGCGAGACCCAGACAGAACAATTCCAAAGGCCACTCATAAACGAAATGAATTGGTACTACGCCGAAGCTGGGGAGCAACGCGGGCCGATCACGGACATTGAACTGAGTGACCTCGTGAAGGCGGGCGCGATTCGTGATGGAACGCTCGTCTGGCGCGAGGGTATGGCGACCTGGCAACCCTACCTCCAAGTCAAAGCCTCCTCCAACGCGCCGCCGCCGAGAGTGGGCGACGTCGTGTGCTGGCAGTGTGGCAAGATGTTCTCGAAGGATGAAGTGATCACCATTGGCGAAGGCTCGGTTTGCGCCGCGTGCAAACCGATTTACCTTCAGCGGCTCAAGGAAGGCGCCAGGGTGGCCGGTGCGCAGGAATATGCAGGGTTTTGGATTCGCTTCGCGGCCAAGTTCATTGACGGCATCATCGTGGCTGTCGTGGTGTTTGTTCCGCTCATCATTTTCGTGGTGGTTTTGAGTGCGAGCACGTCGCGATCCGCTCAAGGCGGTTTCGGAGCTTTTCCACCGGAATACCCCGGGTGGGCCGGCACGGGCGCCATTTTCGGCCAGGCAATCGCTGGCCAGGCGCTCAACCTGTTGGCTCAATTGATCCTGGTGGCGGTTCGCACGGCCTATTCGACTTTTTTCCTCGGCAAGTTCGGTGCAACACCCGGCAAGATGGTGTTCAAGCTCACCGTGGTGGATGCCAGCGGCGGCAAGATCGGTTATGGCCGCGCCTTCGGCAGGAGTTGCGCGGAGATTCTCAGCCAGTTGATCTGCGCGATCGGTTACATCATTGCCGCGTTTGACGATCAAAAGCGCGCGTTACACGATCATATGTGTAACACGCGGGTCATCTCCAACCGTTGAGGCGGATGTCTGTCGTGACGTGCACAAAGTGCGGTGACGTGTTGAATGAGTCCCTGTTCAACCAGTCTGCCTGGAGTTCGTGCCCTTCCTGCAGTTCGCAGCTCCGGGTGGAGGTCTTTCCCACCCTGTTCAGAGGTCCGGCACAGGTCCAAGCCGCGCAGTCCGTCGTCACCGAAGGCGAGGCGGGCTGTTTTTATCATCCCAACAAAAAGGCCGTGCTGCCGTGTGAGACCTGCGGACGGTTCCTGTGCGCCCTGTGCGACGTGGAATTGAATGGCCAGCACCTTTGCCCGGCCTGCCTGGCGTCCGGGCGAAAGAAAGGCACACTGGCCGACCTCGACAATCGCCGCGTGCTCTACGACAGCCTGGCGCTGACGCTGGCGCTTCTGCCGCTCCTGCTCTGGCCGTTCACACTGATCACCGCACCAGCGACGCTGTTCGTTGCCATTCGCTACTGGAGAGCGCCGGGCAGTGTGGTGCATCGGACGAAAATCCGGATGATTCTGGCAATGTTCCTGGCGCTGGCGCAAATTGTCGGTTGGGGAATCGGCTTTTGGGCGATATTCAACAGTTGAAACATGCCGCGTGGAGCCAAAGTGTATCGGCGGTTACCCGGCAGGGAGTCCGGCCTGCTCAGTTACAGCCGGTTGTGGCTCGGGCCGGACCACCTGCTACTCGCGCGAACGACCTTTTTCTCCGAGGAATACAAACGATTTTATTTCCGCGATATCCAGGCCATCGTCATGCGAAGGACCCGGCGGCACCTGATTTGGGCATGGATGCTCGCCATTCTGTTTGGACTATGCGTTGCAGTTTTGTGCATCGGCTTTTTTGATTTATCGGGCCGTTCAATCCAGCCGTCGGACACGATTGGTCTTCTGGTTTGGGGAGTGCCTGCTCTCCTGTGTTTGGCGCTCCTGTATCTTAACTTTGTTCGAGGCCCTGGATGCATTTGCCACGTTCGCACAGCCGTGCAAATCGAGGAATTGTCGCCGCTCAAACGATTCCGAACGACATGGAAAGTGATCGAGCGGCTGAAACCTGGGATTGAGATAGCGCAGGGCCCGCTCGCGCCGGAACTGTTGCAGCCGAAACCACCCTCGGTGTTCGCCGCCCCTCCGTCAGAAACAGCAGCTCAATCTGCCGGCCAGGCACCGCCCTCCACCGGGATCTCTCCATGAACCGTCTACCCAAATCCGAATGACGAACGACGAAATCCGAAGGAATACCGAAACCCGAATGTCGAATCCGGCGAGCGCACACCCGAGCGCCCTAGGAAATTCGGGTTTCGGATTTCTTTCGTCATTGGTCATTCGTCATTCGTTATTCGACAACTTGTGTCCGCTCTCTCGCACCAACGCTGCCTGAACCATGAATTCCGGGAGGCCGTTGCGCGCTGCCCGGAGTGCCGACAATATTTCTGTCGCGAGTGCATCACCGAGCACGACGACCGCGTTATCTGCGCGGCGTGCCTGAAAAGACTCGCCCGGCCGACCGCGCGCCACCGCTGGCACTGGACCGGCGTGTGGATCATTGGCGAATGTCTGGCCGGTGTGCTCACTGTCTGGTTGTTTTTCTACATGGCCGGGCGCAGCCTCCTTTCGATTCCCGATTCGTTTCACGAGGGAACGGTTTGGAAAAGCAAGTTCCTGGACGAACCATGAGTCGCAGACACCGCAGGCGAACGGGCCCTGAGCCGCTGGAGTTGCTCGAGGAAGCGGTTCATTTGCTCCGACTCTCGCCGTGGTCCGTCCTGGGTGCTTATTATCTCGGCAGCCTGCCCTTCGTGCTTGGCCTCCTCTATTTCTGGGCGGACATGAGTCGAGGCTCGGCAGCTTATGAGCATTGCGCCCCGGCTGCGTTCGGCGTCTCTGTTCTGTTCCTGTGGATGAAAACCTGGCAGGCCATTTTCGCGCGCCGTCTTAACGCGCGAATCACCGGCCGGTCGGTGGCGACAATGACACTGTCGGGGTTCTGCCAGGCTGCGTTGAATCAATCCATTCTCCAGCCATCCGGCCTTTTTCTGTTGCCGTTGTCGCTGCTTTTCGTGCTCCCGTTCGGCTGGTTTTACGCGTTTTATCAGAACATCACGGCATTCGGCGCGGAGGGCGTTGCGCCGAAACACGTTTTTCAACGGGCGGCGCGACAGGCACAGCTCTGGCCGAAGCAAAACCATTTCCTGTTGGCCGCTTTGCTCTTGTTTGGCGTGATCGTGTTTCTGGATGTCGCTATCGGCCTGGCGACGGTGCCGTCGCTGCTGAAAATGTGGTTCGGCATCGAGACCGTGTTCACGCGCAGTCCGTGGGGTCTGTTCAACACCACCTTTGTGGCTACTGTCGGCGCTTTGACCTATCTCTGCCTCGATCCGCTGGTCAAAGCGGCTTATCTGCTTCGTTGCTTCTACGGGGAATCCCTGCACACCGGTGAAGATCTAAGAGCCGAATTGAGACAGTTCGTGCCCGGCGCGCGCGCTGCCGCATTAGTTCTGCTTCCGGTCCTTTTGCTCGTCAAAACGATGGCAGGACAGCCCGGCGAGCGAATCGACGGCATTCTAATCCCCACTCCCGACCGTTCACCCGGGGTGAGCGCAGGCGGGAGGGCTCATCCTGAATTGAATCTCCACGCTTTTTCTTCCTCTCCCCGCGACGCAGGAGTGGGGAGAGGACCGAGGAGAGGGGTGGCCTTACACAACGTCCCTCCTCTCCCCGGCCCTCTCCTCCATCCGATGGAGGAGAGGGGGTCTCTTCGCTATCGATTACGCCAGGTCGCCGTGGGGACGGACCAAGCCTCGTCTCAAATTCCCAACTCCGAACTCCGCGCACCCAACTCCGGAATTGCCCCGCCCGATCTGGACCGCTCCATCGAACAGGTCCTCAGCCGGCGCGAATTCAACTGGCGTTTGCCCCGTGAAAAACCGGCGGACGACGATGCCAAGGGTTTCTTCGCCGCCTTTATGGATGGTTTGATCGAAACGCTGCGCAGTTGGGTCAAGGCCATCGGCCGAGCTGTGAAGGCCGTCGCGCGCTGGATCGCCGACGCGTTTGACTGGCTGCGGGAAAAGATTTTCGGCAAAAGCGCCAGGGCGCAGGAAGTCGGAGCGGCCGGGAAGGACTGGATAGTGTCCCTGCAGGGCTTGATGCTTGTTCTGCTGATCCTGGCGGCTTGCGCAGTCGCGATTCTGTTCTACCGGACGTGGCGTCGCCGCGGGACACGCCAGGAAATCGCGAGTGAAGCGGTGGCTCCCGTCCCCGATTTGGCCGATGAAGGTGTGACCGCCAGCCAGTTGCCAGAAGACGATTGGCTCAGACTGGCGCGTGAGCTGATGGGTAAGGGCGACTTGCGCCTGGCGCTGCGCGCGTTTTATCTGGCCGGGCTCGCGCACTTGGCGCAGCGCGAAATGATCCGCATCGCGAAGTTCAAATCGAACCGCGACTACGAACAGGAACTGCGCCGCCGCGCCCGCGCGGTGCCGGAGTTGCAAGCCGCGTTTGCTGAGAACGTGGGCATCTTCGACCGCGTCTGGTACGGCCTGCACGACGTGTCACAAGAGGGGTTGCAGCGGTTCCAAATCAACCTGGACAAAATCAAAGCGTGCTAAGCCGGGAAATCCACTGATGAAAACAGACCGGCTAACCCTCGTGCTGCTGTCCGTGTTGCTGGTGGGGTTTGGACTCGGGGTAGGGCGCTTGTTCCAATTGCGCTTTGATGCTGGGGATGTTTATCCACCGTACTCATCGCTCCGCGCGGATCCACTCGGCACGAAAGCCCTCTTCCAGAGCCTGCAGATTTTGCCGGGCATTTCCGTGCAACGGTTCTTTCAACCCTTGGACAAGCTGCCCGAAGGCCGCCGCACGACCCTTTTTGTATTCGGCGCTCAGGCTTCGGATATGGACTATTCGACCGAGGACGAATACAAACAATTGGAGCAATTCATGTTGGGGGGCGGCCGCCTCGTCATTTCCTTCGCGCCTTTAAATACCAGGCCGTGGGCTGCCCGCCGGGCTCAAACGAAAGAAGCACAGAAATCCAAAGACAAGTCCTCCCCACAGAAGAAGCAGAAGTCCGATGAACCGGACGACGATGAACCCATGCCGCGCAGAAGGAAATCCCCGGGCGATGAGGAAGACACGCAACTCATCTCACTCAGGGACCGGTGGAACGTCAGTTTTAACTACGAGGATCTGCCGAAGGACGCGGAGGACGTCTACGAATCTGTGCTCGCCCGCAAAATAGGGGACATGGATCTGCCTGTCTCGGTCGTCTGGCACACGGCGCTTTACTTCGAGCGGCCGGCTGCGAATTGGAACGTGATTTACGCCCGAGACAAACTTCCGGTCCTGATCGAGCGCAAATCCGGCAGCGGTTCGCTGGTCCTTTCCGCCGACTCCTTTTTCGTTAGCAACGAGGCGCTGCGCAACGAGCGCCACCCGAAATTACTGGCCTGGCTTGCCGCGCCAAATACGACGGTGCTGTTCGATGAAACGCATTTGGGCGTGCTGGAAACGCCGAGCCTTGCCGCCCTCGTCCGAAAATATCGCCTGCACGGACTGGTGGTTGGACTGGCGCTGTTGGCCGGGTTGTTTGTCTGGAAAAACACGACTCGTTTCGTTCCACCTTACGACGAGGACATCATGGAAACCCGCAACGACGCCGTGGCGGGCAGGGATTCCGCCGCGGGCTTCGTCAATCTGCTGCGCCGCGGAATTTCTTCCTCCGAAGTTTTACCGGTGTGCTTCGCGGAGTGGAAAAAGGCGCGCTCGCACGGCCGCGCGGACTTGAACGCCCGGACGGAACGGATGTCCGCCGTGGTTTCTGAAGAACAGGCGAAGCCAGCGCGGGAGCGGGATCCGGCGGAGGGTTATCGCCGTATTGCCCGGATTCTGGCCGAAAGAAAATAGCGGCAAACAGGCCCGGAAAGCACAAAGTGCGTGATGAATCTGGAAGCTAAAGCCAGCGCCCTCCGGCATAGCCGGAAGCTTGAAATTGTGAATTGCTCAAAGCCATATGAACGCGAACATTGACGAGCTCAAAGAGACGCTGGCGCGCGCCCGGCAGGAAGTGGCCAAAGTCATCATTGGCCAGAACGAAGTGGTGGACAAGGCGCTCATCACGATTTTCACCGGGCACCACGCGCTGATTGAAGGGGTGCCCGGCGTCGCCAAAACCCTGCTCGTGCGCACGCTCGCTCACGCGCTCGGCTGCGAGTTCGCCCGCATCCAGTTCACGCCCGATCTCATGCCCGCCGACATCACCGGCACCAACGTGTTCAACCTGCAAAAGAACGAGTTCACGCTCATCAAGGGGCCGGTGTTTACTTCGTTCCTGCTCGCCGACGAGATCAATCGCGCGCCGGCCAAGACGCAATCGGCCCTGCTCCAGGCCATGCAGGAGCGGCTGGTGACGATCGACCGTGACACGCACGCGTTGTCGCCGAACTTCACCGTGTTCGCCACGCAAAACCCGATTGAATACGAGGGGACCTACCCGCTGCCCGAAGCGCAGAAAGACCGGTTCATGCTCAAGATCACCATGAACTGTCCGGAGCGCGAGGAGGAACTGACGTTGGCGAAACGAACGATGAGCGCCGAATCACCCGAAGCCATGCTGGCCGGCGGCGCGGTGCAACCGGTCGTCACGGCCGAAGCCCTGGCGGCGATGCGGGGAACTTTGAGCCAGATCGTCATGCGCGAGGAGTTGGTGGCTTATCTGGTGGACATCGTGCGCACGACACGCAAACACGAGAGCGTCCTGGTGGGCGCGGGTCCGCGCGCAACGCAAGCGTTGCTGCTCGCCAGCCGGGCGCTGGCGGCCATCAGCGGGCGCGATTTCGTTACACCCGACGACATCAAGGCCATGGCAGTGCCGGTGCTGGAACATCGCTTGATTCTCCGGCCTGAATTCGAAATCGAAGGAGTGACCGTCGGCGAAGTGGTTCAGAAGATTTTGGAGCAGGTCGCCGTGCCACGATGAAAATGACCAATGACGCAGGGACAAGCCCGAATGACGAATGACCAATGCCAAAGGCAGCTCAAATGATGGAATCCGACTGGACTGGGTGCGTCTCTATAAACCATCGGTTTGGTGTCCCGGCTTTAGCCGGTCCGGACCGCCTGAAGGCGGGACACCAAACGAATTGCCTCCCACAGTCACGTTCATGGTCGCAATGCACGGCATCAAAGTCGTGGGGGCTTTCCATGAACCGCGAGGTAGTGGCACGGGCGTCTCGCCCGTGTGTCGGTCGCACGAATCGCACGGGCGAGACGCCCGTGCCACTATTTCGGCGCAACGGTTCATGGTCCCGAAGCATTTCAATATGGAATTGGGGGCTCTCCATGCACGGTCGTAGCGGACGCATCACGGGGCGCAGCAGTCCTCAGTGGCGAGGCGACGCAGCGCGCCGGGCACCACGGCTAGTCTCTCTGTGTTTTTGGGCATTCGGAATTCGAGCTTCTTTCGTCATTTGTCATTTGTCATTGGGAATTACCGAAGCATGATTGTTCCGCAATCCAGATTGATGTTGTGGGTGAGCGTGGTGGTGCTTCCGTTCGCCGCGATTGCGGCGGTGGTGCCGGAGGCGGCCGTGCTGTCGGGATTATTCATCGCTGCCGTTGTCGTGCTGGCGTTGCTGGACGCTGCGCTCGCGCAAGGCAGCCTGGAAGGCATCCGCATCGAGTTGCCCGCCGTCGTGCGGCTGTCGAAAGACCGCGCAGGCGCCATCGAGGTCCACATCAAGAATGAGAAACAACAGGCCAAACGGTTGCGGCTGGGCCTGCCCTTGCCGCGCGAGATTGTTTCGCCGGATGCGGACTTGTGGACCATCCTGCCGGCGGGCTGTGAGCGGTCGCGCTTCGCCTGGCCGTGCACCCCGCTGAAACGCGGTAATTACCCGCTGAACGGTTGCCACATCGAAGCCGCGTCGCCGTGGGGGCTCTGGGCGGTGCGCGCCAGGCTTCCAACGCGGACGGAGCTTCGTGTGTATCCAAACCTGTTGACCGAACGGAAGAGCGCCCTGTTTCTCAATCGCGGCGGCTTCGGCGCACACGCGCAACGCCAGGTTGGCCAGGGGCGCGATTTTGAGAAGCTGCGCGATTACGTTCATGGCGACAGCTATGACGAGGTTCATTGGAAAGCCACGGCCAAACGAGGCCGGCCGGTGACGAAGGTGTTTCAAATTGAGCGCACACAAGAGGTGTATGTGATCATTGACACGTCGCGGCTGTCGGCGCGGCAGACGCGGGTTGCCGGGAGCGGGCCGGTTGGAGGTTTGCCGCGCGGACAGGCTCCAGACAAACCACAACCCGCAACCCAGACCCCACCGACTGACAGCGTCCTGGAACGGTTTATCACCTCCGCTCTGGTGCTCGGTCTGGCGGCGGAGCAACAAGGTGATCTGTTCGGCCTGCTGACCTTCAGCGACAAGGTGCAAACGTTTGTGCGGGCAAGGAACGGCAAGGCCCATTACGCGGCCTGTCGCGACGCGCTTTATACCTTGCAGCCACAGGTGGTCACGCCGGACTTCGACGAGCTGGGATCGGTCATCCGGTTGCGCCTGCGCCGGCGGGCATTGCTGGTTTTCCTGACTTCGCTGGACGACCCTGTGCTGGCCGAGAGTTTCGTTCGCAACCTTGAATTGATCTGCCGCCAGCACTTGATCCTGGTGAACATGCTCCAGCCGCCCGGCGTTCGACCGCTTTTTTCGGACGGGACCGTGGCGTCGATCGATGAGGTTTACGAGCATTTGGGCGGCCACCTGCTCTGGCACAAACTGCGCGAGTTGGAAAGAGTCTTGCAGCGGCGCGGCGTGCGCT
>Ga0207670_10002210_pt1 | contig 10172 bp, 10 predicted proteins | sample KBSS23HmetaG_FD_184339 | JGI IMG/M metagenome (GOLD analysis project Ga0207670, IMG submission 184339) | Switchgrass rhizosphere microbial communities from Kellogg Biological Station, Michigan, USA - KBS S2-3H metaG (SPAdes) (version 2) | ecosystem: Host-associated > Plants > Roots >... | reverse complement strand
GCCCGTGGGCGCCGACGGAGCGGTGGAGCCTCCGCATGCGCTTACCGCGACGGAGAGCGAGATTGCCGTTTGAAAGAGGTGCGTAAGTCCGCGTCGAGAGTGCATGTCGACGCCTTGAGCAAGCGCCACACCACCCTGATCCACGCCTAAACGACAGTCGTCCCATGTGCCACGGCACACCCCATGACCAGTCTCCTGCACCGTGTGCCATGGGGGTGCCGTAGCTGAAGCGCCAGGGCCCGACGGGAGGTGCCGCGCGGGTGGGTCGATCCGTTCGCGAGCACGACACGTTTTGCGCGATGGACGTGGACCTGCCTTCACGTTCCCTTCGCTACGCGGTCATTTCTCGGGATCCATCGCCGAGAGCGCGGGCGTGGCCCGTGCACCATCGGGCGTTCATGGCTTTCTTTGCGCTTCTCACTCTTCGTCACGAGCCCGCTCTCCGCCGCGCGCGCGCTCTCCGGGTCGCGTCGCTCGTCGCGCTCCTCGGCACGCTGCCGTCGCCCTCCGCGTGGGGTGCGCCAGCCGCCGACGGCACCTCTCCGCTCATCGAGACCACCGCCCCCGCGGACACGCCGCCGGCGCCGCCGGTGCGCGTCATGCAGCTCCCCCTCCACATCGACGGTGGCGTCCGCATCGCGTTTACACCCTAATTCCAAAGACGAACCAAAACAGCATCGCGGCGGCGTCGACGTAGCGCACGAGATGGGCGCGGCCGCGTAGGCGCGGCCTTACCTCGTTCGTGAACCACACATCGAGCACCTCGTGCAGGAAGACGTTCGCAAGCACGGGAGAAACGACCCCGCCTTGCGGACTGCCCGACTTCGGGTGCTTGATGCTCCCGTCCTCGCGGCCGGACCGCCTCGAGCGCGTCAGCGCGTGACCTCGACGTCCTGAGCGCGCTCGAGGAGGTCGTTCGCGAGCGTCGGATCGGACATGCGCGACGTCGGGTCGCGCTCGGTGAGCGCTCGCGCGAACGCCGCGACGCGCGGCCGGAGGAGCGCGCTCGTCTCCGCGTCCTCGAGGAGCTCCGCGGCAACGAGACGCCCACCGAGCGCGAGCCCCACGGCGAGGAGACCGTGAGTCCAGTCCGGCGCCGGGTAGCTTCCGCGGAGCCACGCGCGGAGCGGGCCGAGCTCGGCCGGCGCGAGCACCCGCTTCGCGCGTAGGAGCTCGAAGAGGTGCGGCTTCCCTTCGCGGCGGAGGACCGCGGCGACGCTCGCGCCGCTGCCGGTCGCGATGGCGCGGAAGACGTCGGCGTTCCACGGTTCTTCGTCCCGCGGGAAGAGCGGCGCGCCGGCGCCGCCGGAGAGCGCGGGGAGCGCCGTCCGCCGGATGATTCCGACGGCGTGGCTGTCCTCGGAGCCCAGGTCGAGGAGCTTTTCGGCGAGCGCGCGGTCGCCGATGTAGAGCGCGGCGATCGCTCCGACGATGTACGGCGTGCGCGTGCCGCCGGGGGTCGCGAGCCCGTCGAGGAAGCGGCGCGCGTCGCCCGGACTCGCGGTGATGGCGGCGAAGAGCGCAGCCTGCGCCGCCATCTCGTGCGCGAGCGGCGACGTGGGATCGATTCGCGACGCGATCGAACGTTCGAGCTCGACGCGCCCGTGCGACAGCCACAGGATCGGATCGTAGAGCGCCCCGATCGGATACTCGCGGATGTACGTCTGCGCGTATTGCCCCTCCGTCCACGGCCGCCCGAGGAACCAGTCGCCGCGCTCGCCGGCCTCCACGTAGAGGAGGCGGCGTGTGTCCTGCACGTCGTCGGGGCCCTGGAGCGCCGCTGACCGAGCCTCGAGGTCCGACTCGAGGTCGGCGGCGAGGAAGTTGCACCACGACTCGTTGCGCCCGTGCCCGGGCTGCACGAGGTCCCCGACGCGCGCCCCCTTCGCGCGCGAGGCAAACGCGTCGACGACGCACGCGAGCCGCCTTTGCTCGCGCGTGCGCGGGCCGCGATACCACGCGTTGGCGAGCGCGTCGGTCAGGGTCGCGGCGCCCGCGAAGTCCCCGGCGAGCGACGCGGTCTGGATCTCCGGGACGGTCGGGACGCTGTTCGGCGCCGCGGCGCGCGCGGCGACGAACTCGCGGTGCGCATTCGCGAAGTCGCCGCGCGCGAACGCCGCGTGGGCCCGCGCCAGCGGATCGTCGCACGACGCGGCGGCGCGGTCGGCCCCCGGCAGGTCGCCACCCGCGAGCCGCGCGTCGATCGCGGCCCCGCACGCGGACCGCGGCAGCGGGGACCATCCCGGGCCCATCGGCTTCGCGACGGGCGACAGCGCGACCATCGCGACCATGACGAGCGAGAACACTGCCATCGCCGCGGCGAAAACCGGCCACCCGACACGCGGCCGCGCCGGACCGCGCACGGCGACGATCACCGGCGGTGCATCGGGAGAGCCGACGAGGCGGAAGACCCGCGCCACCTCGCGGTACCCGGCGCCGGCCGGCGCCTCGTCGGGGTTCGCCTCGCTCTCGAGCCGGCCGGCCACCACGACGCGATCGCCGTCGGCCACGGCGTGCACCACCTCGCCATCCACGCGCTCCTCGCGCGAGCCCACGACGATCTGCACGTCCGGGCCGAGGTAGACGCGAGCGCTCGACGTCTCGACGTACGCCACGCCGAACGGGCGCGTCTTCGCGCCGAGCACCGCGCGCACCGGCTTCTCGCTCCCCGCAGGCACGTCTGTTCGTAGCGGACCGCCCGACGGGCGGAGCGTCCCCGCTACGGTGACACGCGCGCCCGCGGCGAGGACGTCGGTGGGCCGGCCGAGGAGCCCGAGCGCGCGTTTTACGCGCCGCCGCGGCCACCCGATCCCCGCGAGCGCCAGCGCGGCGAACACGACCGCCGACGCGAGCAGCTGCAGCGCGGACGATGGCATGGCGGGTTAGACGCGCACCGGCCGCGCGCATTCGATGCATGCCACGCCGGCTTTCTCGCCCTCGCGGTCGGCGGCAGACCGCGCTCGCGCCGTCGCGATTGGACGCCGCTCCGGGTCCGCGCTGTCGTCCGCGCATGCTGCGATCCAGTGCGCTTCGAGCGCTCGCGTTCTCACTTCTGGTCAGCGCCTCGTGCGCGACGTACCCCGCGTCTCGGGGCACCAGAGGGAACGATAGCGATTCGTCATCAAGAATCCTCGCGCGCCGATACCGCATTTGGAAATATGATATTGTAACGCGTCGCGCGTTGCATGCATCCGCTCCGGCCACGCCGTCGTGAAGGCGCGACGCGAGCGTTCTCGCAGCGCAGCCCTAGACGCGCGGGAGGGGCGCGCAGCTTGCCGAAGTGCGCGTGCGCTGCGCGCGGCGCGGATTGGCCCCACGTGACAGCGCATCGCCGTTGCCGGCTTTCGCAGCGCCTCGTCGAGCGCCGCGGCGGCTCAGTCTACACGCGGAGGCGCCGCGCCGAGCGCTGCGGGTGCTAGAGATGAAGACACCAATGGTGGGCCACTTCGAATGCATCGGCTTCGAACCGGTGACCGTACGCGAGTCGGTCCCGCGCGCACTCGGAGGCGCCCCGCGCGTCGCCCAGGCGCCCGGAGGTTCGATGCACTATCTCGCGCGCGACGCATCGGGCGCAGCGATCGCGTTCCACATGCAAGGCGACGCGGTCGAATGCGTGACGCCCTTCTTCGTCCCCGACGCAGGCCTCCACCGATGGCACGTCCACACCTCGGCCCCGGCGATCGACGCCGAATGCATCCACTGCAGCGGCGCCGATTGCGACATCGTCGACGCGCAAGGCGAATTGCTCACGCGCACCGGCGTTCAGTTCGCGATCTTCCGCCCGTACGAAGCGTGGCTCACCGAATCGCGCACGTTCGACGTCGAGGTCGTCGGCTTCGCACACACGATGTCTACGTTCGCGACGAAGGAGGAGTTCGACGAAGGCCAACGCGAGCTCTGGACGGACGAAGACGGCAAGGAGGCCACGGGCCGCGACGGCAGGCCACTCCGCTACGCCGATAACGTGTTCATGCCCGAAGGCCTCTTCAGCGCCGGTCCCATCGACATGAGGGCGCGCGCCATATCCCTTTGCGCCGGCCGCATCACGCACGCGCGCCGCCTCGTCAACGGCTGGACGAACGGCCCCTTCTGGCATGTCACACTTGAAACCTTCCCGGGCCCGCTCGACATCGTGGCCGCAGACGTCGAGCCCACCGTCGGCCACCTGGCGCTCGTCCGCGCCTGGCTCGTCGGCCGCCCAACCACCCCGCCGCCCCGCCCGTCGTGGCTGCGCAGGCTGTTCAATTGACGGCTCGTGCTCTCTTCGCCGGCGTCGACGTTCGAGAGGACCCTCGCCTCCCTGACCGCTCGTGGGACGACGCGCGGCGCCGCGAGTACCTCTTGCGACGCGACGTCCGTCGGCCCCTCTCCGTGGACCGCACCGTCTGGCCGCCAGTCCTCGGGCCCGATGGGCGATCCGTCGCCGAGTGTTTGCCGTGGGTCGCCCTGGACGAAATACGCGGGCGCCTCTCGAGCCTGCCCGAGCCGCAGCGCGATCGATCCGTTCTCGTCGTCGTGGGTGTCGTCCCCGCGACCCCAGACGACGAGGAGCTCCTCCGTCGGACTGTCGGCATCGACGCCGAGCTGCGGGTCGACCCGGCGTGGACCTCCTTGGGGTACGACGTCGCGGACGGCGGCATCAGCGGCGTCTGCAACTGCGGCTATCGCGAGGAGGACGAGCAGATGATCCCGCGCGCCATCTGGGCGCCACGTCTGAACGAGCACGGCCTCTTCGACGACGTCGATCACGCCCTCGCGTTCCGCGACCTGACGAACCGGCGCGTCCCCGAGCACGCGCCGTTCTCCGTGTACGGGCTCTGGATGATCTGACGCGCCATCTCGCCGGCGCGCTCCTCGGCGTTTACCGCGTCTGCCTCGGCGCCATCGTTCTCGTGCTCGCCGCGATGGTGGTCGCCCTCGGTCGCCGCGCGCCCCTCGCCGCGGCCGATCCGCTGGCCGCGCGGATCATCGAGCACGCTCGGGCGCCCGTTCTCCCGTTCGCCTCGAGCCGCCTCCTCGTCACCGCGCACGTTTTCCTCGAGACGCTGCACTACGGCGTGTGGCTCCTGGCGATTCCGCTCCTGGTCCTCCGTCCGGCGTCGCCCGCGCGCCGCCGCCCGGCACGCCGCCCGATTCCGTTCGCGCCGGCGGCGCTCGCCGCGAGCGCCGCGCTCGTCCCGCTCCTCTGGATTGCCTTCGCGCGCGACTACGTCACGACGCGCGACGTGTACTTCACCCTCGCGATCGTCCATGTCATCGGCGAGGCGCCGCTGCTCGTCCGGGCGATCCGGTGAGCCTCGCCCGCGTCATCGTCGCCGGCTGGGCGCTGGCCGCGCCGATCGAGGCGGCGGTCCTCTTTTTCGGCCTCGACTCGGCGCACCCGCGCCTCGTCCGCGCGATCGCCGGTCCGGCGCTGACCGCGTGCACCTACCCGGTGCTCGTTCTCGTCGTCCCCGCGCTGATCGATCCCGCGTGGAGCTTCGCCGCGTACGCTACGGCCGGCGAGGTGAGCGTCGTCGCTGCCGAGTGCGCGCTCTTCTTCCTCGCCGTCGGACGGCGCGCATCCGCGGCGCGCGGCGCGCTGGCCATCGTCGCCGCGAATGCCGCGTCGTTCGTCGCCGGCGAGATCGTGCGCCGCACTGGCATCGTCGCGCCGCTCCTCGGAGGGTAGCTCGCGCTCCATGGGTGAGCACGGATCGCGTAGCGCGCGGCGACGACGTGCACACGTCGAGATGCCCGCCGAGCGCGGCGGTCCTGCATTGCTCGATCGCGCGCAGCGCAGCCCGCTCCTCGGGACGCAGCGCGCGGCCCCTGGCGAAGGCCTCGCCATGGGCGCGCACCGACGGAGTGCACGTGCTCCGTCGCCTCCGCGTCGAACCAGAGCCCGAGTTGCGCGATGAGCTCCGGCGATCCGCGCCTCTCTGCGATTTCGATTTAAAATCACCCCTCAGATTCACATTCGATATTCGTACGACGTCAACCCCTCCGGTCAGGGCGCAGATTCGAATCTGCGAACGTGGCAACTGGAGGAGTCATGGCAAGATCGGTTGTCGCTTTTCATCTATGGATGTTGGGGGCCATTGCACCCGCCACGCTCGCCGGATGTCACTGCGCGGGCGACAAACATCTCACCCAATCGGGTGATATCGGGCCGCGCGGGAACCATCAGCTCAACTGCAATTGCGCCGTCAACTTCACGGGGACCTGCCAGACCTTCGGCGGCGCGCCGCCCACCGTCATCGTACCCCTGCAGTTGTGCCTGCCGCCCGACCTCAACAGCGCGGTCGGCGGCGACGTGGACGCGTCGGACACGCAATACGCGGACGACGTGAAGGCGTACTGCGAGCGCCGTGTGAACGACACGGTGAGCAAGCTCGTTCCGTTCCTCGAGTCGGACGTGTGCGGTCAGTCCGATCGATGCATCGCTTCCATAAGCTGCGCGCCCCAAGCGGGCGCGGCCGGGCTGGACACGGTGGCGAACCCGGCGTGCGATGGCACATGCGCGCAAGTACCCTGCGTCGCGGGCACCATCCCGGACGGCGGTCCGACCGACGGAAGCCCGAATTGCGACCCGGGGAAGGTGCTGCCGAAAGGAGCGACCACCGCCGACCCGCGCTTCTGCAAGTGCACTCAGGCCACGGGGTGCTCGGGCACGACGGAAGAGTTCTGTCAGGCGCCTCCGGGGAACGTCGACCCCCCGGTCCTGGTGTCGGGATTCCTCACGCAGCGCCTCTCGGGGCCGTCGACGATCACGCTCGACCCGAGCGCTTCCAGCGTGAAGGTGCACGTCCACTTCGACGATGGGCTCGGCTTCGGGCACGACGATACGCAGACGAGCCACATCGGCGGCGCCGTGACGCTGTACGGTCGGCCATGTCCCGGCGCCGAGTGCGACATGCTCATGGATATGAACCTGCACCCGGCGGACGCCACCTTCCACTTCTCGGCCGTCGTGTGCGGCGTCTTCTGCGTCCAAGACGTCGACGTGACGTCGTCGCGTGCGTCGGTGATCGGCGGGATGGGGCAGGTGCCCGTGCACATTCTGTCGAACGGTACGGGGACGATCCCCATGGGCGCCCTCAACCTGCATGCCGAGTCGATCGTCTCCGGCATCCCCGACAAGAGCGCCCAGCGCCAGATCTTCGACGCGCCGAACGCGGCCCCGCTGTCCTTCCAGGTCGACTTCGTCAACAAGACGTTCCTTCTTCCGAACGTCCCGTTCACGTTCGCCGGCGGCGACGGGGACGCGAACATGACCTTGTCGGGTTCGTTGACGAACCAGCCGCCCGAAGCGGTGGCCGGCCCGGATCAAGTCCTGGAGTGCACGTCCCCCGCTGGGGCGACGGTGACGCTCGACGGCAGCCGCAGCACGGATCCGGACGGCGTTCTCTTCGGCTTCGAATGGTGGAAGGGGACCGCGCTCGACAGTAACGCCGTCGTGGGAGCGGGCAATCTTTTCCAGATCACCCAAGCTCGCGGGGGATCGGTCGAATACCAGCTATCGGTGCTCGATCAGTTCTTGGATATCTCCGTCGACAGCACCCATGTCGTCGTGCAGGATACGACGCCTCCCGCGCTCACGCTCGCGGCGGATCCCCCGTGCGCGTGGCCGCCGAACCACGACCTCGTCCTCTACGAGCTCGGCGCAGGCCTCAGCGCGAACGCACAAGACATCTGCGACTCGTCACCCAAGGTGCGAATCACGAACGTTCGGAGCAATCAGCCGCCTAACGGCGGAGGATCCGGCAATACACCGGCCGACGTCTTTTTCAGCGACACGGCGCTCTGCATCCGCGGCGAGCGCGAGGGGACGGTCTCCTCGCCGCGCGAATACACGGCGACGATCGAAGCGAGCGACTCGGCCGGGAACACGACGATCAAGAACGTGACCATCACGGTCGCGCACGACCAGAGTGGAAAGGGCTGCCCGCACGTCGCCAGCTCCCGTGTCGTGGCCGATGGGGACCCGCGCTGCGGCGCCGCACACTGAAAAGAAGGGAGGCCACGAATGAACACAAGAAACCAGATCCGTACCGCCGGTCGTCTCCTCGCGATGTGGAGCATCGCCGCTCTGAGCGCGTGCAACGGCGGTTCGAGCTCCCAAGCCGGTCCGCAGAGCATCACCGGCTGGTGGAGAAACCAGGCGGGCGGATGCATTTGCCCGGCGGAACCGGAGTGCCGCGGAGGGGACTGCGTCGCGTACAACGTCATCAACTTCGCGGCCAATGGCACGTACTACGGGGGGTCGGTCGCCGTCTCCACGAGCACCGCGACGATGAGCACCGTCGGCAAGCTCGACACGGGCACGTACACGATCGAGGGGTCGACGGTTCGCATCCGCCGCCCTCCAACGGCCGACTACACTCCGACGTTCAGCTCGGACCGCGGACACCTGACGCTCGCGGAGCAGGAGCTCGTTCCCGTCGAGGATCCCCTCGCGCGGGCGCTGACGAAGGCGACCGCGAACGGTCAATTGACATGGAGCAGCTATCCTATGAATTGACGAGCGCGGCTGTATCGTAACCGAAGGGTGCTATCATCCAGTGGGGATGCAGGGGGATCGTGTCCTTGTCGCGCTCGCGCTGCTGCTGCCAGGCTGCAGGTCGAGCCAGGACGACGTCCGCGAGCGCGTCGTGACGAGCGGACGCGTGCACTTCGCGAGCGTCGTCGGCCGGACACCCGCCTGCGCCGCCAGCCCTGCATGGCTCGACGCGACGATGGCACGGCAAGCCACGTTCCTCGGCTTGAGCGCCCCCGATGCCGTCGTCTACCACTACCGCCCGTTCCCGACGCTCCTCCCCTGCCCCGGCACCGTCGCCTGTACCGACTCGGTCACGCTCGACATCTACGCGCGTCCCCCCGACATGACGCACGAGCTCGTGCATGCGATCTTCGACCGCGAGATCGGACCTCCAGCCTCGTTCTTCGACGAAGGCGCGGCCGTCGCCCTGGGCGGGTCCGACTGGGAGGGCGAGCCCGCGCCGGATTACGATCAGCCGCTCGATCCGCTGCTCGGCGCGCCCGACCTCCCGCGATCGGCGTACACGCTGGCGGGAGACTTCGCGTCGTACCTGCTGTCGACGAAGGGATCCGATCGCTACGTCGACCTCTTACGCCACGCCCCGCACGGCAGCGGCGCGTCGGCGGTGCGCTCCGCCTTCTCGAACGCGTTCGGCCGATCCGTGGACGATCTCGTGAGCGAGAGGCGCGCCTCTGGAAAGCACTTCACGGCCACCCGTCTCGCCTTTCCCGAATGCAGTCGTGATCCGATCGCGTGGAGCGGCGCATCCTGGAGCGATTCGGTCGTCGTCGACTGCGCGGGAGCGGCCGTCGGACCGGTCTACGACACCGAGCCACCGGCGGCGCGCACCTTCACGGCTCTCGACGTGGCCGCAGGCGGCTACTACCACATGACGCTTGCAGCGCAGGGCGGCTTCGCCTGGATGCATCGGTGCACGGACGGCGGGCAGCTCGCCTTTCTGTCATTCGAGAACCGGCCTCCGGGGCCGGGCAAGCGGGAGATCTTCACGGCGCTCGACGCAGGCCGCCACTTCCTCCGTCTTCAGGCGAACATCGCTGCGCCCGAGACGTTCACGGTCGAGATCGACCCCACGAGCAGCGCGGGCGCCGGGTGCTCGGCGCCGCCGCCGCTCGACGTCGCGGAGGACACCAATGGCCTGGAGCTCTTTGGGGGCGACCGCGAGATCGTCGCCTCGATCCGCGCCGCCACGACGCACGTGTGGACACTACAAGTATCGAGCGGCTCCGCGTTATCGCAGTGCGACGATCCCTGCACGGCGACCACCTGCATCCAGCTCGCCGCCGGCTCCACCGTCACGCTCTCCCAGGGAGCAGCGTACACGTTTCACCTCAGCGGGACGCACGCGGCGCTCTACCGCTAGTCACAATGGTGGGCCAGCGCTCCTGAGAGCGCGGATTACGCTGCGTCTTGCGAAGGAAGCGGCGCAGAGCCGCAGCAACGAGGCTGGCTGTGGTGGTGACGAACTCATTTCCGGCTCATCCGCCACAGAGCGCATGGGTGACTCGACCGTCAGTAACCGTACACCTCGAGCTCGGAGAGCTTGAGGACGGTCGGCTTCCCCCGCGCGCCGCGATATCCGACGACGCGGACGGAGGTGGTCGTCACGCCGGCCGGCAGCGGGTGCACCGCG
>Ga0207670_10002203_pt1 | contig 10186 bp, 7 predicted proteins | sample KBSS23HmetaG_FD_184339 | JGI IMG/M metagenome (GOLD analysis project Ga0207670, IMG submission 184339) | Switchgrass rhizosphere microbial communities from Kellogg Biological Station, Michigan, USA - KBS S2-3H metaG (SPAdes) (version 2) | ecosystem: Host-associated > Plants > Roots > Rhizosphere... | reverse complement strand
CGGGAGCCGGCTCCGACACCGGCGGAGGCGGTGGTGGCGGCGGCGGCGACGACGGAGGCACCACGTCGTCGGACAGCGGCGGCGGGGGCGGCGGCGACGACGGATCGACCCTCCCCCCGGACGGCGGCGGAGACTCGGGCGCCGGCGGGTTCGCGCTGACGAGCACCGAGCTCGCCGAAGGCGCGACGTTCGGCGTGGACAACACGTGCGACGGCGCGAACACGTCGCCGCCGTTCGCGTGGACCGGCGCGCCGTCCGGCGCCAAGAGCTTCGCGATCGTCCTCACCGACAAGACGAACAGCCTCGTCCACTGGACGATCTACGACATCGGCGCGCAGACGACGAGCACGCCCGCGGATATCGAAGCGAAGTACCAGCCCGCGGATCCCGCCGGGTCGAAGCAGGCGAAGAGCATCAAGAACGCTCCGGTGTACGCCGGGCCGTGCCCGCCCAAGGGGACCCCGGCGCACTCGTACGAGTTCTCGCTCTACGCCGTCGACGTCGACACGCTCCCCGCCACGAACGCCAACACGACGAAGGAGCAGATCGTCACGCTGCTCGGTGCGCACAAGGTCGCGGTCACGACGCTCAACGGCAAATACGGGCGCTGACCCTCAGAGCGCCGTCGTCTTCGACAACACGAGGTACGGCTCGCGGACGCGGGCGCCGCTCTCGGCGTGCTCGAGGACGAGCCCGTGGCGCCCGCCGAAGACGAGCCACGCGACGCCGTCGCTCGAGTCGTCGACGAGGACGGCGCGCGCCTCGCGCGTCTCGGTGGCGCCTTCGTCGTCGGCGGCGAGGACGATCCAGCGCCCGTCTTCGCCGTCCTCCGACTCGTACGGGATCTCGCGCACCGCGCGGTCCTCGCCGGCGCGCTTGAACCGCATCGACACGCCGTCCTCGCTCGCCGGACCCGGCTCGACATCGACCTGCACGAACGTCGCGCCCGTCACGCGGTCCTCGCCTTCGCGGATTTCGCCTTGGCCGCGCCGGTGGGGCGCGTGAGCGGTCCGATCGTGCGCCCCGCCGCGCTGTCGGCGATGAGCTGCGCGAGGCGCCGCTCCCGCGTCTCTTCGCGCTTCGCGCTGATGACCCAGTGCGTGGCGGTCTTCCGGTACCACGGCGGCTGCGCGTCGAAGAACGCCGCCGCCGCGCGGTTCGCGCGGAGCTGCTTTTCCTGCAACGCGGTGAACTTGGCGGCTTCGTTGCGCTCGAACGAGTACACGCCGGTCCGCTCCGGCCTTCGCAGCGAGAAGGCGTGGAGGCCGGCCGGCGCCATCTTGCCGAGCTTCGTCAGCTCGGCGACGCGCGCCACGTTCACGGCGCTCCAGATGCTCGTGGGCCGCCGCGGCGTGAAGCGGATCGTGTACGCCTCTTCGGAGACGCTGCGGCGCACGCCGTCGATCCACCCGAAACAGAGCGCCTCGTCGACCGACTCGGGCCACGTGATGCTCGGCTTCCCAGTCCCTCGTTTGTAGAAGCCGACGAGGAGCTCGGTCGCCGTCGTGTGGTTCTTCTCGAGCCACGCGCGAAACCGGTCCGGCTTGGCGAAGAATCTGGGCTGCATCGGCCGACTCTATCCGAGCTCGGCCCGCATGACGCATCACGCGGCACAAGGTTCCGAAGTTCGCCTAGCATCCAAGAACCATGACCAACGCGAAGTACGAGAGCTTCGAGTCGCTATCGATCCAGGTGGAGGGGCACGTCGCGGCGGTCGCGTTGAAGGCGGCCGGGAAGGCGAGCCGGATGGGGCCGGCTTTCTGGAGCGAGATGCCGGACGCGTTCGCGGCGCTCGATAGCGACGACGACGTGCGCGTCGTCGTCCTCCGCGGGGAGGGGGAGCACTTTTCGTACGGCCTCGACCTCGCGACGATGGGCGGCGCGCTCGGGCCGGTGCTCGGCGAGGGGGCGATGGCGAAGGAGCGGACGGAGCTCCTCCAGACGATCGAGCGGATGCAGCGCGCGATCTCGTGCGTCGCCGCGTGCCGGAAGCCGGTCATCGCGACGATCCACGGGTGGTGCATCGGCGGCGGCGTCGATCTCGCGACGGCGTGCGACGTGCGGCTCGCGTCGGCGGACGCGCGCTTCACCGTGCGCGAGGTGCGCCTCGCGATGGTGGCCGACGTCGGGACGCTCGCGCGCCTCCCCGCCGTCGTCGGCCAGGGGCACGCGCGCGAGCTGGCTTTCACCGGCGACGACATCGACGCCGCGCGGGCGCTCCGCATCGGGCTCGTGAACGACGTCTACGAGACGCACGCCTCGCTCTTCGCCGCCGGGCGCGCGCTCGCCGTGAGGATCGCCGCAAACCCGCCGCTCGTCGTCATGGGGATCAAGCAGGTCCTGAACGCATCGTCCGAGCGCGCCGCGGCGGAGAACCTCCGGACCGTCGCGCTGTGGAACGCGGCGTTCTTGCCGTCGCACGACCTCCGCGAGGCGATCTCCGCGTTCGCCGCGAAGCGCACGCCGTCGTTCGAAGGGCGCTGATCTCCCCGAGAGGGTCACCCCTCCTTCGCGGCGCGCCGTCGCGGGCGCGGCAGGCCGTAGTGCTCCATCCGGAGCATGAGCAGCCGCCGCGTGATCCCGAGGCGCTCCGCGGCGCGCGTCTGGTTCCCGCCGGTCTTGGCGAGCGCCTCGACGATCATCTGCTTCTCGTACGCCGCGAGCTTCGCGTGCATGTCCTCGCGCTCGCCGTCGTCGCGTGGAGGCGGCGTCGTCGTGGCGTCCGGCGTCGCCGGCGGCGCAGCGATCGCGGGCGGCGCGGCGATCGCGGCGTCGTCGCCCAGGAGGAGGTGCTCGGGCTCGACGTCCCCCCCTCCGGAGAGGACGACCGCGCGCTCGATCACGTTGCGGAGCTCGCGGACGTTCCCCGGAAAGGCGTGCGCGGTGAGCGCCTGCGCGGCCGACGCCGAGAGCTTCGGCGGCGCGCGTCCGAGGCGCTCGGCGGCGCGGTGCACGAAATGCTCGGCGAGCGGTAGGACGTCGTCGACCCTTTTGCGGAGCGGCGGGATCGTCAAGGTGATCCCGTTCAAACGGAAGAAGAGGTCGGCGCGGAACTTCCCCTCCAGGATGTGCGCGCGGAGGTCGCGGTTCGTCGCCGCGACGAAGCGCACATCGACCCGTTTCGGCTTCACGCTCCCGATGCGCATCACCTCGCCGCTCTCGAGGACGCGGAGCAGTTTCGGCTGGATCTCGAGCGGCACCTCGCCGATCTCGTCGAGGAAGATCGTCCCGCCGTCGGCCGACTCGAAGAGCCCCGCCTTCGCGCCGGCCGCGCCGGTGAACGCGCCGCGCTCGTACCCGAAGAGCTCACCCTCGAGGAGCGAAGCGGGGAGCGCAGCGCAGTTGATCTGGAGGAACGCCTTGCCGGCGCGCGTCGACGCGGCGTGGATCGCCTCGGCGAAGACCTCCTTGCCGACGCCGGTCTCGCCGAGGACGAGGACGTTGAGCGAGCTCGGCGCCGCCACCTTGAGGAGCGCATAGAGGCGGAGCATCACTGTGTCGCGCACCACGACCGACGCGGGTAGGCGCGGCGCGCCCGGGCGCGCGGGCTCGATCTTGGCGCTCTCCTTCGCACCGAGGAACGTCTGCGCGCGCTGCACGACAGCCGTCGCCGATCCGAGGACGAACGACGATCCGATCCGGAGCGAGACCTCTTCGCCGCGCTCGAGGCGCCGATCGTCGACCTTCGTCCCGTTGCTGCTGCCGAGGTCGACGAGGACGAGGCGTTCGCCCGTCACGAGGCGCGCGTGGAGGCGCGAGATCGACGGGTCGGCGATCGTGACGTCGGCCTCCGGTGCGCGACCGAGGACGACCGTCGCGTCCGTCGGGAGCGGCACGATCGATACGCCCGCCGCGGTGCTGAGGATCAGGCAGAGCGGGCCGCGATCGGCGTCGCGGGACGGCATGCTGGCTCCGGTGCGCGTCGGCTCGATGCCCTCCGGTGCGTCGTCGCCGCCTGCCTTCCCGGTCATGCGCCGCCCATCTTATCAAGCGGGGGATCCGCGCCTACCCTGCGGGACGCGCCGAGCATGTCCGAATCGCCCCCGACAGCGCCGAGACACAGGCTCTTGCTCGAGCTCGGGCGGGGAGGGATGGGGACGGTCTATCTCGCGATCCGCCGGGGCCCCGCCGGGTTCCAGAAGCTCAAAGTCGTGAAGATCCTCAACCCGAGCCTCGCCAGCGAGCCCGAGTTCCTGAGGATGTTCCTCGACGAGGCGCGGCTCGCGGCGCGACTCAATCATCCGAACGTCGTCCAGACGAACGAGGTGGGCGTCCAGGGCGACGACTATTTCATCGAGATGGAGTACCTCGAGGGGCAGCCGTACGACGCGCTCCTCCGCCGCGGCGCGAAGGACGCGCGGCTCACGCTCCCCGTTCACGCGTGGATCCTGACGCAGGCGCTCGCGGGCCTCCACTACGCGCACGAGCTCCGCGATCTGCAAGGGGCGCCGCTCGACGTCGTGCACCGCGACGTCTCGCCGCACAACGTCTTCGTCACGTACGAAGGGGCGGTCAAGCTGCTCGACTTCGGGATCGCGAAGGCGGTCGATTCCCAGAGCGAGACCCGCACCGGCGCGGTGAAGGGGAAGGCGACGTACATGGCGCCCGAACAGGCGGCGCGCCGCCCGCGCGGCGCGGAGCCGGGAAGCGCGGCGGCGGTCGACCGGCGCGCCGACGTCTTCGCCGTGGGCGTGATGCTCTGGCAAGCCGTCACCGGCCGGCGGCTGTGGGACGGTCTCGAGGACGGCGAGATCTTCGTCGCGCTCCGCGCCGGGCAGATCCCGCGCGCGCGAGACGTCCGCCGCGACGCGCCGCCGATCCTCGATGACGTGTGCGCGCGCGCCCTCGCCGTCGATCCCGCCGACCGCTACCCGACCGCGGAGGCGATGCACGACGCGATCGAGGCGTGGCTCGCGGCGCAGCCCGAGCGGCCGACGGCGAAGAGCGTCGGCCGCCTCGTGGACGATCTGTTCGCCGATCGGCGCGCCGCGATCCGCGCCGCGATCGGCCGCGAGCTCGACGACGCGGGGGCCCGCGACGGCCCCGGCGCGACGCCGCCGTCCGCCGCTGCGCATCGATCGGCGACGATGCCGATCGCCGCGATCGCCGATCCGGCGGAGCCCACCGGAGCGAGCGGCGCGTCGGCCGGCGGCGAGGGGGGCGGCGTCGCGTCGCCGCGCGGGAGCGACGGAGGCGAGGCGGAGCGCGACGACGAGGTCTCGCGCCGCACGCGGACGACCGGGGCGATCATCGCCGAGCCGGTGTCGAAGAGCCGGAGGACGCTCGTCGCGCGCATCGCCGGGGCGGCGGCCGTCGCGGCGCTCGCCGCGCTGAGCATCGCCGGCTTCCACTGGTCGCGGAGCCAGCCTCCGTCGCTCCTGCCGGCGCGGGCGGCCGCCGGATCCTGCGGCGCGGGCGCGGAGTGCGGCGCGGGCGGCGGCGCTCCTTCGGTGTGCAGGCGCGGACGCTGCGTACCGCTCGACTCCGCCGACTGCACGGCGTCGCGCGACGCCGGCGCGCGAAGCGACGAGACGATCTGGTTCGGCGTGATGCTCCCGCTGAGCGGCGCGGCCGGCGCGTCGTACGGGAGGGCCGACGCGAACGCGCTCGAGCTCGCGCGCCGCGATTTTGCCCTCGTCGGCGGCGTGCCCGGCGCGCGCCCCGAGGCGCCGATGCGCCCGCTCGGTCTCGTCGTGTGCGACGACGCCGTCGACCCTCGCCGCGCCGCGCAGCACCTCGCGGATCTCGAGGTGCCGGTCGTCATGGGGTTCGGATCGACCGCGGAGCTGATCGACGTGGCGACTCGCGTCTTTCTGCCGCGGGGCACGCTCCTCCTCGACATGCTCAGCGTCAGCCCGCTCGCCACCCAGATCCCGCGTCCGGACGGCGGTCCGCGCCTCGTGTGGCGCACCACGGCGAACGCCTCGCAGTACGGCGACGCGCTCGCGCACCTCGTCTCCGATTTCGTCGAGCCGGCGCAGCGCGCGTCGATCGCCTCGCTCGGCGCCGGCGGACCGATGCGCCTCGCGCTCGTGCGATCGAACAGCGCGCACGCCGCCGACGTCTCCGACGCGCTCGTGTCGTCCTTGCGCATCAACGGCAAGACCGCGGTCGAGAACCGCGATCGCTTCCGCCAGTACACCTTCGCGCGCGACGAGCTCCCCGCGGTGCAGGACGCTCCCGCGGCGGTCGTGGACGAGATCGTCCGCTTCGCGCCGCACGCGATCGCGTACGTCGACGGCGAGACGTTCCTCGCGAAGTTCTACGAGCGGCTCGAGGCGGCGTGGACCGCGCCGTACCGCCCCGTGTACGTCTCGGCCGGGATCCTCGAGGCCACCGACGCGGTGAACCGGATGCTCGCCGGGAAGGCCGATCGGCGCCGCCGCTTCTTCGCCGTCGAGCTCCCTGCGGACACCGACGCGAACCTGAAGTTCACGCTCCGCTACAACGAGCTCTTCTCGCCGAAGATCACCCCCGCGTCCGCGCCGGGCGTCGTCTACGACGCGTTCTATCTCGCGGCGTACGCGGCGGCGGCGGCGAGCGCGTCGCCCCTGCGCGGCGCCGACGTCGCGGCGGCGATGTCGCGCATCCGCGGCGACGGCGTCGCGGTGGACGTCGGCCCGGCGCAGATCTTCCAGGGGTTCCAGGTGCTGCGCGACGGCAAGCCGCTTCACCTGCGCGGCGCGGGGACGGAGCTCGATCTCGATCCGGCGAGCGGCGAGTCGCCGTCGAACTTCGCCGTGTACTGCTTCGCGCCGAGCGAGAACGCGCCGCGCGCGATATCGATCGAGTCGGGGCTCCGCTTCGACCACGTCTCGAAGCGGCTCGAGGGGACGCCGAGCTGCCGCTGAATTCTGCCAGCGGCGCCGAAGGCGTCCGCGTCCAGAATCAGTCGTCCTCGGCCGGGCCGAGGTCCTCGCCGGAGAGGACGAAGAACGCCTCGCCGTACTGCTTGAGGAGCTCGATCGCGCGATCGAGGTCCGCCTTCGTGTGCCCGCGCGTGACGTTCACGCGGAGCCGCTCCTCCCCCTCCTTCACCGACGGATAGGTGAGCGGCACCATCATCACGCCGCACTCGAAGAGCGCCACGTGCATGAAGAGCGTCTTCCGCTCGTCGCGGCACATGACCGGCATGATGTGCGTCGTGCTCTTGGCGAGATCGAACCCGGCCTCGACGAGGCGCGATCGCATGTAGTGCGCGTTGTCGTGGAGCTCGCGGACGAGCGCCGGTCCGTTCTCCTCCATCATGTCGAGGATGGTGGACGCGGCGGCGACGACCGGGACGGGGAGCGTCGCGCTGAAGAGGAACGACCGCGCGGTGTGCTTCACGAGGTCGACCACCGCCTCGGACGCGAGGAGGAGCCCGCCGATCCCGCCGAACGTCTTCGACAGCGTCGACACGAGGATCGGCGCGCGCCCCTCGAGGCCGAAGTGCTCGAGGACGCCGCGCCCGTGCTCGCCGAGCGTCCCCGTCCCGTGCGCGTCGTCCACCACGAGGACCGCGTCGTGCTTCGCGCAGATCTCGACGAACTCGCGCATGTTCGCGATGTCGCCGTCGAGCGAGTACACCCCTTCGACGACGACGATCGCGTTCTTGCGCTCGCGCGTCGAGAGGACGCGCTCGAGCGCCTTCACCGAGTTGTGGTTGAAGAAGCGCACCTCGGGAGCGCGCCCGGGGATGCCGGCGGAGAGGAACGTCCCGTCGAGGATGCACGCGTGGCTGAAGCTGTCGAGGGCGAGCGTCGTGTCCTTGTCGGCGAGCGACACGAGCGTGCCGAGCATCGCCTGGTACCCGGTGGTGAAGAGGAGGCACGACGGGAACCCGAACCACTTGGCGAAGCGGCGCTCGAGCGTCACGTGATCGATCGTCGTCGCCTGCGGCCGCGCGCTCCCGAGGCCGCACCCGTGGCGCGCCGCCGCCTTCGTCGCCGCTTCGAGGACGCGCGGGTGCGTCGTGAGCCCGAGGTAGTCGTTCGAGCTGAAGTTGATGATCGGCTGTCCGGCCACGGACGTGTGCAGCCCCGGCGCCTCGAACTCGCGGAAGTACGGATACACCTGCTTCTCGCGGGCTTTGCGTACGCGCGCCAGCTCGTTGTGGGCCTTCTCTTCGATCCAACTCACCGGGAGCTCCATCCGATCAAGGCGTGCGTCGGCACGCGGTTCGTGGCGTCCTTAGCACGAAGGTCCCGAGCGCGGTACCCTCTCACGAAGCGCAGCCCGCGGCCCCGCACCCCGACGGATCGGCGGCGACCACCACGCACGTCGTCATGTCGTTCGCGTACGCCGGCGGCGGCTGCTCCATCTGCGCCAGCGGCACGTTGACCGACGTCGTCGCGCTCCCGGGGACGGCGCACGCGGCCGCCAGGACCGCCTTCCGGCATGCGCCGGCCGCGGCTTCGTCGGCGAAGCAAAGCGACAGCGCGACCTGGTGCCCTACCGGGAGCTGGTAGAGCAGGTTGGTCGCGAGCGGGGTCGTGGGATGCGCGCACGCGCTGGTGCCGAGCGCGTCGTGCATCGCGGACCAGACCGCGATCTCGGTCGTGGTACACCCGTCCAACCCTTCGAAGCCCGCGCTGCACGGGAAGTGCGGAGCCACGCCGGGCGCCGGCCACGAGCCGACGCCTGCGACCCCGAGGCGCGGCGGCGGATCGCTCGTGCACGTCGCCGGGTCGCTCTTCTGGCTCGCGTCGCTCCCTCCGTCGGCGGTCAGCTCGGCGGCGATCGTCGCGCCGGCGCCGTCGTCGTCCGGCGCCGACGAGCACGCCGCGAGCGCGGCGGCGAGCGCGAGCAGCGCGGTCGGCCGAGCACGGTGGATGGTGGAACGCGTCGATCGAAGGGCCATCGAGTTCTCCTGAGTGTCGCCGGGCGAACGCCCGCGAGCGAAGCTCACGTGCAAGACGAAGGCCTCGCCGCCGCGGACCTCACTGGCTGGCTGGCGGCCCGGATGTTCCGGCGCGGCGCAACCCCGAGCGTTCCGGCGCCGACCAGATTGATACCGTCGGTACCAACGGCGCGCCGCTGCCCGGCGCGGAGAGCGAGGCACGGCCCGTGCAATCGGGGCGGCATCGCGTAGGCGACGACGCAGCACCGCCCTCACGAGGTGGCAGTGCGCGCGAGTCACGTCGCAAACGAGAGCGGCGACCGCACCGGCCCTCCTCGCCGGCCGGGCGCGGGCCTGCGCGCTTCGAGAAAGGGGTCTGCGATGAGATCGACGACGAGGTTCATGTTCGTGCCCACTTCCATCCTCCTTCTGTCCGCCGCGGCCGCGTCCGCGTGCTCGAGCGCCGCGCTGGACGCGCAGGAGGACATTGCCGTCGCGCGCGAGCCGCTCGGCGCGGGCCAGTGGCGGAGCGCCAACGGCAACGCGTGCGGCGTCACCGGTACGACCGGGAACAACGCCGACTGCGTCACCGTCGCGAACGCGTGGGGCGCCGCGGGTGCGGTGTCGACGGACGCGAAGAACGGGCAGAACTCGCTCGTGTACACCGGCATCGACAAGAACAACGACGCGAACCTGATCACCTCCGAGAGCGGGTTCGCGACCACGTGCGCGAACGCCGCCGGCGTGCCGTCGTGCGCGGTGTACGGCGCCCACGGGCAGCCGGGGTGGATCCAGGGATTGCCGGACAAGGGCGCCGCGAACGGGACGATCCTGAACACCGCCTTCGGTGGCGCCGGCATCCCGATGCTCGCGCTCAGCGTGTGCTGGGACGGCAACCCCGGCGACGACGCGACCGACGAGATGGTCAAGCAGGATACGCCGCGGGTGTTGACCAACAACGTCTCCGCCGCGGGCTTCGTCTCGAGCTACTACGGGATACCGGCGGCCAACGTGACCGGTTGCAAGAACGGCGTCGTGTCCCCGTCGGCGACCGAGTTCTTCTGCCTGCAACGGAAGATCAAGAAGCACGACACGGGGCTCGCGGACGCGCGCGTGCTCGGGAACGCGACCGTGATCGACGGCGCGGGGGCGGCGCGCGGCGCCGCGGGCGCCGCCGCCGACTTCACGTTCAACGTGGCCGCGGGGCACCCGTACACGGCGAAGAACCTCCCGAACATGCGCTTCAACGGTGGCCCGCTCCCGGCCCCGTGGAACCTGCCTTCCCGATGCAACTGCGGTCCCGCCAGCTCCGACTACCCGTCCTTCAGCACGTGGCCGGCGACGGCGTACGCAGGCGGGCCGTCC
>Ga0207670_10002197_pt1 | contig 10202 bp, 12 predicted proteins | sample KBSS23HmetaG_FD_184339 | JGI IMG/M metagenome (GOLD analysis project Ga0207670, IMG submission 184339) | Switchgrass rhizosphere microbial communities from Kellogg Biological Station, Michigan, USA - KBS S2-3H metaG (SPAdes) (version 2) | ecosystem: Host-associated > Plants > Roots >... | reverse complement strand
TTACTTTTTTGATTTGTATTTCTTCATTACGTTTTCCAATTTATTAAACCTGTCATCCCACAGTTTGCGGAATGCTTCAATAAAGTCGGCTAGTTCTTTCATTTTTTTTGGGTTGACGTGATAGTAAACTTCTCTTCCGTTGTACTCCTGTTCAAGTAATTCACACTCGGTGAGTATTTGCAAGTGTTTTGAAACGGTTGGCCTGGCTGTGTCAAAGTTTGCTGCGATTGCACCTGCTGTTAAGGATTGTGAAGCAACCAACAGTAGTATGGCTCTTCTTGTCGGGTCTGCGATTGCTTGAAATACGTCTCGTCTTAAATTCATTATGTAGCTATTTGACTACAAATATACATGAAGCCATTTAGCTACACAAATTTTTTTTGTGATTTTTTCTAACCTAAAAGAAAAGGTATTATATACCTGTATCATTCAGGAAGATTTATCTTTAGCCTCTACATGAATTTATTTACTGACAAAGCGGTTATTATTATTACTTGCCCAAAACGGCTGGCACCTTACCTGGAGCAGGAAGTAAAGGATCTTGGATTTATACCCGAAGAAACATTTGTAACTGGTGTACGAATCTCCGGCACTATTAACGATTGTATAAAGTTAAACCTGAATCTTCGCTGTGCCAGCCAGGTACTTTATAGCCTGAAAAAATTTGAAGCAGAAAATGCGGATGATATTTATAATGATCTTATTGATTACCCATGGGAAAATATTTTACCAGAGCCGGGTTATTTTTCCATCACCAGTAATGTAAATAATCCAACCATTAATAACAGCATGTTTGCAAACCTTCGGGTAAAAGATGCAATAGTGGACAGGTTGCGTGAAAAAAGAGGCACACGTCCATCAACGGGTTCGGCACTTACAGGTGCTGTCATCAACTTGTTTTGGAAAAATGAAAATGCAGAAATATTTATTGATACGTCAGGCGATTCTTTAGGCAGGCATGGTTACCGGAAAATACCGGGTCAGGCTCCTATGCTGGAAGCATTGGCTGCAGCAACTATTTATGCTACGCAATGGGATAAAAGATCACCATTTGTAAATCCTATGTGCGGATCGGGTACGGTGGCCATTGAAGCAGCCATGATCGCCACCAACAGGCGACCGGGATTATTCAGAACCAATTATGCTTTTATGCACCTGCAGGGATATGATGAATCGGTTTATTTGAAAGAAGATGCTTTACTGGAAAAACAAATAATTGATGTACCCGGTCTTCGTATCATGGCAACGGATTATAGCGGCAAGGCAATCGAAAATGCAAAGAAGAATGCAATTGCAGCCGGTGTAGCCGGCCTGATCGATTTTGCTGTTTGTGATTTTGCCGATACCGAGATACCACAACATGTTCCTGGTATTTTTTATGTAAACCCGGAATATGGTGAACGATTAGGTGACGTTAATAAACTGGAAGAAACCTATAGCCGTATTGGGGATTTTATGAAACAGAAATGCGGTGGATATTTTGGTTATGTTTTTACTGGTAACCTTGACCTCGCAAAAAAAATAGGATTGAAAGCGAAACGCCGGATAGAATTTTATACCAGTACTATTGATTGCCGCTTGCTGGAATATGAATTATATAGCGGAAGCAGGAAAGTAGTTGAAAGTTAAAAATTGAAAGTTGAAAGTTTCGACCTTGGAATGGCAGATCATGGCATCTTAACTTTCTGAAAGAACAATTCATAACTCATAATTCTAAATTCAAATCATGGAAATTTCAGCACTGCAAAAAATTGTAAGAGACAGGTATTTTAAAACAGATAGTGAAAGGGGCATCTATCACACTGCCTTATGGTTTCATGAAGAAGTGGGAGAGCTCTCGGCTGCAATAGCAAGCGGGGATAATCAAAATGCAAAAGAAGAACTGGGAGATGTTTTGATGTGGTTGTTAACCTTAGCCAATCTTTTGGATGTGGACATGGAAGAAGTTATTAAAGAGTATTTAAATAATCCCCGAAAACTTCCTTCAAAATAGAAGGCTATTTATTCAGCTAAAAGCTCCTTTCTATTTCGCTATTGCAATCTTTACTTTCTTATTCTTTATTTTTTGATCTTTTATCAGTTCCAGTGTATGGCCGACCTTTATTTTCTTCACTGCTACAAAAGAAAAAAAGTCTTTTGCTTCTATCAAGCCAATATCTTCTTTTTTTAGTTGGCCTTTATTGGATAAAAATCCAACGATATCAATTTTATTCACCTTATCTTTTTTACCGGCAGCAATAAATAAAGTTGACCATTGTGGTTTATCCGGGAGGGTGCTGGTTTCCGGCAGTTCTATCTTTTCTGATTCCGCATCAACATATTCCGGCAATTCTTCCTCGGGGGATAAAATAAGAATAGCAGTGCCACTGGCATCCATCCTTGCGGTTCTTCCATTGCGGTGAGTAAAAATATCTTCGCTGCCCGGTAAATGATAATGAATGATGTAACGGATATTAGCAATATCAAGTCCCCTTGACGCAAGGTCAGTTGTTACCAATACATTGGACGTTCCATTTCTGAATTTACACAGAGCAGCATCTCTTTCCTGTTGCTCCATGGCCCCATGATAAAACACATTGACAATATCTTTTTCTTTCAGCCATTTGCTGGTTCGTTCTACTGATTCGCGGTGATTGCAGAAAACTATTGTGGATCGGTTACCCAGCATACAGATCAGCCGGAAAAGTGTTTCTAATTTATCTTTTCCATCACTCATTAATATCTTAACCGCAAGTCCTGTATCCGCATCTTTATCATTTTGAAAATCCAGCTTGACCAGGTTATCCGCATTTATAAAGCCAGGAATTTCCAATGCTTCGGTAGCCGAGATCAGTACTCTCTTTGTTAATGATCTTAAGGAACCTATTATAAAAGACATCTCATCCTGGAAACCCAGTTCTAATGATTTGTCAAATTCATCCAGCACCAATGTTTCAATTGTATCAGTAGTGATATTTCCTCTTCTTATATGATCAGCTAGCCGACCGGGTGTACCTATCAGTAATGCCGGAGGTTGCTTCAGATTATTTTCTTCTGTTTCTCTTAAATGGCCTCCATAGCAACAGGTAATTTTAAGATCAGTGCCCATACTTTTAAATACAGATTCGATCTGCAAAGCCAGTTCGCGGGATGGTACAATGATAATGGCTTGTGTGTTTGTATTTGACGGCTTTAATAATTTAATTAGGGGCAACAGGTAGGCCAATGTTTTGCCAGACCCTGTAGCTGATAATAGCAGTACATTATTGTTTTTATCAATGGCTTCAATGGAAGCCAGTTGCATTTCATTAAGCGACTTGATCTTTAATTTTGATAAAATACTAGTAGTTATTTTTGTTGTGGACATAATGGCAAAAGTAAGCTAGTTGTGTGTGCCCGCAGAAAGTGATTCTTTACAATAAATAAAGTACTTTAAGATCGAGTTGTTGGTGAGAAGTACTTAACTTGAAATAGGTTTTAATGGAACACCAACAACGGCTTAAAATTATGGCTGTGAGCACGGTTGCTTTACATTTCCTGGGAAGTAGGACGAAAGATGATTTCATTAATGTCTACATCCTCGGGTTGACTGATTGCAAAAGCAACCACCCTTGCGAAGCTGTTTGGACTTATACCTACAGCTCCAACATAATCCTTATTAGCTTGTTGGATGTCTGCCTCGCTAATATGTTCCAACAATTCTGTTTTAACAGCGCCGGGACAAACAATTGTGGTACGGATATTATAAGGCTTCACCTCCATCCGTAAGCCTTCTGTTAATGCACGGACCGCATATTTAGTAGCAGAGTAAACTGCAGAGCCATTAAACACTTTATGACCAGCTACAGAAGAGGTGTTTATAATCTGACCTGATTTTTGTTCTTTCATGTAAGGAAGAACTGCGGCAATGCCATTGAGCACTCCTCTAATGTTCACATCTATCATTGTATCCCATTCATCAACATTAAGGCGGTCGATTGGGGACAAGGGCATGACACCTGCATTGTTAAGTATGACGTCTACACTTCCAAATTTTTCAACAGTTGCATCCACCAGTGTCTTTACTTGGTCTCGTTGCGTTACATCTACAGCGATGGCAAGCGCTTTTCCACCATTGTCCTTTATTTCCCTTGCAAGCTTTTCAATTCTGTCGGCTCGTCTTGCGCCAAGTACAACAGTTGCTCCAAGTTCTGCCAGATGCCTCGCAGCCTCTTCGCCCATACCACTGCTTGCTCCTGTAATTACTACTATTTTGCCTTTGGCATTATTTTCCATTATTCTGTATTTTTTATTTTCGTTAATTACTAATTGGCAATAATCTTAGACAAAACGTTTCTGCTATGTCTGTCTGTTGCTTTCAGATGTGTTTTTCTATCAGCATTTGATGACATCTTTTGCCCCTACTTTAAGTATTGTGTAAAGAATGATGTTAGTTTATCAAAAGGTATAATATCCAACTTATCGTACAAATCAACATGAACTGCATTCGGTATAATCACCAATTCTTTTGGTTCGGTAGCGCTTTGTAGGCATCTTCACTAAAATATTTTGAGTGTGCCTTTTCACCAGCTATTAAAAGAATTGGTCTTGGAGAAATTTCTTTGATATAGGTTAATATCGGCATATTCATAAACGACAAAGGATTGGTAGCAGTCCAAGCTGCATTTGAATTAATAGATCGTGGATGAAAACCTCTTGGTGTTTTATAATAGTTTTGATATTCAGCAATAAATGGAGGTTCGTTTCCTGTTAATTTTTCTGGTAAATTATTGGTTGATGGTGCAGGCATTCCTTTTTCTGCATCTGCCCAACGTTGCTGTCCTAATTGTTCAAGAGTCTTTGTGCGTTGTTCTAAAGTTACTACATCATTATAACCTTTTGACATTACTCTTGTCATATCGTACATACTGGTGGTTGCAACCGCTTTTACACGTTTGTCAATAGCTGTTGCGTTTAGAGCAAATCCTGCAAATCCACAAATTCCGATAATGCCAATTTTATTTCTGTCCACATTTTTTTGTAAGCCTAAAAAATCTATGGCTGCACTAAAATCTTCTGTATTGATTTCGGGGGAACCAATGTTTCTGGGTTCGCCACTACTTTCGCCTGTGTAAGATGGGTCAAAAGCAATGGCTACAAAACCACGTTCTGCCATTTGGTTTGCGTATAATCCTGATGATTGCTCTTTAACTGCACCAAAAGGTCCGCTGATTGCTAATGCTGCTAAAGAATTTTTTCCAATTGTTTTTGGAAGATACAAATCGCCTGAAAGTATAATGCCATAGCGATTTTTGAACATTACTTTTTGACGAGTAACTTTATCGCTTAGCTTGAATGTATATTGCTCGTTCAGTGCTTTTGTAGTCATTTTCTTCGAATTTGATTTTACGTTTTGTGCAAATGTTTGTCCTGTTATTACGAACAGGATTGCTATTGTCAATACTTTTTTCATATTATTTTGAATTATTTTTAATGTTTAAATATTGTTTATTCGTTACGGCTTCGCTCCAATTCACAATTCCTTTTTCGGTGTTAGGAATAATATAGATTTGCTGTAAACCAACATCAGGGCTTGCTCCGTGCCAATGCCTTACATATGGCGGACACTTTACAACATCCCCTTTTTTGATTATTTCAATGGGTTTCCCTTCAATTTGGTGATAGCCAACTCCATCTATAATAATCAGTATTTGACCAGCAGGATGAGTGTGCCAATTGCTTCTTGCACCAGGTTCAAAGTAGACGTTTCCAATAACTGTGTTGTAGGTACTATCATTTGAAACAAGTGGTGTATTCCATGCATTGCCGGTAAAGTTCTCTGATGGACCTTTCTCACCTTTCGGAAAAATGGCTTCAGGTTCCGTCTTGTTATTTTCTGATTTATTTTCCATGCAACTTATTATTAGCAATCCCAAAGAAGCGGTTGCAATTATTATTAATGATTTCATGCTATTGATTTTATTGATGCTGTTCATGTTTATTATTTACTGTAATGCAAACGTAACGGTTACATTTTCTGAACCCAATGCAGCAGTTAATCCTGATGCATCATCGATACGTCCAATTGGTGTATAGTTATATGATGTTGAAAATGATTTATAGAAAAGTACCAAAGTGTTTGAGCCGTATAACATTAAATCTCCTGCTTGTATAGTGCCTGGGCTTGATGCGTTAGCCGGCAGATTATTAGGCAAGTCAAAATACTTTTCATTGCCGTTCAACTCTCTCATGTTAATTGTCATGGGCAGCCTTGTCTTAAATGCATCTAGAGTTGCATTGTTATATAATGTGGCCGTGAAAGCAGTTGTGCCAATTGTTATTTTCAATTTCATACTGTCTGTATTTAAAACATTATTGGAATTGGTTGTCACATCGTTAGTTTTATTGCAGCAAGCAAAAAGCTGAATGCAGATGAAACAGGGTATGATAGTAATTAAAGGTTTCATATTATTTATTTGGTTAGATGCTTTTAATGTGTTTAGCTGGAATACCACCCACAATAGTATTGGCGGGAACATCTTTAGAAACTACTGCACCGGCTGCCACTACTGCATTTTCTCCAATGGTCACGCCGGGCAGTATCGTTGCACCTGCACCAATCCATGCATTTTTTTTGATGTGAATTTGTCCTGGAACAAGTGATTGTCTTTCGCTGGGGTTAATTGGATGTCCTTCGGATACCAAACTGACTTTTGGAGCAATCAATACATTGTCCTCGATGGTAATCCCGCCTAAATCAAGAAATACACAATCAAAGTTGATAAAGACGTTCTTACCTATTTTGGTATTCTTCCCATAGTTGATATAAAGCGGTGTGAAAACATCAACGCTTTTATCAACTTCTGAACCTATGATCTGGCTTAGTAAGTCTCTGACTTCTGCCGGGTCAGAAGAATTATTTAACTGAACCAATAACTTTTTGGTAGCAAAAGAAGCTTCCCGCAATTTGTATGCTTCGGGATTATCGGCTGCGATGGCTTTCCCTTTTCGTAGCTGTTCAAAAATGTCTTTACTATGCTGATTTGATACCATACCACAAATGTCCCGCAATAAATGAGGCGACTAGTAACGATTATCAAACCAATCATTAAGAATTTCAAACCTCTTGCTCCCGTAATGACTTAGGATTAGTGCCCGTAAGTTTTTTGAAGAAATTGTTGAAGTAGGTGGGGTATTCAAAACCAAGTGCATAGGCAATATCAGCAATGTTCCAATCTGTGTGCTGTAACAATGCTTTCGCTTCGCTGATAATTCTTTCAGAAATATGGACAGTAGTGGGTTTGCCTGTTATTTCTTTTACTGCTCGGTTCAGATAATTAGGATGTACATTCAGATTTTTTGCATAGTCCTGCGCTGTCTTTAATTGAAGCGGTTTGCCGGTGTCTTCAATAGGAAATTGCCTTTCCAACAATTCCAAAAAAACAGATGCAATTCGGGAAGAAGCATTTCTATACTGGTCAAAATTTTCCGAAGGCGTTAGTTTCAATGCCTCGTGAATAATTAAATTGATGTAGTTACGAATTAAGTCGTCTTTATAGGCATAATCAGTCTGCTGCTCCTCAATCATTTTCTGAAAAAGAGTACTTAAAAACTCCCGTTGCTGCTCTGTTATTTTTAAAATGGGTGTGCCGCCAATTTTAAATAACGGGGAATGTTGCAAACTTTCAGAACGATCAGACTTTAAAAACTCTTCTGAAAATAAGCAGGTGTAACCCACATAGCTTGTTGAGATAGTTTCCCAGGAATAAGGAATGTGAGGATTGCCAAAAAACAAAACAGTTCCTTCAGCGTCAAAACTTTTATCGGCATAGTGAATGATACTCTTGCCTGTTGTCAGACAAATTTTATAAAAGTCTTTTCTGCTATAAATTCTTGTTGCAGCACCATCGCTTTCTATTTGGAAAACATTAAAGCCTTTTAGCTTTAATTCATTATTAAAGTCTGAAACGGAACGTGTAATTTTATTTTGCATAGGACAAAATTAAGAAATTCAAACTTCATACATAAGTGTTTTGTTCGTTTCGCAGAGTGTTTATGCCTAAATAAGTCCTCCGAAATATTAGTTTTGAATATTTGCACAGAAAAGTCAAAAGAAGTTATCTAAGCGCTGTTTTTAAAAATGATATTACCTTAGTTTTAATATCTTCTACATCATACATAGTTCCAAAGTGTGGTGCATCTTTAACGATGATTAATTCATTTTTCACTTTATGAATTGTTAGCCATGCACTCAACAACTTTGATTGTTTATTCGAGACAATATCATCTTTTTCACCGTGATAAATGAGAAAAGGAGGGTCGCTTTTATCAATATAGGTAATTGGGCTTGCAGCTTTTGCTAAATCAGGTCTTTTTAATGGAGCTGCTCCTATCAATAGACTTTCGGGAGATTTTTCGTCTTCATTTCCGGGTAGCAAAACCAAATCTGTTGGGCCATAAAAATCAACTACGGCTTTATATTGAAAAGGACGGTATGTGTTAGGAAAATAAAAGGTATTAACCTTGTTATTTTGTGATGTACCCATCAATGATGCTAAATGTCCACCTGCGGAAAAACCCAGCAGAGCAATTTTATTTTTATCTAAACTATATTTATCGGCATTGTCGTATAGAAACTCAACCGCTTTATTACAGTCTTGCAGGATTGCAGGAAATACCGCTTGCGTTGCAAAACGATAATCAATCGACGCTACCGCCATTCCGTTATTTAATATTGCCGCAATGGTATTGGGCATATAGCCCATATCAGCATATTTGTCGTTGCTTATCCACCCACCACCATGTATAAGTACTACTAAGGGCATTTTTCCTTTGGTATCGGCAGGGACATAAATATCTAACTGGTGTTTCTTTAAGGTATCGTTGTTGTATGGAATATTGCCATGAATAACTATTCCTTTTGGCAAACGAGCCTGTACTTGACTTAATGAAGGCGGTTGAGCAACGGTAAAAGTATGGATTGCCAATGCACTAATTAATATCAGAAATATTTTCATTTTTTTATAAGTTTTAAATGATGGCGAAAATTAGAACCCCCATACTTCCTTCATCGAATAAACTCTTTTTTTCCTTTTAAGAATTCTGCAGCCTCATCATTTATCAAATAAAACATTTCCGCTATCAAGATCGTAATAGGCGCCAATGATCTTTATTTCATTCTTGTCAACAAGAGGTTTTAAAACAGGAGTGGATGATCTCAAAAAATTAACACCATGTGCAATATTAGCTTTAACTAAAATGTCAATATTGGATCTTAAGCTATCCGGAATAATTTTTTCCTCTTCTTCAGCAGCTATATAGTCTACTAATGTTTGAATATGATCATTATGTTTTTCGTTCCCAGATGTTGCATATGCCTGGATAGCGCCACAGTTTTCATGTCCCAATACAACGATCAGTTTGCAATGAAGATGTTCAACAGCATATTCAATGCTTCCTAATTCATAGTCTCCAATTACATTGCCTGCTGTACGTATTGAAAAAACATCACCCAAGCCCTGGTCAAATATTAATTCCGGAGGTAGCCGTGAGTCAGAACAACTAACTACAACAACAAAAGGGTTTTGCCCCTTTTTTAATTCCCTGATCCTGTCCAGTGTTTCATCAGGATGTACAGGATGCCCGCTTACAAATTTTTCATTTCCTGCTTTCAATTTGTCCAGTGGTGCCAGCGTATTGACTTGATCTTTTTCCTGCTTTTGCTTACAAGCAGAAAACATGCTTATGAGTAATACTAGTGGCAGTATAAATTTCATTTTGTCATTTTTGAACAACTTGATATTACAACCCTAAGACCTCTTTCATACTGTAAATTCCTTTCTTTCCTTTTAAGAATTCTGCGGCAAGCACTGCGCCCAATGCAAAACCTTTTCTTGTATGTGCAGTATGAATGATCTCGATATCATCAATACCGGAGGAATATTTTACTTTATGTGTGCCAGGAGCAGGGTCAATGCGTTCACTGAGAATTTCTAATTCTTCCGGATTATCACTTATGTGATTTGCCCATTTCTTTTTACGGGGAATATTTTCGAGCACTTGTTCAGCAAGGGTAATAGCCGTACCACTTGGCGCATCTTTTTTTGCGGTGTGATGTATCTCAGTCAATTGTATCTCGTAATCTTCATGACTTTTCATCAAGGAAGCAAGTCTTTTATTTACTTCAAAAAAAATATTTACACCCACACTAAAATTGCTGGCGTATAAAAATGCGGCACTGTTCT
>Ga0207670_10002196_pt1 | contig 10202 bp, 11 predicted proteins | sample KBSS23HmetaG_FD_184339 | JGI IMG/M metagenome (GOLD analysis project Ga0207670, IMG submission 184339) | Switchgrass rhizosphere microbial communities from Kellogg Biological Station, Michigan, USA - KBS S2-3H metaG (SPAdes) (version 2) | ecosystem: Host-associated > Plants > Roots >... | reverse complement strand
CGTCAGCGATGCGCCGGTCGGCTATGACGCGGCGCTCAATGCGATGAACGAGCGGGTGGATGCGATCGTGGCGGGCCGCGCCCCCGAACAGGTCTGGCTGCTGGAGCATCCGCCGCTTTACACCGCCGGAACCAGCGCCAAGCCGGAGGAACTGATCGAGGCCCGCTTTCCGGTCCATCAGACCGGCCGTGGCGGCCAGTTCACCTACCACGGTCCCGGCCAACGGGTGGCCTATGTGATGCTCGACCTCAACCGGCGAAAGCCGGACGTGCGCGCCTTCGTCGCCACCCTGGAGGAATGGATTATCCGCACGCTCGCGGCTTTCAATGTGCGCGGCGAGCGGCGCGACGACCGCATCGGGGTCTGGGTGCGGCGGCCTGAAAAGGGCGACGGCTTCGAGGACAAGATCGCGGCGATCGGCATCCGCGTCCGCAAGTGGGTGACGCTGCACGGCATCGCGCTCAACGTCGAGCCTGAGCTGTCGCATTTTTCCGGCATCGTGCCGTGCGGCGTATCGGAACCGCGTTACGGCGTGACGAGCCTCGCCGACCTCGGCCTGCCGGTCAGCCTGGCCGAGGTCGACATGATGCTGCGGCGCGAGTTCGAGCCGCTGTTTGGGGCGACGGCTTAAGCAGCGGCAGGCAATGCCAGTTTGCCCGCAATGTAGCGCCGCTCCTGCGTGAGCCCTCCGTAACCGTAGGCGTCGCCGCGAACCTCGTGGACGTGAATGTAACTTTCCTGATGCAGCGGCCCGAGCAGCTTGCCCATCGACTTGAACGCCTCGGCAATGAACTTCGCCTTCTCATCCTTGGTCTTGTTGCCTTCCGTGACATGAATATCGAGCCACACGCTGGCGAGACCTTGATCGGCAAGCGAATTGCCGCCGGCGAACCAGTCCTCCGCTTCAACGCGTTGGACGATGATCGCCGTCACCTTCGGATCGTTGTTGAGGAAAGTGGCAGACAGACGGTTGACCTCGGCGGCGATGGCGGCTTTCGAGGCAATTTGGCCGTGCTGGCTTGAGAACGTCACGGTGATAAGGGGCATGGCAAACCTCCATTGCTGATGGACGAAACATAGGCTGGTTGCTATGATTACAAAACGTTATCTTGAATATATCAATGATGATGATTCGTAATCATACCCCGCCCGCCCTCGACATCGACGCCGTGCGCGCATTCGTGCTGGTCGCCGATTTGCAAAGCTTCACCCGCACCGCACAGGCCACCGGCACGACCCAGTCGGCCGTCAGCCTGAAGCTCAAGCGTCTCGAGGCGCGACTCGCGGCACGGCTGGTCGAGCGCACGCCGCGCCTGGTGCGGCTGACCGCTGAAGGCGCCGTCTTCCTCGATCGCGCCCGCGAACTTCTGGTCGTGCATGATCGGACGGTGACCGGCGCCGCAGTGCCGGAGCGCCGGCTCGCGATCGGCATCAGCGACCACGCCGCCGGGCCCGTGCTCGCCGACCTGATGGCCCGGGTGAATGCGTTCGACCCAAGCCTGCATCTCGACCTGCAGATCGATTTCTCCAGCACGCTGCTGGATCGATTCGACGACGGCGCGTTCGATGCCGTCATCGTGCGCCGCGAGGGCACGCGCCGCGGCGGTGAACTGCTGCTGGAGGACGAGTTCGGCTGGATCGCCGCGCCGGCCTTCCGTCACCGGGCGGGCGACAAGCTCCGGCTGGCGATGCTTGCCGCGCCTTGCGGGGTGCGGGCCCACGCCATCCGCAAGCTCGAACAAGCCAAGGTGTCGTGGACCGAAGCCTTCACCGGCGGCGGCGTCACCGCCATCGCCGCGGCGGTCACGGCCGGTCTGGCGGTTGCCCCGCTCGCCCGCCGCATCGCACCGGCCGGCACGGTCGATGTCGGTCCGGCGCTGTCGCTACCCCCGCTCGGCGGCTCCAAGGTGATGTTGCACTCGCGCGTCTCGGATGCTCGTGCCCGCGCGGCGTTGCGCGCGATGGCGGCGGCGTTTCGCGGAGTCGCATCAAAATAACGCGTCACACGGTTGGCAGCACGGCGAACTTGTCGTTGCCCCGCAGCGCCAATTCGTCTTCGTGGCCGTCGCGAATTTCGACGCCGTCGACGCTGGCGGCATGTGAGCCCTTGCGGCAAGCCACGATGGTGTCCTCCACGGCCTTGGCATCGCCCGCGAAGATGGCTTCGACGGTGCCGTCGCGGCGGTTGCGCACCCAGCCTCCGACAACGGTCCGCGCCGCCAAGTCCTCGACATGGGCGCGGAAGCCGACGCCTTGCACCCGGCCGCTGAACACGACGTGGCGGATAATGGTCATCGGAACTCTCCGATCTTGCGCGCGTCGGCCCCCACCGGGCGCGCCGACGCGAAGCCTTCCAGCGAATGGATGTAGGCTTCCGGCAAATCCCATTCCCGCGCCGCCGCCAGGACAAGCTCGATATAGCCGGGCTTCGGCCGCCCTTCAGCGCCGGGCCGCGCGAAATACACCAATGACGGCACAAGACAGCGCTTCCTGCGCACCGCCAAAACCTCGGCGCGATAAAGCCCCCCGCCGACGTTCTCCCAGGCGTCGAGCATGACCCGATCGCGCGGCGTGATCCGCCACAGCACGCCGTGCACGGTCTGCGCACGGGTCGGTTCGACCGAGGCATAGCCGTCGGCGGTGATGACGAAGCGATGATCGGCGAGCGCGGCCACACCGAGCGCCCGGGCGCCGGGGGCGTATTTTTGCATGACGGCGCGGCTCATGTTGGCGCCATAGGCAAAATGCAGCGTGGTCATGGCGGCGAAGTTGCGCTGGTTCGCGTCGCGGTCCACAGCGAGAAGACCACGGCGATCGCGACCGGCAGCAGCATCACCGCGGCAAAGCCCATCATCCAGATTTGCAGGGCGCCAAGAGTGGGATCGCCGGTCATCATCCCCAACAGGTAAAGAATGACGAACAGGCGGAAGATGCTGGCGTCGGTGCTGGCCCCGCCGCTCGGGCCGGCGGAGGCAAGGATCAGCCAGATCAACAGCACCAGCAGCACGACCTCGAGCACATAGATCATCGCAATGCCGATCACGATCCCGGTCGGACGGCCGGCGTCGCGCAGACGCCTGCTGTGCAGCACGATCCAGAGCCAGATCAGCGCAACCTGCACCAGCACGAAGGGAACGACGCCGACCTGCGCGGTCACCGGCGCCGACAGCAGCATCTGCGAGACAAAGCTCGCGAGATAGACGGCGATCACCGCCAGCACAAACGGGCCGCGTGCCAGCCGGCCGTTCTGCGAGAGCAACGACGAGGCATTCATGCCGGCATGGTCGCACGCCACGCCGGTGAATTCCACGCGCGTCAGGTGTCGGTCTTGATGCCGGCTTTTTCGATCTCGTCGGTCATTTCCTCGAAATCTTCCGGGCCCAAATCCTCGACATCGGAATCGTGGATCGGATGCTGCTCGACGCCGCCGTCCTCCGGCGGCCGCGAGCCGCTCGGCTCGATAGTTTCGCCGGGATGCGGCACCGTCGCCGGGGCGTCGGGGACGGGCTGATCGCGCCGCCGCTCCTGCTCCGCCGCTTCCGGCTGGTCGGGATTGAACCGGTTTCTTTGGGTCGCCATCGGCACCTCCATTTGGAGAACCAACACTGCGGGCGGTTCGCCGGTTCCGCCCTAGGCGAACTCCATGATCACCGCGTCGACCGCGAGGCTATCGCCGGACTTCACCTTGATCGCCTTCACGACGGCGTCGCGCTCGGCGCGCAACACATTCTCCATCTTCATCGCCTCGACCACGGCGAGCGTCTCGCCCACCTTGACCTCCTGGCCTTCCTTCACGTCGATCGAACGAACCAGGCCCGGCATCGGGCAGAGCAGCCACTTGCCGGTGTCGGGCAGCTTTTTCACCGGCATCAGGCGCGCCGCTGCGGCCTCGCGCTCGGTGTAGACAAAGGCTCGCGTCTCGACGCCGCGATGCGCCAGCACGAATCCGTTGGCGGCGGTGCGTACCTGCACGGCGACCGATTGGCCGTCGACCATCCCGTTCCACACCGCATCGCCCGGCTTCCACGACGAGATCAGCACGCGCGCCGCGCCGACATCGCCGTTGTCGCCAATGATATGCACGGCGATGCCCTCGGCCTCGCGCGCCACGTCGAGGCTGAGCCAGCGGTCGCCGAGACGAACCGCGCGACGGCGCTCGCGCGTCACCTCGCGGCCGGTCATCTGACCGGAGATGCGGCGCTTGCGCTCGCCAAGCACGTGGTCGACCGCGGCGGCGACCGCGGCGACCCGCTCGGCGAGATCGCCCTCCGGCGCGGTGGCGTGGAAGCCTTGCGGAAACTCCTCGGCGATGAAGCCGGTCGAAAGCCTGCCGGCTTGCCAGCGCTCATGGGCCATCAGCGCCGAAAGAAACGGAATGTTATGGCGGATCCCGTCGATGACGAAGGCATCGAGTGCGTTCGACTGCGCCGCGATCGCGATGTCGCGGGTCGGCCCGTGAGTCACCAGCTTGGCGATCATTGGATCGTAGTGGATCGATATTTCGCCGCCTTCGGTGACGCCGGTGTCGTTGCGCACAGTGACGCCGTCGAGACTCGTCTCGGCCGGCGGGCGGTAGCGCGTCAGCCGGCCGATCGACGGCAGAAAGTTGCGGAACGGGTCCTCGGCATAGACGCGGCTCTCGACCGCCCAGCCGTTCAGCTTCACGTCCTTCTGCGAAAGCGCGAGCTTCTCGCCAGCAGCAACGCGGATCATCTGTTCGACCAGATCGATGCCGGTGATCAGCTCGGTGACCGGATGCTCGACCTGGAGCCGCGTGTTCATCTCGAGGAAGTAAAAGCTCTTGTCCTGGCCGGCGACGAACTCGACGGTGCCGGCGCTGTCGTAGCCGACCGCCTTGGCGAGCGCGACCGCCTGCTCGCCCATCTTCTGCCGCGTGGCCGCGTCGAGCAGTGGCGACGGCGCCTCCTCAATGACCTTCTGGTTGCGGCGCTGGATCGAGCATTCGCGCTCGCCGAGATAGATGACGTTGCCGTGCTTGTCGCCCAATACCTGGATCTCGATGTGGCGCGGGTTGACGATGAACTTCTCAATGAACATCCGATCGTCGCCGAACGAGGATTTCGCTTCGGACTTCGAACGCGCGAAGCCCTCGGCGACCTCACTGGCGGAGTGCGCGATGCGCATGCCCTTGCCGCCGCCGCCGGCCGAGGCCTTGATCATCACCGGATAGCCGATCTCGTCGGCGATCTTGACGGCCTGCTTGTCATTCTCGACGACGCCGAGATGGCCAGGCACCGTGGAGACCTTGGCCTTGGCCGCCGCCTTCTTGGATTCGATCTTGTCGCCCATCGCGGCGATGGCTTTGGGATTGGGTCCGATGAAGACAATGCCGGCCTTGGCGAGCGCGACCTGAAACGCCTCGCGCTCGGAGAGGAAGCCGTAGCCGGGATGGACGGCCTCCGCCCCGGTCGCCCGGCAGGCCTCGACGATCTTGTCGATCAGCAGATAGCTCTGCGCCGCCGCTGGCGGCCCGATCAACACAGCTTGGTCGGCCAACTCGACGTGTAGCGCGTCGCGATCGGCCTCGGAATAGACCGCAACCGTCTCGATCCCCATCCGGCGGGCGGATTTGATGATCCGGCAGGCGATTTCGCCACGGTTGGCGATAAGGATACGCTTGAACATGCCTGCTCTTGGATTGCGACGTTCCGGTCTTTGAATAGCAGCGTTGCAAGTCCCATGCTACCGGCGGGCCGGTTGCGGCAATGGCCTTCCCGGACATGTCATTTTTTTGGAATATCAGCGCCTTAGCGTCTGTCCGACGATGCCCTATATGTGATCCGTTCATTGCCCGTTCGGGCATCGCGTGTTAAATGCGCTGCGAAATTCACCACATCGTCATCCGTGACAGCAATCCGGGTGAGCGTTTGTAAGGAGGGCTTCCATGGCTTTGGCAATCAACGACACCGCGCCGGATTTCGAGGCGCAGACCACCGAAGGCAAGATCAAATTCCACGACTGGATCGGCGACAAATGGGCCGTGCTGTTCTCGCACCCCAAGGATTTCACGCCGGTCTGCACCACCGAGCTGGGCTATATGGCCAAGATCAAGCCGGAGTTCGACAAGCGCGGCGTCAAGATCATCGGCCTATCGGTCGACCCGGTCGAACGCCACGCCGGTTGGGCCGCCGACATCAAGGAGACGCAAGGGTTCGAGCCGAACTATCCGATGATCGGCGATGTCGACTACAACGTCTCGAAGCTCTACGGCATGCTGCCGGCCGCGATCTCGGGCGATCCGACCAAGCGCACCGCGGCCGACAACCAGACCGTCCGCAACGTCTTCATCATCGGCCCCGACAAGAAGATCAAACTGATCCTGGTCTATCCGATGACGGTCGGCCGCAACTTCGACGAGGTGCTGCGCGTCATCGACTCGCTGCAGCTCGGTGCCAAGCACAAGGTGGCGACGCCGGTGAACTGGAAGAGCGGCGATGACGTCATCATCGCGGGCTCGGTGACGGACGACGACGCCAAGAAGCTGTTCCCGCAGGGCTGGAAATCGCCGAAGCCGTATATCCGGATCGTGCCGCAGCCGCGATAAGCGGCGCACAGTTCGATTGTTCTGCAGGGGCGTGGCGCAAGCCGCGCCCCTTTTCGTTGTGCTACCATCCCGCCGCAACGGATTTCACCCGCCAAGGATTGCCCAGGGATTGCCGATGCCGCCTGCCGCAAAAGCCGATCAGAAGCCGGGTTTCGAGATCAAGCTTCTGACCATGGGCGGACTATCCCCGCAGGCCGCAAAATCCTGGCTCGGCTCGGCGCCAAAACTCCGCAACAGCTTCGCCGCCGACAGCGCCGCCTGCCAGAAATTTTGGCGGGCCGGCGCGAAACTGCGTGCCGAGCTTCCCGCGCGAGCCGCGTGCAACGAAGACCAGGCGCGAGCCGTCCACATCGTCAACACGCGCCAGAGAAACCTGCGCGATCAGTTCCTGGCTGCCCACGCCGAGGCGCTGTACGGCAAGCTCACCAACAACCGCAAGAATTTCGTGCGCGTCGAGCGCATGGTGCTCGATTGCGCCCGCCTCGTGCCAGGGCTTCTGCCCAACGAGAAGGAGTTGGCGGCCGAAGCCCCACTGACGCTCAAGGACAAGGAGCGCATCGAGATCGATCAGGGCCTGTTCCTGGCGCACGTGCTGGCGAATGAAACCACCGGCCGGCATCTCTGCCACGCCATGTTGTTGCCACGGCCGGAATCTCTCGAATTGCTGCCGCGTCTTATCAGGGACGGCTCCATCGATCTCGGCCGCGCGATGTTGACGCGGCAGGGCAAGGCGTCGGTGGTCGAGATGCGCAACCCGCGCTTCCTCAATGCGATGGACGACAGCACCCTCGACCCGATCGAAACGGCAATCGATCTCGCCATCCTCGATCCGCAGACCGAGATCGGCGTGCTGCGCGGCGGCGTGGTCGATCATCCGAAATACGCCGGCCGCCGGCTGTTCTCCTCCGGCATCAACCTCACGCATCTCTACCAAGGCAAAATCTCGTTCCTGTTCTATTTCAAACACGCCATGGGCTACGAGCACAAAATGTTCCGCGGCCTGGCGCGGCACGACGCGTCGATCGAGGACACTGCGGCCGCAACGATCGAGAAGGCCTGGATCGCCGCAGTCGACGTCTTCGCCATCGGCGGCGGCTGCCAGCATCTCTTGGTGATGGACTACGTGCTGGCGGCCCAGGACGCCTACATGACCTTGCCGGCGCGGAAGGAAGGCATCATCCCCGGCGCTTCCAACCTGCGGCTGCCGCGCTTTGTCGGCGACCGCATCGCCCGGCAGGCGATCATGTACGGCCGCCGGCTCGACTGCGACAGCCCCGAAGGCCGGCTGATCTGCGACGAGGTGGTGCCGCCGGATGATATGGACAAGGCGCTCGCCGGCGTGATCGACGGGCTGACCAGTTCCGGCGTCGTCAGCGCGGTGTCAAACCGGCGCGGCTTCCGCATCGGCCAGGAACCGCTCGATCTGTTCCGGCGTTATCTGGCGCTCTATGCCCGCGAGCAGGCATTCTGCCATTTCAGCCCGGCGCTGATCGCCAACCTCGAGCGCCATTGGAACGCGATGCAGCGAAAGGCCTGACCTCGCGCCATGGACACACCGAAACAATCCGATCTCAGTTTCATCCACCGCTTTATCCCCGGGCGGGATGCCGGCCGCCGCGCGCCGCTGCTGGTCCTGCACGGCTCCGGTGGGGACGAGCACGACCTCCTGCCGCTGGCCGAGCAGATCGGGCCCGGCCGCGCGATCGTTTCGCCGCGCGGCAAGACCAACGAACAGGGCATCACGCGCTTCTTCCGCCGCGCGCCCGACGGCGCCTGGGACCTCGACGATCTTGCGCAGCGCACCGCAGAGCTCGCCGACTTCGTGCGCAGCGCGCGCGGCGCCTATGGCCTGCCGAAGCCTGTGGTGCTCGGCTATTCCAATGGCGCCAACATCGGCTGGTCGCTGCTGCTGCGGGAGCCGGGCGCGCTCGCCGGCGCGATTCTGTTGCGTTCGATGCTGCCGTTTGATCCACGCCCCCTGCCCGACTTGAGCGGCATCCCGGTGCTGCTGATCGCCGCCCATGACGACGAGCTCATTCCAGTCGAGCGCGCGGGCCTGCTGGCGGCCTTGCTCGGCGAGGCTGGCGCCGACGTCACCTACGAGGTCCTGCGTACCGGTCATGGCTTGACCGGCGAAGACCTCAAGCTCGCCTCGGAGTGGCTTGCGAGCCGGCGGTAGACTGTGGCAATCCGGACGGCATGAACGAAACACCCAAACGCAATTACGAGATGAAGCCCGACGAACAGCCGCCATTCGCCGCCTTCATGGGCATGAACATCACCCATGTCTCGCCGGACCGCGTGACCGCCGAGCTTCTGGTCACGGAAAATCTCACCAACCGCAACGGCGTGATGCACGGCGGCGCCCTGATGGCATTCGCCGACAATCTCGGCGGCACCGCGGCGACCGCCAACCTGCCAGCCACCGGGGGCTCGACGGCGACGATCGAGAGCAAGACCAATTTCTTCGCAGGCATTCCGCAGGGCGACGTGGCAAAGGCCGAATGCACGCCGCTGCACCGCGGCCGCACCACCACGGTTTGGCAGACCCGCATCACCCGCGGCGACGGCAAGCTCGCCGCCATCGTGACGCAGACCCAATTGATGATGCAGAAGCCCGCTTCCTAAGCGCGAAATACGGAGAACGACATGGACGTGCGGGCGGCGGTGGCGTTTGCGGCAGGCAAGCCGCTCGCGGTCATTCATGTGCAGCTCGAAGGTCCAAGAGCCGGCGAGGTGCTGGTCGAGATCAAAGCCACCGGCATCTGCCACACCGACGAGTTCACGCTGTCCGGCAAGGACCCGGAAGGCTTGTTCCCGGCCATTCTCGGCCACGAGGGCGCCGGCATCGTGGTCGACGTCGGCCCCGGCGTCACCTCGGTCCGCAAGGGCGACCATGTCATCCCGCTCTACACGCCGGAATGCCGGCAGTGCCCGTCGTGCCTGTCGCGCAAGACCAACCTGTGCACCGCGATCCGCGGCACCCAAGGCCAGGGCGTGATGCCGGACGGCTCGTCGCGCTTTTCCATCAAGGGTGAGAAGGTTCACCACTACATGGGCTGCTCGACGTTTGCCAACTTCACCGTGCTGCCGGAGATCGCGGTGGCGAAAATCCGCGAGGATGCGCCGTTCGACAAGGTCTGCTACATCGGCTGCGGCGTCACCACCGGCATCGGAGCGGTGCTCAACACGGCGAAGGTGACGCCCGGGGCGAAATGCGCGGTGTTCGGCCTCGGCGGTATCGGATTGAACGTGATCCAAGGCCTGCGGCTCGCCGGCGCCGACATGATCATCGGCGTCGACACCAACAACGACAAGAAGCAATGGGGCGAGCGCTTCGGCATGACGCATTTCGTCAATCCGAAGGAGATCGGCGGCGATCTCGTCCCCTATCTGGTCAATCTCACCAAGACCGCGGCCGACCAAATCGGCGGTTGCGACTACACCTTCGAATGCGTCGGCAATGTCGAGCTGATGCGCGCGGCGTTGGAAAGCTGTCACCGCGGCTGGGGCGAGAGCATCATCATCGGCGTGGCGCCAGCGGGCGCCGAGATCAAGACCCGGCCGTTCCAGCTCGTGACGGGACGCACCTGGAAGGGCACCGCCTTCGGCGGCGCGCGGGGACGCACCGACGTGC
>Ga0207670_10002194_pt1 | contig 10203 bp, 5 predicted proteins | sample KBSS23HmetaG_FD_184339 | JGI IMG/M metagenome (GOLD analysis project Ga0207670, IMG submission 184339) | Switchgrass rhizosphere microbial communities from Kellogg Biological Station, Michigan, USA - KBS S2-3H metaG (SPAdes) (version 2) | ecosystem: Host-associated > Plants > Roots > Rhizosphere... | reverse complement strand
TGGTGGCGGCAGCGGACGGCGCCGTGCGCGTCATGGACTTCGGGCTCGCGGCGCTCCGCCAGACGCTGCACGGCCCCAAGGCCCAGCGCATCACGCGCATCGGATCGATCCTGGGCACGCCGCTCTACATGTCGCCCGAGCAGCTGTGCGGCCAGAGCGTCGACCCGCGCGCCGATCAGTTCGGCTTCTGCGTGGCGCTCTACGAGGCGCTCTACGGCGAGCGCCCGTTCAGCGGCGAGAACTTCGCGGAGCTGCGCGCGGCGGTGCTCGACGGCCGGCCCCGCCCTGCCCCGCTGTCGAGCCGTGTCCCCGCCCGCCTGCGCGCGATCCTGCTGCGCGGCCTTTCCGTCGTCCCCGGGAAGCGTTACCCGGACATGGAGACGCTGCTCAAGGCGCTGGAGCAGTTCACGGTCCGCCGCCTGGGGCTGGGGCGCATGCTGGCGATCGGCGCGGCGGCCGGCGGGCTGGCGTTCGGGCTCGCGTTCGGCGCCGTCTGGCAGCTTCACGGCGGGACGCGCGTGTCGTCGAGATGCGCCGGACCACCGGCGAAGCTCGCTTCCGCGTGGCCCACCGCGGCCGACGCCCCGCGCCGCGCCGAGATCCGCACGGCCTTCATGGCCGCGGGCAACGTTCCGGACGCGCGCGAGCGCTTCGAGCGCGCGAGCCAGTCACTCGACAACTACGCAAACGCCTGGACGGGCTCGTATCGCCAGTATTGCGAGGCGGCGGACACCGGCGACAGCGACGCGCGCGACGCGGCCGCGCTGCGCATGGGCTGTCTCGATCAGCGCGCGGTCCGTCTCGCCGCGCTCGCAGAGACCTTCGCGCACGCCGACGCGAAGATCGTTCGAAAGTCCGTCGCCGCGACGCTGGCGCTGCCGGCGCTCGACAGCTGCGCGGACGCGCGCACGCTGAAGAACATCGTGCTTCCGTCCGACCCGGCGCTGCGCGAGCGGGTGCAGTCGTTGCGCGATCGGCTGGCGACGCTGTGGGCGACGGCGGCATCGGGGCACGACTGGCAGGCGCTCAAACCCATGGGCGCGCTGGTCGACGAGGCGCGAGCCGCCGGTCACGACCCGCTGCTGGCCGAGGCGCTGATCGTGTACGCGCGCATCCGGTCGCCGTTCGATCCGGAAGGCGCCGAGGCCGTTTACGAGGAGGCCTTCAAGCGCGGCGAGGCGATTCACAACGACGAGCTGGCGGCCGAAGCGGCGATCCAGCTCATCACCATCACCGGCGCCGTCGACCACCACTTCGACACCGGGGAGCGCTGGGCCCGGGTCGCGGACACCACCGTCGAGCGCGGCGTTCCGCTGCGGCTGCGCGGCTCGTTCCTGAACAACCGCGGCACGCTGTTCGCGGCCAAGGGCGCCTGGCGGCTCGCCGAGGCCGACTTCACCGCCGCGGTCGCGATCCGCCGGCAGGCGCTGGGCGCCGCGCACCCCGACCTGGCGGCGTCGATGATCAATCAGGCGAAGGCGGTCCTCGTCCTGGACGATCCGAAGCGCGCGCTGGAGATCGCCAACAAGGCGTTCGCGATCGCCGCGGCGTTTTTCCCGGCCGAATCGTACGAGGTGGGCGCGGCCCGGCTGGTCCGCGGACAGTCCCTGATCGCGCTCGATCGCGTGGGCGAGGCCGGCGCCGAGATGCAGGCCGTGGCCGACACGTTCGAACGCGTGCTGGGACGCGATCATCCCTTCCTAGCGGATCCGATGACCGGCCTCGGTGAGATCGCGCTGGCGGAGCATCGACCGTCGGAGGCGCAGGGACTTCTGGAACGCGCCTGGGAGATTCGGTCAACCCACACCACCGACGGGGGCATTCGCGAAGAGACGGCCTTCCGTCTGGCACAGGCGATCTGGGAGGCGGCGCCCGCCGACCGCAAGCACGCGGTGGAGCTGGCGGCCGAGGCCCGCGACGGCTACGGCGACATTCCCGACATGGCGTCCCGGCTGGCGCTGGTCAACCGGTGGCTATCCGAACACGCCGAGCCGTCGCACGCATCGGCGCACACCACCTCGGGCTCCCGATCGCGGTCGGCCGGCTCCGTCACGGGGTCGCCGCCGGCGCGGGCGACGTCCGACACGCCGCCGCCTGCGAACGAAAAGACACCCGAACCCGCCGAAGAAGATCAGCCCGCGCGTCTCTGATCGCCAGGCGGGTCGGCCTCAGGCCTTGGGCGCGCCGAGCTCTTCTTCGACCATCCGCTTGACGGTCGCCGGCTCCAGCTTGCCCTTGTGCGCCTTCATGATGTCGCCGATGACTCGCCCCGACTGCTTCGCGTCCGACACGCCGAGACGCGCCAACGTCTCGCGGACGATCGCCCGCGTCTCGTCGTCCGAGGCTGCCTTGGGGAGGAACTGGGCGCAGAAACCGATCTCGAAGTCGATCTGGGCGATGGCCTCGGCGCCGCGCTCGCCGATGGCGGCGTACTCCTCTCGTGATTTGCGCAGCTGCTTTTGATAGGCCGCGATCACATCGAGCCAGAGATTGTCGTCGAGCGGCCCCTTGAATCCCGCGGCGGTGCGCCGCTCCATGTGCTTCGTCTTGATCATGCGGATGCAGTCGGCCGTGCGGGCGTCCTTGGCGCGCATGGCCGCCTTGAGGCGCTCATTGATGTCCGTTTCGACCGACATGGGGAGTGGAACGGTACCCTCGAAGCCCCAGTCCCGCAACCGCCACGCCTGTGAATGAGAGGCACGGTCGTGTCGGGGGCGGTACTGAAATGTCGCGGTTTTCCGTGGATGGAGGCCGAGCTGAGTCCGGCGCGCCGCTTGCTACCATTGAAGATGCAGCCATGTCGGGATTTTCACCTTCGAGCATCCTCGTCTCATCCGGCTTCCGCCTCGCGCTCGCGGCCGTCGCGACCACCGGCCTATCGCTAGCCGGCCTCGGCGGCACCGCGCGCGCCAGCGAGGTCCAGGTGGCCGGCTCCGTGAACGTCGCCGGACCGACGGCACCAGGGGTCGCCGTCACCGCGACCGCCACGCCGCCCGCCGAGGAAAACATGATTCCTCCGAACGTGGAGGGCGCGGCGGTCCAGGTCGCCGGCGGCGGGTACTGCTACGGCGGCCCGCACCCCGCTCCGGGCGGCGGCTGGGAAGCGATCTCGACGCCCCACACGCACAACTACGCGCCGTTCGACATGCGGTTGTTCTCGCAGCACGACGGTTGCTACTACTTCATCGGCGATCCCCGCGACTTCGGCTACACCGGGCAGACTTACAGCTACTACGGCGCCCATCCGATCGCCGACACCTACGGCGGCGGCTGGTGCTTCATGGTCGGCGGGCACTACCACTGGTGGCGTCCCTGGTCGCCGTACTTCACCGTCGTCGGCCCCTGGTACTACTGGTACGGCCCCTACGATCCGTTCTTCTGGGCGTACTGGCCTTACTACTCCTTCTATTACCGGTCGTACTACCCGAACTACTACGCGGGTGGCCGCTACTACCGCAACGGGTACCGCACGGCGCCGGCGATCACGCGCGTGCCTCCCACCGGATGGCGCGGAACGCCGCCTGGCGGCGCGACGGCGGGAGCAGGCGGCTGGCGCGGGACGCCGCCGACGGCGACGCAGACGGCGCCGCTTCGCTCGGGCAGCCCTGCGGCCGGTGGCTGGCGCGGCGCGCCTGGAACAGGCGCGCCGGCGTACGGTACGCCCGGCGGCGGCTGGCACGGCGGAGGAGCTCCGGGGAACACGTGGCATGGCGGCGCTCCGGCTCCAGGCGGAGCCTGGCGCGGCGGCGCGCCCAGTGCCCCTGGTGGCGGCTTTCACGCGCCCGGCGCGCCGAGCGGCGGCGGCTGGCGCCCCAGCGCGCCGAGTGGCGGCGGCTTTCACGCTCCCAGCGGCGGCGGCTGGCACGGCGGGGGTGGCTTCCGCTCTCCCGGCGGCGGCTTCCACGGCGGCCGTCGGTAGTCGCGGTCAGTTGTTGCCGTGCGGGAAGAAGCTGTCGTCGTAGGAGAACTGCATGTAGCGATCGAACGTGATCGCGAGGAACAGGTTCACGACGAATGAGAACACCACCAGGCCACGGAACAGACGCGTCTGCGGCCGGCTGCTGATCGCGAGCAGCACGATGAAGAAGGCCAGGTAGTCCAGGCTGTAGCGGTACCCGAACTGGACGAACCCGGAGCTGTGGTAGAGGAGCGACGGCAGCGCCGTCGCCAGGATCGTCAGCCAGAGCGCCCGCCGCAGCGGGCTCGGCGCCTGCGGCATGATGGTGTACGCCAGGGGTGACGACGTCACCAGCATGCTCACGCCGTGCTGGCTCACCTTCACGTACGGATAGTGCGTCATCACGCGCGGCAGCAGGATCAGCGCCGCCGCGAGATTGCGCGACAGGAAGTGGTAGTTGAAGAGGCCGAAGCGGAACATCCGCTCCTGCCACTGAACCGCGAGGAACTTGTGCCCGAATTCGAACGGGCTTCCGAACCGGACCACGTTCAGCACCGCGAGGATCAGCCCGACGATGGCGATGGGCACCGAAAACCTCAGCGTCGCCTTCCCGAAGGCGCGCCGGCCTTCCGGCGTCCGCAGCGCGCCCCACCCGCCCAGCGACCCTGCGAGCTCGCAGAAGAACAGCGGGATCACAAGCCAGGGCGGACGCGTCGCGAACCCCAGGGCGACGAACAGCCCAGCCAGCATGGGACGGCGCGCGCCCAGCGACGCCCAGATGTATCCGATCGACAACGTGACCACTACGACCAGCGCGCTGAACCAGACCTGGCCGACGACAGAACAGAAGAAATAGACGGAGCCGACGCCGAGCAACGCCGTCAGCCACAGATCGTCGACCTGCGATCGGCGCGACAGGCCGCGCTCGCGCAGCTGGCGGAGCAGCAGAAACAGCAGCATCGGATTCAACGCCGCCCACAGCGCGGTGAAGATGACGTCGTTGAAGTTCAAACCCCAGACGGCGACGAACGGCGCCATCAGCACCGCCGGGAACGGCGGGAATGACACGTAGCGGATCGATCCTCGCGAGACGATGTCGCCCGGCTGGACCGTCTCGGGCGCGCCGCGCAACGGGTAGAAGCGATCGACCGGACCACCGGTGCGGCTGCCGTAGATTCCACGAAGCTCGCGCCCGTCGCGCAGCTTGAACACCTCGATCTTCGCCCAGTCGTTCTCGTTCGGCGGTTGGCCGGGGAGCGCCAGCCGGCCGTGCAGCCAACCGTCGGCGAGGTACACGTAGTGGTTGTAGGGGGAATGGCTGGCGAGGCGTCCGCCGGCCGTGCCGAGGTAGGTGGCGGCGAAGACTGCGTAGACGATCAGCGCCCCGCGCCTTCCGCGGAACAGGCGCAGCCAGCGCGCCTCTGCCGGCGCCGCGGGGGCGCCGCTGCCCTCCGACGCAGTGGGCGCGCCGGCGCTCTTCGGCTCCGTGGCCGTCACGGCTGACCTCGGCGATACAACGTCACCAGCGGAACGCCTTCACGCTCCCGGACCATCGCCGGTTTTGTCGTCCCGTAGCTCTCCCAGAACCAGCCCTCGTAGATCGTCCAGTGCTTCTCGTAGAAGAGGATCCCGACCTGCGAGCGCCGGAGCGCCTCCTCGCCGAAGCCTGTATCGCCGACGCCCATGCTCAGGCGCCCGTCCCGTTTGTACATCGACACCGCATCGTGGATGACGTCGTGCCAATACATCGCACGATTCGCGGGTTCATCGCGATCGATCACGTCGAGCATCGGCAACACCGAATATCCCCAGAACTGCCGGTTCATCCCCAGCGAGGCCCCGCCCGCGAACCCGCCCGCGAGCAGGTTGTAGTGCGAGAGGCCGTCCGGGTGCGAGCGTCGTGTCTCCGTCACCGCGGGCAGGCAGACGAGCGCCGCCAGCGCGACGGGCGCGACCCGTCGCAGGCGGACGCGCGTCGCGGGCAACACGCCCGCCAGCACGGGAATGAGCCGGGCGATGCCGATGCCCGCCAGCACGGCGAGGTACGGCATCGCGGTCATGAAATGCTTGATGCCGCCGAAGATCGGCGTCGACGGCACCGCGAGCACGGCGAGCGGCCCGAGCGTCTGCGCCAGGAGGAACGCGCCCGGCGCGCGGTCGACGTCGGCGCCCGGCCGAAGCCAGGTCGGTTTGCTGTCCTCCGGCGCGGGTTCCTCGGTCGGCCCTTCCGGCGCGACGGGATCGCCCCGGCGACGCCGCGCGAGCAAGACGACGCCGACGGCCGCCAGGGCGAGGGTCGTCACCGGGACGGTGAACCCGGTCTCCACGAAGGGCGCGGTCGCGCGAATCAGCTTGCGCGTCGTGGTCGTCGGCGGATTGTTCCAGTTGAGGCCGAGGTACTCGAAGTTGTAGTGCTCGTGCTGGAGGTGGCGATTGATGTACGCACGCGTCCGCGCGACGGGCGCGTTCCAGAGCCAGGGCCAGTGCGCGTAGAAAATGACCGGGCCCAGCACCAGCATGCATACGAACGCCAGCGGCGGCCGCGGGATGCGGCGCGCGCGCAGGTCGCCCCGCCGCATCCACAGGTAGTGCGCGACGAGAAAGAACGGCATCAACCAGGCGTTGTGCTTGACACCCAGCGCGATGCCGAACAACACGCCGGCCGCGATTCCCCAGCGCGGGCTGCGCAGCGACTTCCAGTACGCGAATCCGACGGCGAACGCCATCGTGGTGATCGGCGCGTCGAAGCAGGAGATCGGCGCGTGAAAGAAGTAGTGGGGCTGCGCCAGCGTCAACAGCGCGGCGGCCGCGGCCGGCGGGCGCGACAGCCAGGCGCGCGCGAAACGATAGACCATCCCGACCAGCAGCGCCGCGAACAGGATGGCGGGGAAGCGAAACGCCGTCGATTCGCGCGCGAACAGCGGCAGCGTGACGTGCCGGCCCTTGACGGGGATCGGATGCAGGCCGCGCGTCTCGCCCGTGCAGTGGCAGCGGTGGAAGGCGCGCCACGACAGGCCGTACAGCGTCTTCATGATGACGGGGTGATCGGGCGCGTTGTCGCTCCAGTAGTGATCGATGACGGGCGCGGTGAATGACCGCCTGAATTCGCCGTGGGCGACGTTGCTGCCGAGCTCCTCGAACCAGCCCCAGTAGCGTTCGCCGGCGCGGAAGTACTGGCCCTCGTCGCGTCCGAAGCCCTGCTTCCCCTCGACCGCCAGCAGCCAGCTCACCGTCACCAGGGCGAGCGCGAGCGTGATCAGCCAGTCGACCCGGCGTGCGTCGAGTCTGGGGGCCTTCAAAGGCGCGCCTCCGCGGCGAGCGCGAACTGGCGCGCCTGGGGCGCCGGCGACGTGATCTCGAACCGGACGGCGGCGACCCGACCGGCGCCCGCGCTGGTGTCGATGCGGTGGAGCGCCCACCCGTCGTCGTTGCGGGTCGTGAACGTCCCGTCGAACACGCCGGGGATGACGACGCGCAGGTCGACCGGCCCCTGCGCCTCCTTGCGCTTCCACACGTTGTGGAGCCCAGTCGCCACGACCAGCGTGCGGCCGAGCGCGACGTTCGGATACTCGATCACCATGGTGCCCTGCACGACCGGCGGCGCGAGCAGCGCCACCCGCAGGCGCGTGTCCACCTCGACGATCTGCCGGCGCACGGAGTTGTCCGCGACATCGGGACACTGGAGGCGGTCGTTGACCAGCGGGCACGCGACGGTGTCGCCGCGCGCGCCATGACGGGTGACGCGCGCATCGGTCCAGCGCGCGACGAAGTCGTACCGCACGGCCGCGGCGTTACGCTGGATGCGGCGGACGGTCAGCGCGCCGAAGCGGTGTTCCTCGGCGACGGTGCCGCCCGCGCCGGCGTCGGATCGCGCCCCGCGCTGGCTGACCTCCCAGACCCGCTCGAAGCGCTCGTCGTCCATCCGCCCCGCGACCTCGACCGGGATGAGATCGCCGAGGTGGACGCGCAGGATCGGGTCGGCCCAGGCCGGCGCCGCCACGATCAGGTCGCCCGGGCGAAACGCGGCGCGGATCTGCTGCGCCGCCGCGCGCCAGTCCTGATCTTTGGGCGCGCGGTAGGGCGCGACGATGGCCGACGCCGCCTCGACGAGGGCGAGCGCCGACACCGCTACCAGCGCGGCCAGCCACGCGCGTGTGGTCGACCGCGACGGGGACGTTTCCACGGCGGCGCCCAGCCTATCACCGCGTCACGGAGAACGATAAGACGCGCAGGCGGTTCACCTTGTCGGACTGCGCGGGCGGCGTCACCGGCATCCGCTCCGCGCCCCGGTAGAGGCCGACGTAGAGCGTGTACGTGCCGGCGGCGCTGCCCGCCGGGATCGCGATCCGCTGCGTGTCACGGACGGTTTGCCCCGGACGCCAGCGCTCCGGCGGCATCATTCCCTCGACCGGAACGTGGTCGAGGTTCCGGAAGCCGCCCGGGCCCTCCAGGTGGAAGAACAGCCGCCAGCCGGGGACGATGCGCTTCACGACTTCGAAATGGACCGTGACGTCCACCGCGCCCCCGGCGGCGACGTCGGTCGCGCTCGCGTCGTAGCCGCGTACCCGCACCACGTCGCCGAGCGCCGCTTGCAGAGGGTGCGTCGGAGCCGGCGCGGCGGCGCCGGGCGCGGTGACCGCCCGCGCGAGCTTCTCGGCCGCGCCGCGCGGCAGCGCCAGCCCCGCCACCAGGCGCTTGAGGCTGCGCGCGAGCGCGGCGCACGATCCGTCGTCGGAGCCGTCGCGCGCGCGCTTCCAGATGTCGTGCTCCTCGGCCGGATCGCGCACCCGGTCATAGCACTCGGTCGTGTCGCTCGGAACCGCGTTCCAGACCAGCTGGCGCGTGGTCGTCGCGAGCGCGCGCTTCTTTCCGCGCTCGGACGTCACCTCCTGGAACACGGCGCGCGTGTCGGTGTCGGGGGCGGGAGTCCCGCTGACGTCCGAAATCAACGAACGCCCGATGAAGGACGGCTCCGCGGCGCCGCGCGCCAGGTTCAGCAGCGTCGGCGCGATGTCGATGTGCCCCACCGGAACGCGCACCCGCCGCGGCGCGACGCCCGGCACCCGCACGATGAACGGCACCTTCGTCTGCGCCGGATACAGGTCGAAGCCGTGTTCGGTGACGCCGTGCTCGCCGAAGCCCTCGCCGTGATCGCCGGTGAGGACCACCGCCGTGCGGTCCCAGAGCCCTATCGCCCGCAGGTGCGCCAGCAGCCGTCCCAGGTGCAGGTCGGTGAAGCGGATCTCGCCGTCGTAGCCGTCGATCCGGGTGGTGCCAAACGGCGGCACCTCCGGGTGCGCCTCGTAGCCGAGGTGCGGATCGTAGTAGTGAATCCAGAGGAAGAATTTCTTGTCGCGGTGCGCGTCGACGAACTTGATGGCGTCGTCCGTGATCTCGCGCGACGACGAGCCGCGCGACTCCATCGGGCCGTTGACGGGAACGTGAAGGGCCGCTCGTTCGGCGTGGTATTCGTCGACGCCGCGCTCGAAGCCGCGGCGATCGGTCAGCGCGAAGTAGTTGAAGCTGAACATCGCGCCGGTGAAGTAGCCCGCGTCGTGCAGCGCCTGGGCGGTCGTGCGCACGTCAGGACCGAGACGGGGCCACCAGATCGACTCGTCCCAGGTGATGGCCGACGGCCAGCGGCCCGCCGCGATCGCGGGCATCGAGTAGCGCGTCGACGGCGCGTGCGCCCACCCGTTCTCGAACAGCGCCCCCGCCGCCGCGAGCTCGTCGATCACCGGCGAGGTCGGGCGCGGGTACCCGTAGCAACCCAGGTGGTCGGCGCGCAGCGTGTCGATGGTGACGAGCAGGAGATCGAGGTCCGCCGGCACCTCGCGCGGCAGGTCGACCATCTGCGCGGGCGGGGGCAAGGCCTCGGTCGCGTCCTCGCCGTCGCAGTCCGCGTCCGAACCGTCGCCCGGCAGATCGAGCGCGCCCGGGTGAATCAGCGGATCGCCGTCGTCGCAGTCGCCGCCGCCGAGCGCCCGCGCGTACCCGTCGCCATCGAAGTCCAGCAACCGCCGGCCGGCCTCCAGCGTCGCCCCCACGAACGCTGCGCGCGCGCCCGCGACCTTGCGGGGCGGCTCCTGCGGCGACACGCCCAGCACCACCCCGATCGCCGCCAGCCAGACGCCGACCGCGATCAGCGAGACCCGCACCGGCTCGTCCGGCACACGGTCCCTCAGCATCCACGCCACGAACGCCGCCACCAGCGCCACGCCGGCGCCGGCGAGGACGTCCGTCCAGGGCGCGAACCGCAGGTTGTCGCCCCAGGTGAGCGCAAGCGCGACCGCGCAGGTGCTTCC
>Ga0207670_10002192_pt1 | contig 10218 bp, 4 predicted proteins | sample KBSS23HmetaG_FD_184339 | JGI IMG/M metagenome (GOLD analysis project Ga0207670, IMG submission 184339) | Switchgrass rhizosphere microbial communities from Kellogg Biological Station, Michigan, USA - KBS S2-3H metaG (SPAdes) (version 2) | ecosystem: Host-associated > Plants > Roots > Rhizosphere... | reverse complement strand
GCGGTGGCCCCGCCGGCGCGCGCCGTCAAGGGCGAGCCCACGCCCAAAGGCGAGGAGACGCGGATCTCGCACGACGTCGGCGACGACACGTTCGTCATCGTCGCGAGCGAGGTGTACGCGAACGCGAAGCCGAGCTTCGATGTCGCGGCGAGCCACTTTGCGGTGGGGCCGGCGCTTCAAAGGTTCGGCCAGGTCACGACCGAGCCGGTCGCGCTCGAAGCGGGCGCTCGGGCGATCGGCCTGGCGCCTACCCGGCTCGAGTGGTCCCCGGGACCCGTCTTCGTGTACGGCCTGCTCGTCGACCTCGGCGACGGAACGGTGACCTACGTCGCCTACTTCGTGAAGGTCCACGACGAGGCGGCCGGGTGCATGAACCTCGCGCGGCGCCTCGCGCGGACCGTCGCCGGCGGGCCGCGGAAGCTCGTGAGCGCGCGCGGCACGCGCCGCCTGGAGACGCTGGGGGCGGAGTCGCTCGAGATCACCGTGCCGGACGACACCGTCGTGGTCGCGAAGCGCCGCGAAGGCTCCGTCATGCACGAGGTGCATCACGTCGCGAGCCTCGACGAGGTGTTCGACACGGGCATCCTCCGCATCTCCATCGGCCCCCACCCCAGGTTCGACCCACGCTCGGGGACGCCCGAGCGCCCCGTCACGCTGCTCGGCACGCTCACCACGTGGCGATCGACGCCGCTCGAGGACATCGCCGCGTTGCGTCTCCAGGTCCTGGTCCCGCTTCCGAGCACGACGCCCGCGACGAGCCCCGTCGCGGACGCCGGCGCTGCCCCACGCGACCAGGTCCACGTGTTCATCCACGCGGGGAGCGTCGCCGAGCAGGACGCATTTCGCGCCATCGCCGAAACGCTCCGCGTCGCGCGGTGATCGCGCGCCGGGCCGCGCCCGCCGACGCTCAATTTGGACGGCGATTCCGGCACGAACGGAAAAGAACGATCGTGGATGGGGCGTTATGTCAACCCGACCACCCCGCGAACGCCGCACCCCGCTAACACGGCCTTCTCGCCAAAGAGGTGCTCGAGGCGCTCCGCGACGGGACGCGCGAGGTGCACCCGTTCCGCGGCGCGCGCGGCGACGCGGCGCCCGAGTCGTACCAGGCGCCCGTTGACACGCGCAAATGGCCGTTCGCGATGGTCCTCGCGCCCCTCGTCCCGATCGGCGCCGGCCACTTCTACGCGCGCCACGGCGCGTCGGCGACGATCCTCGCCGCCGGGATCCTCGGGTGCGTCCTCGGCGTGCAGATGGGCATGCCGTCGCTCTTCGCGGCGGCGCCGATCCTCGTGGCGCTCGACTTCCTCTTGTCGCCGCTCGCCGTCCGCCGCTTCAACGCCGGGCGCGTGCCCGCCGAGATGACGCAGCGCGCGTGGGCGCTCGGCGCCGTGGTCGCCGCGATCGCCGCGGCGCTCCTCTTGCCGCGCCCGGGCTGATCGCGCCGGCGCCGCGGCGCGCGGCTCAGCGCGCCGGGGTGCGTCCGGCGTCCACCGCGACCGCGCGCGGCGTGGCGGACGGTTCTTGTCAGAAATTCCCGTCGGCCCTCGAACACCCATCGAGTCGGCCGCGCGACGACGCGATGGCGTCGCCGCGGCGCTCCTCCTTTCCGCGCGGCGCGAGGGCGCGTCGCGATCGCCGGACGGGCGATTTCTGCTCACGTCAACCCACGATCACGAGGTCCGCATGCGACGCACTCTCGAGCGCTCACTCTTTCGCCATGGATCGGTCGTATTCGCGCTCTCCGGGCTCGCCCTGGCGGCCGCTCCGGGGTGCAGCTCGGCCGACGCCCCCGAGGGCGGCTCGACCGACGACCCCTCGAAGGGCCCCGGCGCGCCCCTCGGCGTCATGCGCCGAGTCGACACGTCCGACCAGCCCCGCCTCCGCGAGCACCTCGCGAACGCGCCGCCGGGCGCCCACTTGAGCAACTTCGGCGGACGCGTCATTTCGAACGTTCAGGTGGTGCAGGTGCTGTACGGCACCGGGAGCTACTTGCCGCAGGTCACGAGCACCGCGGCGCCGAGCATGGCGACCTTCTACCAGTCGGCGACGAACAGCACGTACTTCGATATGTTTTCGGAGTACAACACGAGCGGCGCGCACGGTTTCCAGGCCATCGGGCGCGGCTCGTTCTGGGGGCAGGTCCAGATCACGCCCGCCGCGGCGAACAACGGCTCCACGATCACCGACGCGAACATCCAGGCCGAGCTCGCCGCGCAGATCACCGCGGGGGTTTTGCCGCGTCCCCAGCTCGACGCGGGCGGCAACAGCAATACGTATTACGCGATCTTCTTTCCGCACGGGAAGCGGCTGACCCTCAATTCGCTCACCAGCTGCGTGCCGAGCGGGTTTTGCGCGTACCACGGCACGATCGCCAGCGTGGGCGGGCGCGAGGTCTACTACGGCGTCCACCCGGACCTGCAGGTCGGATCGGGGTGCGAGGTGGGCTGCGGCACGTCGACCACGTTCGGCAATCAAACGTCGGTGGCGTCGCACGAGCTCGTCGAGGCTACGACCGACGCCGAGGTCGGCCTCACGACCGTCATCGCGCCTCCGCTCGCGTGGTACGACCCGACGTACGGCGAGATCGGAGACATCTGCACCCAACAGCAGACCACGATGGTGGGGAACGGAGGCGTCCCCTATACGGTGCAGAGGGAGTTCTCGAATTCGGCGAACGACTGCATCGGGCAGGATTGGGAGTCAATGGGCGGCAGCCTCACCTCCGGCCCCGGGGTGTCGTCGTGGGGCTCGGGCCGGCTCGACATGTTCGCGCGCGGCACCGACAACGCCGTTTGGCACAGGTGGTTCGACGTCGGCGGGTGGCGTGACTGGGAGTCGATGGGCGGCACGGCGGCGTCCGATCCGGCGGCGGTGTCGTGGAGCAACGGGCACGTCGACCTCCTGGTCCGGCGGTCGGACAACGCGATATGGCGCAGGGTCTTCGACGGCGGCGTGTGGCACGATTGGGAGTCGCTCGGCGGCAACGTCGCGTCGGGGCCCGCGGCGTCGTCCTGGGGGTTCGGCCGCCTCGACATCTTCACGCGCGGCTTCGACAACGCGATCTGGCACAAGTCGTTCGACGGCGGGTGGAGCGGCTGGGAGTCGCTCGGCGGCACCATGACGTCGGATCCGGCCGCGGTGTCGTGGGGCAGCGGGCGGATCGACCTCTTCGCGCGGGGCTCGGACGGCTCGCTTCAGCACAAGGCCTTCGACGGGACCTGGAGCGGCTGGGAGTCGCTCGGCGGCGTCCTCGCCTCCGGCTCCGGCCCCGCCGTGTCGTCGTGGGCGCCCGGTCGCCTGGACGTCTTCGCGCGCGGCCTCGACAACGCGCTCTGGCACAAGACGTTCGCGGGCACCTGGCTGGGCTGGGAGTCGCTCGGCGGCTGGCTCACCTCCGATCCCGACGCGGTGTCCTGGGGGAACGGCCGGATCGACGTGTTCGCGCGCAACGCCGACACCGCGATCTGGCACAAGTGGTTCGACGTCCGCTGGATGCACTGATCCGCGTCGATCGCGCCGCTCACCCCGCGGCGCTCCAGAGCGCGCGCGCCTCCTCGGCGACGACGTCGGGGAACTCCTCGGGGAAGAAGAGCTTCGCCCCCTCGAGGCGCCGCACGCCGCGCGCGCGCGGGAACGTGCGCGCGATGTACTCGGGGCTCGCCGGCGAGAAGATGTCGTCGCCGGTGCCCCAGAGGACGCGCACCGGCGCCGGGCAGCGCCGGAGCGCCGGCTCGATCCCGGCGAGCGCGTTCTCTTCGAGCGCCAGCGCGTAGGCGTTCGTCCGTGCCGGCGAGGCGACGAGCGGGCCGAGGTACTCGTCGATCGTCTCGTCGGCGAGCCTCGACGGCACGGTGAACGTCTGCCCGCCGATCCCCTTCGGCGAGCGCGCGAGGTCCTTGTCGGCGAGCCACGGCGCGGGCCACTCGCTCACGAACGTGCCGCTCTTCGCCTTCGCGACCAAGGGTAGCCAGTATGATCCGCTGCATTGGGAACGAAGTGCCGCGGTGCCCTGAACCGGCCGGCGCGCTTCCCAGGTGTTACCGTTCAGACGCCACGGCATTCACACCATCAAGCGCCACGCCACGACCATATCAATCACTGTACTGGAACCGTACCACTGCCGCATTGGCATGAGGCAGATTTGGACGGCGATTCCGGCACGAACGGAAAAAAAACGAACGTGGATGGGGCGTTATGTCAACCCGACCACCCCGCTTGAACGCCGCACCCCGCTAACACGGCCTTCTCGCCAAAATCCACTTTTGAACTTCACGACGCCCGAGTGCTGCAGGTCGTACTCACTCGCGATGGTGTGTTGGACGTTGAATTATCGCATTTGCCGGTATACTCGGAAGACGCATCGGGCTTTACGGAACATTGGTCGCACTCAGCCAGCGTAAGGGTTTTTGGCGTCACACAGTTCAGGGCAGCGTGGACAACGAAGGATGGGGTGGTGGATGATGTGTTCATAGCGGGAGTTGATGGGGGACGAATCGACGAGAGTGGACTCACTGGCGGAGTGGCGATCGCGTCGATGCGCTTCTCGTTTACCGATGGATCGGAGTGCACGGTGGCTGGTGAGCGTGCAGAGATTTTCCTAAAGAAAAGCTGAAATTCGTCGAGCGTTTTCAGTGATGACAATGCCATCTGCTGGCACTTAAGCTTAATCCGCCGCCTGCTTGGCGGCTTTCACCTAGGTCTCCCTCGCGCGCGGCGTTGAGCCGCGTGCAGGGGAGGCCGATGAGTGGCGGTGCGGGACTGACGAATGCCGTATAATGGCCTATGCAGCTCTGCGAGCCGCTCGCGAATCGGCGAGGATACGGTGGCTGCGTCATGGCTCTCCCTCAGCCGTTTCCGTCAACGAGCCGGCGCGCCGAGGGCGGAGGAGCTCAGCGAGATGAGGGCGGCCGACTCTCGAGGCGCGCGCCTCGCCAGTACGAACCGGGGGTACCCTGCAACGAATCAGGACGTCGTTCGTTCCCTGATCCATGCCTTTGCACAGATAATCCATCGAGCGCGGTCGTAGCGGGTTCAAGCGAGCCGGGCCGAACAGTATGGGGTATTCCCAGGCCAGGGGGCGTCGTGTGAGTGCTCCGGAGGATTTTCGAGATTGAAATTGTCACAGTCACTTGCCGTCACTGAGGTGAATGACTGCGACGTAGAGCTCTGCTTCCCGACGACGCACCCAACGAGGGGGGCGCGGTACCTGCGGATCCTGCTCCGGCGCACGCCGCGCCGGACAATCATCGCGCAACTCGATGTTCATCCTGAGACTTTCGGCCAGTACCTTCGCGGCCGACGCATCCCGATTCCTGCCAATAAGAGCGGTGCTCGAGAACGAGTTCGGCGTCCCCGCGAGCGCTTGGGAGATCGAGCGAGGCACCCCGCACTGACTGTGACGGTTGCTACACTGGCTATAGCGGGCGTAAGTGCTGATTTGGCCTAAGTGCCGGAGAAAGAGGCCGGATTCGACAGAACGGGGATACGCTGCGGATCGCTTACGGAAAGTGAGAATCGTAAGCGAGGTCGAGCTCGGGGATCGTGAACACCGTGCGAGCTCGTGTCGAAAAGCGATACGAATCGCCTACTGGTTACGTCAATCGTACCATCGGACTCGCCCGCCCTCGGACCCCGCCCTACGGCCGGTGGACCCACCGGATCGCCGCGCCCCCCGCAGCGCGCTCGATCGCGTGCTCCGGCGCGCCCGGGTCGGCTATCGCGGACAGGCGCGGGACGACGACGATCGCCGTGCGCGGTAGGTCAAGCCACGGAGCGACCCGCCCGCGCGGCGGCTGGGCGAACGCGTCGAGGTGCTACGCGTCGGTGAAGCGTTCGCGAGCATCGCGCGGCCGAGGAGCTGCGCCGCCTCGTTCAGCTCCTCGTGCTCTGGCACCGGCGCGAGGGCGAGGTCGTCGTCGAGAAGCGCGCCCGCTCGGCGGTGGCCGGCGCGTCCGTCGCGCGCTACATCGCGACGCGACGAGCGTCCCGCCGCAGCTCGCACCTCGAGATCGCGCGCCGACCACGCGCGCCGCGCTGAACGTCGGCAGGTACGACGCCATCACGCGACGGAGCTCGTCGACGGCGCCCCCTCCGTCCTCTCCGAAATCGGCGCCGAGCGGCGGACAGCCTGGCCTCGAGGCGGGACACGTCGCGTTCCTGTCGCACAGCGGCGCGCGCCAGTGGCGCCGCTCGGCCAAGGTGGCGACAAGCATTGCGCATCGCCCGATCGCCCGTCCTGCGGGACTCCGAACCACGGTTTCGATCGCGTGCAGAAGCTGCCGGTCGTGCGGGCGAGAAGGCCGTGCAAGCGGGTGCGACGTTCAAGCGGGGTGGTCCGGTTGACATAAGGCCCCGCACTGCGAAGTCTTTTCCGTCCGTGCCGGAATCGCCGTCCAAATTGGCGTGCCTTCATCATGGACCGTTCTCTTGGACCTCCTCCGCTCCGGTCCCGAATCCCCGTCGTCCCGGTTGGTAGCCGGCGATCGGGCGCGCGGCACATGCGCAATACGCGAGGAACGGGGATTGTCGCTGACGCCTTTTTTAATTATTATTGGTTGATATCATTCTGTTGAACGCGAGGTGAGGAACAAACGGTGGCGATGCGTAGTTTGGACGATCGGTATGACGTCACCGAAATGCTCTCCGAGGACCAACGAGCCCAAGTCCTCCGCGCCGTACGCAATGCGGACGGACTCCCGGTCACCCTCAAGGTGCTCACCTCGCGATACGGACCACAAGATATCGAACGGCTGAAAAATGCGTACACAATCGGTCGCGCGCTCGGCGTCTCCTCGGTGGTGATTCCGCTCGCGCTGGAGACGTATCGGAACAGGCCCGTTCTCGTCATGGAGGATTTCGGCGGGGAAGCGCTCAGTCGCCACCTCGGTGTCGCCACCTCGGTGCGGCGATGGAGACGGGCGGGTTTCTATCGGTGGCGGTGCGGATCGCCGCGGCGGTGGCGGCCATCCATCGCCAGAGCGTCGTCCACAAGGACCTCAAGCCGGAGAACATCCTCGTCCATCCCCGGACGGGGGAGGTCAAGGTCACCAATTTCGAGATCGCGGCACTCTTGCCTTGCGGGCCACCGGCGGTGAGGAGCGCGAGGTTGATCGAGGGGTCGCTGCCGTATATGTCCCCAGAGCAGACCGGGTGGATGAACCGCTCGGTGGATCAGCGCAGCGATTTGTACTCGGTGGGAATCACGTTCTACGAGATGCTCACCGGGAAGCTCCCCTTCCGCGCGGACGATCCGCTGGAGTGGGTGCACTGCCACGTCGCCCGTCTACCCGTGCCCCCGGCGGAGATTGTCCCGTCCGTGCCGGACGTCCTCTCCGCCATCGTCATGAAGCTGCTGGCCAAGGAGACGGCGGAGCGATACCAGAGCGCCTCCGGCCTCCAGTGTGATTTGGAGCGGTGTCTGGAGGACTGGACTTCGACGGGCCGCGTTGCGCCGTTCCCTCTGGGCGAGGAAGACGCGTCGGACCGTTTCCAGGTTCCCCAGAAGCTCTATGGACGCGAGGCGGAGATCCGAAAGCTGCTGAGCGCGTTCGAGCGCGTGATCGAGACGGGGGCTCCCGAGCTGATGCTGGTGTCCGGCTACCCCGGTATCGGCAAGTCCTCGCTGGTGCACGAGCTGTACAAGCCGATCGTCCGCGAACGTGGTTTCTTCGCCTCCGGGAAGTTCGATCAGTACAAGCGAGATATTCCCTACTCCACCATCGTCCAGGCCTTCCGAGAGCTGACGCTCGACCTCCTGGCCGAAAGCGAGGAGCAGATCGAGCAGTGGCGGCACCGACTCCAGACTGCGCTGGGGGTCAACGCGCAGCTCATCGTCGACGTGATACCGCCGGTGGAGCTGGTCATCGGCCGGCAGCCGCCCGTCCCGGAGCTGCCGTCGACGGAGGCCGAAAACCGCTTCCACAGTGCGTTCCGCCGCTTCATCGGCGTCTTCACCAGGAAGGAGCACCCGCTCGCGCTCTTCCTGGACGACCTCCAGTGGGCCGACACGGCGAGCCTCACGCTGCTCCGAGAGCTGGTGACGCAGGACGATGTGCATCACTTCTTCCTGGTCGGGGCATATCGCGACAACGAGGTGAGCCCTTCGCACCCGCTGATGCTTACTCTGGACGCCGTGCGCGAGTCGGGGGTGCGCCTCTCCACCATCGTCCTCGGTCCCCTCTCCGCCGAGCATCTGAACGAGCTCGTCGGCGACGCGCTCCGCTGCGCCCGCGGGCTGGCCGCCCCCCTCGCGGACCTGATTCACGAGAAGACGGCCGGCAATCCCTTCTTCACGCTGCAGTTCCTGACGGCCCTCCACGAGCAACGCCTGATCGCGTTCGACGCAGAGACGGGCGCTTGGTGCTGGGACGCCTCGCGGATTCGGGCCCAGGGGTTCACGGACAACGTCGTCGATCTCATGGTGGAGAAGCTGAGACGGCTTCCGGCCGCCACCCGCGACGCGTTGAAACAGCTCGCCTCGATGGGGAACCGCGCGCAGCTCGCCGAGCTGTCGATGCTCCAGGATCGCTCCGAGGAGGAGGCGCACGCGGAGCTTCAGGACGCGGTCCGTGCCGGTTTACTCGTTCAGCTCGGCGGCGCTTTCGCGTTCGTCCACGACCGGGTGCAGGAGGCGGCGTATTCGCTCATTCCGGAGGGCGAGCGCCCCGCGGTGCATCTGCGGATCGGCCGGACGCTCCTCTCGCGGCTACCTCAGGACCTCATCGAGGAGCGAGTCTTCGACATCGCCCACCAGCTCAATCGCGGAGCGGCGCTGATCGACGACCCGCGCGAGCGAGCGTCGCTCTGCTGGTTGAACCTCGCGGCCGGCAGGAAAGCGAAGGCCGCCATCGCTTATGCATCGGCCCGCAGCCACCTGGCCCAGGCGACAGCGCTGCTCCCGCGGGACGCCTGGAGCACCCATTACGAGAACGCGTTCACCCTCTACCTGGACAGGTCCGAGTGCGAGTACCTGGTCGGGGAGTTCCATCGAGCCGACGAGCTGTTCAACGAGACGCTCGAGCACGCTCGTTCCAACCCGGACCGCGCCAGGGTCTACAGCCTGCGCGTGCGGCTTCGTCAGGTGTCGGGTCGATACGACGAGGGCGTGACGGTCGCGCTCGAGGGGTTGCGCCTCTTCGGCGTGACTCTCGCGGACTCCGAGCAGGAGATCCAGGCGGCGACCGACGCCGAGTTCCGGCAGATCCAGGCTAACCTGCGGGGCCGTCGCATCGCCGACCTGCTCGACGCGCCGACAGTCAGCGACCCGAACGTGCGGGCGATCATCGGCTTGCTCGTCGAAGCGGAGCCTTGCGCGTATATCGGGCGACCAAAGCTCTTTCCTCTGCTCGCCCTCAAGGTGGTCAACGCCTCCCTCCAGCACGGGAATACCAGCGAGTCCTGCTTCGCTTACAGCGTCTACGGCCTGATGCTGGTCTCCGTCTTCGGCGACATCCCGGCGGCCTTCGAGTTCTCCGAGATGTCGCTGCGGTTGAACGAGAAGTTCAATGACGCCCGGCTGCGGGGGACGCTCCTGCACCTTCACGGCGATCACATCAATTTCTGGCGCAAGCCGTTCGCCACCGATTTTCCCATTCTGGAGCGCGCCTTCCTCGCCTGTCAGGAGGTCGGGGATCTCGTCTATGCCGGCTTCCTCGCCTTCGAGACGGTTTGGCAGGTGGTGGAGAAGGGCGACCCGCTCGAGGACGTGATCAAGACGTCGCGGAGGTTCGCGGACTTCGCGAGGCGGAGCCACAACGACCCGGTGTACGAGACGATCCGTCTCGAGCAGCAGTTCGTGGCCTGTCTGAAGGGGAGCACGCGAGGGCCGATGACCTTCGACGACGACTCCTTCGACGAAGCGGCCTGCCTCGCCGCCATCACCAAGGCCACGTTCGGCTGCGGCATCGTCTTCTTCCACATCATGAAGCAGATCACCGCCTTCACCTACGGGCGGAACGCAGAAGCGCTCGAGTCGGCCGAGCGGGCCGCGCCGGTGCTAGGCGCGGCGCTGGCGATGCCCATCGAGGCCACTCACCACTTCTACCGGGCGCTCACGCTGGCGGCGCTCTATCCGGATGTGCCCGTCGCCCGACAGCAGGAGTTCAGGGCGATCCTCGAGCAGGAGGCGCGGAGGTTCCGGGTGTGGGCGGAGAACTGCCCCGAGAACTTCCAGAGCCGGTTCGCGCTGGTGTCCGCCGAGATCGCCGGCATCGAGGG
>Ga0207670_10002191_pt1 | contig 10218 bp, 4 predicted proteins | sample KBSS23HmetaG_FD_184339 | JGI IMG/M metagenome (GOLD analysis project Ga0207670, IMG submission 184339) | Switchgrass rhizosphere microbial communities from Kellogg Biological Station, Michigan, USA - KBS S2-3H metaG (SPAdes) (version 2) | ecosystem: Host-associated > Plants > Roots > Rhizosphere... | reverse complement strand
ACCTTCGTCGACGAGGATCTCGATGACGAGGTTCTCCATCGACGTGTGGAGCCCCTCGTGCGCGCTGCACTCGGCGCCGATGAGCATCACCTCGCGGCAGCCGTACGTCTCGAAGACCCCGGGACCGAACGCCTCCTCGAGCTCCCGCCGGTCGTGATCGAAGAGCCGCTCCGCGCCGCAGATGACCTGCATGTTCTTCCAGTCGCGGAGGCCCTCGCGGTTGATGAACCGCGCGAGCGCGGCGCCCGCCTGCGTGTAGCAGAGGAGCGTCTCGGGGTGCGCGCGGCGGATGTGATCGACCACCGCGCGCATCGCCTCCTCGGACTGGACGGCGCACGGGATGTACGTCTCGCGCTTCATCCACCGGTCGACGGCGATCTTCGCGCGTGTCTTCCGCGGGGGGAGGCGATCGAGCGGCGCGCCCCAGTAGTGGAGCGCGCGATCGCCGGGGTGGAAGCCGGCCCACGCGTACCCCCGCCACTTCACCGCGTTCCGCCAGTGCTCGCTCCCCTCGTCGTATCCGAAGAGGAGCGGCTGGCCGGTCGTCCCGCCGGTGTTCTTCCGGATCGTCGGGAACGGGGCCGCGGTGGACTCGCGACCTTTCGGATCGCTCCGCGCGTCGTCGCGCGTGAAGAGCGGGAGGCGCGCGAGGTCGTCGGCGGTCCGGATGTCCGTCGGGTGCACGCCCGCCTCTTCGAACCGCCGCCGGTAGAACGGGACGTTGTCGTACGCGTGCCGAACGAGGCGGATCAGCCCGCCGCTCTGGATCGCCCGGAGCTCGTCGAGCGAGCGCCACTGCGTCCGCTCGAGGAACTGCAGATATTGGAGCATCGGGCGCTTGCGGAGCTTCGTCTCCCACGCCGGGAACAGGAACGACCGAAAGAGCGAGCGGTACAGATCCAAGCGGGGGTCCTCCCTGGCGACGAGAGACGCGACGGAACCGAGCGATCGCCGTCAGCGGTCGGCGTCGACGGCCCGCACCGTGTCCTCGATGCTCCGAGAGGGGCGGAACCGCATCACGTCGCGCGCACGGCTGTCGTCGACCATGCAAACGTACCGGATGTGGTCGAGCTCCGGCGCCGGAAACGTGCTCAGCCGTAGGCTCCAGAGGCGCTTCAAAACCGCCTTCCCGAGCGTGTGGGGGACGGAAATGCTCGGCCGTTCGAGGATCCGGATGATCCGCGAGAGCGGGAGCGGGTCAGGGCCGGCGACGTTGAAAATCCCGCGGATCCCGGGGGCGAGCGCCGCGCGCACCGCGTCGACGACGTCGGCCTCGTGCACGACCTGGATCATCGGGTCGTACCCGAGGAGCGTCGGGATCGTCGGGAGGCGAAGGAAATTCGACGGCGCGTTCCGCACCGTGCCGAGGATATGCACCGGGCGGAGGATCACCGTCTCGGTCGCGGGCTGCTTCCAGAAGAAGCTCTGCGCGAGCATGTCGACCTCGATGAGGTCGCGGATGTCGCCGAAGCTCGCGCCCGCGAGGAGGGGCGCCTCCTCGGTGAGGAACTGCGCGTTCCCCGGGCGCGGCCCGTACACGTTCGCGCTCGACAGGACGACGAGCTTCGGCACGCCGAACTGCGCCACGTACTCGAGGAGCTTCGCGAAGCCCTCGACGTTCCACGAGTGGTGCTCGGCCGCCGACGACCTCGGGTCGTGCATGATCCCGAGGTGGACGACGGCGCGGATCTCCCCCGATCGGAAGACGTCTTTCAGCTTCTTCCGCCGGATGTCGACCTGCTGGTGGACGATGTCCTTCGGCTTGTCGGGGAAGGGACGGCGATCGACGCCGATGACCGGGCGCTCGCGGTGGAGCGCGCGCGCGAGGCGCTTTCCCAGCCGCCCGCAGACGCCGGTGATGACCACCGGGCCGAGCGCAGTCGCGTCGATGGGGGCGATCGCGGACGCCATCGTCACCAGAAGACGTGGCGGCGCGACTTGACGCCGCGGTTCACCATCGACTGGAGGGTCGCCTTCACCAACCACACCTTCTCTTCGATGACCGCGTCGTCGTCGTCGGGATCGCCGGAGAAGTGCAGCGGCTCGCCGAAGTAGAGCCGGTATCGCGTGGGGAGCGGGAGCTGCCCGCCGGGGAGGAGGAGCTGCGGCAGGACCGGGAACGACGGCATCCGGAGCACCTTGGCGACGCGGTCGAGGTTCGCGATCGACACGTACTGCTCCTCGCCGCCGATGACCGCGACCGGTACGATCGGCGTCTTCGTCTCCATCGCCAGGCGCATGAAGCCGAGGCCGAAATCGGTGAGCTGGTAGCGCTTGTCGAACGTCTTCGAGATGCCGCGCGCCCCCTCGGGGAAGACGAGGAGCGCCTCGCCCTGCTCGAGGAGGCGGCGCGCGTTCTCCGGGACGCCGACCACCTGGCCGACGCGCGAGAAGAGCATCGACACGAACGGCAGCGTCTGCGACCACACCTCGACCATCGCCCGGGTGAAGCGCGGCGGCTCGGCGTCCATGAACATCGCCGCGCCGATGAGCGCGCCGTCGATCGGCACCTGCCCGGAGTGGTTCGCGATGAGGAGGACCCGCCCCTTGGGGACGTGGCCGATGCCGTGCACCTCGGTGCGGAAATACTTCCGGTGGAGGAACGCCGCCGACGCGAGCGCGTACCGCGCCCACTGCGGGTCGAGGCCGAACGGATCGACCCCCGCCGGGCCGAGCGAGATCGGGACGCGGCCGATCCGCGCGTTGAACTCCTCGGTGAGGAGCGACGACATCCACCCGTCGACCGCGCTGTCGATCGCGCGCCTCGACGCGTCGAGGTGGCGGCGCCACGTCGACCCGTCGCGCCGCGCGAGCCGGAAGGGCTCCGCGCTGCGTCCGGTCGGCTGGCCGTGGTCCTCGTCACGCCCGGCCGCATCCGCAGGGTCCACTACGCGTGCCGTCACGGAGCCCAGGTAAGCCTCTCGCGGCGATCGGGTCAAGCTAAGGTAGGCGCGATGAAGCTCGCGCTACCGGCTCCGCTCGTCCGGGGCGATCGCGTCGCCGTGGTCGCGCCGGCGAGCCCGTTCCCGCGCGACGACTTCTTCCGCGGCCTCGCGTGGCTGCGCGCGCGATACGACCTCGTCGTGCGCGGTTCGATCCTCGCGCGCGAAGGCTACCTCGCCGGGGACGACGCGCGGCGCGCGGACGAGCTCGCCTCCGCGATGCGCGCCCGCGACGTGAAGGCGGTCATCGCGGCGCGCGGCGGCTACGGCGTGATGCGCGTCGTCGACGACCTCCCGTGGGACGCGTTCGCGGAGCGCCCGAAGTGGCTCGTCGGGTTCAGCGACGTGACGGCGCTCCACGTCGCGGCGATCGCGCGCGGCGTCGCGTGCGTCCACGCATCCAACGTGACCGGCCTCGCGGCGAGCGCGCCGGCGGCGCGCTTCGCCTTCCTCTCGGCGCTCGAGGACCCGGCGGCGCCGCTCGCGTGGCGCGGGCTCCGCGTCGTCCACGCCGGGCCGCCGCGCGAAGGGCCGCTCGTCGGCGGGAACCTCGCACTCATCGAGGCCATGGCCGCCGCGGGGCGCCTCGCGCTCCCCGACGGCTGCGTCCTCGCGCTCGAGGACGTCACCGAGCGCCCGTACCGCGTCGACCGGATGCTCACGTCGCTCCTCCTCGGCGGGTACCTCGCGCGCGCGTCGGCGATCGTCTTCGGCGCGTTCACGCGGTGCGACCCCGGCCCCGACGGCGTCGCGATCGACGACGTCCTCCGCGACCGGACGCGCGCGCTCGGCGTGCCGGTGCTCGCCGGCGCCCCCTTCGGCCACGACGCCGTGAACCATCCGTTCGTGATGGGCCCGTCCGTCCGCGTCGACGGCGCCGCCGTCACGCGCCCGTGATCGCGCAGCCTAGGAGCGCGGGATCGGCGGCGGGCCGGTCCGCGGCTTTTCTTCGTCGTCGACGATCTCGGCGATGTCGTCGGCGATGAGGACGTGGTCCTCCTCGTCGACGAGGATCTCCTCCGACGGGTACTCGTCCGATCCGTACGGGCGCGCCAGCGTGTCGTCGAGGAAGTCGAACGTCTCCTTCTCGTCGGTGCGCGTCAGGTCGTCCTTCGGGCTCTTCGTGACCACCGTCTTGTCGGCGGCCGAGAGGGTGAGGATGTCCTCGGTGTCGGTCGCCGAGACCGCGGTGGGCGGGACGCGTGAGATCGGGATGGGAGCGCGCGGGATCGAGCTCACCGCCTCGGTGTTCGGAGGGAAGCTCGCCGGCATGTTCATCGTGATCTCGTCGGTGGCCGGCGGGGGCGGCGGCGGCTTCGGATCGCGATCGCGCGGGCGCGCGGCGCGTCCGTCGACCGGCGGCGCCGGGATCCGCGTCTTCGGCTTCGCTGCGGCAGCGGCGCGCGGGGCGCCGTCGGCGCGGGCGCCGCGGATCGCCGCGATGAGCTCCATGCTGATCGCGTGCGGCTGCGTCGAGTCCTCGGGCGGCGGGAGGTCGCGCGCCGAGCTCGGATAGGGCTGCGTCTGCGGCGAGGGGAGCGCGGTCTCGCCCGACTCCACCTCCACCGTCTCGATCATCGACGGGCGCTCGTGCCCGGCGGGCGGAGCGCTCGCCCTCGCCGACGACGGCACCGGCGGCGAGGACAGCGGGCGCGTCGTCGGGATCGGATCGAACGAGCTTGGCGACGTCGACGTCGTCGTCTGCTGCGTGAGCGACGGCGCGCTGGGCGGCCCCGCAGAGAGCGCCGAGAGCGGCGACGAGAAGACCGCCGCGAGGTCGCGGTCGGACGAGCGCGGCACGGGCGCGCTGTCGCGCTTCGGGGGAGGGCTCGACGACGCGCGCGTCGGCGGGAACGACGGCGGCGCCGCCGGCGGCGGAAGCGACGGGAGCTTCGGCGGCGCGTACGCGTCGGCCCCGGCGTTCGGGTCCGGCTTCTTGAGCATGTTCGCCTTCGCGCGCTCGAGGCCGTCGGTCGCCTCCACATCGCCGGCCTTCATGCGGAGGACGCGACGCCACGCGTCGGCCGCCTCGCGCGGATCCTGGAGCTGCTCCTCCCACATCCGCGCGACCTTCCGCGCGAGCTCGGCGCGCGTGTTCATGTCCTTGCCGCGGAGGATCTGATCTTCGTAGAGCTGCACCATCCCGCGGTAATCGCCGAGCTCCCGGAGGAGCCCCGAGAGATCGTCGAGGACCGCCTGATCGTTCGGCGACAGATCGTGGAGCTTCTTGAGATCGGCCGCGGCGCCCGCCTTGTCGCCGACGTGCTCGCGCCGCACCTTCGCGCGCCGCGCGAGGAGCTGGCGGACGAGCGGCCCGTCGAAGACCTCGGAGAGCGCGCGCGTCAACGCGTCCTCGGAACGCCGCGGGTTGCCGAGCGAGTTGCCGAGCGCCTCCACGGTGTCGAGCGTCGTCTCGTCGACGTGCGCGATCAGCGCGTCGCCGAGCCACGCGAACGCCTGGTCGATGTCGTGGAGCCCCTTCTCGGCGATCCGCGCGGCGCGACGGAGGAGGAGGCTCCGCGTCCGCCCGCCGTCGCGCGCGCCGCCGCCCCCTTGCGCCATCGCCGCGCAGAGCGCGCGCCGGAGCTTCTCGCCGCCGCCGTATCGATCCCCCTCGGTCGCCGCTTCCTCGAGGATGTTGAGCGTCTCCTCGGACGGCGTGCCGGTGAGCGCGAGCTCGAAGAAGCCGCGCGACCTGTCGACCTGCCCCTTCGTCGCCGCGATCTGCGACGCCCGCGCGAGCGCGCGCAGTCGGTCGGCGGGCGCGCGCGATCGCGAGACCTGCCGCTCGTAGAGCTCGACGACCTCGTGCGACTTGTCCGCGAGCTCGGCGAGGCGATCGAGGAGCGGCTCGGCGTCGGCCGCGGGCAGCCCGGTGAGCCCGGCCTCGCCGTGCTGGATCGCGTCCATCCGCGGCATCCCGGCGCGCGCCGCGACCTCGGCCTGGCGCACGAGCTCCATCGCGCGATCGACCCCCTGGAGCTCGCGCCCGAGGAGCTCGTGCGCGATCGACAGCGCGTCGAGGTCGTTCGTCTTGACGGCGAGCGACTCGAGATGCGCCGCGAGGTTCCGGTCGGCGGCGCGCGCGCGGACGATCTCGATCGCGACGCGCGCGGCGTCCTGGTCGCGCCCGATCTCGGCGAAGCGCTCGAACGCGCCGCGGAGCGCGGTGGTGCGCTCGGAGCTGTTCCGCCCCTCGAACCACCACTCGACGAGCTTGGTCGCGACGATCCCTTTCCACCCGAGGCGATCGCCGAGCTCGATGTACGCCTGGCGGAGCGACGGCTCGCCCTGATCGGCGAGCTCGGTGAGGACGGCGAGCGCCTCGTCGCCGCGGTCGAGGCGGTCGGCGAGGATCATCGCGAGCTTCTTCGTCATCGCCGCGGCGTCGGCCTCGTCGCCCTCGACCTCGATCTGCTCGGCGAGGAGCTCGGCGACGCGGTCCCACTGCTCGACGCGCTCGCAGAGCTGACAGAGGCGCGCGAGGGCGTCGAAGTCCTCGAGGTCGGCCTTGCGCACGATGTCGAGCGCGCGGATCGCCGACCGCGGATCGTCGAGCTGCTCGTAGAGGCGCGCGAGGCGCGCGGCGATCTGCCCGCGCTCCGTCGGATCGGCGACGAGCTTGAGCTCGCGCTCGAGCGCGTCGGCGGCGGCGGCCGGGTTGTCGCGCGCCTCCTGGAGATCGGCGATCGCCTGGAGCGCGGGGCGGCACGTCGGATCGAGCTCCGCGAGGATCGATTCGTAACGGACGATCGCCGTGTCGACGTCGCCGACCCCCTCGGCGAGGAGCTCGGCTTCGCGGAGCGCGACGCGCGCCTTGTCGGCCTTGTCGATCGCGATCCCGCCGAGGCGGCGGAGGAGCGTCGCGGCCTCGGTGTGGTCCTCGCGCTCGACGGCGAGGTCGACGAGCTTCTCGAGCGCCTCGCGGTCGTCGCCGTCTTCGAGCACCTTGAGCCACTGGTCGCGCGACCGGTCCTTGTCGCCGAGCCGCGCCAGGTAGAGCGTCGCCGCCTGGCGGCGGAGCGCGACGCGCTTCGTGCGGTCCGTCAGGCGATCGCCGCGGCGCGAGAGGAACTCGACGAGCTTCGGCCACGCCTCCTCCGAGGTGTACCGATCGACGACGGCGCTCGCGTAGTCCTCGGCGGTCGGGTCGAGGTCCGTCGCCTGCTCCATGCGCGTGAGCGACCCGGCGTGATCGCCCGACTTCGCGAGGAGCTCGCCGGCGCGGGCGAAATGCTGCGCCTGTTGCTTCGGGTCGCCGGCGAGGAGCGCGCGCTGCGCCGCCGCGTGCGCCGCGCGATGCCACTTCTCGGCGGAGAGGAAACACCGCTCCGCGTCCTCCCAGAGGCGCGCGCTCTTCTGCGCGTCGGCGGCGTTCCCGTACGCTTCGCCGGCGTTCGCGATGTCGCCGAGCTGCTCGCGGAGCTGCCCGAGGCGCTCGAGGAGCGAGCCGCGCGCGACGAGGTCCTCCACCGTGTTCGCGCTGTCGGCGATGACCTGCGCGGCGGCGTCGATCTTCCCCCCCTTCTCGAAGAGGCGCGACGCGGTCAGGATCGCGCGGTCGTCCTCGGGGGTGAGGCGGGCGATCCGCGCCCACGCCTCCGCCGCGCCCACGAAGTCGCGCCGCTTCTGCTCGTTGAGGTTCGCGAGCTTCTTCTCGAGCTGCACCTTCGTCTCGATGTCGCTCTGGACCGTGGCCTCCTGCTCGTACAGCGTCGCCAGCTCGTCCCAGCGCTGCGTCCGCTCGAGGAGGCGCGCGAGCGACTGGCGCGCGCTGTCGTCGGCGCGGTCGAGCGCGATGAGCTGCTTCCACGCGCTGATCGCGCCGTCGATGTCGCGGAGGTTCCCCTCGCACAGCCCGGCGACCTCACGGAGGCGCTCCTTCCGCGACTCGATCCCCTCGGCGGCCGAGCCCATCACGCGGACGCTCGCGAGGAGCACGTCGCGGAGCTGCCCGTAGTCGCGCTTCGTCCGGAGGTAGTCCTCGACCCACGCGAGCGCCTCGGGGTGCGCCGGGTCGGTCTCGAGGACTTCCTTGTATTTTGCGAGTGCCTCGGGCTTCTTCCCCTTGCCGGCGAGCATCTGCGCCGCATCGAGGATCCCTTGCATCTTGTCCGGTGCGAGCGCGCTCGCGCGCGGCGGGGAGCTCGCGCGCGCCGCCGGGGGCGACGACGCGGACGCGGCGCTCGGCGGCGACCCGGTGATCCGCGAGCCCGCGCCGCCCGAGATGGACGTCGACGTCGATCGCGGCAGGCTCGTGTGCGTCAGCTCGTCGATCTTCGCCGCCGCCGACGCGTTCCCCGCCTCCTTGAGCGGCCCGAGCATCGCGATCGCGTTGTCGATCTCGCCGGCGTGCTCGTAGCTGTCGGCGAGGACCTGGCGCGCGTCGCCCGCGAGCGACCCCTCCGGGTTCACCTCGACGTACGCGAGGTAGCGCGCGGCGAGGTCGTCCTCGCGCTGCAGCGTCCGCGCGTAATACGAATAGAGCTGGAGCGCGCGATCGCTCCCCGGCTCGAGGTCGAGCGCCGCCGCGGCGTACGCCATCCCGTGGTCGCCGTCGTAGATCTCCGCGAGGCCGACGAGGAGCTCCGTCGCCATCTTCTTCTCGGCGGCGGGGACGTTCTCGCCCGACTGCACGCGGTCGAGCACCGACGCGGCGAACTCCTGCTGGAGCGCCGGGTCCTGGTCGTCGAGCTCGCGCGCGCGAGACAGAGCGCGCGTGGCGCCCGAGAGGTCGCCGGCGGATTTCCGCGCCTGCGCCTCGTCGCGGAGGAGCGCGAGCTTTCGGCCCGGCTCGTTCTCCAGCGAGAACTCCATTTCGTACATCCCGAAGGCTTCTTCCCACTGCCCTTGGGACTTCAGGAGCTCGCGCCCGTGGTAGATCGCGTACGCGCTCTCGGGGTCGAGCTCGATCGCCTTCTTGAACGCCTCGACCGCTTTCTTCGGCTGCGCGAGCGGCGGCTCGCTCCAGAGCCGCCCGAGCTCCTCGTGCATCGCGGCGAGCTGCGCGCGCATCTCGGGGTGCTCCGCCGTGAGCGGAGCCAATGATTTCGTGCGCCTATCGAGGAGGGCGACGAGCGCCTTCACGTCCCCTTTGTCACGATAGAGCTGGGCGAGGCGGTCGGCCGCGACCTGCTGGGTCGGGTCCTTGTCGATCGCCGCCATGAGGATACGCGCGGCGCGGTGCGCGTCGCCGAGGGTGGTGAGCCAGACATTGGCGGCTTCGCTCAGCCAGTGCGCGGCGTATCCGGGTTCCTGCGACCGGTTCCCGACCTGCTCGAGGAGCGACGCATAAGCCTTCGGATCCGAGGCGCCCGCGTCGTGCGCGTACGCGAGAGCTTCCTCATCGTGGGGGTTTTTGACGAGGCGCTGGACGAGCGCGTCAATCTCACCGGGGTCCATGAGGAGAGGAAGGCTATCATGTTGCCTCAGCTCACGAATAATCGCGTTGAGGTCAGTCGAGAATTCCGTATTTGCCCGCCGACGAGGCAGCCGGCGGTGCGGCGGCCGGAGGGGCGGCGGCGGTCGCGGCGCTCTCGGCGGCGGGTGACGCGGCAGGCGTCGCCGGCGACGTGGATCGCGGAGGCCGCGCGCGACCGCCGCGCGACGGCGCTCTCTCGGGCCGTCCGTTCGCCCGCGGCGCGGCGGTGGCGAGCGGGAGCGACGTCGGCTCGAGCGCGTCGTCGGCGACGGGCGTCGGCATGGCACCCGTGGTGGTGGACGTGGGCCCGGCGGCCTCTGGCGCCGCCGCCGGTCCCGCTGTGATGGTCGTCACAGTCGTCACCGCGCCCGTCGCGGCGGGCGGCGCCGCGGTCGCCCGGAGCGCGCGGTCACGGAGGAGCGCGCCCACCGCGCCGAGCGCGATGAGCGCGGCGAGCGCAAGGATCGCGAGCGGCCAGCGCGGCGTCGGCGCCGCGATCGCTGCCTGCGTCACGACGGCGACGCCTCCGACCGGCCCGCTCCCGAGCGTCGGCGTCGGCGGAAAATCGCTCGGGAGGCCGACGTTCCCGCTGCTCCCGACCGTCGGACGGATGCTGCTCGTGACGGCGTGGTTCACGTCGACGGTACGCGCGAGCTCGAGCGAGAGGACGTCGGCGGTGGCGGCGCGCTCGCGCGGGTCCTTCGCGAGGCAACGCATCACGACGCGCTCGAGATCGACCGGGATCCCCGCGTCGGGCGCCACGTCGGCGAACGGCCGCGGCGGCGTGCGGATATGGCGCGCCATCACGATGATCGCGTCGTCGTCGACGAACGGCGGGTTCCCCGTGAGCATGTG
>Ga0207670_10002183_pt1 | contig 10227 bp, 3 predicted proteins | sample KBSS23HmetaG_FD_184339 | JGI IMG/M metagenome (GOLD analysis project Ga0207670, IMG submission 184339) | Switchgrass rhizosphere microbial communities from Kellogg Biological Station, Michigan, USA - KBS S2-3H metaG (SPAdes) (version 2) | ecosystem: Host-associated > Plants > Roots > Rhizosphere... | reverse complement strand
TTGTTGGGAAGTGAGGGGTGAAGACTTTGCGGACTGGGCGTGCAAGGTCAGGTCAACTCCGCTGCGTCCGAATCTGGCATCCACCCGGCTCAAGGGATCGAGCAGGGATTTGTCAAACAAATCGCCCGCCCGCAGAAATTCTTCCACGGGCGGGCCTGTCTGCAATCAACTACTCCAGTTACGGAGCTTGCAAGCGGTAGAACTTGGTTGGATCACCAACGCTGAAGTCGCGATAAACCACAGTGCCGTCGGTGTTCGACCAGCGACCCATTCTTTCCCAATGGGGCGAGTTCAGATTCTGCGCACCTTCCAGCGACCAGTCCAAAAACTCCGCCGGACACCACACTCGCACCATGCCGTCGTCGCGTCGCTCCACAGACAGCTTCGGCTCACGATCGTAAACCACGACCGGGAATCGGCAGCGGGCCGAGTTGCCGAGTTCATCCACCGCGTAGCAGTGCACCCAGGTGACACCCGGCTTGAACTTGCTACCCGACGGCGGTTCGCACCTGACAGTGATGTTCGATCCGCATGTGGAACGCGCGTCTACTTCAAAACGCACGTCGACGCCCTCCCCACCGCGTGACCAGCGGATGATGTTCGTGGGGCACTGCAATGTGACACACGGCGCCAACGGCGGCGCTGGCGGCGGTGGCGGCACGGGGCTTGAGAAGTTGATGGGTTTCTGCTCCCAGGCTTGGTACGGCGTCAGGCAGAAGCGATACGGCTTGCGGTGAATTCCCGGCAGCGGAGCGCGCGCCGTGAACCAGGCCGTCTCAACTTCTTTCACCGTCTGGCCGTCGGCATTCACTTCCACCCCCGACGGATCGTCGAACTGAAGAATGAAGTTCGCATAGTTGTCGTGGATGAACATGATGAGGGATTTGGGTGCACCCGTGATATCCAGTTCCTTGTGAGATGGGATCACGGTGATGTTGTTCAATTGAAACAAGGCCAGGTCTGTCTCCTCAAAATTGGCGCCGCAATCCACGCGAAACCGGGTGATGAGCGGATCGACACTCACGATTTCGCCATGCACACGGCCGATGGTCCCTTCCACAGGCGGCGTGAGGCCATACTCGGCCGTCGCCACCAACTCGAAGGCCGCACCGGGCTTGATCTCCTTACCGACAAACAAATCGGCCATGGTCAGAGTAACCCACTCGGTGTCGTTCTCGTCACCGGCTTTCACCGCCGGCGTATGGCACGTCGATACGGTCCATTCCGACTCCGTCGGCTTGGGTGCCACCGTGATGTCATCACCCACGGACATGAGGCCTTCCCCGAAGTTCTCGAAGTAGCTCCCAAGTTTGCGAACCTTGAGCCCGGCCGCCTTGAGCTCGCGGCCTTTGAGATTTACCACAATGTCGGGATCGAACTCCACCGTGGGGCCACCGCCGCCGACCGTGAACGGAATGTTGAAGAACATCCGGATGAAGTCGCCTTTCACCGGTTCGCCCGGATCGCCGCTGATGTGTTTGCCCGAGACGAACCAGACGTCCGACGGTTCCATCAACGAGATGAAGAATTCGCCCTGGCCGAAGCCCATCGTGAAGAGACAGGCGTTGTCGCGCAACACGACGCCGCTCATCTCGTTCGTCACGAAGTAACGCGTAACCAATTGTCCCTTCGACCAGACTTCCACCGCCCGGCCGCCAACGATGTTCGTCGGTTGCCACAGGAAAACGTCGGTGAATTCAGAAACAATATCCGGGAAGAATTTGACGAAGCAAAGCGTGTCGCCGCCGTTGGGCTTCCACTCAATCTCGGTCAATTCCTGCGCCTCGATGGTGCCGGCGCATTCGGAGGGGGGGAGATTGGTCGCCCCGGGCCAGTCGTCGCCGAATCCAATCTCGATGCCGTCGGCCTTGCCAATATGCAGATCGACATCGAACGGAAGGCGATCTTCGGAGTAAAGGCGGAGGCCGCTGCCGGCTCCGCGCGCGGCGGCGCCCTTCTTGACCACGTAGGGAACGCCGCCGGCCGCGCCGCTCACCCCGCAAACGCCGAGGTCGAGTGACACCCAGTCCACAATCGTGTCGTCGCCCACAATCAAGTCGAGGCGATGGGTCATTTCCAAGTCCAACAAGGGCAGCAGCGCCGCGGGCGCGCCCGGCATGGCAGACAGATCCAGCGTGAAGTAGGTGTCCCCGTTTACCGTCCAGTGGCCGCCGGCTTCCGGCAGCGAAGCAATCGGTGCGGACCACAGCCAGGGATTGCCGGGCCCGGCTGCGCAATCCTTGAGGCCGATGCGCACCACGTCGTTGGAAGACGCGTTGGACTTGGGCTTCATGCGGAAGCGAATCTTGGCCCACTCAATGCCACCGGGCAGATTTTCAAAACTGTGTCCCAGCCAGCGTCCGGCAAAACTGATATCGAATTGGGAGCCGAGGGACAGTCCCGCCGTTGCCGCCAGGAGACACGCGCTGTGATGGGGCGGGTCTGCCGGTTGCACATACCCATCTTTCTTGCCACCGACAAACGACATGAACTGGCTGGCGGACGTCACGATCACGCTAAAACCACATTCGCTGGAATTGCCCGCCACATCGGTGGCTTTGCATTTAACCTGCGTGGTGCCGGCCGGGAAGAAGCTCCCGCTGGGCGGCTCGCAGGTGACCGTCACCGGAAGTTTGCAGGCATCGGTTGCCGTCACGTCGAAGGTGGCGATCGCTCCCGTGGGCGCGCAGTACTTCCAGATGTTGGCCGGGCATTGAATCACGGGCGGCGTCTTGTCCACGACTTCGACCGGCACCGTGCAACTCGCATCGATGTGATTTCCTTCGCTCACATAAACTGTGACGACGTGATTGCCAGGGAACAGGACGGTTCCCACGGGGGGACTTTGCCAGAACACGAGTTTGTTCGTTGGCGTGCAACGCTCCAGAACGGTGACTGGGATGACCGGCAGCACCGCAAAGCAACCGGTGCTGGTGTTCAACGTCATCGACGGCGGACAAATGATGGTGGCCGGGCCGTTCGTGACGGTGACACTGAACGCGCATCGGGCCGTCCGGCCAAAGCTGTCGGTCGCCACGCATTGCACGGAATTGGTGCCGATGGGAAATACGCTGCCCGACGGCGGGTTGCATACCACAGCCACAGTTGCGCCGCAGGAAGCAGTGGCCGTCGGCAGCGGATAGGCAACGACGGAACCGAGGGGGCTTTGACACTCGACCGTGATGTCCTCGGGGCAGCGGATGACGGGCGGTTCCGTCGTGACAATGACCTGGAAATCGCAGCGAGCGATGTTGCCGCGCGTATCGCGCACGACGCACTGAACGGTGTTCGTGCCGATGGGGAAGACGCTGCCGGATTTGGGTTCGCATTGCACCTCGATGGGCGCATCACAGGTGGTGGACGCGTTGGGGGTGAAATTGACCGTTGCGCCATCAGGCCCGGTGCAGGGGGTCTTGATGTCAGCTGGGCATTGGATTTCGACGCAGGCGGCACCGGCGCGGTTGGCCAGCGCGGATACACTCAGTGCTAAACAGAGTGCGAGTAGGAGTTTCATGATGGGTGAGGCTGTTGGTTTTGCTGTTTCGTGAACGGCGGTATTTTTTGGAGCGCGGGCTTTGTTCGAACGCAGGTGGCGTTTCATGCCGTCACGATTAGCAGGACGCGCTGCCGGCCAACAATGAGTCGAAGGTCGCCCTGACGGGGGACTTTGGTAGGTAGGCGCTGGGTAGGGCTGGCCCGCTGGGCCGGCCCCGCCGCGTTCAGCGGCGGAATCCTTTCGTGCACCTTTATCTCAAATGGTGGCCGTCACGCGCACCCAATATACTTGGTTGCATCCAGAGGGTTCCGCGGCTAAACGCCGCGGGGCCGCCGCAGCGCAGCGGCCCTACCTTACCTACTAAAGTCCCCCGTCAGGGCGACCTTCGGCTCATTGTGGGTTGGAGCACACACGAGGTATGAACTCGCCCACGCGAACAGAAACGCATCGAACCCCGCTCCAACCAACATGAAACTGAACCCTGTCTCCGAAGCCCAACACCTCTATCCCATGGCCCGCCTTCGCGACGTTGCAGTTCGTCTCTTTCTGCTCGCCGCTGGACTTTTTCCGGCGGCACTTAATGCCCAAGTCGCCCCGTGCGTCGTCATTCAATGCCCTGATGACATCGTAACCGAATGCGCTGGGACCAACGGCACCATCGTCAACTTTTCGGCCGAAGGCCGCACCACCTGCGGCCGGACCGTCTCCGTTCGTTGCGAACCCCCGTCGGGCAGCCAATTCCTGCCGGGCATGACGACGGTCACTTGCGTGGCGAGCGACGATCTCCGCAATACGGCGACTTGTTCGTTCAAGGTAAACGTCACGGGCGTCTGTGATCCGGCCTGCGTCGACATCGAGTGTCCGCGAGATGTTCGGGTGGCCCTGCGCGCCGGTTCAAAGCAGGCCGTTCGATTCAGCGTAAACGCCACGAATAGTTGCAGCCGCCTCGCCGTGCCGGTGGTCTGCGAGCCGCCGTCAGGAAGCCTGTTTTCCCTGGGCGAGACGGAGGTGAAATGTGTCGCCGCGATCGACAACGTCGTGAAGAGGTGCAGCTTCATCGTCGTCGTGCGCGATGAAACGCCGCCCTGGATAATCGTGCCCAAGGATCTTTCCCTGGAGTGCCAGGGTTTCGGAATTTCCACGAGCGGGAACGGTGGCGCGGCCGTGCCCTTCGAGGTAAAGGCCACGGATAACTCGGGATTGACGCCCGTGATCGCTTGCACCCCGCCGAGCGGTTCCTGGTTTGCGTTGGGAACGCATCCTGTGACCTGCGTCGCCACGGATTCTGCCGGCAACAAGGCCACCAACGGTTTCAGCGTGACCGTGAAGTCCGGGCCAAAGTGCCAGGTTGAGCCGATCGTTTTGGAACTGGCGCCGGACAATTGGAGCTTCGAACTGGGCATGGTTGGCTGGCTGCCGACCGGGGCTGCGTTTGAGTTTCAGCCAGTGATGGGCACCGGCGTGAAGGTGCGCCGCATCGATTATCTGAAGCAGCAGCTCGAGCAGAAGATCGGGGGCGATTACTGGACCAACCTCACCTATCGCATCGGCGTCAAGGGCAGTCATTGGATCGGGACCGCGGATAACTACGCCATTCCGCCCGGTGAATTGTTCGACAACGTCGGTGATTTCGATGAAGGGCTGAAGGGCGAGCTGTTGTCGAAGCCTTTCCCCATCACCAAGCGTTACATGACGTGCCTCATTGGCGGAATGTCCGACATGGACCAGCTGCGCGTGGAGTTGCTGGTCAAGGTGGAGGACAACGAAGCCGGAGCGATTGTCATCGGCAATGATCGGTTTCGTGTGGAGAGCAAGGCCACGGGGCATGGGCGCGAACTGATGCGACGCGCGGTCTTTAACATGGATGATTTCTTTCATCACGTGCTCGGCCGGAAAGCGCGCATTCGCATCGTGGACCAGTCCAGCACCGGCCACCTCAACGTCGATGACTTCCAGTTCACCGACGAGTTGCCGCTCGGCCAGCGGGTTACCATCGGCGGCAAGGAGTATCCGGCAATGGTCCAGTTCGACGGTTTTTACTACGACTGGGATGCTCCGGTGTGGGGCTTCGCGGATCTGCACACCCATCCCATGAGTTATCTCGGTTTCGCCGAGAAAGTCATGCATGGCACTCCCGACGGCGGACCCGCGGACCCGGCCAACATCTCCGCCGCCCTGGGCGACTGCCGCTGCACCCATGGAGGGTGGGGGCTGGATAACCTCTGCGGTGATTACCTTCGTCAGGCCATGATGATGGCGATGGATGACAAGGGGAACGAGAGTCATCGCGAAGGCTGGACCAGCACCAGCAAAGACGGCATCGACGGAACCGACTTCGAGGATTACGCCCGTTTCCGGCACTGGCCGGTATTCAGCACCATCTCCCATCAGCAGATGTGGTACGAGTGGATCAAACGCTCCTACGACGGCGGCTTGCGGGTCATGGTGGCGCTGTGCGTGAACAATCCCCTGCTCGGTGCGGCCGCGAAAGGCGACGGGCCGATTGATGATATGACCGTCGGCAACAACCAAATCGAGGCGTTAAAACAGTTTGTGGCGCGGCACGACGACTTCATGGAGATCGCGCTCGATCCCTTCGAGCTTCGGGACATTCTCCGTCGCAACAAACTCGCCATCATCATCGGCTCGGAGCTCGACGACATTGGCAACTTCGCCTTGAACAATTCGGTGTTTGAAGGCTCGCAGCACGTGGATCCGAGTGCGCAGGACAAGGAGAAGGTGCGGCAGGAGATCGAGCGGCTCTACGGGCTGGGACTGCGCTACATCTTCCCGGTTCATCTCATGGACAACAAGTTTGGCGGCACGCCGATCGTGAGCCCGATGCTCAACATGGCCAGCAAGTATTTGAATGGCCATCCCCTGCAAGTCGTGCCGGCCGAAGCGAGCGAGCACATCACCTTCTGGCTGCCGGAGAGGTTCGACTTGCTGGAGGAGATGAAGAAACACGACGTCGAGATCGGTGCCGCGGTTGCCTTGTTGCCGATACTCGCTCCGTTCCTTCCGGCGGTGGCTGAAGCGTGGGGCGGCATTCCCCTCGGAGGGGCCAGCGGCGGCCTCATGCCCCTGGCGATGCTGGCATCGTTTGGCGCGCTGGGTGAGTTCGGAGAGATCATCAAGGCCATCCCTCCCGATGTCTGGCCGATCGGCAACAATTATCCCACGTATCCCGGCAAAGCGATCGGCGAGGCGCCGTGGGGTCACAAGAATGCACGCGGGCTGACCAAGCTCGGGCGATTCGCCGTCACGGAAATGATGAAGCGCGGCATGATGATCGATGTAGATCATATGTCCCAACGAACGATCGATGAGGTGTTCGAGATGGCCGAGTCCAACCCGGTGGGTTACCCGCTCAATTCCGGCCACAACAGCTTCCGTGACCAGGCGACGGAGCACAGCACCGAAAACCATCGGACCGGTGAACAGATGGCGCGGATTCGCAGCCTCGGCGGCTTGTTCGGCGTGGGCTACGAAAACTCCAGCCAGCACAGCGTTTCCGAGCAGCGGCAAACCACGGTTTCCCAGGTCGACAACGACTGCGGCGGCACCTCGAAAACCGTGAGCCAGATCTACCTGCGGGCGCTCGAGGCAATGGAGGGCCGGAATGTCGCGTTAGGCACGGATATCAACGGCCTGATTACCGGACCCGGCCCGCGCTTCGGGCCCAACTCCTCCTTCGCCACAATGAGTCCGTGGCATTTGGAGGAGCACATCCGCAGCCAGCGCAATGGCGTCCGTTATGAACCCATGCATGGCCGTCCCATCGTTGGCCCGGCGTTTCTCGGACGGGGCGTGGATCCCGGACAGCAGTATGGCTGGGGTCGTGACGAGTACACGGAAAACGGCAATCTCCACTACGGCTACACCTACAGCCAGGAACAGCGCGATTTCTTCGCCGCCCTTCGCACTTTCTATTACTTCAAGAAACAGGTGAGCGACGGTCTTACCCAGACGGCAGTGCAGATTGAATTGGGCAAGGTCGTGAACGCCTTGAGCGCGGGCTACGACAAGTTTCGGGTGGGAGCCCTGGCGCTCGGGCTAATCAAGGGAATCAAGGGCTGGCCATTGAACGGAGGTTCGGACATCACGTTGGGCGCCGAGCAATTGGGCCGCCTGGTGTTTCAAATCGAGGTGCTCGACGCGTCCGTGCCCGATGAACTGGACAATTTCATGCGCCAACGCCTGGAGAGTCTGCGGGGGGTGTGGACGGACTACCACCACATCTTCGGCGGCAATACACCCTTGAAACGGTCCAAGACTGGCCCGAAGGATTGGGACATCAACTTTGATGGCGTGGCGCATTACGGATTGTTGCCCGATCTTTTCCAGGACATGCGGAACGTGGGGATGGAGACGACCGATTTGAATCCGTTGTTTCATTCCGGAGATGATTTTGCGCGGATGTGGACGAAGTGCCTGAACGCCGCGGATGCCCTCAACCGTCCGGCGTTGAGCATCTACTATGATTTGCTGGGCGGCCGGGTTGAGCTGACGTGGTATGGACAACTGGGTGACGTGTTGGAAGAAACCGACGACCTGGGTGGCCGCGGCGGATGGCGTCCGTTTACCGGGGAGATTCGCCAGGAAGGCGGGCTCAGCCGATCCAACGCGCCGATTGAGCGAAGCGGCGCGCAACGGTTTTACCGGGTGCGCAAGCCGTGAACGATCAATGGCCTATCTCCTTGATGAAGTGGCACCTGAGCGTCGGAGAGAAAAGGAGAAGCCTGGGCGTCGCGTGGGTTTTTGCCTTGGGAATAGAACAATCCCATGCTTCGTCCTAATCGCGTGCGTTCGATGCAAGGTGAACAGGGAGTGCGCGGACGTCGCGACCAGGGAGTTAAAGTCCAGCGAACCCGTCGAACGGAGCGGAAATTAGCCCGACTTCGCGGATTCGAGCCGGACACGATTTTCGGTCTTTGGCGTAAGCGTTGCCAAGGAACCATCTTAGCGCTCGAATCCGTTTCGTGGCGGCTAACCGGGTCGAAGCGCCCCGCGAAATTCCAGCCAAGGACTTACATCCAATGCGCGAAGACTGGTTAGGACCGAGTAACCCCGGCCTTTCCCTTGGCACAATTGCTTCCTTTACCTTGGGCGAATTTAAGGGTTATCTAACGGGACTGAACCCTTCGGGGGACGGGAGGGGGCAATCCATTGTGCGAAGATGAATACGGTGAGACCGATCCAGAACCGCGCCGGCGTTACACTGCTGGAGCTTCTGCTCGTCATTTTCATCATCGCGATTCTGGCGGCCGTCTTTCTGCCCGTCATCGGACGCACCAAGACCCGCACCCGTCAGGTGGATTGTCTGAGCCAGTTGCGCCAGGTCGGGATTGCCCACCACGCCTTTGCTCACGATCATAATGGCAAGTTCCCGTTTCAGGTTTCCGTGCGGGAAGGTGGCACGCTGGAGTTGATCCAGAATGTGGGTGGAACGGTGCAAACCGCCTTCCAACATTTCCGCGCCTTGTCCAACGATTTGATTACCCCGCGAGTACTCACGTGTCCCGCGGACAAACGAACCCGCGCGGATTCGTTTTCGGAGTTCCGAAACGAAAATCTCAGCTATTTCGTTTCGGTCACGAGCGACTATTCCCGCCCCGACGAGGTTCTGAGCGGCGATCGAAACATCCGGCTCGACGGCGAATCGTCCCTCTCGGTCATGCGGTTCACCGCAAACTCTCATGTCGCCTGGACCGGAGAACTGCATGAATATGACGGCAACCTGCTCTTTACTGACACTCACGTGGAAAGACGGAGCAGCGCGGCTCTTCACGGTGTGTTTACCGACAGTTCCAACCGCGTTGTTGCCGTGATGCCGGTCGATCCCGCCAGTGATCCGAAACCATCCTCGAGCAGTGCAGACAATGCTCCTTACAACCCCTTCGATGGGCTGAAGAACGTCTACGGGTCCAGCCCCGATTCAGGCTCCGGCTCGTCAGGCCGTGGCGGGGGGTCTTCGTATGGTTCGTCCGCATCGGGAGCATCCGCGTCGACATCACCGGGCTCCGCGAAGTCACCTTCCTCACCGTCGGGTGGTGGGTCCAGAGCGTTGAATAGCCGCCGCCCGCTCGAGGATCCGGTCTTTGCGTCCACCGGCCAGGCCGGGAGTCGGACCAACAAGTCTCCAACCTATGCGTCGGTGGCGACGTCCACCAACGCGACCGAGTCACCGACTGCTCCCGCTCCGGCGCCCTTAGCCACATTTTCATTTCCCGGAGTTTCCGGAACGCTCGTCGTGTCGAAAGACAACTGGTGGTGGTTGGTTGTCCTCTTGGGTATAACCCTCGTCGTCGCTTTTTCCCTGATTGCCGCTCTCGTTTATCGGCGCGATCGGCGCCGGATTCGCCCCAATGAGCGCAGGCTTACTTACGGATTGATCGCCGACCGTCGTCGCCGGGGAAGGATGTGAAGGTGGGTCCAATTACCACGCCATCAATTTTTGGATAATCGATACGGCGTCGGGATCGTCCGGGAATATGACGGGAGTCTCCTTGGTTCGCACCGTCCGTGATCCCATGCGCCGGCACATGACTTTGACCGGGCAGCCGCACCCGCTGTAGAGAAAGGTCACTTCGCGGTCGACCCCGTCGGGCCACGCATGATCGACAGGCACGCCGGATTCCTTCAACCCCGCCTGCAAAATCGTCGCCGGATTGCTGGACCCATCCACGGTAAATGTCCGGCCGGTTCCATCGTCGAGAAGGATGGTCAGA
>Ga0207670_10002181_pt1 | contig 10235 bp, 13 predicted proteins | sample KBSS23HmetaG_FD_184339 | JGI IMG/M metagenome (GOLD analysis project Ga0207670, IMG submission 184339) | Switchgrass rhizosphere microbial communities from Kellogg Biological Station, Michigan, USA - KBS S2-3H metaG (SPAdes) (version 2) | ecosystem: Host-associated > Plants > Roots >... | reverse complement strand
ACCGATGTACGGGCTCACCGGTAATCTTGTGTAGTGCTTCACGTTCTTACTAATCGTTGCGTAAAACGACTGTCCCGACGGTGTGCCGATTCGATCCGAGCTCGTTCCCACGATCAATGCGGGGCGTGCGTGAGTCTCTGTTAACACGACGAGGTTTGCGAGCGGGCTAACCTTCTTCGCGAGCGGGTTGTACTCCAAGCCTGCCGTGAACCGAGGATGAAAACGGTAAGTGAGAGTGTTGCGCCACGTCGCGCGGTCGATCTGATTCGCGATCAGCCGAACGCCGTACGTCCACTTGTAATTGTTTTCTCCTGCCCCGCTCACGGCGCGACCTTCGCCGGGTCAAAGCGGTCAACTCGGAACTGCCGAAACGTCGGCCTTTCGCTCGTTCACCGCGACGTTTGTCTTCGCGATCGGAACATCAAGCAGTGCTTCAATCTGTTTTCTTAATACGGCCTGATCGATGACGCCGGAGATTACTTTCTTGACTCGTCCGTCACGTCCAATCACAACTGTTCCCGGCAGCGCTGCGCCGAGTCCGAATCGATGCATGTGGTCGGTAGAGCCGCCGAGCCAAATCGGAAAGTTGATTTTTGTTTCCTTCACGAACTGCACGACCTTGTTTTGTCTTTCCGGATCGTCAGTACTTACGCCGATGACCTGCACTCCCAACGCGCCGAACTCGTTTTGAATGGCGGCGAGATCAGGCATCTCTTTTTTACAGGGGACACAGTAAGTCGCCCAGAAGTTCAGGATCACGATGCGGCCTTTGAGAGCAGTCAGGCTTTGTTCAACGCCTGAGAGATCTTTCAGTGTGAGATCGACTTCCTGGCCGGACACTTTTGCGGCCTCGCGCTCGGCAAGACTTGGCGCCAGTACCTCGAGAGTGTCTACACGGATTAGCTCGGTTTCTTTTTTGGTTTGAATCGTGCCTTCGACGGCGATGCGCTTACCAACAAACTCCAGCCAATCTTTTCCGGGTAAACGAAACTTGCCGGTTGCGAGTTGATACAGCTTGAACTTCTCGCCTTCTCGCACCGCGAGGAAGGTCGGCTCGCCGCCTTCAACACACGACTTCGCTTTCAAAAGATCTTTTGTTGTGCCGTATTCGACCCTGGTGCGATCGGCTTCAGCCCAACAGTCGGCGCAACAAACCACCTGTCCCTCAAGCTTCGTGTGGGTGTCTTGTGCGTATGTAGGCGCAGCAAAAGAAGAGATTAAGACTGCAAGTGCGATTAGTAACTTCATTCAACGTGCCTGCCTTGAGAGAAGGTAATCAATCGAGAAGCGATCGTCTTCTCGCGGTAATAATAAAACGAACAGTAGCAACGCGAGCCGCGGTATCACGTGTGTGTGAAATTCATAGAGCGCGTCATGGAGCAGATGCCCAAAAGTGACGACTGCCAGAACAAAGCCAAGCGCGATCAACGCCACGCGAACACGCAGTCCAAGTATTACCATTGCTCCGGCAATAAGTTCAACGAAGGGAATTACAACACCGGTTGCCCAGAGCGACCAGACCGGCAGAAAAGTATCGGCAAACGGCAGGAAATACTTGCGAGCGTGATTGAGTGGTCCGAGTTGAAACACCTTCATTACCCCGGCCATGAAGAAAATGAGTCCGAGTACCAGACGCGCAAACAGAATCGCCCACGCTCGATCGGTTATGGTTGATGCGAAACCTCGCTGGTTCATAAGAAACTCTCCTTTCGCGTCTCAATGCTACCAATTCACGTCGAAGGAATTGGATTCCTGGCTATCCATCTGGCAACACTCCAGGCAAAATCTGAGAAAGGCAAATTATTTGCGTTCCAATTAAAACTTGCGCAGAGGGAGGGAAGGTCCACCTGAAACTGTTGGTATCGTTGATAAATCAGAGAACCGCTAGGAGTTTTTTCCGAATCTGGATCAAGCGCCATTCGTAACCAGTTCCGCACATGATCAATTACATCTTCCTCACAATCGTGATGAGCAACTGGGTCACAGCCTGCCAAATCGGAAATGTATTTTTGGTAACGGTACTGTTCCGTTTCGAGCACCAAAACCACTTTTCCTTGATGGTAGGACTTTCCGTATTGTCTGCATCCCAGGTCGAGACCCAACTCGAACGGCATATTGAAGCGAGGCAGCTTATTAACTGAATCCAAATCGACTCGGGATATGTCATGAATGCTGAACTTACATTCTGCAATCAAATCCCGGATCTTCTCAATTCTGCTCTTACCGGCGTTACTCTCGTCCTTAGCGCATTTGACCTTGAACCCCAGGTCATTTACCGCAAACACAATTGCATAGAAGAGAGATTTATATTCGTCATCGAAAGGGCAGTTGATGAAAACGTTTCTTTCGTAGTTCGCGGGGAGGCGCGATGGTTTTGCCATAATAGCTCGTCCTTGTGAAGAAAGTGGCGAGTACTAAACTTCATTTTGTTAGCGTTGTGAGGCGCTCTTCAAACCTACTTTCGACTGTTGTTGCGACTTACTTCTGCGAACGACCCGCTCGCCGACTTCAATCTTTTTAGCTTCCTTATTACGTCGCTCCTCAATTATCTCCATGATCGCTCTATCTATAGCTTCCACTGTAGTGGTTCGAGGCGGGTCCGTCGGGAACATGACCTTAGGTAGTTGTGGGGGCGGCTTTGGACCGCGATAGTATGACTCCCACTTCATGACTCGATTGTCACGACGGTGAATGACCAGCGTGAACTCGTTTTTCTTCGCGAGCGGGCGCGCTACTTCAACTGCTTCACGCCGAGTGTCATGAGTGGAAAGCGTGCGGTAGTTTTGGTTATGGATGATCCATCCTTCCGGATAACGATAAGCAACGTGCAAGTACTTAGGTACATACTTCTTCGTCCTCTTTGAGCGGGCAGCTACACTATTCTTGTTGGCTGCAGAATTTTTTGCCATGAGGTTTTCCAATCTATTTGAGTCTGGGCCAAATCACTTTATCAGAGTTGAGGCTGATTCACCAGTACTCTCTGCTGAGCAATCCCGTCAAAATAATAATGACTTCTCGACAATACTTACCACTCCACTTCTCCCCGTACTACAATAGCGCCGCCTCCAACAAAGAACTCGCGCACCGATCAAAGAGATCGATATTGACCGCGTACGTTTGAAACCAGGTTGATGACGCCTGAAACCGGCACCGGACTCGTCCACTATCGCCTCGACCCCGCAGCCAGCAAGTTTACCGTGCAGGCGTTTGCGGAGGGATTGTTGTCGATGTTTGGCCACGACCCGATGTTTGGCGTTAAGGATTTTCAGGGCGAAGCGTCATTTGTGCCGGAGACGTTTGAGAATGCATCGTTGAAATTGACTATTAATGCGAACTCGCTTCGCGTGGTGAACGACGTCAAGGAAAAAGATCGACAGGACATCGAGCGCACGATGCGCGATGAGGTGCTCGAGACAGGCAAGTTTCCCGAGATCGTCTTTCAAAGTAATAACGTCTCACTCAGTCGAATCGGAGAAGGTCGTTATCGCGCCCGCATAATCGGCGACCTCACGTTGCACGGCGTGACGCAAAGCAACATTTCGCTCAACGGCGAAGTGACATTGAACAACGACGGCTTGAAAACTAAAGGCGACTTCGTCATCAAACAGACTGACTACAAGATCAAGCTGGTCTCAGTTGCGGGCGGCACACTGAAGATCAAGAACGAGGTAAAGGGTCGGTTCGACATCCTGGCGCGTAATGCATGATGCGGACTGGATTTGGCGGCGCGCGTACTGTAGATATGATTGTGGGAGAACAACTACCACGAATATGTTAGAGAACCTGGGCTCGCTGAGCATGCTGGCTGTTTTGAGTATTGGACTGGTGTTTGGCTTGAAACATGCCACGGAAGTCGATCACGTCGTCGCCGTCTCGACAATTGTGAGCCAGCACCGGAATGTTTTTCATTCGGCGCTGGTGGGCGCGCTCTGGGGTCTCGGACACACGGCGTCACTATTGGTTATCGGCGCAGTCGTGTTGTCCTTGCGTGTGGCAATTCCGGAAAGAGTGAGCGGCTGGCTGGAGCTTGGCGTCGCGATCATGATTATTTGTTTGGGTATCAGTGCACTCCGGCGCGCTTTGCGGAAGAACAGCGAGATTCACGTGCATCAACATAGTCACAACGGACTATCGCACACGCACGTTCACTTTCACGAAGCAGAGACGAAGCACGAACCCGCCGCGCATTCGCAGCACTCGCACGCAGTGTCGCGTCTCGGATGGAAGCCGGTGTTGATTGGGATGATGCACGGACTGGCAGGCTCCGGAGCCTTGACCCTGCTGGTGCTGACGCAAATTAGTTCGTCGTGGATCGGCTTCCTCTATGTCGCGACTTTTGGTCTCGGCTCGATCCTCGGAATGCTGCTGATGTCCGGAATAATCGGTCTCCCCTTCGCGCTCGCTTCACGAAAACTGACTCACCTCCACCAGGGCATACAAACCCTCGCCGCCGTCCTGAGCATCTGCTTCGGCATCTGGTACGCGTACGAGGCTACCTTACGGTGAGATTCGCACGTTAGAAAAGTGCGCCACCGTTCTCGTTCCGATCCATAACGCGATCGCTCCCTTGGTCTGTTTCTGCTTGAGATCGTTGACGAGCATCGTGGGTTGCTCCACACCGTTCACGTAGAGGCTTGCTTTCTCGCCGCGCACTTCGATCTTTACTTTGGTCCACTCACCCGCGACCAGATCGACGTACGTTTCGTACTTCCCCGGGAATTCCTTGCGCAGCATGTGCCATGGAAAACCGGGATTCGAAATGTATTGTGCTGAATGATTCCGCCGCACCTGATCCTCCGCGCGTCCATTCGTTGGTCGAAGATAAAAACACTCGAAGCGCGACGCGTCCGCCGCAACTCGGAATGCGATTCCCACAAATCCGCGCGCACCTTCGCCTGCGTTAGGTCCAGGCTCTCCCGCGAGATCGACTTCGATAATCCCATCCTGGAAATCGGTCTTTAACAGAATGACGAGCTGCTCTTCATCGCCTGTTCCCGCCGCTGCCGGATCGCTAACGCGGAGAGCTTTTCGACCTTTGAAGGTAACCTTTTCGGCTTTCACATTCACCAGCTTCAACTGGTCCATCGCGTCCAGCGAAATTGTTTGCGCCTGAACTGTCGGAGTCCTCGCAGCGACGATACTCAACGTCGAACAGAGGAGTGAGATAAGTAGACGTGTGCTCATAGCTTTTCTCCTGAAACTGTCTGAAAGGCTGAGCGTTATACGTGTGCTGCGGGCGATTAGGTTCAATAGTTATGGAGGCGATCCAGCTAATTGTAACGACTTCAATATTTCGTCGATACTGTCTGCGCTCGCCAGTTGTTTTGCGCGCTCTTCTTCAATGCCTGCGATTCGCGCGAGCAGGATTCTGACGTCGTAAGCATGTCCGCCGCGCCAGCGCGCCATCTCGATCAGTGGCACCAATGCTTCGGAACGCAATTGCGCGAGGAGCTTCGGGTCTCTGCTTTGAGTCAAACTGAGCAACACCCATGTCGCCTTGTTGCGATCGGTCCATGAACCTGAACTGAGCATCCTGATAAATCCGCCGGCGGGAATTTTTGCCGCCACTCTCGAGTTGGAGTTTGCGAGCACACCTAAAGCCCTCGTCGACCAATAACCGAGGTGACAGCCTTGTTGATTTCCTCTATCAACTCGAATGAGTCTGGAAAGAGATCGCCCACGCGGACAGGGAGTGCCGCCTTGATCTGCTCGAGATTGAGACCACCGTAACCGTAGAAATCAATCGATCCCGATGCGACGCTTTTCGTCCTGACCCCAGGTGGTCCCGAATAGCAGTGCAATGAATAAGATAGCGCGTACGATTGTTCCTTGCCTTATCATTCCAAACCCCCATAACAAAAAAATAATCGATCCACGACTGAGCTGTACAACCTATCTCCCTATGCTGCTCTCTAAGCCCGCGCGTTTCCTTGTCTGAATCGCCACAGAACGTCTTACTTTCCCCAAGACAATCTAATCCCGGCCAAACTCTATCGAGTGGTGACGCGTGCGAATCTGCTTACTCGTTGCGCCGCACGCTTCGGAGTAGGCGATCGTGTGCGTTGCTATGGGTAGGAGCGGAGCTCTTCAAGGGCAATAAGGGTTGCTCCGCTCCTGCCTGTTTCCTTGTTCAGCTCGTTAACTTCGGAGTGCCGATTATGAGAATCCTACACGTCGAAGATGATCAGGACACGCGAACACTCGTCGCCTTTGTTTTGGAGAGCGAAGGGTGGGAAGTTGTCTCGGTGGAAAAGGCGAGCCCCGCGCTTGAGCTCGCGGCTGCCGGTGGGTTTGACCTCTATTTACTCGACAACTGGATCGAAGGCGACACTCGAACGTGTTGTGCCGCAGCCTGCGTTCAATCGATCCACACACTCCGATACTTTTCTATTCTGGCGCGGTGTTCCCATTCGAGGTTGAGACTGCGCTCGACTGTGGCGCGCAGGGATATCTTCAAAAGCCGTGTACTCCCCGAGGCCCTCGTTGCGGAAATATTGAAGCTGACGCGTCCTGGTTAAGTAAATTCGTATAATCTGTGTTGATGTTGACCAGGACACGAACACTCTTGCCAGTCGGTGTTGCCATCGCTTTACTCATCGCGGTCTGGCTTGTCCTCATGCAAAATTGTCCGAGCGCGGGGATTGCTCTCACCAGCAGGGCCCGGCAGCTTCATCGCCTGAAGAATAGAACCGCACTCCCGCAAGCTGCTGACTTCGATACCAGAATCACGCTCGCTGAGTTACTTAGGCCGGGTGACGATACTAATCGTTGGTCCACCGACCGTGCCGGCAGGATTCAGGGCGAAGTGATCGACGTCGAGAACGCCGGTCATGAAGCAACAAACTGTTTCAATCCCTGGGGCCGCGACGTCCACATTCTGATTGCGACTCGCAAAGGGGCGTCGAAGAGTGAGCACGTTGTGGTTGAGGTCACACCTCCAATACGAGATTGGGCCGCGAAACAGGGAATGGATTGGTCTGAAAAAACTCTACAGGCGCAGTTAGTGGGCCGCTGGTGTGAATTCGAGGGCTGGTTATATTTTGATGTCGGTCACGCCGAGGAATCCGAGAACATCGCTCCGGGCAATCCGAACAACTGGCGCGCCACCGCCTGGGAAATTCATCCGATTACGAAGATCACGGTGCTCCGGTAGAGCTACTCGTTATCCAACAGCCGCGTTGTGTTTTCAGTGACACTCGGCGGTTGGGCCAACTCGTTCGTTCTCACTTGCTGGCGGCTAAAGTCGGGCATGGGCATGTTAGCTGCCGGAGGTAACGAGCCGCGTGTTGTGGTTGGGTCTAGAACGGATGTTTGAGCGACTTGCTTGGGGGTGGGTGCAGTCTTGTCGCTGAAGAGTCGCGCATAAAGCATCAACACCAGCCCCACAAAAAAGACCATGAACGGAATCGCCATCGGCCCGCCATCATCCACCGCAAGGCTCATCACGAGGAAGATAGGAAACAGTACCGCACTGAAGAACATGACTTTTGCTGCCCGGCGCATTCCCTTGCGCCGTGGCGACAATGCGGCAACCTGTTTGTCATCGACATGTTTCGCAGGCACGCGACCACCTGCGAGCCACTCCGCCAACCCGCTCAGCGCGAGGCCACAACGCGAACAAAACTTCATCTCCTCTGAGATCTGTTGCTGACCACAATTAGGACAATACATAAACCCTCTTGAAGATGATTTTAGCTGAACCCATGTCAGTACGGTAACAAGCTCGGCCAGGTTCACCGTTCGTGCAGGAGCTTTGCACAATCCGGACGAGATGCCACGGGCTTGTCCCGTGGAGGGTCACGATATCCGCTACACGGCAGCTTAAAAGATCCCTCCGGATGCACGGGCTTGTCCCGTGGAGGATTCACGATAGCCGCTACCAAAGCAATAAATAGCACCGCCCGGATGCCACGGGCTTGTCCCGTGGAGGGTCACGATATCCGCTACACGGCAGCTTAAAAGATCCCTCCGGATGCCACGGGCTTGTCCCGTGGAGGGTCACGATATCTGCTACACGCCAGCTTAAAAGATCGCGCATGGATGCCACGGGCTTGTCCCGTGGAGGATTCACGTTCATCGCTATATAGCTCCGAACGTGAGTACTCCACGGGCCAAGCCCGTGGCATCTGTCTTGGTTTTATTTATCTTCAGGTAGCAGTGATCGTGAAGCTCCACGGGGCAAGCCCGTGGCATCTGGTCTTGGTTTTATTTATCTTCAGGTAGCAGTGATCGTGAAGCTCCACGGGGCAAGCCCGTGGCATCTCTACAAGGCTGCCGCGGACAGACTAATTATCCACGACTCAAAATCCCTGTAGCTACGTGGCGGGCTAATGCCATGATCGTCCAGGATGGATTTACTCCAGGCGCCGTGGGAAACAAACTCGAGTCCGCCACGTAAACATTCGTCGTTCCAAACACAAGTCCCGACGCGTTTGTTACTCCTCTCCGTTCATCGATCCCGAACTGATTGCCGCCGCTGGTGTGGTCCGAATAGGAAATCAGATCGTTGTAAGTAAATTTCAGTTTCTCAATTTTCCCGAGGTCGGATGGTTTTTCGATTACCGGAGGCCGCAACAACGGCAGAAAAACGCGGCGTGCTCCCACTGCCAGCAATCCCTTGGCAGCCATCAAAAAGCACCGTCGAAACGATTCGATATCGTGTTTGCTTTCCTCAAAATCGAGTTGTGCGCGCCCGTCCTTCAGCACAATTCGAGACTTTGCCGGATCATCTTTCACAGTCACTGTGAGGCTCATCGTATGGTGAAACTGCCGCATAATTTCGAAATGATCTCGTGACGGAAGATACGAGACAAACGATGCCAGGCTTGCCGGATACAGAATACTGGCCAGCCACCAAAAGTGGTGCTCCTGCAGAAAACCGAGGAAGTTGTAGATTGCCGGAACACCGTTATGCGGAACGTACTGACCATCCTCGATCGTCCCCCGCGATGTCATTGGCTTGTCAAACAGCGCAAACACTTGTGCGTGAGGTTGCAGGTAAACCTTCTGCCCAATCGCCTGCCGGTTGGGAAACTTTGGATTACGCAAAAGGATAGCGGAGGAGAAAAACGCACCGGCAGCAACGATGATCCGGCGAGCCTTGATCAAAGTTGCACTTCGGTTGCTCGCATCTCTCGGCGACACCGCCAGAGCGGAAGCGGTCCAGCCTCCCTTGTCATCTTCGCCAACCACAGACCTTGCCTCACAATCAGTCAGTACCGTGAGATTTCCGGTCTCGAGAGCTAGCGGCAGAAAGCTGTTGCTCATGTTTCCCTTTAAATCAACACCACACCCGAAATTGCAAAGGCCAATTCCTGCGCATGCGCTCGTATACCGGTTAACAAACACAAGATCGTCTGGTTTGCCGAGTGTGCCAGCCATTTCACGCACCACCGCGTTTGGTCGATTCTCCAGATCCTTTGTCTGCCGTGTAACCGACATTACCTCGGCGACGTGTTGGTAGTGAGGCTCCAGAGTTTCAGCATTGATTTCCGCTATCCCGCTTTTCTCCCCCCACTCGTCAAAGACAAATTGTTTCGGCTTCATTGCCACTGCGCCGAAAATCATGCTGCTGCCGCCGAGCGCGCTCCCCTGATAAAGCACCGTGCGATAACCGCTGGTTGTTTCGACATGACCAAACCTATTCGACATGTCGAGTACACGGAAGTTGATTTGTTCCTGCGGAATAAACGGCCCTTTCTCGACCAGCAAAACTTTGAGACCCGCCTGGGCCAAGGTTGCGGCAGTTACCGCGCCACCTGGACCAGAGCCAATCACACAGGCATCGTAGTAGGTCTGCACGACTTGCCGGCACTTCTCGGAAGTATCCAGATCGCGAGCTGAAAAGATGTGGCTTCGATGTTCCCCTGTGAGTTTTCTGATCATGCGCTCTCCTCCGGCACATCGATAAGCGTGAGAGCTCGCTCGTCTGCCCAGAACGCGATCAGGCAGAGCGATGACAGTGTGCGCCCCATTTTACGGACCAGCATGAATCGCGAGCCTCGCGCGTTAAGCGCAACTTTTTCTCCTCCATACAGAATTGACGCTCGCTGCGACCAGGCAACAAACCGGGTGACCTTTCTACGATGATCGGCGTTCCCGCTTTGCAGTAGTCGATCGATATTTTGGCCCACATTTATGCCGGTGCTTTGTAGTGCCGTAGCGGGAATAAGCGTGGCGGTGACGGCATCGATGAACCGTTTGTCATCCTTACCCAATGAAACGTCTGCTGCAAC
>Ga0207670_10002179_pt1 | contig 10243 bp, 10 predicted proteins | sample KBSS23HmetaG_FD_184339 | JGI IMG/M metagenome (GOLD analysis project Ga0207670, IMG submission 184339) | Switchgrass rhizosphere microbial communities from Kellogg Biological Station, Michigan, USA - KBS S2-3H metaG (SPAdes) (version 2) | ecosystem: Host-associated > Plants > Roots >... | reverse complement strand
GTGGAATTACTGCGTTATTCATCGTTTTCTCCGTCACTCCTTAAAACTGAGACCGCTACCAAACCGCGCGCGCACCTATATTTCGCGGAGAGCGAATCCTTTACAACTGCGACTTTGTTATGGCCGGCTGGGTTTGAGAATCTGTTGTTCCCACCCGGCCTTATATGGGTTGATTACCGCTGGCCCATTGAAACCATTGGGATTGAGTTGGGGACTTCGCCTTAATTCAATACAACAAACTCTCGCGCTGTTTGCTTCTCAACCGTCTTCGAACCTCTTTCGTCACGTTCTTCACTGATGGCAAATAAGATGCCGCGATACGAGGTAGTTTAGGTGTGGTTACTACTGCGCGTTGTACGTCGGCGTACCTTCAAAGTTACGACTTAGTAGATTTTCTCTATTAAGTATCTGGGCAAACACAAAGATGCCACGAGCTTGTCCCGTGGAGCTTTTAACGATGCCACGGGCTTGCCCCGTGGAGCTTCAACGATGCCACGGGCTTGCCCCGTGGAGCTTCAACGATGCCACGGGCTTGTCCCGTGGAGCTTCAACGATGCCACGGGCTTGCCCCGTGGAGTGCTCACGCTTGAGGCTACATTAGCTGCGAACGTAAACCTCCACGGCGCAAGGCCGTGGCATCCAAGCGTTGTTATTTTTTGCTTTGCTAGCGGCAAGCGTGAGGCTCCACGGGACAAGCCCGTGGCATCTCGTTTCGAACCTGACAAGCCCGTGGCATCTCGTTTCGAACCTGACAAGCCCGTGGCATCTCGTTTCGAACGCCTTACAAGCCCCTGGCATCTATTCGAACGCCTTTACAAGGCCGTGGCCTTCTTCGGCTCTTACCCGAAGCTAAAAGCAAAAGGCGTCACCGCCGCACGACGATGACGCCCTTGAACGGGTGCTATCTGGCACTCCCTAACTTTTAACTTCGCGTCTTATATCGGCGGCGGGCATAACCACCCAATCCAAGTAACGCACTACCCAGCAGCATGATCGATGATGGCTCTGGTATTGTGCTGCTCGTACCGACATCGCTGCCGGCTACGGGCACGTTCTGAAATCTCACGAAGATCGCATTGCAGATCTGTGATTCAGTGAAACCCGTGAATGCTGCTCCTGAAACTACGAACGAAGCGCTCTCGCCTGGTAGCAGACCGTCGTTTACAGATCCACCGGCAAAGTTAGGTCCGGTGATAAAGCCGAAGTCGAGCACCACAGAATTAAAGCCAGCCGGTACGTTTCCTAAATTTCCATCCGAAAAGGTGAAATTCGACGACAGACTCGGCGCCTGCATGCCGGTGAAACCATTCAGTCCCGATGCGCTCGCATTCCCAAGCGGCGGCAAGTCAAAGCCGATGCCGGTAATAGTCGACGTCGATCCGGGCTGCGTAATGGCTGACGTATTTGTAATGGTGAAAGTGAAAGTGTTTGTCTGTGAGTTGAACTCACAAACAACTGTTGCGGTTGCAGCCTGGCCGGAATTAACACCTGAAATGGTGATGGTATCCGCCCGGGCTGTTGCAGCAGCACTGGCAAATACCAGTAGCGCGGCTAATGAAAAAATAAACTTGCCAAATCGGGACATGTGAAGATCCTCCTTGTTGTGCCTCAAAACATGCACGCGCCACCATCCAGATTTTGGCCGATGAGTAGAGGGGGAGAAGTTGCGGGGCACAGCAATCTCACTCTAGTGGCGTGTGGGGCTGATATTAAGAGCGTCACGTACCTGCGTCAATCGATTTGAACTCGTTGTGACAAAATTTCCACAGGTCAAAACCGATGAGGAAAAACTCCCTACAACCGTCATTGAACAACTTCATTATTTCGTATAGCAGCTTCTTCGTTTAGCGTCGTTAACCATGATGGCGACCACGCCGAAGTACTCTCTCTTCCCTTCATTCGTTGCGTACCAACACCTCCTGCTGCTGGCAAAAATTGATTAACGAGCGCCAACATCTGTGATGACAATTCAGGTAACAACGAATCGAAGAGCACTGCTACTTTCGCAGGTATCGAAATGACGAGTTCTGCCTGGCCACGCTTGCACGCGCCGACAACTTGCCTCGCAGCATTCTCCGCACTGACAGTAAGCAGCGGCAGCGCGTCGCTTATGCTGAACCACGCGTACTCCAACTGATGTTGTCCTTTAAAGTCAGCATTGCGCGGGCTGCCTGTTCGCATCAAGCCGGGACAAACCGTCGTCACCTTGATCCCATCCTTCATCAACTCGGCACGCATGCCCTTAGACAGTCCAACGAGGGCAAACTTACTCGCGCTGTACGGCACAAGATGAGGGACACTCACCTTCCCTCCGATCGAGCTGATGTTGACGATGCGTCCGGATTTCCTCTGACGCATTGATGGCAGCACAGCCATCGTCGTGTAAAGCGGGCCCCAGAAGTGTGCCTTCATCACTATTTCAAAATCTTCAGTAGTCATCACTTCGATCGGCCCGACTTGAATGACGCCGGCGTTGTTGACGAGCACGTCCACGCCGCCAAAGCGACTGTTCACGGCGGCAACCATGTTGTCCACTGACTGTTTGTTTGTGATATCGCAAGGAACCGTCATCACTTCGGCGCCATAGTCTTCTATGTCGCTGCGCGCTCGTTGCAGTTCTTCTTCATCGCGTGCGCAAAGAGCCACGCGCGCGCCTTCACGCGCGAACTCTCGCGCCATCACGAGACCCAAGCCTCGCGAGCCGCCAGTGATCAAGACAGTTTTGTTCTTGAGATCGTATTCGAAGAAATGATTCAAGGCTGACTTGAGCACGACAGCGCCCGCAGCAAGCGCCGTTAACTTGATGATGTCTTTTCCCGTAGTCATAGCGACCGTGATCGATGCAACTCCTGCTCCGTGGAACTGTACGTGCCTCTCCATCTTTAGCCGTCGCAATCATCTAAGGAAAGTGAAGGTAGCAGTTCACTTTGTAGATGGTTCTGCGGACAGGCACGTACGTAATCAGAACAATATTGAGCGGAGATCAATATGGAACAAGATGTTAAGAAACAAACGACCTTGCCGGATAAGCTGCTCGAACGCCTTCTGAAATTTGAACCGATACCAGCGCCGGTAATTAGTCTCTACCTGGACGCTCGCGTGAACGAGCAGGGACAGCGGACTTTCCTTCCTTTTGTGAAAAAGCAGTTGAATGAACGGAGCAAGTCTTACGAAAACCAGTCAGAGGAACGACAGAGTTTTGAGGAAGACTTTGTCCGGATCATGCGCTACCTGGAGGATGAGGTTCCGGTTTCAATTCAGGGACTCGCCATCTTCGCCTGCTCGGCCTCGGAAGATTGGTTTGAAGTGGGACTGTTTGATGCTCCCTTCGAACGCAATCGGTTGTTTATTTCCGACAGACCGCATTTCTATCCACTGGCGCGGCTAATTGATCAATACCGGCGATATGCAGTTGTGCTTGCGGACACGAATCGTGCGCAGATCTTCGTCTTCGCGTCAGGTCGTGCGGTCGACCGCCAGGAAGTGGAAAATGTAAAGACGAAGCATGCGAAGGTTGGTGGCTGGTCGCAGGCGCGTTACCAGCGGCACGAACAAAACTATCACTTGCAGCACGCGAAGGAAGTCGTCGAGATGATCGAGAAGATCGTGCTTGACGAAAAGATAGAGCACATCATTCTGGCCGGCGACGAAGCGACGGTGATTCCTTTGTTGCACGAGCAGATGCCGAAGACGATCGAAGAGAAAGTAATCGATGCGTTGAGTCTCGGTATCGACACACCCGAGCACGAACTGCTGGAAGAATCTCTAACTGCCTTTCGCCGGCACGATTCGCTGACTGACATGGAAAAAGTTGAGCGACTGTTGAATGAGTATCGCGCCGACGATCTCGGTGTTGCCGGTGTGCCTGAGACGCTGGCCGCGCTTTCTAATGGGCAGGTCGAGGAGATGCTGATCGTCGCTAACCCGGAAGGTATTCAGTTTGACAAAGAAGAGGTCGACAAAGTCCTGAAGCTTTATAAAAACGACGAGGCGCTGCCTGACCCGCTGGACCAACGCACAGTTGCCGACGAGCTCGTGCGCCGTGCCAACGTGTACTCGTCCGCGAAAGTGACGTTTATTGAGGACAGTACACGTCTGGAGCAACTGGGTGGTGTGGGCGGTTTTCTGCGCTATCGGATTTCGGAGGAGCACGCAGCGCCATACGAAGACAGCAGCAGCGTATCGAGCGCGCAAGCGTTAACCACGAAAGCGAGCTAAGGAAGGAGTGCAACATCGTCGGTAAACCTAACCACAAAGGCACTAAGACACAAATTGTATTAACTTTGTGTCTTAGTGCCTTCGTGGTTAAGTTTTCTTTTTAGCTAACGGCGCGATCGGTGATCTCGAGGCCCTTGTCGATGATCGCGAACGCCTCGCGCAACTCCGCTTCCGTAATGCAGAGCGGCGGGTTCGTGAAGAAAGTGTTCCAACGCACAAAAGTGTAGAGTCCTTCCTGGCGGAAGAACTTGCCCAACGCCTGCATCTCAGGCGAAGCGGAGTTGAACGGCGCCATCGGCTCGCGCGTCTCGCGATTGCGAATCAGTTCGACGATTCCAAAGAGCCCGATGTTGCGCGTCGCACCCACTGACGGGTGCCGGCTCTCCAAATCCTCGAGCATTCCACGCATGACTGTTCCCATGCGTCGCGCGTTCTCGATCAGATCGTCTTCTTCATAGACAGCAATCGTCGCGAGCGCTGCCGCACAAGCTAGCGGATGACTGTTGTAAGTCAGACCACCGTAAAAAACATTCTTCTCGAAGTGGTCCGCGATTTGGCGTCGCATCCCGACTGCGCCAAGCTGCACGTACGCGCTCGTCAAACCCTTCGCCATTGAGATCAGATCGGGAACGACTTTCCAATGATTCACTGCGAACCATTCTCCAGTGCGACCAAAACCCGTCATCACTTCGTCGGCGATCAGAAGAATGCCGTGCTTGTCACACAGATCGCGTAGCCCCTGCATGTAGCCGTCTGGCGGGATGAGAATGCCATTCGTTCCCACGATCGGTTCGACGATCAATGCGGCAACAGTCTTTGGTCCTTCGAGCTCGATTATCTCTTCAGTGCGCGCGAGCACGTCTTCAGTTGTGTCCCAACCTTTTTGAATGCCGTGATAGTAATCAGGGATGCGAAAGACACCCGGAATCCCTGGCTCAGCGGCCCAGCGACGCGGCTCGCCCGTGAGTGTCAGACATCCGGCGGTGCCGCCATGATAGGAGCGATAACGCGCGCCGATCTTGTGTCGTCCGCTGTAAAGTCTAGCGAGGCGGATGGCATTTTCATTTGCCTCGGCGCCGCCGTTAGTGAAGAAGAAGACATCGATGTCGCCCGGCGTCAGCTCAGCGAGCTTTGCGCTCAAGCGCCCGCGCACTTCAGTGGCCATGAACGGATTGGTATAAGCAAGCGTCTCCGCCTGGTCCTTGATCGCCTGGATCACTCGCTCGTCGCCATGACCGATGTTGACGCACATCAACTGGCTATTGAAATCGATGAAGCGTTTCCCCTCGGGCGTCCAGAAGTAAACACCCTTCGCGCCCGCGACGGGAATCGGATCGATAGCCGCCTGTGCAGACCATTCAAAAAGAGTATGACGGCGGCAGAGTTCAACAATCTGCTCACCCGATAGCGTTTCAGTTGTGGTACTCATGATGCGGGATGCTATCCGAATCAACTGTGATTGACAACGCCAGCCGTCCTGTCGCTACGGTTAACCGGGATCGAGTCATGTGACTCAAACCGAATGCGCGGTATGAGTAGTATTCTTTATGCCGAAACTGCAGGTACATTATCGACTTAGCAATTGGACGAACATTCCTGGTCTGCTAAAGTTACCCTAACCCAAAACATGCACGACGATGAAGAAAATTTACATCCAAATCCCGGCTTATCGCGACAGTGAGCTGGGGCCGACGCTGCTTGATCTAATAGCAAAGGCCGAAAACGCAGACGCGCTCCGCATAGGAGTTCTCTGGCAACGAGCAGAAGGCGATACGCTCCCAGCGGCGGTGCGGGCGAACCCAAATGTCGAGATCATAGAACGGTCTTATGTCGAGAGCGGGGGTTGCAACTGGGCGAGGGCACAGCTTCAGAGTCGCTGGCAGGGAGAGCCGTATACACTATTCCTCGATTCGCATCACCGTTTTATTCCAGCCTGGGACCGGCACGTGATCGAGATGTACGAAGCCCTGAAACGGACGGGCATTCAAAAGCCTTTGATCACCACTTATCTTCCTCCTTACGATCCGATGAACGATCCGGCCGGACGATCACTGGATCCGCTCCAGATTCACGGGCGCAGCCGGGAACGAGGGATGCTGATCTATCTGGTTGCCCACCCGATCCCGAAGTGGCGCTCCCTCAAGGGGCCAATCCCCGCACGATTCGCGTCGCTCCATTTCGTCTTCGCCGACGGCGCCTTCAACCAGGAAATTATCCTCGATGACCAGGTGTATTTTTTCGGCGATGAGGTAGTATTGGCCCTCAGGGCATTCACGCATGGGTACGATCTATTTCACCCGCATTACGTGCTTGGCTGGCATCTGTATAATCGCACCTCCACGCGCACAACACACTGGGAGGATCATTCGGATTACAATGAGCGGAATGAACGATCGTGCGACAGGTTGCGTGATATTTTCCTGGGGATTGACGACGAGGCGCTCGGGCCTCAGCGTACCGTAGATGATTATGAATCCATGATCCGCGACAAGCTAATTCGCTGCTGAGCCATGGCTACTGTTCTGGAAATATTGAACAACAACGGGATCGCTGTAGTTGATGAATTCATAACCTCTTCGGAGTGTACCCAGATACTCAGAGAGCTGGAGTTCACGCACTGGGCGGCCAGCCCGGTGGTGAAATATATAGGTGATGAGAATTCCCCAGCGTATTTCAGCGAGATGAGAAAAAGCGAGACATCGGGCCAGATTTGGTTCAGCGACGAACTCAACGAGATCCTCGCGGCCATCGAGGAGCGGTTGGCTTTACTCATAGGCTCTTCGCGAAAGCACTTCGAGGAATGGCAGGCGACGAGGTACCGCAAGAACGATCGGTTCGACTACCACGTGGACGGCGGCAACTGGGAATACACCGCCGCCGGCGAGAGGAAGCGTAGCATCATCATGTATCTCGATACGCCTATCCGGGGAGGCGCAACGCGATTCCGGGCGCTAAACAAAACAATTGCGGCCCGGGCCGGTCGAGTGCTTATTTGGAACAATCTGCTGCCGACAGGAAAATGTAACTTCGCCATGATTCATGCTGGGCTCCCCGTAAAGGAGGGCATAAAAACGATCCTGGTCTCATGGGAGAGGGAGCGCCAGCTACGTCCATAATAAATGCAAAAGGAGAGTCGAGATGATTAAGAAGGCTAAAAAGCTGTCCGACAAAGAGATCGTAAAAGATATCATCACCCGTTTCGGGCCGGTAATCGATCTCAAAAAAACACCCAATGTGATCATCGAAATCTTGCGGACGCACGGAGGCGGGGTCCTCGATATTCCCGATGGTGGCGTATCCGTGGCAGGAGTCGGCACACCTCCTGGTCCTACCGGCAAGATCGACTCGGGCGGGAACGTGGTGGACAACGTGCAGCTAATGAAGGAGATCCTAAAGATCTCCAAGCAGGTGCAGTTGCTGACAGAGCGTGTCGAAAAATTTGGCGGCAAGTAGCCATCACCCATACCGGGCTCTTCGTGAATACTCGCTTCGGCAGCAAGACTAGAGTGATCGCTTAGCCCGTTGGCACGATGCGTGGTTGTTCGAGTCGGAGCTGGCGCATCAGTTCAGTGTAAGCGGCCCACGTGTAGCTGCGCCGCTGACTGCGTTGATTGAGTCACCGCTTCAATCGTTCGTTCGGTGATTGACTCCCCTCCTCAACGACTGCACGACTTGAGAAGGCCGCTGGAAACAATTCCGGCGGTCTTTTCCCTTTTCCAAGTTGTTGTAATTTACGAGTACATCAAACGGTTAGCGAAAAGTCGCCGTGAGAGTTGACTGGATGACACTGGATTTCGACGACAAACTTATGGAGCATGTGATCTCGGTTGCTCCCGGCGGATACGCCATCACAATGCCGTGAACAACGGAGTCCAATGACGTGGTTTGAAACATTAACCGGCTTTCCTGAAGAGTTCCCACAGCAGGTGCGCGAGAACATCACTGTTGACGGGCAGACGTTGACCTCGCATGGAAACGGGAAAGTACTGGTGTACGGCCAATTGGAAACGCCGACTTTGGCCGAACTACGAGAACGTGTCCATACGAGTGGGCATAAGAGCGGGAAAATGTCGGTACACGAAGTCGTTGCCAACGTCCAGCACTTGCACACAAACGTATCGAACGCCGGATCGCTTTTTCAGGTCGCTTCCCAGTTCAATCTGCTTGAAATGGTTTCTCCTGATGTCACACCTGAACGTGGTGTGGGAATTTATGAGCACGATCATACGCAGGGACCGGCGTGTGCTATCGCTGCTGGTGCGGGAACGATTTATCGTAACTACTTTGCCATCGTCAATGGGCAAACCGGCCAATCAGCAAATAACCAAATCGATTGTCTTGCGGATATCGGAGCCGCATTAGGAAATACCAGGAGTCGTCTGTGGGAAATGAGAAACGGTTATGCGCTGGCATCGCAGAGTGGTTTAGTCGAGATTGCGCATCGCCTGCAAGCCTCGAGTGAGAGTGAGCTTGATAGACTGCGACAGTTACTACGCATCGGCATACAGTGGAATACACAAGTGACGCTCAATGACTCCAAGCACACCGTGTCACAAGCTTATTGCTCCGCCTTGCCAGTTGCCTATTCCCATCATCCTTCGCATCTATGGGCGGCATTTGCACGGCTTATTCTTGAGGCAGCCTACGAGGCAACGATTTGTACGGCGATCTTGAATGCGATATGCCATGGGAGTAATAGATTATTTCTTACGCTGCTCGGTGGCGGAGCATTCGGGAACGAAATAGCTTGGATCATCGGAGGAATCCAACGGGCCTTGACACTCTACAACGATGTGGAGCTTGACGTAGCAATCGTCAGCTATGGATCGCCCAATCCCCATATCCAGCAACTTGTGAGTCAAAAGAATTGTCGCTCCTAAAAAGGTCACAACCCGATGAGTCTTAAAAGACTAATAACTCTTATCTCAATAATCGTGGGGTGCGCGTTCATTCTGCTCGTAGTCGCCGGTGTGTTGGTTTACAAGTCGATCATCAGTCCACTACTGGTAACACATGAGGTGCCTCCCGAATTACGTGAACCCAGAATAGTAACCGGCGCTGGTCTTCTGGTGAAGTCGGAGTTCTACCGGGCTGGCCATCGATAGGTCGCTCTTTTATCTCTACGACGCACCGGGTAAGCTCATGCGATGCGGTCGCCGTACTGCCGCCGGAGAATAGCAGTGGGCGGGACGAAATTCTGTCAGCGGCCAGAAGACGGTCTGGCGTTACGCGAAGCGTTGAAGATGATGCACTGTCGCACAAAGATCATATCGTCTCAGCGAGAATAGGAACGGCTCCAGCCGGCGTTCCCGGCCCACTTTGCATTGCGGATGCAAGCGTGGCGTAAACGTTGGTCCAGGCTGCTTCAACGTCAGGTGTGGGAATCCGTGAATGGGCAGGCTCAAATCTGCACCTGTCAGTTACCCATGACAAAGCGATGGATTCGATTCTTACTCTCTGGCCGCTGGGAAAGCGAGCAAGCTGGCTTTTGGGATTGTTTTGTTTGTTCAGGGGAACGATCCTGACAAAGCTACCAAAGTAAAAAACTTTATCAACGGAGTAGAGCAAGACTGCGAATCTTCACTTTCTATACATTGTCCTGGTCCCGGAACCCTCAATTTAATGTCGCTTTCCAGGCAGAGCGCCCGTAGGTGAACAGATAGAGGCGACGGCTTCCGTCCGGGTCCGCTACAAAACGTAAAGTGGATGGATGACAGTGAACTGGCAAGCCCCGGCTCACGGGTAGCCAATTAGCCCCCGCATCCCATGTGGCATGAATGGCGTAGTCAGTTCCCACGTAAAGAATACGCGGCGTCCTTGCCGGATCCACCGCCATAAACTGAAACGAGCCCTCATTGCTTGGAAGACCGTTCCCTTTGACTGAAGTCCAGAGATTCCTCTGCGGCTCAAACTGGAGCAGCGCGGCTGCAAAGCGTGCGATGAGCACGCCATTCTCGAGGAACGAAAACTGGAACACCTGTCCTGATGGCGCCGCAATCGCAGGATCGATGGTCATGGAGTTAAT
>Ga0207670_10002178_pt1 | contig 10247 bp, 8 predicted proteins | sample KBSS23HmetaG_FD_184339 | JGI IMG/M metagenome (GOLD analysis project Ga0207670, IMG submission 184339) | Switchgrass rhizosphere microbial communities from Kellogg Biological Station, Michigan, USA - KBS S2-3H metaG (SPAdes) (version 2) | ecosystem: Host-associated > Plants > Roots > Rhizosphere... | reverse complement strand
TATAAATTCATCCCTCTAACAACGTGCGGCCGTGGCTCTCGACTTCCGCGCGGAGCCGACTAACAAAGTCTTCCGGGGACATCGTGCCGAGATCCTTGCCACTCAAGGTCCGCACAGAAATCTGATTCGCCGCTACTTCCTTGTCGCCTGCCACCAATAAATAGGGCACGCGCTGCAGCGTGTGGGCGCGAATCTTAAAGCCCACCTTTTCGTTCCGCAAGTCGACTTCTGTGCGAACTCCCTGATTTCTAAGAGTTTCCGCAACCTGTTGAACGTAGGCGTCCTGGCGGTCGGTGATGTTCATCACCACGGCCTGTGTAGGCGCCAGCCAGGCGGGCAGTTTCCCTGCGTGGTGCTCCAGCAGGATGCCGAAAAAGCGCTCCAGCGAGCCGAAAATCGCCCGGTGCAGCATCACAGGGGTTTGCCGGGTGCTGTGCTCGTCGATATAGGTCGCCCCCAGGCGGCCGGGCATGTTGAGGTCGACCTGCAGGGTTCCGCACTGCCAGGTCCGGCCGATGGCGTCCTTGAGGTGGAATTCCAGCTTCGGGCCGTAGAAGGCACCCTCGCCCGGGTTGTAGTCGGTTTCGATGCCCGCGGCGGTGGTTGCCGCCTTCAGCGCCTGCTCCGACTTGTCCCAGATCAGGTCGGAACCCACGCGTTTCGCCGGCCGGTCGGCGAACTTCACCTTCACGTCGTTGAAGCCGAAGTCCGCATAGATCGCCAGCAGCAGCTTGATCATCCGCACCGATTCTTCGGTGATCTGATCCTCGGTGATGAAGACGTGCGCGTCGTCCTGCGTGAAGGCGCGCACGCGCATCAAACCGTGCAGCGCGCCCGAAGGTTCGTAGCGGTGGACCTTGCCGAACTCGGCGAACCGGATCGGCAGGTCGCGATAGCTGCGGATTCCCTGGTTGAAGATCTGCACGTGCCCGGGGCAGTTCATCGGCTTGATGGCGAACACCCGCTCGTCGGGCGTCTTCGTCAGGAACATGTTCTCACCGAACTTCTCGAGGTGCCCCGACCTCTGCCAGAGCGAGGATTCCATGATCTCCGGCCCGCTCACCTCGCCATAACCGGCTTCGTCCTGGCGCTTGCGCATGTAGGCGATGAGTTGCTGGAAGATCCGCCAGCCCTTGGGATGCCAGAACACCGCGCCCGGCGCCTCTTCCTGGAAATGGAACAGGTCGAGGTCCTTGCCGATGCGCCGGTGATCGCGCTTCTCGGCTTCCTCGAGCCGGGTCAGGTAGTCCTTGAGGTCCTTGTCGTTGAGCCAGGCGGTGCCGTAGATGCGCTGGAGCATCTCGTTGCGCGAATCGCCGCGCCAGTAGGCGCCGGCCACCTTCATCAACTTGAACGACTTCAGCTTGCCGGTGGACGGCACGTGCGGTCCGCGGCACAGATCGAACCAGTTGCCCTGCCCGTACAGCGAGATGTCTTCGTTCGATGGAATGCCGGCGATGATCTCGGCCTTGTAGACCTCGCCCATGTCGCGAAAGGTTTTCACGGCCTCGTCGCGCGGCATCACGCGGCGCGTCACTTTCAGATCCTGTGCCGCGATTTCCTTCATTTTCGCTTCGAACTTCTCGAGATCCTCCGGTGTGAAGGGCCGCTCGAACGCGAAGTCGTAGTAGAAACCATCCTCGATGACCGGGCCGATGGTCACCTGCGCCTTCGGGTAGATGGACTGCACCGCCTGCGCCAGCAAGTGCGCGGTGGAGTGCCGGATGATTTCGAGCGCGGCCGGATCTTTCTCCGTGACGATGGCGAGCTTCGCGTCGTCCTTGATCAGGTAGGAGGTGTCGACCAACTTGTCGTTCACGCGGCCGGCGAGTGCAGCCTTGGCGAGGCCGGCGCCAATGCTCGCGGCCACGTCGTAGACAGAGACTGGAGCGTCGAATTTTTTCTGGCTGCCGTCGGGCAGCGTGATCACGGGCATGGGGTTTAATAGAATCAAGCGGTTAAACGGGGCCGCGCATCTTCCCAAAGCGGTTCCGCAGAATCAATTCCGACAAGGGCGCAGGGGCTTGGCTGATATCGGCACTGGGGCATGGCGCTTCTACTGGCCCACGTGAAAAGACGTGCCAAATCAGCGCCGCCACTGCGCTTCGCGGTCGTGGGCCTCGGCCACATCGCCCAGGCCGCCATCCTCCCCGCCTTTCGTCATGCGCGGCCGCACGTGGAGTTGAGCGCCCTGGTTTCCGGAACCAAGGCCAAGCTCAAGCACCTGGGCCGGCGCTACCAGGTCGACAAGCTGTACTCATATGGAGATGCCGACAAGCTGTTCGACAGCGGCGCGATCGACGCGGTGTACATCGCGACACCTAACACGGAGCACGTGGAGTGGGCAGTACGCGCAGCCGAGGCCGGTCTGCACGTGTTGTGCGAGAAACCTCTGGCGACCAGCGTGACCGACTGCGAACTCATGATCGACGCCTGCGCACGCAACAACGTCAAGTTGATGACCGCGTATCGGCTGCACTTCGAGCGCTGCAGTCTCGAGGTCGCCGACCTCGTGCGGCGCAAGCGCATCGGCGAGGCGCGCTACTTCGACTCGCAGTTCTCGATGCAGGTAAAGGCCGGGAACATCCGCACCGACAGTGAGCTTGGCGGCGGACCGGAGTGGGACATCGGCATTTACTGCCAGAACGCCGCGCGCTACATCTTCGGTGACGAGCCCACCCAGGTGTGGGCAACGGCCTCGGACTCCAGCGATCCGCGCTTCGCGGAGATCCCGGAAACCGTACACGTCATCCTCAGGTTTCCCGGCGAGCGCATCGCCAATTTCATCTGCAGCTTCGGCGCCGCCGATCGCTCGCGCTACGAAGTCGTGGGGACCCGCGGCAGCATCGTTGTCGACCCCGCATATGAATACGCCGAGGGCCTGGGCTACGAACTCATCGTTGGCGGCAAGAAACAGAAGAAGAAATTCGCCAAGAGCGACCAGTTTGGGCCGGAACTGGTGTATTTCGCGCAATGCGTGCGCGGTGATCGCACTCCCGAGCCCTCCGGCAAGGAAGGCCTCATCGATGTGGCCATCATCGAGGCGATCCACGACTCGCTTTCCACGGGCGGGTGGGTGGAGCTCAGGACCACGCCGCGCAAGATCAATCGTCCAACCCTGCGCCAGGAGATCCGCCGACCGGCCGTGCCGCGCGAACCGCCGCTGGTGCAGGCGGAGAGCGGCCATGGCTAGTCGCAGGAAGAAATCCGCTGAGGACGGCGCCGACGGTGAGGCGGCCTCGAAGGGCCGCGGGCGCGGCGCGCGCGGCCTGTGGAATGGCGCGATCAGCTTCAGCCTGATCCACATCCCCGTGAGCCTGCACACCGCTTCTCGCTCCAGCACCGTCGATCTCGATCTGCTCGACAAGCGCGACTTCGCGCCCGTCGGCTACCAGCGCTACAACAAGTCCACCGGCAAGACCGTGGAATGGGACGACGTCGTCAAAGGATATGAATATGCGAAGGGCGAATACGTGGTGCTCACGGACGAGGACTTCCGGCGTGCGAACGTCGAAGCGTCTCGCACCATCGACATACAGACCTTCGTCGCGCGCGACGCGATCGCGCCTTACTACTTCGACACGCCCTACTTTCTCGTGCCCGACAAGGGCGGCGAGCGCGTCTACGCATTGCTGCGCGAGGCGCTGGAGCAATCGCAGAAGCTTGCCGTGGCGACGTTCGTGCTGCGCAGCCGTCAGCACGTCGCGGCGCTGATGCCGGTCGACAAGACCATCGTGCTGAATACCCTGCGCTATGCCGAGGAGATCCTGCCACATCCCGACGTGGCGGCGGCGGTGGCGAAAAAGGCCAACGGCGCGAGCGGCCGGGAACTCGACATGGCCCTCAAGCTGGTCGACGAGATGACCGAGAAGTGGCATCCCGAGCAGTTCGAGAACACCTACCGCGATGATCTGATGAAGCGTATCGAGCAGAAGGTGAAGTCCGGGCAAACGCACACGCTCACCGAGCCCGAGGCCGAGCTTGCGGAGCAACGTGAAACCGGCGGCGGCAAGGTGGTCGATCTCATGTCGCTGCTGCAACGCAGCCTCGACCAGCGTGGTGGCGGCGCCGGCAGCGCGCGCGGCAGCAAGCGCAAACATGCCGCCGCGCGCCGCCGCACCAGCAACGTGCGCCCCGCGCGCCGCGCCTAGGGTCTCCCAGGGATGGCGGACGCCGGACATCGGGGCAAGCCGAAGCGAGGCGCCCGCCTCGAACGCTACGCGCAAAAGCGTAATTTTCGAAAGACCGCCGAGCCGTCTCGCAAGTCAGGCACGCGCAAGAGCAAACAACTCATCTTCGTGGTCCAGAAGCACGCCGCTCGCCGGCTGCATTGGGATTTTCGACTGGAGTGGCAAGGCACGCTGCGCAGCTGGGCCGTGCCCAAGGGCCCATCGCTCGATCCCGCCGACAAACGGCTCGCGGTGGAAGTCGAAGACCACCCGATCGCCTATGCGAAATTCGCAGGCGACATTCCCAAGGGCGAATACGGCGGCGGCCACGTCGACATCTGGGACAACGGCACCTGGGAGCCCGTCGGCGATTTCACCAAGCAACTCGGCAAGGGCCATCTCGAATTCCTGCTTCATGGGCGCAAGCTGACCGGCAAGTGGCACCTGGTGCGCACGCGCATGGTGGGCAAACAACCTCAGTGGCTGCTGATGAAGAGCAAGGACGAGGCGGCACGCGTCGGCGCGGATGCCGACGTCATCGACGCGGGCCACGCGGACGATGCGGTGCGGATGCCGAAACAACCGGCTAGCCGGCGCGCCGCGAATGCGAAGCCTGCGAAGGCACCGCAGCCGCGCAGCAGCAAGTCCCCCGGCGCGCGCGGCAATGCGCTGCCGGCTTCGATCCAGCCTCAGCTCGCGACACTGGTGGACGAGGTGCCCGGCGACGAGGGCTGGGTGTACGAACTCAAGTACGACGGAATCCGGCTCCTCTGCCGTTGCGATGCCGACAACGTGCGCTGCATCTCGCGCAACGGCATCGACTGGACGAGCAAGGTCCCGCCGATCGTCGACGCACTGGCCGCGCTCAAGCTGTCCGGCGCCTGGGTCGACGGCGAGCTCATCGTGACCGATCCGAACGGGCGCTCGGATTTCTCTCTGCTCCAGCATACGCGCGAGCAGGGACGGCTCGACGAGCTGCAGTTCTGCGCCTTCGATCTGCTGTTCTGGAACGGCGAGGATTTGCGCGATCTGCCGCAATCGCAACGCAAGGCGAAACTCGACGCGGCGTTCGCCAAACTACCGCCGAAAAGCCCCATCCGCCTGGCCGATCAGATCCAGAGCAACAGCGCGCAGCTGCTCGCGCGCGTCTGCAACCAGCACCTCGAAGGGCTCATCGCCAAGAAGGTCGATGCGCCCTACGTCGGGGCGCGCTCCAGCCACTGGCTCAAGATCAAGTGTCACCGCGAACAGGAGTTCGTGGTCGGCGGCGCCGCCTTCCTGCCGGGGCGTGGCACTGGCACGTTTTCCTCGCTGCTGGTCGGCGTGAAGTCCGGCAAGGGCCTGCGCTATGTCGGCCGTGTGGGCGGCGGCTTCAACGCCGACGAACGCGCCGCCTGGCATGCGCGCGTGCAGCAGCTCGAACAGAAATCGAGCCCGTTCGACCGGCATCCCGACAAACGCTCCGGCGAGATCTGGCACTGGATGAAACCCAGGCTCGTGATCCAGGTGGCGTTCCAGGACTGGACCACCGACGGCATCCTGCGTCAGCCCCGCTACCTCGGCCTGCGCCAGGACCGCGACCCGAAGACCGTGGTGCGCGAAGAACCGGCGCATACTGAGGACGTGGTCGGTGCCGGGTGGGGAAAACGGGGAAAGCGCGCTGGGGCTGCGGCGGCGCGCGTTGCGAAGCCACACACCGCAACGAAAACCAGCCGCGGCAAGGACGACGCCACGCAGATCTCCGGCATGCGCCTCACCCATCCCGACCGCGTGCTGTATCCGCACGACGGCATCACCAAGCTGCAGCTCGCCGAATATTTCGCCGCGGTCGGCGCGGTCGCGATGCCTCACTACAAGGACCGGCCGCTGTCCATCCTGCGAAACACGCACGGCTCGAAGCCCTTCTTCCAGAAACATTTCCTCGAGGAGTCGGGCACGGGACTGCGCGTGGTGCAGATTCCCAATGCGGACAAGGATCCCGACTTCGTGGTGTGCGATTCGCCCGAGGGATTGCTGCACCTGGCGCAGGTCGGCGCGGTCGAGTTGCACAGCTGGGGCGCCGTCATGCCGAAGCCCACTCACGCCGACCGGCTCACCTTCGATCTCGATCCCGGCGCCGAGCTTCCCTATCCACCGCTGCGCGACGCGGCACTCGCCATCCGCAAGCTGCTGCAGGATCTCGGCCTCGAGAGCTGGGTGAAAACCACCGGCGGCAAGGGTCTGCACGTGGTGGTGCCGCTCGGCCGCTCCCTGCCCGACTGGGAAAAGGCCAAGGAATTCGCGCGCGAAGTCACGTTGTTCATGGAGCGGCTCGCACCGACCATGTTCACGTCCAAGACCGGCGAGCGGAACCGCAAGAAGAAGATCTTCGTCGACTACCTTCGAAATGGTTTCGGTGCTACGGCGGTCGCGGCGTTCTCGCCGCGCTGGCGGCCGGGCGTCGGCGTGTCGACGCCGGTGGCCTGGGATGAGATCGACGAGGACATCCGTGGCACGCATTTCAACATCCACAACGTACCCGGCCGCATCGCAAAGCAGCGCACGGATCCGTGGAAGGCTTATTGGGCCAGCAACCAGGCCCTGACGGCCGGCATGACCGCAAGGCTCTCGCAAAATGGTCTCAAGGACGCAGTTGCACCAGCGCCCGGCCGCTCGGAAAGTCGACGGGCACCGAAACATGGTCGTGCACGATGAACCATTGTCCTTCGGTCTTGCGCAGGCAGGCGGTCCATCGCAGCCACAGTTCGTTCCGCGTTCCATCCCGGTGCGTACCGGAAACGCGATTCAGGCTGTGCGCGAAAGCCACGTCATCGGCCACGTCGACCGTGAGATTGCGGACCTGGTAGTCGATCGGCGGTAGATAGGGCGCGAAGGTATCGGCCCAGTTGCGCCGCTTGGCATTCGCTCCGCAGCCTTGCAGCGGCGGCACGATGTCGAATGTTTCCATGTGCGGGGCGTAGACCGACATCACGCGCTCGAGGTCCATGGCCCGAATCGATTCGGCAAGCTGCCCGATTCGCCACCGTATGTTCGCTTCTTCGTTCGCGCGCTGCATTACCGCCACCACGACGCGACACTGCGCCAATCAGATGGCGCACGAATGCGGCAGCGGGCACCGATGCATGTAGGCACCGGCCCGCATCGCGGGAATTTGTCAGGAAATTGGTAGTCGCGAGTGGGATCGAACCACCGACCACCTCCATGTCAAGGAGGTGCTCTACCACTGAGCTACGCGACTACGTAAGAGGGCGCGAAAGATACCTCACGGTGCCGGGTGAGGAAAGTGGGGAAAGCGCTTTTGACGACGCAACACCCCGGATTTCAAGGACTTCGTGAACCTAGACGAGCTTTTGGTACCGGCGCATCGCATACCGCAACGTCGCGCGGTCTCGCCCCAGCGCCCGAGCCACCGCGGACAAGGTACCGATTCCCCGCAGAATTGCCTGCTGCGCGATCCAGCCGCGCGCCTGCACCGTCGCCTCCGATCGAACCTCGGACATCAGTTGAGCCTCGTCCAGCGCAAATCTTGCGCAGCCCTCAGAGATCAATTCCGATAACGATTCCTCAGAGAGGCGACTCGCACAAGGCGCAGAGATTCTCGCAAGGAAGCGCTCTTCTCCGAGGATCGGCTCAATGCCGAGCTTCGTTTCGTCGAGCCGTCTATTTTGCAATGGCGCATTGACGAACTCGCAATATGCCGCGTGAGCTCGTTGCCGAATCGGCGAGAACATCGCCAGTCCAAACTCCGTGGTCAACCAAGGCTCTGCAAATCCACCTGCATAAGCGTGATGGCTCGACCAGGGATATCGTGAGACATCATCGACGATTCCCGCCTCCACTGGATTAAAGTGAATGTAGCGCAGTAGCTCCAGAAAGTAGGAGTCGACATCTACGAGGGTCGCGTGATATCTGCGCTCGAATAGATGACCCGTCGTAGGAAGCTTTCGCTGAAATGCACGCGCATAGTTAGAGGCGATGTCGCGAACGACCATACCCAGCGGCAGCTCTCCAACCTCGACCAGGAAATGCAGATGGTTGGACATCCAGCAGAATGCGTGTAGCTTTGCCTGGTAACGGAGCAGTGCGCGTGCAACGATTGAATTCAAGAGCGCCCGATCGGATACCGTGCGAAAAATCAGTTCCTGATGGTTGCCGCGCAAAGTGACGTGGTAGAAACCACCGGTAAGATGAATACGTAGCGGCCGGGCCATTGCGAATCCGTTCCGATCAAAGCACTAATATTTGCAACAACATCGACGTTGAGAAGCACGTGAACCTCCGCGTACCGGTAGATTTGGCACAGTCGCGTCATTGCTCTCCCCGCTTTCCCCACCCGGCACTGTGGCGCTGGCACTTCCATGCCGGCCTGTTCTGCATTCCTTTTGTGTTGGTCCTGGCGCTGAGCGGCTCGATTTACCTGTTCAAGCCGCAGATCGACGCCTTCGCCGATCGCGACGTGGATTCACTCGCGACAAGTGGCCACCGTGCCACAGGCGAAGCGCAGATCGCCGCGGCCATCGCCTCCCTGCCCGGCTCGAAACTTTTCGTCTACGAAATTCCACGCGAGCCCGATGACGCGGTACGAGTTCATTTGTATTCACCCGACGGCACGGGCCGCATCGTGTACGTGCACCCGGAGACACTCGCCATTCTCAAGACCGTGGCGCACACGGCGCGGCTCACCGAAATCGTCAAGACCATCCACGGCGAACTGCTCGCCGGCCGCACGGGTTCCATCATGGTCGAACTCGCCGCGGGCTGGGCCATCATCATGCTGATCACCGGGCTGTACCTGTGGTGGCCGCGTGAAACGCGTGGCGCCGCGGGCGTGCTGTATCCGCGTTTCGGCCAGGGCCGCACGGCCTTCTGGCGCGATCTGCACGCCGTCACCGGTATCTGGATATCGACGCTGGCCTTGTTCCTTTTGATCACGGCCCTGCCCTGGACCACGGTGTGGGGCGCCGGCTTCAAGCAGCTGCGACAGCTCGGCGAGCCGGCTGTCAGGCAGGACTGGAGCGCCGGGCGCGCCGCCGAACACGCCGAACACCTGCGCGACATGAGCGCGGCCACGCTCGCCACGCCGGTTTCGCTCGACGACATCGTGCGGCGCGTGACCGCGCTGCATCTCGATCCGCCGGTGCGTGTCTATCTACCGTCGGATCGCCAGCCGTTCTGGCGGGTGCGCAGCGAGACCCAGAACCGCCCACGGGTGCGCGAGCTCGAGCTCGATGCGCGAACCGGAGAGCTGCTGCGCGAACAACACTTCGGCGAGAAGCCGCTGCTCGACCGCATCGTCGGCATCGGCGTGGCCGCGCACGAAGGTCAGTTGTTCGGTGCGGCCAACCAGATGCTCGGCCTCGCGACAGCCCTGGGTCTGGTCGCGATTTGCGTGTCAGCCATCGTGATGTGGTGGCGGCGCCGCCCGGGCGGCACGCTCGGTGTGCCCGCGCCGCGCGTCGAGGGTTTTCGGATCTCCTGGCCGCTGGGCCTCACCATCGCCCTGCTCGGCATCCTGTTGCCGGTGTTCGGTGCATCGCTGCTGTTGCTCGCCATCTCCACCCGATTGCGTACCCGCTAGAGCTCCGGCGGCGACGACTCCGGAATCGGTATGCGCACGGTGGGGCCGCGAATGATCGTCTGCGACTCTATCTCGCGCGCCAGCTGCTCGTTCGGCTTGCCCTGTCCCCATGCGCTGGACACCACGAGGCCGATCAACGCCATGATCGTGACGAACCCCCAGAACCTCACCATCCATTTGCTCACGCGTCGCTCCCGTTTCGACCGCGCGGAATCTCGCGCGCCGGGTTGTTAGCGCGCAAGTCGTTGACGAGCATCTGTTGCGCAGCAATTTCGCATGCTGCGGACTAAGTCATGGATCGCGAAACGAATCCCGCGATTGTGATGAATTGTGGCGCGCGGCCGCCGGGGACTACAGCGACACCGGCAGCTTCGACGCCGCACCGGGCACCTCGCGCACCAGGCGTGGCACGAGGTATCCGGACACACGAGCCATGAGCGCGTCGAGCAGCGCTCGCGCGGTCTCCTCGGCCACGTCGAAATGGGCAGTGCCGCGCACGC
>Ga0207670_10002174_pt1 | contig 10252 bp, 9 predicted proteins | sample KBSS23HmetaG_FD_184339 | JGI IMG/M metagenome (GOLD analysis project Ga0207670, IMG submission 184339) | Switchgrass rhizosphere microbial communities from Kellogg Biological Station, Michigan, USA - KBS S2-3H metaG (SPAdes) (version 2) | ecosystem: Host-associated > Plants > Roots > Rhizosphere... | reverse complement strand
CCGCGCGAGCCGGTTCACCAGCGTGAATCCGATGCTCACGCGGCCACCGATCCGGGGCCGCGCGGGTGACATCGACACCTTGCGCACCGACACGTCGGCCTTTCCGCCGTAGCCCAGCGCGCCGAGTGCGCCCGCATCGGCCCGCTTGATGGCCGAACGCAGCGCGTGGTTCACGACCCAGCGGCGTTCGGGCGTGGCGTTCTTCAGCCAGCGCCGGGCGATCGCCACCAGCAGCGCCGGATGATCCTTGCCGATGTCGTTGAGGTTGTTGGCCACGGAGCGGCGCACGTACAACGACGGGTCGTCCTTCAACAATTCCAGCAGCTCGATGACCGGCCGGGGATCCTGCTGAAAAGCGCGCAGGCGCGGCGCCCACGGCAGACGCGGCCGCGTGCCTTCGGACACCAGGCGGCGAACGTGCTCGCTGGGATCACCTGTCCACTCACGCAGCAGCGCCAGCGTGCGCTCCGGGTGCTTCTCGAGGTACGCGCGCACACTGAACTCGGCGGTGAACAGCTGCGTCAGCGCATGCTGCGCGCGCATCGACTCCTCGAAATGCTCCAGGCCGTGCTGCGAGATGAAGAACAGGTGCGGCATGTAGATGAACGACGCCATGCCGCCCGATGCCGCGTGCTCGTGCGGCTGCGAGGCGGACTCCACCAGGATGCGCGCCGCGCGCGGATAATCCTGCGGCAGGTGCTTGCGCAGCGCGCTGGCGATGTGGAAGCCGCGCTGGGTCAGCGACAACGGCCCGTAGCCCCGGCGCACGTCGGCCAGGAAATCGTCATGCGGAAACTCTGCGTGCACGGCGCGGATCATCGCCGCGATGGCGCGCGGCGCGCTGTCGCCGAACTGTTCCTTGAGCTGGCTGGCCATTACAGAAAGTTGTTAGGCCAGATCATCGAACGCCACATGTGCGCCACCGGCGATCCATCGAACCCCAGGCCTTCCGCCGGCTGTCTGAAATTGCGGCCGACGAGGTCCTCGAACTGCGCCAGGTCGGGTTCGGGGCCGGGGTCGAAGGCGTAGATGTCGAACAGCGTGATCATGCGCGAGCTCATGTACCAGCGGTGTGCGCGCGCCAGCTCGTGATCGCGGCGGATGTACTCCGGCGGCTGGTAGTCGGCGCCGAAATATCGCCTGTATGCCTCGGGATACTCGTAGCCCACCGACTCGTCGGCGAAGTAGCGCAGCGCCTGGTGGTAACGGATCGCCCAGGCCACCTCCTCGTCCACGTACGGCGCCACCAGCTGCGAGCTCCAGTAACCATGGTCGCAGCGCACCAGCGCCCCGTTCGAGATGTCGTGGAGGAAACACGCCATGACGATCTTCTCGCTCTGACCGGCTTGCATCGCGAGTTTCGCGGACTGCGCATGGTGCATGCGCGCGATCGGCCCGAAGCGCAGCCGGTAGAAATCGAGCAGCGTGGGTTTGTCCGGCATGCGCGGCAACGCCGGGTTGTCGCCCATCATGAACACCGCGCCGCGTGCCGCCTCTTCGAACAACTGCGCTTCGATGTCCGGAACGTCGCGGCCGATGGTGCCGATGGGCGACGGCAGGATCAGGCGCTTGCGCCCGGCCTGCGGCCATTCGTCGCCGGAATCCTGCGGATGGGCGCTCATTGCCGCGTGGTCGCGAGCTTCAGTCCCAGACCGATGAACATCGCGCCGGCGACCTTGTTGAGCACGCCGCCGAATGACGGCCGGCGCAAGAACGCGCTGCGCACGGATGCCGCGCCGATCGCCAGCACCGTGCACCAGATGACGCCGAGGGTCACGAACGAAATCCCGAGCACCAGGAACGCCGCGACCTTGTGCGGGCTGCCCGCGGAGATGAACTGCGGCATCAGCGCGAGGAAAAACAGTGCGACTTTCGGATTCAGCAGATTGGTGACGATGCCCTGGCGAAACGCCGGCCAGCGGCCATCACTGGCGGCACCCTGGTCCGCGCCCGGCAGGCCGCTCGCGCGGCTCAGCAGTGCGCGGACGCCGATGTAGAGAAGATAGGCCGCGCCCGCGAACTTCACCGCCATGAAGGCCTGCGGCGAAGCGGCGAGCAGCGCCGAGAGTCCGAGCGCCGCCAGCAATGTATGCACGATGCTGCCGGCTGTGATTCCGAGCGCCGCGGCGATGCCGGCGGCGCGTCCGCTGGCGAGGCTGCGACCGAGGATGAAAAACGTGTCCTGGCCCGGGGTGAGGACCAGCACGACCGCCGTCGCGATGAACAGCCAGTAGTGATGAATGCCAAACACGAACGGCACTGTGCAGTGCCGCCCGTGAGTTGGCAATCAACTATTTCTTGCCCTCAGCTGACAAAAGCTGCGGGCACCGGCTCGTCACCCAACGCCTGGCGCAACACCGCCCAGTGCATGGCCTCGTCGCCCAGGATGCTGGCCGCGGCCTTGGCGAGGTCGCGGTCCTTGAACATCGGCACGGCACCGAGGTAAGCGCTCACCGCGCCCTTCTCCAGTCCCGCGGCGAACCGCAGTACATCGTTCTGGGTCTTGAGCGTCTCCACCGGAAACGAGTATTTCGCCTTGGCCTCGGCAGGCGCACCGCCGAGCTTCTTCACGGTGCCGGCGAGCACGTCCGCGTGTTGTTTGTGGTGACCCTGAAAGGTCGTCGCCAGCGCGAGCACGGATCCCTTCAGCAAGCCGCTGCCTGCGCCTACGCCATACGCGGCGATGGCTTCGAGCTCGGCGGCCAGCGCGCTGTTGAGAATGGCGACGTCGTTGACCGGGTTCGCGGCCTTGTCAGCCGCGGCCAGCACATCGCGCCCCGCCAGCAGCGCCACGGCTGCGCCTGACAATGTCAAACCGCCCATTCCAAGGAAACTGCGACGCGTCACGTCAAACCCATTGAAGGGCACGGCAATGATCATGGACATCTCCTGATTTTCCGCCGGATATGCCCTGTAAATGCACCAAGTCGTGGGTTTGTTCCCGGAGGGATTCATGCGTCTGACTACTTCGTTCGTACTGGCCGCCTTGGCCGCCCCCAGCGCCTGGGCCGGTGACATCGCCATTTCGCTGCCCGTCGACAGCGTCACCGTGTATCGCGACAGCGCCATCGTCTCCCGTGCCGGTGTCGTGGAAATTCCCGCCGGACAACACCGGCTCATCCTGCGCGGCCTGCCCGACGGAATCGATCCGGCGACCCTGCGGCTCGCGGCACGTTCCGGGTCGTTGCGGCTGGGCGGAATCGAAGTGCAGCGCATCGTCGAAGAAGACCTGGTCAACAGCACCGAGCGCGCGCTCAACCGCAAGCTGCGCGACATCGGCGACCAGAAGGCGGCGCTCGAGGACGAAATCGTCTCGGCGACGGCGCAGTTGAAGCTTCTCGACGGGGTGATCGCCGCGCCCACGGGCACGGGCGAGCACGCCACGCGCCTGGACGCCGCCACCATCGGTGGCCTGGTCGGAAGCGTCGGCACCCAGGACGCCGCCGCGCGTCAGCGCATCCGCAACGCCAGACTGCAGCTGCGCGATCTCGACGAGCAGGCCGAGAAACTCAGGGCCGACATCGCCAAGGTCGCCACCGATCACAAGGCCACCACCGAGGTGCGCGCCACGGTGCAGAACGATGCGGCGGGCAACGTGCCCGTGAGCGTCGAATACCAGGTGGGCAATGTGAGCTGGAACTGGCAGTACGAGGCACGCCTCGACACGCAGAAGAAGACCGTGGCGCTGGTGCGCCAGGCGCAACTGCAGCAGGGTACGGGCGAAGACTGGAAGAACATCGATCTCACCATCAGCACATCGCGGCCCAGTCTCAATGCGACCACGCCGACGCTGGCATCGCTGTTCGTTTCACTGGAGTCACCGGGTTATGGCTACTCGAGTGCAGACAAACTCGAAGAAGTGGTGGTCACGGGGGCACGTAACAGCGGCCGCATGCGCAGTCCGGCACCCGCTGAAGCCCGGGCCCAGGACAGCCCTGCGCCCGTGATGAAGACCATCGACGCGGAGTTGTACAGCACCGATTTCATCGCCGACTACCACTTGCCCGGCCGCGTCAGCGTCGCGGCGGATCGTCAGCCGCGGCTTTATCCCATCACCAGCGACCTGTTGAACGTGGACCTCGTCGCCCGCGCCAATCTCGCCGCGGATCGGGTTGCGTACCTGGAGACGAACTTCACCTACAAGGCCGACGTGCCAATCGACGCCGGTGAAGTGCAGCTGTTCCGCGATGATGCCTTCGTCGGCATGGGCTCATTGCCCGTAGTGCTGCCCGGCGCCGATGTGCGCATTCCGTTCGGCCAGGATCAGCGCATCCGCATCGTGATGCACGAGGAGAGCGAGGATTCGGGCAATGTCGGCGTGATCCTTCGGGAGCAGTTGAACCAGCGCAAGCGCCGCTTTGAAATAACAAGCTTTCATGCCACCGCGATGCCGATCGAAGTCATCGATCGGGTGCCGGTGGCGCGCGACGATGACATCCGCGTCGAGATCCTGAAGGGGGCGACCCCGCCCACCAGCAAGGACCTCAATGGCCACGCCGGTGTCTTTCTTTGGCGACTTGCCGGCGAGCCCCGCAAGACCGAGACCATCCGCCACTACTACTCGGTCAAATTCCCGCGCAGCAAGTTGCTGGCCTCGACCGAGGGCGGCTGACCCTTCAAATCGCGCGGCACGACCCGGGAATGACGGGATGTCGAGGGTCAGCCGTCTCTGACATTAATCGGGTTCCCCGCGCCCTTGGTTGTGGGCGCGGGGAACCGTTTACTGTTAGCCGGGGACATACGTACCAGGGCCGGCCCAACGGATCGGGCCGGTGTTTGTTTGGAAACCGGGGAGAGAATGGACGCGCATGATTTCCATACTGGTGTGTCACTCATACTTCCTGCGTTTCGACCAGAAGCAGGCTGAACGCGCCAAGCCCTACCCACCCCTGGCCACCCTTCAGGTCGCGTCGATGCTCCGCAACGCAGGGCACGAGGTATCGCTGTTCGACGCGATGCTGGCGGATGACTTTTCGCGCTTCCAACGCCAGCTGGACGTGCTGAAGCCCCAGGTCGTCCTGTTCTACGAGGACAACTACAACTTTCTCAGCAAGATGTGCCTGGGCCGAATGCGCAGCGCGGCCTGCGAGATGTTAGACCGGGCTCGCGCGCGTGGGGCGCGCATCATCGTCGGCGGTTCGGACGCCTCGGATGCCCCCAATGAATATCTCGCGGCCGGTGCCGACGTGGTGCTGCACGGCGAGGCGCTGGGCACGCTCATGGCGCTCGTCGACCGCCTGAACACGAACCTGCGGCTGGAGGCGAGCCGGCTCGCCGATGGCCTGCCCGATACCAGCGTCACCGGCGTATCGCGTCGCAACGGGCATGCAGCACGTCTGCCCGAGCCCAAGCTCGCGGTGCTGCCCGCCTGGGACCTCATCGACATCGAGAAATACCGGCGCGTATGGCGGCGGGCGCATGGCTACTTCAGTCTCAACATGGCCGCTTCGCGCGGCTGCTCGTTCCGGTGCAACTGGTGCGCCAAGCCCATCTGGGGCAACCAGTACCTGCAGCGGCCGGCGCGCGAGATCGCCGCCGAAATGATTCACCTGCGCCGACATTACCGGCCCGATCACATCTGGTTTGCCGACGACATCTTTGGCTTCCGCGTCGACTGGGTGAAGGAATTCGCCGCGGCGCTCGCCGAAGGCGGCGGCGGCGTGCCGTTCACCATCCAGCTGCGCGCCGATCTCGTGAGCCCGCGCATGACCGAGGCGCTCAAGACCGCCGGCTGCCGCGAGGTATGGATCGGAGCCGAGAGCGGCAGCCAGAAGATCCTCGATGCCATGAACAAGGGCACACGCGTCGCCGAGATCCGCGAAGCGCGCCGCCTGCTGGGCGGAGCCGGCATCCGCGTGGGCTATTTCCTGCAACTCGGGTATCTCGGTGAAGAACTCGAGGACATACTCGCCACGCGCCGGCTCGTCGAGGAGACGCGCCCCGATGACGTCGGTGTGAGCGTTTCCTATCCTCTTCCCGGCACCAAGTTTTACGAGGCCGTGAAGGCGCAACTCGGCGAGAAGCGGCACTGGCAGGAGAGCAGCGATCTCGAGATGATGTTCTCCGGCACCTATCGCTCGGAGTTCTACCGCGCCATCCGCAACCTGCTGCACGACGAAGTGACTCACGCCGGATCGCCGGACATCGCGCGGCGCTGGGAGCTGCTGTGCGCGACCGAGCGCGAGTACCGGCAGGTGCCGGCGCACTCGCGCAAGTGCGACGACGCACCCGGCTTCACGCCCGCGGCCGCATTCAACTGATCCCCATGGCCGACGTCCTGCTCACGCACGGATACTTTCTCGCCGACGACGAGAAGGAACGGCAGATCATGAAGCCGTATCCGCCGCTGGGCCTGCTGTACCTTTCGGCCTACCTGAAACGCGCGGGTTGCTCCGTCGAGGTGTTCGACAGCACATTCGCGCAGCGTGCGGAATTGACGGCGCGCTTCGCCGCCGCGCCCGGGGGCATCGTCGGCATTTACACCAATCTCATGACGCGGCGCTCGGTACTCGAGATCGTGCGCAGCGCCAAACAGCATCGCTGGACCGTGGTGCTCGGCGGCCCGGAGAGCGCCAACTACATCACCGAATACCTCGCCAGCGGCGCCGACGTCATCGTCATCGGCGAGGGTGAGCAGACACTGGCGGAGCTGCTCACGCAGCTGGCCGCGCGCGGCCCGCACCGGCTGCACGACGTCGCCGGCGTCGCGTTTCGCGACGAATCCGGCGCGGTGGTACGCACGCGCGAACGCGCCAAGATAGCGGACCTGGACTCGCTGCCATGGCCCGATCGCGAAGCCATCGATCACCAGCTGTACCTCGACGCCTGGAAGACGCATCACGGCGCCAGCAGCATCAATCTGATCACGGCGCGCGGCTGCCCGTATCGCTGCAACTGGTGCTCGCACGCCGTGTATGGCTTCACGCACCGGCGCCGCTCGCCGGTGAACGTGGCCGACGAAATCCAGTGGATCGTCGAGCGTTACAACCCCGACCAGGTCTGGTACGCAGACGATGTGTTCACCATCAGTCACCCCTGGCTCGCGAGTTTCAGTGCCGAATTGCGTCGTCGCGGCATCCACCGCCCGTTCGAAACCATCACGCGCGCCGACCGGCTGCAGACCGACACGGCGGCCCGCGAACTGCGCGCGCTGGGTTGTTATCGCATCTGGATAGGTTCGGAAAGCGGCAGCCAGCGCATCCTCGACGCCATGCAACGCGGCGTCAGCGTCGAGCAGGTGCGCCGCGCCTGCAAACTCGCGCAGCTGCACGGCATCCAGGTGGGCATGTTCCTCATGTGGGGTTACGAAGGCGAGGAGTTCGAGGACATTGCCGCCACCGTCGAACACGTCAAGGCGACGAATCCGGAGATTTTCTTCACCACCGTCTCCTATCCCATCAAGGGCACGGGCTACTTCGACAAGGTGCGCGACCGGGTGCGCGCACCCATTGCGTGGCAGGAAGCTTCGGATCGCGATTACGTGATCGCCGGGCGCCATGGCCGCGATTACTACAAGTTGGCCGATCAGTGGCTGCGCAATGAAGTAGAAGCGGCGCGGCTCGTCGCCTCGGATCCGCGACGCTCTGCGCAGCTGTCGGCCAGCGCGCGCTCGGCCAGCGAGGCGCTGCGCGGCTGGAACGCGCCGTGAGCGCGCCACCGGCGCGCGCGGCCTGGTGGATGTTTCCCGTGCTAGCGCTGGTCGATCGATACGCGCCGGGGTGCGTGCCCGCGCCGGTTCTGCGGCGCTCGCGCGCACTCTGCCCCGCATGGTTGCGGAATCCTGCGCCGCGCTACACCCTGCACCAGGTGAGCTGGTCAAACCTGCGCATCCACGCTTTCCCGGGCTATGAATGGTCGCGCTCGTTCGGCGAGGCGCCGCGTGTGCAGACGATGACCTCGGTGATGGCCGCCTGCGCAGAGGGCGGTGTGCTCGAAGCATGAACGCGAGGTCGACCGGGAGCAGCGCTGCGACCCCGCTCGTCTCGGTGGTGATCCCCTCGTTCAATCGCGTCGCCTGGCTCCGCGCGGCCGTGTCATCGGTGTTCGCGCAGAGTTTCACCGATTGGGAGCTGATCATTGCCGATGACGGTTCTGACCCGGAAACGCGTGGTTACCTCGCGGGACTCCACGAATGCGCGCGCGTTGCCGTCTTGCTGTTTGCGCACTCCGGCAATCCGGGTGCCGTGCGCAATGCCGCCGTGCGCGCCGCGCGCGGCGAGTGGCTGGCCTTCCTCGATTCCGACGACCTCTGGCATCCCGCGAAGCTGGCCACCCAACTCGCACTGTTGCGCAACAACCCCCACTGCCTGTGGAGCTTCGGGGCCATCGATCGTATCGATTCCGCCGGCAGGTTGTTGCCCGGAGCCCGCAGGCCGCGGCCCCGGCCGCAGGGTGACGTGCTTGAACACGTCATCAGCTGGCGCGCGGGCGTTGCCATGCCCTCGGTCATGATCAAGCGCGAGTTGTTCCTGCGAATCGGTGGATTCGACGAGGCACACCCGATGTTCGAGGACTTCGACCTGTGGTTGAGTCTCGCGGCGGCCAGCCCGGCCTGCGCGCTGGACATCCCGGTGGTCAGCGTACGTTTTCACGATCAACACTTCAGCTCGCAGGGAGAACGTGCCCTGCGCGAGTGGATCGGGCTCTTCGAGCGCTGGAAGCCGCGCCTGGCCTCGCCGCGTCTGCAGCGTGCGCTCGAGGCCCAGTGCGTGGCCTGTACGATTCGGATCGCAGTGCTGCAGGCCAGCGAGGGACGGCGTATGAAGGCGTGGCGCACCTGGCTGTACGAACGGCCGCGCGCCTGGCGCCATCCGGGCTGGTGGAGCGGTGCGCTGCGGGTTGCGGTGCGCTGCGTACTGCGCGCATCTCCGGCGCGTGAGGGCGGCCCCTCACGACAAGCGGTTTGACGATGGCGCCGTCGCTGGACACGCGCAAGCTGTTTCTGCAACTGCTGCGCACATTGGACATCGACGTCGTCTGCGACGTCGGGTCCATGGACGGCCGCGACGCGCTGCGGTTTCGCCAGCGCCTGTCCAGGGCCGACATCATCGCCCTCGAACCGCACCCGGCAAACTACCGTCGCATGCAGGAAGAAGGTTCGATCGCGTCGGCCGGGATCGAACTGGTGCCGGCGGCCGCCGCCCATTTCGACGGCGAGGCGCCGTTCCATCTCGTGCCCGCTCCTCCTGGTCCGGAGCAGCGCGGCCGGCGCGGGATGAGCTCGCTCTTGCGCCGCGGCGATTCACGCTTCACAGGCTCGAGCACCGTCACGCAGGTATTGAGACTCGATGGTCTGCTCGGCGCGCGTGCGCGCGGCCGAAAGCTCGCGTTGTGGATGGATTGCGAAGGAATGGCCTTCGAGGCGTTGACGGGAGCCGTCGGCATCGCGCCATCGCTGCGATTGCTCCACATCGAAGTGGAAATCGAACCCTGTATCGGCGCCACGCAGCGCTTGTACCCGGAGGTGGCCGAGCTACTGAGGAGCTGGGGATTCCTCGAGCTTGCGACCAATCGTGCGCCGGATCAGAACCAGTTCGACGTGGTCTACGTGCGCGGCGACCTGAACGCCACGACGCGCTGGCGAGTGGCCGGCTGGGTGCTGGGACTGCGGCTGCACAGGCGGCTCATGGAGGGCATCGCCGCCATGCGGCGTGGGCTGGCGCGTCGGGCGCGGCGCCCGGCGCATCCATGAACGAGTCCGACTACCTGCGCCTCGCGGCCGGTTGCGACCGGCTGCTGGCCGCGAAGCACGGTGATCGTGCACGGCTGGCAATCGGGATGCTGCACGTCATTCATGAGCACCCGAGCTGGCTTGCGCAGTACCGCCGGCTGCTCGACCCCACACTTACGCCGTTGCGCGAGCGCGCGTTGCCGCGTGGCGCACGCGATCTGCTGCGCATGGCGCGAGGCTTCCGCGGCGCGCTCGGCGCCCGGGTGGATCCCGCACCGCCACGCGACGGCGCCCTGCTTGACGTGCTGGTGGTTTCGCATCTCAACGATTCGCAGCAACTCGCACGCCAGGACGATTTCTATTTCGGCGCCATGCCCGCGATGCTGCGTGAGCGCGGTGCGAAGACGCTCGTTGCGTTGGTCGACCACCGTGGCGGCGCCGAAACCCGCGGCCCGGTGGACGCGCTGCCCGAGCGCATCCTGCTGCCGCAATATCTGCCAACGGCCGGCGAGATGGCCCTGTGGAGACAATGCGCAGCGACTCGCGCGGATCTCACCCGCGAGTCACGGGCGGCGCGTGACC
>Ga0207670_10002171_pt1 | contig 10264 bp, 6 predicted proteins | sample KBSS23HmetaG_FD_184339 | JGI IMG/M metagenome (GOLD analysis project Ga0207670, IMG submission 184339) | Switchgrass rhizosphere microbial communities from Kellogg Biological Station, Michigan, USA - KBS S2-3H metaG (SPAdes) (version 2) | ecosystem: Host-associated > Plants > Roots > Rhizosphere... | reverse complement strand
GTCCTGGCGCTCGAGCAGCGCGTCCAGCCGCTTCGCCTTGTAGTCATCGACGAACTTGCGGTAGCGACGCCGCGACGATTGGGAGCGGTTCTGGCTCATGCTGCCGATCTCGGATGCCGGATTGCGGACCAAGGGGTCGCGAGGGTGTCACCGAGAATGGCGGACGGGCTCCCGACGGGTCAAACTGCGGGGCGAAGGCCCAGCGAACGATGGCAGCACGTTTCCCATGACCGGGAATCCCGAGGGAACAGGGTGCTCGACCGCTCGAAGCGAACGATCTCAGCGTCCGCGCGCCCCTCGACGCCTCGTCGCGCGCTCCCGATCGCCGGGCTGGTCCTGGCACTCGCCGGCGCGCACATCATCTACCTTCGCTTCCTCTGCGACGACGCCTTCATTTCTTTCCGGTACGCCGCGAACCTCGCACACGGGCACGGGTTGACCTACAACCCGGGAGAACGCGTCGAGGGCTACAGCAACTTTCTCTGGACGCTGTTCGCATCGGTGGTCGTACGCCTGGGCGGGCGGCCCGAGCTGGTGATGCCGGTGGTGAGCGCTCTGCTTGCGATCCTCACGGTGGCGATCGTCATGGCCTGGGTCCATCGCCGCCAAGGCAACCCCGCATACGCCGGCCTGCTGCTCGCCGCGAATACGGGTTTCGCCGCCTGGGGCACGAGCGGTCTCGAGACGGCGCTCTTCACGTTCCTCGTCACGGCGGGCTGCCTCGCCGTGGCGTCGGGTCTCGATGCGCGGTCGACCCGGCCCCCTCGGCTGCTCCTCGGCGCGTGGCTCCTCTCGCTCGCGAGCCTCACGCGCCCCGACGGCCTGCTCGTGAGCGCCTGTGCCGGGGCGTTCATGCTGCTCCAGGCCGTGCGGCGGCGGCTGCCGTGGGCATCCTGGTGGTCGTGGGCCGCGCTGTGGACCGCGTGCGTCGCGCCGCACCTGGTGTGGCGGCACGCCTATTACGGCCGATGGCTGCCGAACAGCTACGCCATCAAGGGCCCCGCGCTTGGATCCTTCGTGGACGGCGCCGCGTATCTCGCCGGCGCGTTCGTTCACGTTCATCTCGCCCTGCTCGCGCTCCCGATCGCGATCGGCATCGTGCTGCGAACGTGCCGCGGTCTCGCGCCCCGGGAAGCGATCCTGCTGGCGTGGGTGGTCGTGCCGTTCCTCCTCTACGTGTGCTCCACGGGCGGTGACTGGATGCCGCTCTATCGCTTCACCGTGCCGATGCTGCCGCTCGTGGCCGTGGCCTCGGGCGCGACGCTCGAGGCGATCGCGGCCCGCCTCGGCCAGCGGGCTGGACGAACCGCGGCGGCAGCGTGCGCGCTCGCGCTCTTCATCCCCTACGTCGCGCTCAACGCCGCCGGTTCGCTACACGAGCAGGAGGTGTGGGATCGGGGCGAGGTGACCTCGGTGGGAGCGTCCCGCCTCAACGTCGAGAACATGGAACGCATCGGAGGGCTGCTCGCGCAGGTGTGTCTCCCGACCGACACGCTCGCGACCTCGGCCGCGGGCATCGTCCCGTACCGGTCGGGGCTCTACAATGTCGATCTCCTCGGGCTCAATGCTCCCGACCTATCGCAGTTCCGCCGGCGAGCGACGCACCGGCCCGGCCACCGTTTCCTGCTCGCCGCGGACCGACTCCACGCACTCCGGCCCCAGATACTGCTCGCGGACCCGGTCGTGCGGCCCACGCCGGCCCACATCGGTCTGAGTCTCGACCTGGAGCCCCCGTGGCGCGACCGCATCCTGGCCGACTACACGTTGGTGGCGCTGGCTCTGGCGGGTACGCCGACCCGTTACGTGGGGTGCATGCTCAGGAACGACATCTTGAGCCGCGTGCAGGAAGCCTCCGCGCGGCTCGAACAAACGCGACCGTAGCGCCGCGGCAGCAGGGGCCAGACAGCGGCAGAGCGACCGAGGTCGAACCAGGCCTCGATCGCTCCACCGCTCGGCACCCCGCACCATCACGTCCCGCACGAGGACGCACATACGCCCTCGGGCGCCGACACTCGGGGCGAGAAGCCTTACTGGACGACGATCTCTCCGCAGGACAGCTGCGTGGTGCCCTGCTCGACGGTGATGGAAGCGCCGCCATCGATAGCCGGGACCGCCTGTGGCGCGAGGGCCACGTTGAAGTTGGCCCTTCCCGCGTTGTTGGCCGTGAACTGCATGATCTCGACCCTGACGGCGCCCGAGCCACACGTTGCGCTGGCAAGGTAGATCACCGAGACGTACTCGGCACCTGGCGTGAGACCGCTGAGCTGCTCGTGGACTCTGACGTTTCCGTCCCCGTCGGCCCTGAAATCGGCGGAGCCGATGATGCCGCTGGCGGCGAGCGAACTGAGCTCTGCGGTGGCCGTCTGGGGCTTCGCAGCGAACGCAGCGGAAGCAACGAGAACTGCGGCCAGCACTGAGAGAACCAGGGTACTACGCATAGCACACTCCTTGTCGGTAGCACCCGTACGCCCTGAGGAGTGGAACGCTAGCACCGGGGATGCGACTCGCGAAGTCAAGTCTACTGAAGCTGGGGGGCCTCAGGGAAAGACCGGAGAGGTTCGGCCTTGAGCGTTGCGACAACCTACTGCGCCGTTCCCGCTGTCCCCTTCTCCTCCTCCATTCCAAGCTGCCAGAACAGGAACGCCATCTCCTCGGCCGTGTCGTCGATCACCTTGGCGAGCGGCCTCCCGCCGGCGTGGCCGGCGCGCGTGTCGTAGCGCAGCACGATCGGGCGGCCGGACGTCGTGGCGCTCTGGAGCCTCGCGGTCATCTTCCTCGCCTGGAGCGGCGGCACGCGCGTGTCGGCGTCCCCGCTCGTCAGCATGACGGCCGGGTACGCGGTGCCCGGCTTCACGTTCTGGTAGGGCGAGTACTTCACCATGTACTTGAACTGCTCGGGATCCGATGCGTTGCCGTACTCGAGCAGCGCGGGCGGGTTGTTGTTCTTGAATTGGTAGTAGCGGACCATGTCCAGGTCCGGGAACTGGCACAGCACGGCGCGGTAGAGCTCGGGCCGTTGAGTCAGCGCTGCGCCGACCAGCAGCCCGCCGTTGCTCCCGCCCTGGATCGCGAGCCGGGACGGGTTCGTCCAGTGGTTAGCGACGAGCCAGTCGCCCGCTGCGATGAAGTCGTCGAACACGTTCTGCTTGTTCTCGAGCATGCCCGCGCGGTGCCAGGTCTCGCCGAACTCGGAGCCGCCGCGGATGTTCGCGACCGCGAACACGCCCCCCTGCTCGGCGAAGACCACCGCCGTCGAACGGAACGCCGGCGTGATGGCGACGTTGAAGCCGCCGTAGCCGTAGAGCAGCACCGGGCGGTTGCCGTCGGGCGTCAGGCCCTTCTTGTGGATCAGGAACATGGGCACGCGCGTGCCGTCTTTGGACGCGTACCAGACCTGAGACACGGTGAACCGGTCGGGGTCCACGTCGAACGCGGTTTTCGACCACACGCTCCGCGCGCCGGTCTTGACGTCGTCGCGAAACACGGTGGGTGGCGTGGTGAACGAGGTGAACGAGACGAAGGCCTCGGTGCCGTCGATCTCGCCGCTCACGCTGGCCGAGCCCAGCCCGGGTAATGGCACGGCACCCTGGGCCTCGCCGGAAAGCGAGAAGAGCTTGATCTCGGTCGCCACGTCGTGCAGGTAGGTGGCGTAGATCCTGCTGCCGATCACGGTGACATCTTGAAGGACGTCCTTGCCCTCCGGCACGATCTCGCGCCACGCCGCCGTATCGGGTCGGGCGAGGTCGGCGACCATCAACCGGTACCGGGGCGCCTTCCAGTCGGTGTGGATCAGCAGGCGATCGCCGATCAGCGTGCAGTTGAAGTGGGCGTCGATGTCGGTGACGACCGGCACGACGCGTGAATCTGGGGCGATGCCGCCCACGAACACCTCGCTCCGCCCCCAGCCGTGGTCGGCCGAGTAGAGCACGTGACGCCCGTCATCGGAGATGGAGGCGCCCACCCAGATGTCTTTTCCGTATCCCTTGCCGAAGGCCTCCACGTCGCTGGCCACCGGCGTTCCCATGCGATGGAAGAGGATGCGGCCGCCGGTCTCGCGGTTCCGTCGCGCGTAGAACATCCCGTTGCCGTCGCGCGTCAGCGACACGGACCCGTAGAGGCCGTAGCCGAGCGAGTCGGGCAGCTCGCGGCCGGAAGCGACGTCGCGCACGCGGACCTCCACCTCGTCCGTGCCGCCGCGCCGGATGCTGTAGACGATGCGATGCCCGTCGTGCGAGACGTCCATCAGCCCCACGCTGGTCGTGTGGTCGCGACTCATCGGTAGCGGATCGACAAGGGGCTGCGCCTCGGCCGTGGGTGACGTGCGCCGGCAGATGACGGCGAGGTCCTGGTCGGCACGCTGCAACGCGAAGAAATACTGCCCACCGCGCACGCGCGGCACGCTCATCCGATCCGAGCGCATGAGACTCGAGAGGCGCGTGCGGAACGCAGCCAGCGACGGACGCTGACCGAGCAGGGACTGCGTGTAGCGGTTCTGGGCGTCGATCCAGGCGCGCGTCTCGGGGCTCTGCTGGTCCTCGAGCCAGCGGTACGGGTCGACGATCTCGACGCCGTGGAAGGTCTCGCGCACGTCGTCGGTCCGCGTGGACGGCGGCGCTGCGACCTTCTGTGCCGCCGCGCTCGAGCTGGCGGCCGGTGCGGCGGCCGCGGCGGCGACCGGCGCGGCGCCTGCGGCGAGCGCGATGCAGAGCAAGCACGAGAATGTCCGGGTGAATCTCATCGAGGGGCCCATCGTCACTCCACGGGCGCGAGAAAGAGATCCGCCTGAGCGGCATCCGACGACGAGCCGCGTCGCTCAGGTCGTTGGAGCGGGCCGCACAGAAAGGTAATCGAGGTCGCCACGCGCGCCGCATGGTAGCGCATCCCGCGCGGGAGCCAGCACCATGACCCGCGGTCACAAGACGCCGAACATGGTCATCCGCTAGGATGTCGCGCCCACCGACGAGGTGGCCCGAGGCCAGCAGTCATCTGAACGTGCCGGAGTGGCGAAACTGGCAGACGCGCGGGACTCAAAATCCCGTTCGGCTCACACCGAGTGCGGGTTCGACTCCCGCCTCCGGCACCATTCTTCCAACAGCTTGCGCCGCTCGCTCACGTCACCGATCACCCGCTGATCGGGCCGGCTTCGCCGCTGCTGGGGCGCTCCTTGCTCCACGTTTCCGCGCTCGGACCGGCGCACGTCGTATCGCAAGCCAGCAGCCCCCGGAGAACAAACTCCAGGGGCTGCAGGTCCTTGCGAGACCTTTGCGGCAGTTACCGTTCCACGCGCGCGGTTAGATCACTCCACCGACCGTGGCGCCGGCGCCATAGGTGATCACGCCCGTGCCGCTGTGCACGGTACCCAGGACTCGGCTATTGGCACCGAGCGTGATGTCGCCCGCGGCCGTGACGTTGCCATCGACGACACTGCTGTCGCCGCTCGTGTACGCAGCACCAGCGGTCACGTTGCCATGCACACGGCTGGTTGCGCCGAGCGTGGTAGCGGCCTTTGCCGTCACCCAGCCATTGACGGTGCTGTTGGCACCGCTCGTGAAGGCAGCGATGGAGCAGATGCTGCCACTCGAGCCACCGGCGACCAACGTCGTCACATCGAGGCAGGAGGTTGCGACGGAGGGCGCTCCGATCACTCCACCGACCGTGGCGCCGGCACCATACGTGATCACGCCCGTGCCGCTGTGCACGGTACCCAGGATCCGGCTGTTGGCGCCGAGCGTGACGGCGCCCGCGGCACTGACGTTGCCATAGACGATACTGCCGTCGCCGCTCGTGTACGCCGCACCAGCGGTCACGTCGCCATGCACACGGCTGGTTGCGCCGAGCGTGGTAGCGGCCTTGGCCGTCACCGGGCCATAGACGATGCTGTTGGCACCGCTCGTGAAGGCAGCACTAGAGCAGATGCTGCCACTCGAGCCACCGGCGACCAACGTCGTCACATCGAGGCAGGATGCCGAGCTTGTGGGTGGGCTGGCGGCGCCCACTGTCGCGGCGAAAACGATCGCCATCGGCAGCATTGCGAAGTTGCGGATTCCGGTTTTCATGAACATCTCCCTGTTTGATAGCTGTGAGTGAAGCTGAGTGAGCAGATCGTGACATCGCCTTTGCGTGGCAGAGAGTCGACCCCGCCGTCCGCGTGGGCTTTGTGACACCGGGATACAACGCACGAACAGTGCCACGGATGCGTGGCGACGCTCGCAAGCCCCGCAGAGTGTCGCGCTGCAACGCACTGGCCGACATCACCCGACCCAGTCAGCGGTGCGGTGTCGCGACTCGAGCACGCGCTGAAGCGGAATGAAGTACAAGAGAGCGCCTGGTCTTACAAAGCGCGTGCGAGCTCACTGGGGCGCGGCCGGTTCCGCTGACTGTGTCAGTCCTGTGCCAGCCGCGCGAAGTTCCCACGCGGGGACTGCACTTTCGGATGGGCTCTCAGGAAGGCACCCTTGTGCGGACCCCGAGATGGGCCCGCCCCCTTCACCGCGCCGCTGCCGCCAGCGTGAGCGCGCGCCCCGCCGCCACCCGCTCGCGCGTGCCGCGGAACAGCACCTCGCGGCCCGTCACGACCGAGCCGCGGCGCCACAGCGGGATCTGAGCGAGGATGTCGGCGCAGCCGTCGCGATCGAGGTCGGCGACCGACAGGACTTCGCCCATCACCGCATCCGCCTGTCCGGAGGCGATCCACCACGCCGGTGTCTTCTCGAAGAAACGCTTGGGTCCGGCGCCGCGGAACACGAAGATCGCACCCTCGTGTTTGGTCGTGGGCGAGGCGGAGTACCCTCTCCCCCCGACGATCAGGTCCACCTTGCCGTCGCCGTCCACGTCGCCGACACGCACGGGCGCGCCAAGCGAGTATTCGCTGCCGAAGCCGTCCACGTGCCACACCGCCTTCGGGTTCCACCCGTGCGGCCCGCCGAGATAGAGCGCGATCCTCCCCACCCCCACGCCGAGCCCGTCGTGGCCGGAGAGGCCCACGACCACGTCCGCGTATCCGTCCGCGTTCACGTCGCCGACCGCGCCCACGGAGAAGCCCCATCCCACGGCGTCTCCCGGGTGCTCGCCCGTGATCGGAGGTGCCGGTGCGGGCACGAGTCCGTGGGGCCCGCCGTAATAGAGCTTGAGGCATCCGACCTGCCCGCGAGCGTCGACCCACAGCGGCGCGCCGATGGCAACGTCGGGGTAGCGATCGCCGTTGACGTCGCCGACGTTGCAGATGAGGTTGCCGAATCGTTCGTTCTTGGGTTCGTCGGTGAGGATCTGCGACGGCCGTTCCGGCAGGCCCTGCTTCGAACCGAAGAAGACGAGCACGCGTCCCTGGTCGCGGCGCACGCCGCACCAGTCGTGCTCGCCAATCGCGAGGTCCTCGACGCCGTCGCCGTTCACGTCGCCGATCGACGTCGCCTCCTCGCCGAGCGCGGTGTAGCCCAGGTCGCCTCCGTAGCTCCAGCACGGCTTCGATGGCAGTCCGCGATCGCTGCCGCGGAACATGAGCGCGCCGCCCATGTGGCCGTCGAGCGTGGGATTGAAGTGCCAGGTGATCACGATGTCGGTGTGCCCGTCGCCGTCGAAGTCCCCTATCGCAACGGCCTGCAGGCAGGGCGATGTCCCCGGCAGCAGGTAGGTCCATACCGGCGTCGCCGACAACCCGTGCGGCCCGCCCGCGTAGACCATGACGCGACCGAGATGGGCCGCGCCCGCGGGGTAGCTCTGGTCGGTCACGACGGCGTCCTTCCAGCCGTCGCCGGTGAGATCAGCGGCGAAGCGGGCTCCCCATCCGCGGCCGTTACCGACGGTGTCTCCGGCCGTGGACCACCAGGGCACGCTCGAGATCGCGAGCGTGGGCGGAGGTGGTGAGGTGTAGCGCTCCGTGTCGTGCGACTCGCGATTGAGGTAGACCGCCCAAGCTCCTGCTGCAAGCGCCGCGGTGGTGACGATCGCTGCGATGGCGATGCTGATCGTGCGCATCGCCAGCGGGATCCGCTCGCCGAGCAGCCGCGCGAGCGCGTCCCGCATCGCGGCGGCGTTCGCGAACCGGTGTTCGGGGCGCGCCGCGAGCGCGCGCTCCACGACCCGCACGAGTCCCGCGGGCAGTCCGCGACGGCGGCGCGCGAGCGGCACCGTCTCGCCGCGCGCGTGGCCTGCGCTCAGCTCGTCCACGGTGCCGGCTTCCAGTGGGTAGGCGCCGGTGAGCAAGCGGTAGAGCACCACACCCAACGCGTAGATATCGGCCGCGGTCGTTGCGGGCCCCCCGGCCAGGACCTCGGGCGGCGCGTAGATCGGCGTCGCGAATCGCGCCGCGCCGTCACCGGGGCCGCTCGATGAGGCAGCGCCGAAGTCCATGAGCACGACGCGGCGCGGTGCCGGTGTCCCACCGCCCTCTCCCGGCGCTGGCTCGGCGACGCGCTCGAGCATGACGTTGCTGGACTTCAAGTCGCCGTGCACGAGCCCGGCGCGATGCACGCCGTGCAGCGCCGAGGCGAGATCGCGGGCAATGCGCATCGCTTCACGAGGCTCGAACGGCCCGTGCGCCGCCAGCACCTCCTCCAGTGTCTCGCCGTCCACCAGCTCCATCCACATGCCCGCGCGCGCATCTCGCAGGTCGGCGCCGTACACGGTCACGACGTTGGGGTGGTGCACGCGCGCGAGGCTCCTCGCCTCGTCGAGCCAGCGCAGCGTGCCGGCCTCGGGCGTTCGCAGTTTGAGCGCGACCTCACGCTGGAGCCGCGGCTCCCACGCCGCGAACACCTCGCCGAAGCTGCCGCGACCGAGCGGACGCCGGACCTGGAGCGAGCCCCAATAGAAGAGTGCGGGACCGCCCACCGGACCGCGTGTTTCACTGGGGAGCCGGAACGCCCGACCGATGCCGCCCAGCACGCCCAGCCCGCCCCCCGTACGCTCGAGCGGTAACGGCTCATCGGCCGAGACGCGCTCCAGCGTGTCCGTCAGGCTCAGCGCCTCTTCGAGGCTCCGCGTGTCGTCAGGTGGTTCGTGCGTCATCGAGCCACTTCCCCAGTGTCACGAACGCGCGCGCGATGACCATGCGGACGGCATCGGGACTGGGCTTCCCCAGCGCTTCGGCGATCTCCGCATGCGAGTAGCCGAACTCGAGGCGCAGGATCACCGCCTCGCGCTGCTCGTCCGGGAGCCGCATCAATCCCTCCTCGTAGCGCTCCAGTGTCTCGGCACCGATCAGCACCTCGAGCGACGAGCGCGAGGGCGCGACCAGGTCCTCGCCCGGCTCCTCGTGGCGCAGCAGGGGTCGCGCGCGCCGGATCTCCTCGCGCACCACGTTCAGCAGGATCGTGCGCAGGTAGGCCAGGAACGCGCCTTCGCGTTGCGGCTCGAACGCGTGCAGGCGGTTGAGCGCGCGCACCAGCGTCACCTGGACGAGATCGTCGGTGTCGGCGAGCCCGCGCGCCGAATGTGGCAGCCGTCGATGCGACCAGGCTTCGAGCCGCGGCAGGAAGCGCGCGAACAGCCGGTCGCGCGCCGCGCGATCGCCGTCGCGCGCGAGCGCGAGAAGCTGTGTCGTCTCGACAAGCGCGGCAGCTTCCGGCGGGGGCCCGGGGGTGGCGCTCATGCGTTCGATTATGGAGCACCGTGCCCCCCGACGCTTCCCCCGGGCGTTCCCCGCGAAAATTGCGAATTCCGTCAATCCACGACCGCCACCCGGGAGACCTGCGAGGCCGCACCCTGCGTGAGCCGGATCCAGTAGACGCCGGGGGCGACCCGGCCTCCGTTCGCAAGGTCCACGGCATGGCGCCCCGTCCCCATCCCGCCCACGTCCCGCGACACCACGCGGCGTCCGCCGATGTCCACCAGCTCGAGCCGCGCCGGCGCGTCGCTCGGCAGCTCGAACGCGATCGTCATGCGCGTCGCACTCGCCGGGTTCGGTGTCGCGCCGCGCAGCGCCAGCACCCGCGGCGCCACCGGCGCGTCGAGTGTCTGCGTGCTCGAGGTCATGAAGTCGTACGTGAGCGGCGTGCCCGCGTTGCTGCCGTCGGCGCGGTAGACCACCGCCAGGTAGGCACCGCTCCGCGTCGCCACCACGGTCAACGTCTCCGCGTCGGCGTCGTGCGTCAGCGAGCCGAAGCCCGATCCGCGGTGGAACGTCGCGGCGCTGCCGGGCGCGAACAGCTCGAACGCGAGCCGCCCCGTCGGCCCGGGTTGCCTTTCCTGCTTGCGCACCGTGAGCCGCATCGTCTGGCGCACGACCGCGTTCAGCACGAAGACGTCCGCCAGCTCGCCGGCCGCC
>Ga0207670_10002169_pt1 | contig 10268 bp, 6 predicted proteins | sample KBSS23HmetaG_FD_184339 | JGI IMG/M metagenome (GOLD analysis project Ga0207670, IMG submission 184339) | Switchgrass rhizosphere microbial communities from Kellogg Biological Station, Michigan, USA - KBS S2-3H metaG (SPAdes) (version 2) | ecosystem: Host-associated > Plants > Roots > Rhizosphere... | reverse complement strand
CGCCGCAGGCGCCCGTCTCGTACTGGCCGGCGCCGCAGGCCGAGCAGGTGTTGCAGACGGTATTCGCCGTCGATGTACACGCGACCGCCCGATATTGCCCCGCCGTGCACGTCGAGCAGAGCTGGCATGTCCCGCCGCTGAGGTAACGGCCGGACGCGCAGCCGGTGCACGCGCCGATTCCGGTGCACGCGGTGCAGGTGCTGTCGCAGGCGGCGCAGGTGGCGTTGCTGGTCGGGCTGCAGGCGGCGGTCTGGTACTGGCCGACGGCGCAGACGGTGCACGCGGCGCAGGTCGTGTCGCTGGATCCGGCGCAGGCGGCCGTCCGGTACTGGCCGGCGCCGCAGGTCGAGCAGGTGTTGCACACCGTGTCCTGCGTCGGCGTGCACGCGCTGACCTGAAACTGGCCGGCGCCGCAGGCCGTGCACGCGACGCACGCGCTGCCCACCAGATGGTATCCCTGGCCGCAGGCGGTGCACGTCGTGGCGCCGGTGCAGGCCGCGCACCCCGTGGGGCAGGTCGCGCAGCCGGTGTTCGTCGTGGCGGTGCAGGCCGCGGTCTGGTACTGGCCGGCGGCGCACACGCTGCACGCGGTGCACACGACGCCGGTGCCGGTGAAACCTGTCTTGCACGCGCACGCGAACGAGCCCGGCGAGTTCGCGCAGTTCGCGTTCGCGGCGCAGTTCGCCGTACCGGCGGTGCACTCGTCGATGTCCGTGCAGCCGGAGGCGCCGCCGCCCGTGTAGCCGGCGGGGCAGTTGCCGCACGTGTGCGATCCGGGCGTGTTGTTGCACATCACCAGCGCGTCACAGCCGCCGTTGTTGGTGGCGCACTCGTCGATGTCGGTGCAGGTCACGCCGTCGCCGGTGAATCCGCTCTTGCAGGTGCAGGCGTGTGAGCCCGGCGTGTTCGAGCAATCCGCGTTGGCGCTGCAGCCGCCCCGGTTGGTTGCGCATTCGTCGACGTCCGCGCAGGTGATCCCGTCGCCGGAGTAGCCGGTCTTGCAGGCGCAGGTGCGGGTTCCGGGCGTGTTGGCGCAGGTCGCGTTCACGTCGCAGCCGCCGTTCGCGGCGGCGCACTCGTCGACGTCGGCGCAGGTCACGCCGTCGCCCGTGTAGCCGGACTTGCACGCGCACGTGAAGCCAGTCGACGTCGTCGCGCAGGTGGCGTTCACGCTGCAAGGACTCGGCGTCGCGGCGCACGCGTCGACGGGTGTGGTGCCACCGGTGCCGCCGCCCGTACCGCCCGTGCCGCCCGTGCCGCCCCCGCTGCCGCCGCTACCGCCCGTGCTGCCGCCGTCACCACTCGTGCCGCCGCTGCCGCCGATTCCACCAGTTCCTCCAATTCCTCCCACACCGCCGATACCGCCGCTGCCGCCACCGCCGGTGGTGCCGCCGCGGCCCGCGCCGCCGGATCCACCGCGCGCGGAGCCCGCGGCGCCTCCTCCTCCTCCCTTCGCGCCGTCGCCGCCGCCACCGCCACAGCCCGCGGCGATCAACAGAGCGGAGAGAAGAAGTCCGGTGGACTGGATACGCATAAGCTCGTTTTGCACGAGACTACAGAGTCTCGAAGCCGCTTTCCACGTTCCTCGCGCCCTTCCGGACGGGGCGGGCGACCCGAAATTCGCGGCCCGAGGCATCTGTAGCCGCGAATGAAGCGCTTACTCTGCGTTGCGTCGTTCGTCGTGGCGGGTTTCGCCGGTTGTGGAGGTCGCACGTCGGCAAAGCCCGACGCCGGGACCGCGGGAATGGCCGGGGTCGCCGGGACCGCGGCGACCGCGGGCGCGACGGGGACCGCGGGCGCGTCGGGGACCGTGGGCGCGACAGGAACCGCAGGCGCGTCGGGGACCGCTGGCACGTCAGGGACCGCGGGTACGTCGGGCAGCGCCAGCGAAGCAGCCGAGCGCGCGCGCATCGCGGCCGCGCTGACGGCTGTCGCCAGTCTGGACACGGCGGGCCTGGCGGCGCGTTACCCGACCGCCTTCGCCAGCACGCTCAGCTACGATCCGCGCACGGCCGCGAACCTCTCGCTGATCCGGGACTCGCGCCTGGGCCTGACCACCGCGGAGGAGACGGCGCTGGTCCGCAACGGCTTCGTCATCTCGGACCGCCAGAAGTTCCCGACCTTCATCTACGGCTACGCGAGCATCTACGGGGCCGACCTGCCGCTGTTCGTCAGCGCGGACTCGATCCTCTATGTGGTCCACCGATCGTACGACTCGATCTTGAAGCAGGTCGAGCTCAGCGCGCTGCGCCCCGCGCTGAAGACGCTGCTCGCCGGCATGCGATCGGCGCTGGCGGCGGGAACGGTGTCCGCGCTGGGCACCCAGACCGCGGCCGATCTGGATCTCTACCTCGCGGTCGCCTCCGGCCTGCTCGATCCCGGCAGCGAGACGCCCGTCGCGGGCGCGTCCGCCGATCAGATCGCCTCGCTGCTCACCGCGGCGAAGGCCGCCCAGGGCTTGCAGGGGATCACGCTTTTCGGGCTGCCGCGCATGGAGGACTTCTCGCAGTTCGTCCCGCGCGGTCATTACACCGACAGCGAAGATCTGAAGTCCTACTTCAAGGCGATGATGTGGCTGGGCCGCATCGACCTCCGCATCATCGAGACGCAGCAGGACGGCAGCCAGAAGTTCCAGCGGCGCCAGTTCGACGGCGCGCTCGGCCTCGCCTCGCTGGTGACGCCCGAGTTGCGCCCCGCCTTCGACAAGATCGATCGAACGATCCAGGTGTTCGTCGGCGAGAGCGACAACATGCGCGTCGACGAGTTTGCGCCGTTGCTGTCGCGCCTGGGCGCGGCCGGCCCGGGCGACGTCGTCGGGATGGACGACGCCAGCATCCAGACGGCGCTCGTGGCGGGCGACTTCGGCTCGCAGCGGATCTCCAGCCACATCATGATCAACGGCCTCGGCAAGGGGACGCTGCCGCTGTCGCGCACGTTCCTGCTGATGGGACAGCGCTACGTCATCGACTCGCACGTGTTCTCGAACGTGGTCTACGACCGCGTCCAGGGCGGCGCCGTGAGCCGGATGATGCCCGATCCACTCGACGTGGCGTTCGCCGCGCTCGGCAACAATCAGGCGGCGACCCTGCTCAAGCCCCAGCTGGACATGTATCGCTACGCGTCCGATCTGGCGTCGATGCGCGTGCTGGTCGACGACCACGGCGATTCGTTCTGGGACTCCAGCCTGTACAACCAGTGGCTGGGCGCGGTGCGGTCGCTGTCGCGCAACGCCACCACCCAGACGTCGCCGCTGGAGATCGCGCAGACCGAGGCCTGGGGCCGGCGCACGCTGAACAGCCAGCTCGCCTCCTGGGCCGAGCTGCGCCACGACACGATCCTCTACGCCAAGCAGAGCTACACCAGCGGCGGGCAGTGCGCGTTCCCCGACGCGCTGGTGGAACCGAACCCCGCGTTCTTCACGAAGCTGCGCGCGTACGCCAGCAAGGGCGGCGAGATGGTCAAGTCGCTGGGGATCGGGACCAGCAGCACCGACTTTCTCGGCCAGAGCATCGTCCAGCACTTCACGCGGCTCGGCGACGCCGCCGCGATGCTGGAGTCGATGGCGACGTATCAGGCGCAAGGGACGCCGTTCACGACCGAGCAGATGGCGTTCATCAACCAGACGGTCGCGCTCACCAGCGCGTGCGGTCAGACCTTCGCCTCGGGCTGGTACCCGAACCTGTTCTTCCAGACCGATCCGACGAAGTTCTCGCCCACCATCGCCGACGTCCACACCCAGCCCACCGACGCGGCCGGCAACCCCGTGGGCCGCGTCCTTCACGTCGGAACGGGCAACGCCCGCCTCATCGTGCTGACCGCCAACACCTGCACCGGCCCGCGCGCCTACGCCGGCTTGGTCTCCAGCTACTTCGAGGAGACCACCAGCAACTTCACCCGCCTCGACGATCCGACCTGGGCGCAACGCTTCAGCGGCACCAGCCCCGCCGACGTCGGCTGGATGAGCGACCTCATCGCCCGCTAGCCGCCCCCGCGCGCAGCGCGGGATCGCGGCTACAACAAAAACTATAGTCGCACACCGCGCCTGCGGCGCGGAGCGACCAGCGGCGCGGCCGCCTTCACGACAGGGCGCGGGCCAGCGCCGCCGGCGCGACGAGGTCGTCGGGATCGCGCCACCCGGCGAGCAGGTCGGGCGGCAAGGGATCGGTGACGACAGGCCGCGCGCGCAGCAGATCGACCTGCAGGTCGTCGCCCCGGTAGTACGGCGCTTCGATCTCGGCCAGACGACGCTGGTGTTGCAGCGAGACGCGCCACATCTTCCGCAGCTGCAGGTAGTGCGCGAAGTGCAGCATGGCCTGGCGCCAGTCACCCCGCGCCAGGGTGCCGAGCAGCCGCCGCGGGTGATGGAACCCCAGCAGCGCGGTGAAGGCCGCGCGCTCGAGGGCGCTGGGACGCGCGCGCAGCGGAAAGGTCGTGACGTAGTGACCGTTGTAATAGTCGAGGTCGGTCTCGCAGATGCGCCAGCGCGGCAGCGTCCGCCCCGGCAAGCTCGGGTACTCGGTCAGGCAGTAGATGCTGAGGCCGACCAGATCGTGCGCGTCGGCATAGCGAACGAACGAGGCTGCGGAATCCACGGTGTCCTCGTCGAACCCGAGCATGAACAGACCGTAGACCCCGAGCCCGGCCTGCTGCATGCGCCGGATCGCCTCGGTGGTGCTGTCGACGGTTTGCTTCTTTCGAATCCTCATCAAGGTGGCGTCGTCGACGGCCTCGATGCCCAGCACCAGCGTCTTGAAGCCGGCGCGCTTCATCAAGTCCAGGATCTCGGGCTGACGTCCGACGTCGGTGCGGCACAGGGCCGAGAACGTGCAACCGAGATCGGCGGCGATCAGGGCGCGCAAGACATCGCGGCAGTGTTGCGGGTTGGTGGTGAAATTGCTGTCGGTCAACCAGAACGATCGGGTGCCGAGCAGGTCGCGCTTGCGACGCACGTCGGTGACGAACGCCTCGATCTCCTGGCGGCGAAACCCGGTGCCGCCGATCATGTTCTCGTAACAGAAGGTGCACGGGAACGGGCACCCGCGCGAAGCACTGGCGTAGCCGGTGTAAAGCCCGCCCTGGCCGAACAGCTGCCGCAACCGCGAGCGGGGGCGGAACCCCGTGAGGAGGTCGAGATTCTCGGCCTCCGTCGTACCGACGAAGGGACGACGGCCGTTGTGGTGGACGCGCCCGGCCCGGCGGTACGAGACGCCTTCGATGCCGGCGACGTCGTCGCCGCGCGCGAGCGCGTCCAGCACCTCGACGAACGTGACCTCGCCCTCGTCGCGCACGACCACGTCGGCCAGGGCGGCGACCTCGGCCGGCGCCAGCGTCGCGTGCGGGCCGCCGGCGATCAGATGGACAGCGGGCCGACGCGCCCGCAGGTCGCGGAACAGCTCCGCCACCCGGCTCAGGTTCGACCCGGTGACCGCAGCGCCGACGACGTCGTACGAGGACAGCGCGGCGAACGGCACTCCATTCCAGGCCTCGACGAACACGTCGACGTCATGCCCCGCGGCGAGCGCGGCGGTTCCCACCGCGAGAACGTCGTGGCGAGGCAGCAGCAGTTGCGAGGTGAGGTTCGGCAGACGCGCGTCGAGATCGACGAGAGCCACTCGCTGCGGCATGCCGGCCCTTGTAGCACGGATGCGCAGTGACAAGATCAGGGCCCCTTGATAGCCTCGATCAGGGGAAAACTTGGGCTCTCGCTTCACCACGGAGAGACGTCGCAACGATTCGATCAGGGTGTTCGTCGCCTACTCGAACGATACGCCCCGCCATGTCGAGCTGGTCCGCGAGCTGGCGGCGCGCCTCCGTCAGGACGGGTTCGAGTGCGCGTTCGACCAGTTCGTGAAGACGCCCCCCGAGGGCTGGCACGCGTGGACCGAGAATCAGCTGGCGTCCGCGCAGGTGACGCTGGTCGTGTGCACCGAGGCGCTGCACCGCCAGGTGGAGCTGCTGACCCGGCAGCGCGCTGCGCGAGGGGGATCCTCCGACGCGCTCGGATTGCTGGTCGACCAATGGACGCGCGACCCATCGCGCTTTCGTCCGGTCATCCCCGACGGCGCCGACGAGCAATGGATCCCCGCGGCGCTGCGATCGTGCACGCAGTTCCGTTATGGCAGCGATTACGGAGATCTGCTGCGCCATCTCGAATCGCTGAGCCAGCCGGGGGCGCTGCCGCTCGGGACGGTGAGCTCGCGGTCCAGCGCTCACCCGGCCGCTGCCGCGCCGCCGACCAGCGAAGAGCAGCCGGACGCCACCGCCGCCGCCGTCGCGTACGCGCGCAAGATCGTCGCGCTGTACGAAGACCAGCCCGTCCACAGCGCCTATGTTCGCCCGGCCGCCACCAATCAGAACGGCGAGCGCCTCCCCGATCTGATCGCGCATGTCAGGCAGGTGCTGCGCGACAAGCCCTCCGCGTTCGTGTTGCTGCTGGGTGACTACGGCTCGGGCAAGAGCGCCTTCAGCTATCGGCTGACCTACGAGCTGTCGCGCGATCTGATCAACGATCCGTCCGAGGCGCTGATCCCGCTCTACCTGAACCTGTCCTACGCCCGCAACAAGACGAGTTTGCTCAAGGCGCTCTCGCTGTTCGTCAGCCGGCACGGCGTCGCGCTGTCCGAGCGCGCGCTGCGCGAGCTGATGCGGGTGAACGCCCGCGTGGTCCTGGTCCTCGACGGCCTCGACGAGGTCGCCAACCGCACCCAGGGTGAGGACCTGCAGCGCATGCTGGGGCTGTTCGTGGACCTCCGCGACTTACCGGGCGTGCGCGTGGTGCTCACGTCGCGCATCACTTTCTTCCGCGACAACCTGGACGAGACCCAGGTGCCCACGACCGACAGGGTGGTGCTGGCGCCGTTCGACGACCAGCAGATCGACGAGTACCTGGAGCGAAAGAACCTGTTGCGCGAGGCGCACGAGCTGTTCGCGCGCTCGCCGCGTCTCCGCGAGCTCTGTCGGATGGCGATTCACCTGTTCCTGTGCACGGAATATCTGCGCGACCGGCAGGGTGGGGACGAAGACTTTCGCCCGATCGATCTGTACGACTCGTTCGTGAAGAAGAACCTCGCGATCAACGCGCCCAACCATCCGGGCTGGTCGATGGCCGATCAGCGCGCCATCGTGGCGAAGCTGGCGTACGACCTGTGGAGCAACGAGCTGTACGAGGTCACGCCCGGCTACTTCGAGACGCTCATCGCGGATGAGCACGAGGCGTTCTCGACGATCCCGGCGTCCGAGAGCGCGCGCCTGGCCGCGCAGATCATCAACTCGGGGTTCTTCTCTCGCGTCGGCGGCCGATTCCGGTTCCTGCACCTGTCGTTCCTCGAGTTCTTCGTCTCGGAGGTGCTGGTGAACGATCTCTACCAGGGCCGCCTGCAGCGCTGGGCGCGACGGCCGCTCTACGCGGAGATCTTCGACTTCATGATCCAGTTCATCCAGCGGCGCGGCGTGGCCGGCTTGCCGTTGCGCGCGGTGGTTGAATCGGAGACCGAAGAGGTGCAGAGCAACTTTCTGGCCACCATGTATCGATGGCCGGTGCCCGAAGTGCGCGTCGTCTTCGAAACGCTGCTGCTCGCCGGCCGCTACGACCTGGTCCGGTGCGTCGCCTGCCAGGGGTTGGGTCTGTACGAGACGCCGGAGGTGCTGCCGGGCTTGCTGCGCGCGTTCGCGGCGGAACGCAACAGCGTCATCCGCGGCGTCATTCAGCGTCTGATCGATCGCGTGGTCGCCACTTCGCCGGAGGCCGCCACCGCGGAGACCGCGCAGGCGCTGGCCACGCAAGTCGTCATCCAGCGCGCCGATGCCGCCCGCGTCCTGCAGCACGAGAAGAACAGCTACGCTCTCGTCGCGTACCGCAAGGCGCTCGCGCTGGGTGATCGCCGGTGGACCTCGACGATGGCGGCCATCTATCTGCTGGGCGCGATCGCGGATCCCGAGTCGATCGACAAGATCAAGACGCTGGGAGCCGAGAGCGTGCATCGTGAGGTCCGACAGGCTGCCGCCGAGGTGAGCGCGCTGATCGGCGCGGGAGGGCGGGCCGGCCGGTCGGGTGGCGCTTGACCCGGGTCCGCACCTCGTCCGAGCTGGGGCCGCTCCCGGCGTGGAAAGTCGCAACGGCCTCAGCCCTGGGCCTGCCCCTCTTCGGGTTGCTGCATCTCGTGCTGCCGCGCCTCCGCCTCGAACCCGCGCGCGCCCCGGCGGCGCTCGCCGTTGCGCCCGGCGGTCCACCACGCCTCTATTTCACGTGGCACCAGAACATCTACCTCGCGTATCTCCTCACCCGCCTGTGCCCCGAGCTGCGTGATGTCGTCTGGCTGACACACGATCGGCTGCGCGCGCTGTGGGGCAGCCTGCCGCCGACGTGGTGGGGCATGCCGGTCTTCATCTTCAAGCTCGGCGCGCAAGATTCCCGCATCGCCCAGATCGCCGAAGCCTTCCCCCAGGCGAGCCCGATGCTGGTGTTCCCGGACTCGGGCGGACCGTACTTTCACATCAAACCAGGTTTCGTTCGGCTCGCGCGGCGCCTCGGCGCCGAGCTGGTCCCGATCGGAATCGACATCTCGCGCCGGTTCGCTGTCGATCGACAACATCTGTTGCCGCTGCCCGGCGGGACCCTGCGCTACCACGTCGGCGCGCCCGTACCGCTGTCGCCGAATGAGCCGGATGACGTGCGGGCGTGCGAGGACGCGCTGGTCGCGGTCAGCGAAGCGGCGCGCACCGGCAGCAACGTGATGGCAGTGTGAGGGACTCGGACCAACAGCTCGCGGCGCGATGGCGGACGCCCGACGGCGCCGCGCGCCTTCAGGCGGTGCTGGCGGCCGCGCGCAACCGTGAGTCCTGGCTCGAAGCGCTGGAAGGTCTGGCCGGCCGCGACGAGGTCGAGGGCGGCCGCGATCTCCGGGGCGCGACGCTGGCCGGGGCGGTGCTGACCGGCGCCGATCTGTCGGGCGTCGATCTCGCCTGCGCGGATCTGACCGGCGCGCGCCTGACGCGGGCGAACCTGACCGGCGCGCACCTCGACGAGGCGGTCCTGGCGGGCGCCGATCTGACCGAGGCGGTGCTCGCGCGCGCGAGCCTGATCCGCGCGCGACTGCCCGGCGCGCGTGCCCCGCGCTGCGATCTGTCGGAAGCGAAGCTCGCGGAGTCCGATCTGACCGGCATCGATCTGTCCGGCGCGGTGCTATGGCGAGCCGATCTGCGCGGCGCGCGGCTGGACGGCGCCACGCTGCCGCAGGCGCAGCTTCTGTCAGCGGACCTGACCGGCGCGCGACTTCCCGGCGCTGTGTTGACCGAGGCCGACCTGCGCTGGGCGCAGCTGCCGGGAGCGGACGCCTCTCGCGCGTCCCTCTTCACGGCGCAGCTCGCCGGTGCCAACCTCGCGGGCGCCAACCTCGCCGAGGCCGATCTGGCCGGCGCCGACCTCGCGCAGGCGAGCCTCGTGCGCGCCAACCTGTTCGCCGCGCGCATGGCCGGTGCTCACGCCGCCGAGGCCAGCCTCGTGGACGCATATCTGTGCGGCGCCGATCTCTCGGCCGCCGATCTAGCCAATGCGTACCTGGAGGGCGCGCAGCTGTCGCGCGCCGACCTGCGCAGCGCCGATCTCGGCGGCGCGCGCTGCCGCGGCGCCCGCTTCGACGGCGCGATCCTCACCGGCGCCAATCTGGGCGGCGCGCTGCTGTGGGACAGCGATCTGACGGAGGCGCGTCTCGACGGCGCCAACCTGGAGGGCGCGGACCTCGCGGGTGCGCGCTTGCAGCGCGCCGATCTGGCCGGCGCCAACCTTTCGCGAGCGAACTGTCAGCAGACGCTCTGGAACCAGGCCGACTTGCGCGAGGCCGTGCTGGAAGGGGCTCACCTCCACGGCAGCACCATCTTCTTCGCGCTCGGCGCGGATCGTGCCACCGCAAACAAGGTCAATGTCGGACCCGAGATCGATCGGCCGCTCTGGCGCTCCTGGAGCGACGTGATCGGCCAGACCATGGCGCTGTTTTCCGTCGAGACGCCGCCACGGAAAGCGGTCGCGCCCGAGGTCGAAACGGAGATCCCGGTTCAGGCGCAGTCCGCCGAGACGCCACGAACCGACCCGCAGCTGCGGCAAGGGTCCGTGCCCGGCGTGGGGGACGTCGTCGCTTACGGCTTCCGGTTGCTGCGACCCCTCGGCGAAGGCGCCATGGGTCTCGTCTGGGAGGCCGAGGACATCCGACTGGCGCGCCGGGTCGCGATCAAGATGATCCGCGACCGCCCGGCCGCGGGGCATCAGGGGCTCG
>Ga0207670_10002166_pt1 | contig 10280 bp, 5 predicted proteins | sample KBSS23HmetaG_FD_184339 | JGI IMG/M metagenome (GOLD analysis project Ga0207670, IMG submission 184339) | Switchgrass rhizosphere microbial communities from Kellogg Biological Station, Michigan, USA - KBS S2-3H metaG (SPAdes) (version 2) | ecosystem: Host-associated > Plants > Roots > Rhizosphere... | reverse complement strand
CTGACCAGACCTTCGGGCATGGGGGAAAGCTTCGATGGCCGGCGTTCCTGGATCTCGTTCTTCCGAATCTCGCGCTGAGTCTGCTTTAATGGATCGGTCACCACCACGATCTTCCGGTTGTCCTCCTCAATGACGCGGCCGGCAACCTCATCTCCGTTCTTCAGAGAAAGATCCACGTTCTGATACTGCTCGGAGACGACCTTCGACGGGTCGATGATCGATTCCAGGATGTCGCGCCGTGTGTATTTGCTCGACGCCGCGGTCAGTTCCGGGCCGACGGCGCCTCCGTCGTTGCCAAAGCGGTGGCAGGCGATGCATTGCGCGTCGTTGAACGCCTGTCTCCCTTTCTCGAAGTTGCGCCCGTGGGAAACTTTTTCCAGATCCGCCAACAGATCGTCCATCTTCCACTCCTTCACGAATTGACGCGGCACCATCGGCGGTTTGGGTGTCACTGGCGCGCCGGAAATGATGGCGGCCAGCTCGCCCCGTTCTGCGTCGCTGAGGGCCGCCGCCGCCGCTTTCCGGATGTTGGCGATGAACCGCGGGAAGCTGGATCCGTCGCTGTAAGCGCGTCCGGCGTCGGCGAACCATTTCAGTGTCTCGGCGGAATGGCGGACCGACTTGCGGTCGCCGTTAAACCAACCGAAGTAAGCCGCGTGCTGGCCCATCGTCCAACCTGATTTCAGATTGCGCATAGCGATCAGATAATGGATCTGTTCCTCCTGCGTTTGCGCGTTTGCGAGCAGGTCGAGGGACTTGGCGGCCACGCCGGGCGCCTCAAGGCGAATGAGGAGCTGCGACAGTTCCCGATTGAGAGGCCAGCTTTTCGCGGGGAATTGGCGATCGAGCTTCTCGATGGCGAGCTTGACCAGGTCGTCGGATGGCAGTCCTTGCCGGGCAAGACTCACTTCGATGGCGCGAAGTTTTTCGAGCTTTTGTTCTTCGGCGAGTGTGTCGAGCGGGAATCTGCCCAGCGCTCTGAGGAGGTCGGCCTGGGTTTCCTTGGTCCCGAGACGCGCCAAGGCGAGCAGCGCCGTCAATGCGCCATCGGTCTTCGTTTCGCTCAGCGCGCGATCTCTCCACTCTGAGACGGGCTGGCTTTCGACGGCGATGCGCGCGGCGTACCGGATCCAGCGATCGGGATGATTCAAATGCGGCCAGGCAAATTCGACCGCTTTCGGATCCTGGCGGCCGTGAAATTTCTCGAGTTGTTGGCGAAGCTTGCGCGCCTGCGCCGCGTCGGCGGATGGAAAGTTTTCATTGCCCGCTGCCGGAATCGGTTCGGTATAGGTCACCCGGTACAGGCCCGATTGCGTGCCGCGCCCGCCGGTAAGAAAATACATCGCGCCGTCCTTGGCGAATTCGAGGTCCGTGACATTCAACGTGGCTTTCGGCCCCGTTTCGCGCAGTGACTTGGGCGCAACGAAATTTTCGAATCGGCCGGTGTAGGTCGCTCCGGTTTCTATAAGGTGCACCGCCATGATCCGGCCATAGGACCAGTCCATGATGAAGAACGCGGCGCGGTAATCGTCGGGAAAATGAGCGTTGAATCCAAACTTTACGCCGGTGGGCGAGCCGATCCCAATGTCGAGCGTGGTTGGCAGGCTGTCCGGATACCAGTTCGGCCATTTGGCGGTGCCTTCGCGGAAGCCATAATCGCCGCCACTGACGATGTGGTTGACCCGTGTCGGTCGGTACCATGGCGTGCCCCAGTCCCATTCCATGTCGCTGTCGAATCCGAACAGCTCGCCATCGGGACTGAAATCAATATCGTAGGTGTTACGGAATCCGGCGGCAAACAGCTCGCAGTTTTTCCCATCGGGATCCATCCGGGCGACAAAACCGCCCGGCGGCTTCTTGCCCGCGCCGAACCCGTTGCCATCCTCCATGCGCGGCAGCACGAGGTCGTCCGCGTAATGCTGGTGGGCTGAGGAAAGGGAAATGTCCTCGGGAACGTTTACGAAATTGCCGCAAACAACGTAAAGTTTCTTGTCCGGCCCGAGAACAACTCCGTGCGGTCCGTGTTCACCGCCGTCGCCGCTCCATTTGCGGAGGACTTCAACCGTGTCGAATTGGTCATCGGCGTTGGTGTCGCGCAGGCGATAGAGCGCCAGACCGTCCTTGCCCTTGCCGTTCACATACAGGCTGTCGAAGGCATAGAGCAGTCCCATCGCGCCACCGACGGGCAGTTCGATCTTTTCGACCTTACCCACCTGGCCCTGCGCGGTGAGCGTCACGCGAAGCATGGACTCCCTGGGATCCTGCGGAGAGATGATCAGGCGGCCCTTCGGATCGACCGCCATGCAGACCCAGGACCCTTCGCCAGGCTCCGCCGAACGGATGAGCTCGACCTTGAAGCCGGGCAAGGTCGCCAGCGCATCGGCGGGAGTGGCTTGTCGTGAGCCGCGGCCTGAGGCCCGGACAACCGCTCCGGCCATGACGTTGCCCCAGGGTTCAACACCGAGTTTTCCGAAGCTGACGGGCCGAGTCCAGCCGTCGGCGACGAATCCGGAATTTTCCCATCCAGCCGTTTCTTTGCTGCCGGAAATCCACGAAGTGTCGGTGACCACGGTTAGTTGTTTCGCTCCTGCCAGGGTCAGATCGAGCTTCGCTATGAAAGCGGCAAAGCCCGAATCGTTTTTGCCACGGGCAGCAACGACGTTTTCGCCGGCTTTGACCGCCGGGGTCACATCCGCGGCATCCGCCTGTTGCCAGTTATCATTGCGCAGCACCTCCTTGCCGTTGAGGAATATGGCGACATGGTCGTCCCCGGCGACCGAGAGCACCGCTTTCGAAACCGCTCCATCGACCATGAATGTCTTGCGAAAAAAACGAACTTCGCCATCGGCGGGCGCAACGCCTTTGTTGTCGTGCCAGATCCACTCGGGGGTTTGGGCGCAGAGCGGCACGGGGAAGTTAAACGCTGCGGCCCAGTACAGAATAACGCAGGAGAGACTCGTTGCTTTCATGTTTAGTTCCAGACGCGGCAGAGTGATGATGGATTCAGAGTATTGCGCCGGACAGAATCAGGGCAAGGAGTTTTCGGAAACGCGCTTTCGGCGCTCGGCGCGGCGGCACGCGACAGCAAAGCCAATCAGCGCGAGCAAACTGATCACCGTGAGAAAGGCGCCGGTATGGAAACTGCCTGACTGAAACACCACCTGCACCTCGTGCTCGCCGGCGGGAACTTGCAGCGCTTGAAACGCGTAATTCGCGGTCCAAAGCGGAACCGGATGGTCGTCCACGGTCGCGCGCCACCCGGGATAATTCGCCTGCGCCAGCGTCAGGATCATGGGCTGTTCTGATTTGACCGTGGCTTCGATACGGTGCGCGCCAACGCGGTTTGCCATGATCCTGCCGCCGCCGGCCCCGCTCAACCGTATCTGGCCGACGGCTTCCGACGGGAGGAAGACTTCGCTCCTCGGATCGAACCTTGCCGAGAACAAGGCATTCAAGGTGTTGGTGGCGTCGAGAAACTCGACCCGCGGCACGAGCACCAACAGCGGCAATGCGTTGGTCCGGGCGTCCCATTCCCATGGTTTGTCCTGCCGACTGACGTGGGAGACTTCCAGAAAGTCGAGCAACCCGAGGGACGAGTTGGTCTGTTTTGACAAGCGAACGATGATCGAGGCTACCCGGGGTTGGTAGAGCGAGAAAAAGCCGTCGAGCTTGGGCACACGCTCGAGCAGGTTGTCGTTCAGCAGCAGTGCCTGACGGGGGATATGCACGGCAGCTTCGGGCGCGGTAAAGACGAAGTCGTCCAGCCGCGACTGGGCGGCGTGGGTGACCATGGCTCGCCCGCGTTCCAAGGAAGGACGCGGCTCGACAACTGCGACGTTGCCCTTGAACAAATCCGAATGCACCACCGGGTTGACGTGTTGGTTCGCGTAGAACAAATCGCTGAAAATGAGCAGCGCCAGGACCACAGGGAGGAGCCAACCCGAATCCCGCGAAGCCCCGCGTCTCAACCAGGCCATCACTCCGCAAGTTGCGATCAGGCACGTCAAGGCAGTCAGTCCGCTGCGCCAGGTGGCAATCACTTGTTCCCCGGGGAGCGGATGCCATTGGCTGAACAGCATGAGCGCCAGCGATGACAGCGCGACCCCGGCGCCGAGCGGCAGGAGAATGGAATATCCGGCTTTGCCATTCAGCCAGGCGCGTACGCCGAAGCCGCCGAGCAATGGCAGAATCACGGCACAGGGAACGATAAACTTGATGGGGTAACGCATCAGCCCCAACACCGGCGTTGTCCGGCGCAACCAATCGTAAATCAACCCGTGCGTTCCCAGCGCCAGCGCCAGGGACAGGAGGCAGAGCACCGTCAGCCACCGCACTCGCCGGCTTCGTTCCGACGCCAGCGCCACCAGGGACAACAACACGATGGCGCTACTCGGATAATAGGAGCTCACCCATTGCTGCTCGGGCTGAAAAAAGATCCCGTCCCGGTTCTGGGTCGTGTGAAACAGCGGCACCAGAAAATTGCCGAGACCAGCCCAGTTCAACGTCCATTCTCCGCTGGCAAACCTGGCGCTGCGCTGCGAATGTTGGAGCAACTCGACAAAGGGCAGGAACTGTATCGCGCCCAATCCCAGACCGGCAACAAACACCCAAGCCAACCGCCCCAAGCGCCGCCAGACTGCCGCCGCCGGCGTTTCCTGGCCTACCAGGACTACCGCAAGCAACCCAGCCCAGGTCAGGGCGATGATTTCCGGCGCGCCGGAGAGAAACTGCATCGTCATCACAAACGCGGCCGCTACGCGACGCATTCCACCTTCGCCCGCGGCGCGTTCGCCCGCGAGCAGCACCAAGGGCAGCCAGCCGAGCGCCGCGATATTGTTGGGCCACATCAGCGAGCTGACCGTCAGACCGCCGAACGCATAGGCGACGGCGGCGACACTCGCCGCGCGCCCATCCTGCAACCAGCGCCGTGCCAGGCAGAACATTCCGAGTCCAGCTAGAAACAAATGCAGCAAGTTGAAACAGTTCAGCGACCAGGGGAGCGGCATCAGGATGTAGATCAAGGATGGGGGATAGAGCGCCAGCGTGTTCCACTGCGCGAGAAAGGGGAGTCCGGCGAAATTATAGGGGTTCCACAGTGGAATTTCGCCCGCGCGATAGCTCTGTTGAACGTGCCAGGCCAGCGGATAGCCAAAGTTCGCGAAGTCGCGCGTGAAAAAACTGCGCCAACCAAAAACGACGTCCGGGAACGAGGCCAGCAGCAGAAGCCCAAGCATGATCGCGAATCGAGGCAGCGTCAGGAATTCCACGGGTTGCGGCGAGGGCGGAGACTCAGCGGAGGCGGCGCCGGGAGTGTGGCTCATTCGCGTGAGAGCTTAACAAGAGAATCAAAGATGGAAAGTCCGGGGATGATCATCGTCGTTTGGGGCAACCTTCGGCTTTGCCCGAATATTTGTTTACGGCGCTTACCGCGCCAGTAGCTCTCGCAGTTTCCTCTCACCCTGTCCTTCGGGGAGAGGTTATCCCGAACTTTCGGCGCGCATCGGGCCTCTAAACCCACCCCCACCCCCTCCCAGGAGGAGAGCAACACCGGTTGGCCAGTTCCGCGCCTGAGAGGGGTCAGGTGTGAGTGGGTTGGCGCCAGGTGTTGGTCGACCGGTTGCGCCTCCATCCCGAAAAGGAGTTGGGAGCTTCCGTCATTGACCTTGCGGCGGCGGCGTTGCCGGCTGGCGCGGGCTATCCACGAGTTCGAAAAGCAGCATCCGATCATCCTGGTAAATTACTGGGTGTCGGCGCGCCAGTTCGAACAGACTCTCGCGGAAGTACAGATTGAATTCTCCCACCTTTTGATAGGCAACCTCGTCCCACTGGAGCAGCGACCTCAGGTAGTCTGGGTTTTTCGCGCTGAGCAGGTCGGTCTCGACCATGATATAGCGGACGTTCCACTTTCGAAGATATTCCTGGAGCGATTCGAGGCTGAGGCCTGCAGGAAAACGCAGGAGCGGAGTGGCCAACCCGACTTCCGCTACAGTCAGGAGGCGATTTCGGGCGAAGTCCAAGCGGAATGGCGCTACCGCCCACACCAGGACCGTCGCTCGGGGAAGGATGAGGGACTGCAAAGCGCGATAGTAGTTGGCGTCCTGACCAGACAACCGGGCGGCCGTGTACTCGGTGAAGTTCGAATTGATCGGATAGGCCGACAACGCACGATAGTGAATGGCTTTGAGCACGCGGGTGCGGAAGGTCCCGGCGAACAGGATGATCGCAAAGGCAAACAGTCCCGCACCTATTGCGTAAATCCATGCGCCGAACTTCGAGCGGGCGTGGAGGCGAAGGGTGGCCAGGCAAATGACGGAGAATACCCCGATCATGACAGGGCACGAGAACCGGATTGCGGTCAGAACTTTGAAGAGGTCCGCGTTGATCAAGTATGTCACAACGACGCCAAAGCCAGCCGCCGCCACGGATGGCCGCAAGTCGTTTTTTGACCGGTTTGCTTGACGAAGCCAAATCAGGAAACTAACCAGGCCGAGCACCCCGCAGATCACCACGATAATATCGAAAGCGAGATAGGTGTCCCCGTAGAGCGATTCTGCCCGAGAAAACAGTCGTGGAATGTCATGGGTTGACATCGAAGGATACTTTCCAGACAAGACCGCACTCTTCCCAAACTCTTCGCCGAGCTGTCGCGCCTTCAGCAATACCGGCAGGTGAGCCGAAGCCCACGGCAGAATTACCAACAAAGCGAGGCATGCGGTAACGCCCGCAGACTTGAGCACCGCGCTCCGTTGATGTTCGCGACAAAACAGAATCGCATAGAGGATCGCAAGATAAGCAACGGCAAAGAAGCCGAGCGGAGTCTTCAAAGTTACGAGCATCCCCCCCAACAGTGCCAGAGCCAACTCCAGACCAAATCGGCCCCTGGAGGGCGCGGCTTGAAGCCTCTTCGCGGCCATCCCCCCGCAAACGACGAGCGCCATCACTCCCGACATGCCCGAGTACAGTGCAGAAACGTTGACACACTGTGGATTGATCACGGCAACACTGGTCACGGCGAGTGCACCAACCTGCCAGGGCAAACGCCAGCGAAGACTCAATTCCGCCGCGAATAAAAGGCATACGGCAAAGCAAGCCACGGCATCGAAACCATTGAGCCATTCGACTTTCAAGGCGTGCAGGAAAAAGCCTTGAAAAAACGCCTGGCTACCCTGGCTGTCCAGGCCGATGGCATCAAAAGGGCTCCCGGCAACGGAACCCGTTTGGGTCATTCTAACCGCCCGCGGCATATAGTAGAGAAAATCGTCTCCGGGATTGAAAGACGTGGTGGGCACCAGCAAAACGCAAGCCGCCGCGCCACCGAACAAGGCGAGCAACACCGGCACGAGCGACTTCATACGTGCTCCGAGAACCGCGAATCCGTCCCGACCGGGGCCACTCAGCAGGCTGACCGTGCGCCAGGGTGGATTTCTCAGCGCATCCACCACCGCCCACACGGCACCTCCGAAATGCAGGCCCAGCACCGTCGGGGCTGTTGCCCAGCCGAACAAATTCAGGAGTCCGCCAATTGCATTCAAGAAGGCAAGACCAAGAATGAGGGAAAGGGAGTGAAAACGCGAAATCCGCGCATCCCGGAGAAATTTGCAGAGCCGCCCCCATCCATAGGCTGAAATCAAGAACAGCACCACTGTTGCCCAACTCAAGATTGACTCGGTCATACTGGAGTGGGCAACGGCTTGTTTCCCCAGATGACCGTATTCCAGGCGAGGCGCCTGATCAAAGGAAACCGGGCCAAGACGCAATCCATTGCCGCCAGCGAATCCCACAGGAGCACAGCGCCACCGGGTTTGAGCGCGCGCTGGATGTGTTGCAGCAGTTTTTCTCGGTCTGTCACGTGGTGCAGCGTGTTGGCGGCGTAAACGAAGTCGTAATGGTTCGCTGGCACTGGCAACTCCTCACCCGGAGCGACGATTCCATCCACACCCACGCCGTGGAGCCTGCCCAACTCGACCGCTGTGGCCACCAGATCAACGGATGCCGCCCATTGATCGTGGAAAACCGAGTCTCGCTCGTGAGTGGTTTCACTCAATGCGACAACAACTTAGGATTGGACCACGGACGCGACAGCGACTCGGACATGCGAGCATAGTTCCGCCCGCCGGACAGCGGGTCAAGTGGGAAGGCGGCCCTTTGGTGCCCGTCCTGTCAATCCGCGGAGGCCAGATTAACGGCCACTCAACGGCTGACTGAAGCATCCGGCCGTTGAGGAAAGTCGCGCCAGTTGGGGCTGGGAAGTTTGAAACTCAATGAAGGAATTTTGACTTGGAACCGGCGCAGAAGGCGACCATCTTCTTTGCTCGACTGCACGAACCAGTGGCGGTTAGGTCGGCCGGCGAGGATGACCGCCGAAACCTGATCCGAATAATCTGGAATTGAATGAAAGCGTGACAACGTCGCCTGACGTCCCAGTGGGGTTTCCAGGTCCGCGAGCGAATTACCTCCGCCTTAGCCTGCTGGCTTTTGGGATTGCGTACGCTGGTTACGTCGCCACGTGGATCTCCCTGAATGTTTTCTGTCACTACCCGTTGGAATTTCGCGAGAATGCCGTTCTCTTTACCGCAGATTTGCAGAACCGGGGAGAAAATCCCTACGCGTTGGAATATCGTCCGGTTATCGTCAACATGTACGGCGTGGGGTACTATTGGATTTGTTACCCGTTCACGCGTCTCTTCGGGTGCGATTACACGGTCTTGCGACTGGTGTCTTGCGCGTTTATTATCGCGACCTGCTTGGTCCTGGTGTGGGCGTTGCGCATCGACGGGGCTTCATGGATTTTCGCGGTCGTCGCCGCGCTCGGTCTTTTCGTGCAATTGGGACAAGGGCTAAGCGTTGTGGCGAGGCCTGACAGTTTTGGGCTGTTTCTATTCCTTGCCAGCCTGGTGATTCCGTACCGATTTCGTTTCAGTTACCCCTCGCTGTTCTGCAACGCATTGCTTTCAATCCTGGGTTTCCTGACCAAGCCGTATTTTTTGTTGGGACTTTGCCTGGTCTGGCTCTACGTTTTTTTGTTCGAAAGCAAGTACAAGGCGGTCGTCTTCGGGACAGTGGCTGCTCTGGCGCTGATTGCCTCTATCTGGATGATCAATCTCGTTTATGAGTGCTATTTTACCGAGACTTTCTTCGTGACCCTCCGGGCCGTCACACGCAGTTGGGCGCATCTGAGAATGATCGGCGGCTCGTTTCTGGTCCAAAATGCCGGCCTGCTGCTGATCCTCGCGGCCGGGTTGTTCCATCGGGCTGTCCGCCACCGTGCAGACATTCAGGCAGCGGCGCAACAAGAAGTCAAGCGTGGTTGGTTTAACTGGAACCAATTGCGTCAACCGCTGATTTGCCAGTGCGGAGACCTGGCCGGCCTGGCTCTGGTTTGCAACACCGCGGTCATTGTTCTCGTCCTCGGTTTGCACGAGGGCAATGACATCCTGTATTACCATCAATTGATCACCCCGTTCCTGCTTTGGAAAGTAGTTCGACTGGCGGACACAACGTTCAGGCAACACTGGCTGGCCAGCACGCTGCTTTTGGTCAATCTGCTGATCTTCGCGTCGGCCGCCGCGCCGCTGCCCGCCGATCACAGCGCGCATTGGCGCGCTTTGGAATCTCTCGTCGCCTCGAGCACGGATGTCTTTGCAGCACCGCACCTGGCTCTGCTGGCGCGCCAATCGGGCAAGACAGTTTACGATGCTGGGCAGACGGAGATCGCCTTCGCTGCTAACCACCGCAACTTTACTCGGGTCTCCGGGCAGTACCAGGAGCGCAATCGACTTTTCCTGCAATCGATTCGCGCCAAGGTGCGAAACAAGCAGTTCGATCTGATTGTCGTCAACTGGAACATCTGTCCGCTTTTATCTCAGGAAGAACTTGCCCGCAATTACACCCCGACGGGCATAGTGGCCGCGCCAATGGCGTTTAATTTTAACTTCAGGGACTTCCCTCTGATTTGCTGGGTTCCCAAAGAGCCACCGTCAAAACCAGACGCCAGTAGCCAGCAGCGCTGATTTCCGGCTCTCAGGAGACAAGGCCTAGCCAATGCTCATGGCTTGCCCGACGTTTCGCCGCGTTTCAGGCTTTCCGCCTTGTCGAAGTATGCCTGGGCTTCATTGGTTTTGCCCTGCTGCTTGAGTGCCAGCCCCAGATTGTAGTTCGCCGACGCCAGGTCGGGATGGACGCGGAGCGCTCGCGCGAAATGGGCTTCCGCGGCCGCCGGATCGTGCAGCGCGGCCAGGACGATGCCGAGACTGGTGTGAAGATCGGCATCCTCAGGATTT
>Ga0207670_10002165_pt1 | contig 10282 bp, 8 predicted proteins | sample KBSS23HmetaG_FD_184339 | JGI IMG/M metagenome (GOLD analysis project Ga0207670, IMG submission 184339) | Switchgrass rhizosphere microbial communities from Kellogg Biological Station, Michigan, USA - KBS S2-3H metaG (SPAdes) (version 2) | ecosystem: Host-associated > Plants > Roots > Rhizosphere... | reverse complement strand
GGATTGCTCGCCCAGCACCCAGCGGATGGCGTCGGAGACGTTCGTCTTGCCGCAGCCGTTCGGGCCGATGACGCCCGTGATGCCGTCACCGAACTGGAGCTCGGTACGGTCAGTGAACGACTTGAAGCCCTGGATCTCGAGCTTGTAGAGGAACATCCATGCACTCCACGGGCACGCGGGGATGGAGCGGGCCGGGGCATGGAAGACCCCGCAACAGGCGGCGCCTGCGCGCAGTCGGTCCGTCCACGGCTGGACCACTCCCGAGCACCGGCCGCAGGGAGTCGGCCCCGCGGGTCGATGTCCGAGGCGAGACCTCGGGTGTCTGTCCTGGCTGCGTGTGCGCTGTCTCGAACGGTGTATCCCAAGCTTCCGGGCACCCCGCAGGGCCGCCATCCAATGGCGGGGCCGCGGGTACGCGTGTCACGGGCCTGGGTACGCCGCGGGAGAAAGTAGTGGCTCGCCGGTCCCGGGTCAACGCCGGAACGCGGTCAGTGCGGCCCGGGAAAACCCCGCACGAGAGCCCGGAACGTCAGGCTTCGGTCCAGACTTTGGCCAGCGCGGTCGCGGCCATCGCCAGTTCGACCTCGGTGAGCGTGCGCGGGTCGAGCCGGAAACGATCGGCGCGGATGGTGCCGATGACCGGCGGGTCCGCGGTCCGCGCGCGGGCCTCGAGCTCCGCGGCCGAGAGCGTCGTGTGCTCGATCAGCAGCACCGGGCCCGGGAGCTTCTGCTGCGGTAGCGAGCCGCCGCCCACCTCGCCCTGGCTCGAGGCCACGTCGGTCAGGATCCCCGGCACGCGCGCGCGCAGCTCGCTCGCCAGCCGCTGAGCGCGCTCGATCAGCTGGCCCTCGCTCGCGGCCAGCATGGCGAGCACGGGGATCTCGACGCAGGCGCGCTCCGGGTCGGCATAGAACGGCAGCGTGGCCTCGAGGGCCGCGAGCGCCAGCTTGTCCATGCGCAGCGCGCGCGCCAGCGGGTGCTTGCGGATGCGGGTCAGGAGCTTCGCCTGGCCGAGGATCAGCCCGGCCTGCGAGGCGCCGAGCAGCTTGTCGCCCGAGCACGTGACCACATCCACACCCGCCTCCAGGCTCTCGGCGATCGTCGGCTCGCGCTCGAGGCCGAACGTGGAGAGGTCGGCGAGCGCCCCGCTCCCCAGGTCCTCGATGAGCGGGACGCCCCGCTCCTTCGCCAGCGCCGCCAGCTCGGCCAGCTCGGGCTGGTGGACGAAGCCCTCCATGCGGAAGTTGCTCTTGTGCACGCGCAGGATCGCGCCCACGTCGCGGTGGTGCTTGTCGAGCGCCTTCTCGTAGTCGCGCACGTGCGTGCGGTTCGTGGCCCCGACCTCGACCAGGGTGGCGCCGCTCAGCTCCATGATCTCCGGCACGCGGAACGAGCCGCCGATCTCCACCAGCTCGCCGCGCGAGACCACGACCATCTTCCCCGCCGCGAGCGCCGCGAGCGTCAGCAGGATCGCGCCGGCGCCGTTGTTCACGACCGCGGCGGCCTCGGCGCCGGTGAGCCGCGTGAGCCAGCGCTCCGGCCCGACGCCACGGTCGCCGCGCTCGCCCTTCTCGAGGTCGTACTCGAGCGACGAGTAGCCCGCGGCGACGTCGGCGACGATGCGGCGCGCCTGCTCGGAGAGCGGCGCGCGGCCGAGGTTCGTGTGCAGCACGATGCCCGTGGCGTTCAGGACCCGGCGCAGCGCCGGCGCGCCCGCGAGCCGCGCGCGCTGCGCGGCGGCAGCGGCCAGCGTGTCGCTGTCGATCGAGTCCGCGTCCTTCGAGCCCTTGAGCGCGGTGCGCGCCTCGGCGAGCGTGTCGCGCACCGCGTCGGCCACCACGGAACGCGGCAGGTCGCGCAGGACCTCGAGCAGCAGCTCGTGACCCAGCAGCTTCTCGACCGACGGCAACGAACGGAGCGACGGCCCGGACATGGGCCGCACGCTAGCAGAGCGGATGCGAGCGCGCACCGTCGATGGCTTCCGGGAGCAGCAGGCTCGACCCGGCCGGAGGCCGGGGTCCCTACCCTCCCAAATACGCGGCCCGCACCTCGTCGTTCGCGGCGAGCTTGGCGGCGGTGTCCTCGAGCACGACGCGGCCGGTCTCGAGCACGTAGCCGCGCTGCGCGATCCCCAGTGCCATGTGCGCGTTCTGCTCCACGAGCAGCACGGTCGTGCCGGTGCGATTGATCTCGGCGATGGTCCTGAAGATGTCGCGCACGAGCAGCGGCGCGATGCCGAGCGAGGGCTCGTCCAGCAGCAGCAGCCGCGGCCGGCTCATGAGCGCCCGTCCCATCGCCAGCATCTGCTGCTCGCCGCCCGAGAGCGTGCCCGAGAGCTGCCGGCGACGCTCGAGCAGCCGCGGGAACAGGTGGAACACCTTCTCGCGGTCCTCCCGGATACCGGCACGGTCCCGGCGCCGATAGGCGCCGAGTTCCAGATTGTCCTCGACCGAGAGGTTCGCGAACACCATGCGACCCTCGGGACTCTGCGAGATGCCGAGGCCCACGATCTCGTGCGCGGGCAGCTTCGTGATGGCTTTTCCCTCGAAGCTCACGGATCCGGACCGCGACGGCACGATGCCGGAGATCGTGCGCAGCAGCGTGGTCTTGCCCGCGCCGTTGGCGCCGATCAGGGTGACGATCTCGCCCGGCTCGACCCGGAGCGAGACGCCTTTCAGCGCGTGCACGGCGCCGTAGTAGACGTCCAGGGCCTCGACGACCAGCTGGCTCACTTGGGCGTTTCCTCGCCGAGGTAGGCCTCGATGACCTTGTGATTCGCGCGGATCTCGGCCGGCAGGCCCTCCGCGATCATGAGTCCATAGTCGAGCACGGCGATGCGCTCGCAGATCCCCATCACCACCTTCATATCGTGCTCGATCAACAGGATCGTGAGCTGGAAGCGGCGGCGGATGTCCTGGATCAGGTGCATCAGCTCGTCGCTCTCCTGGGGATTCAGGCCGGCGGCGGGCTCGTCGAGCAGCAGCAGTCGCGGCTCGCCCGCGAGCGCCCGCGCGATCTCCAGCCGGCGCTGCTGGCCGTAGGCGAGGCTGGTCGCGGGCTCGTGCGCGTGCTCCTCCAGCCCGAGCACCGCGAGCATGTCCATGGCGCGCTGCTTGAGCGCGCGCTCGTCGCGCTCGAACGCCGGCGTGCGCAGCACCGCGGCGGCGAGGCCCGCCTTCCGGTGCGGATGCGTCGCCACGCAGACGTTGTCGAGGCAGGTCAGCCGCGAGAACAGCCGGATGTTCTGGAACGTGCGCGTGATCCCGCCGCAGGCGATGCGGTTCGCCTTCAGCCCCGAGATGGTGCGGCCCTCGAACGTGATGCTGCCCTGGGTCGGCGTGTAGACGCCGGTGATGACGTTGAACACGGTGGTCTTGCCGGCGCCGTTCGGGCCGATGAGCCCCACCAGCTCGCCCTTGCGGATCGAGAGGTCCAGGTCGCACACGGCCTTCAAGCCGCCGAACTGCATGGTCACGTTCTCGATGGCGAGCAGCGGGTCCTTCACGCGCGCGGCTCCTTCGCGGCCGCCCGCCCGAACCACCGCCCGAACCACGGTCCGAGGTCCAGCTCGCGCGTGCCCATCAGGCCCTGAGGCCGGGTGATCATCAGCACGATGAGCATGAGCGAGTAGATCACCATGCGCAGCTCCTTCACCGAGCGCAGCACCTCGGGCAGCAGCGTCAGCACGATCGCCGCCAGCACCGAGCCGGTGATCGAGCCCATGCCGCCCAGCACCACCATGGCGATGACCTCGATGCTCTTTAGGAACGGGAACGAGCTGGGGTTCAGGTAGCTCAGGAAGTGCGCGAACAGCCCGCCGGCGACGCCGGCGAAGAACGCGCCCAGGACGAACGCCAGAACCTTGTAGCGCGTCGTGTCCACGCCGAGCGCTTCGGCCGCCACCTCGTCGTCGCGGATCGCGAACAGCGCGCGGCCGTGCGTGCTGGTGGCGATGCGGCGCGCCACGACGATCACCAGCACGGCGGTGCCGAACACCCAGAAGAACGTCGAGTACTGCGGGATCCCGGGCAGGCCGCGGGCGGCGCCGATGGCGTCGATGTTCAGGATCAGCACGCGGATGATCTCGCCGAAGCCGAGCGTGACGATGGCCAGGTAGTCGCCGCGCAGGCGCAGGCTCGGCAGGCCCACGATGTAGCCGGCGGCCGCGGCGAGCAGTCCGCCGGCGACGAGCGCCATGAGCAGCACCAGGCCCTGCGCCACAGGCGGCGGCAGGAATCCCCACGACGCGGCGAGCGGCGCGCCGAGCTTGAGCGTGAACATCGCCGACGTGTAGGCGCCGACCGCCATGAAGCCGGCGTGGCCGATCGAGAACTGGCCGGTGAAGCCATTGACGAGGTTCAGCGACACCGCGAGCACGATGTTGATGCCGATGAGCATCAGCACCTGGAAGTGATAGGGGTTCGTGACCCGCGGCAGCACGACGTTCAGCGCCACGAGGGCCAGCAGCGTGGCCGCGAGCGCCAGCCCGCGCTTCATCTACACCTTCTCGGCGACGGCCTTGCCGAAGATGCCGGCGGGCCGCACGAGCAGGATGACGATCAGCAGCACGAACGCGATCGCGTCGCGGTAGCTGGGCGAGATGTAACCGGTCACCAGTACCTCGGCGATGCCCATGACGAGCCCGCCGACCACGGCACCCGGGATGTTGCCGATGCCGCCCAGCACCGCGGCCACGAACGCCTTCAGACCCGGCAGGATGCCCATGTAGGGCTCGATCCGCGGCGACTGGAGCGCCACCAGCACGCCGGCCGCGGCGGCGAGTGCCGAACCGATCATGAACGTGAACGTGACGATGCGGTCCACGGAGATGCCCATGAGCGCCGCGGCCATGTGGTTGTGCGAGACCGCCTGCATCGCCTTCCCGACCCGCGTGTGGAGCACGAGCCAGCGCAGCGCCAGCATGAGCACGAGCGAGACGACGATGACGATCAGCTGCTGGTTCGAGATCGCCACGCCGGGCGCGAGCGGGATCTGCTGCTGGGCCACGATCTGCGGGAAGAATCGCGGGCTCGCGCCGAACAGCAGCACGCCGCCGTTCTCGATCAACAGCGACACGCCGATCGCGGTGATGAGCGCCGACAGCCGCGGTGACTTCCGGACGGGCTTGTAGGCGAGCCGTTCGATGACCATGCCGATCAGCGCGCACGACAGCATGCTCGTGAGCAGCACGAGCAGCGCCTTCATCGGGTTCGGCGATTCGCCCGCGTGCAGGGCGCGCGAGGCGTAGAGGCCGATGAACGCGCCCAGCATGTAGACGTCACCGTGCGCGAAATTGATGAGCCGCAGGATGCCGTACACCATCGTGTAGCCGAGCGCGATCAGCGCGTAGACGCTGCCCCACGTCACGCCGTTCACCAGCTGCTGCAGGAACTCGCTCATGCGTGGCGACGGGCCGCGAGTGGGTCACCCGCGGCCCGTCCGGACCCTTGTCGGCTCACGGGTTGATCGTGCTGTTGAACACCTTCTTGCCGCCCTTGATCTCCAGCACCACGAGCGGCTTGGAGGCGTTGCGGTTCTCGTCCAGCGTGATCGTGCCGGTGACGCCGTCGTAGTCCTTGGTCGCCGCGATCAGCTCGCGCAGCTTCGCTTCCGCGGCCTTGCGCTCCGGCGTGCCGGCCTTGCTCGAGCCGAACGCCTTGAACATGGCGGGGTCGTCCGCGGCGATCTTCTTGAGGCAGCCGAACAGCACGTTCGCCGCGTCGTAGGCGAGCCCGGCGATGGCATCGGGATCGGAGCCGCCGTTCTTGTCGCGGAACGTCTTCAGGAACGCCTGGAGCTTCGGGTTCTGCATGTCGAGCGCCCAGTGGTTCGTGTAGTAGGAACCGTTCAGCGACGCGCCGCCGATCTCCAGCAGCTTCTCGCTCTCCCAGCCGTCGCTGCCGAGCAGCGGCACCGTGATGCCCAGCTCGCGCGCCTTGCGCGCGATCAGCCCGGCCTCGGTGTAGTAGCCGGGGATGTAGATGCCGTCCGGCTTCTTCGCCTTGATCGCCGTCAGCTGGGCGCTGAAGTCCTGGTCGCCCGCCTGGTAGGACTGCTCGGCGATGACCGTGCCGCCCAGCTGCTTGAACGCGGTGCCGAAGAACTCGGTCAAGCCGGCCGAGTAGTCGCTCTTGAGATCCTTGATGATCGCGACCTTCCTCAGGCCGAGCGTGTTGTACGCGAACTGGGCGACCGAGTGCCCCTGGAAGTCGTCGAGGAAGCACATGCGGAAGATGCAGTCGCCGACCTGCGTCACCTTGGGATTCGTGGACGACGGCGAGATCATCGGCACGCCGGCGGCCTGGCAGATCGGCCCGCCGGCGAGCGAGCGCGACGACGCCACCTCGCCGATCACCGCGATCACCTGGTCCTGGTTGATGAGCTTCTGGACCGCGGTCGCGGCCTCCTGCGCCTGGGACTGGTCGTCCTCGACCACGACGCGGACGGGCAGCCCGCCGATCTTGCCCTGCGAAGCGCTCGTCAGCTCCGCCATCGCCACCTCGACGCCCAGCTTGGTCGAGCCGCCGAACGTGGCGTCGCCGCCGGTGAGCGAGCCGAACTCGCCGATGACCAGCTCGTCCTTGCCGCTTCCTCCGCAGCCCGCCGCGAGCACCGAGGCGGCCAGGGCGGCAATAACGAGCAGTGTTCCGTGGCGAAGCTTCATCGGTGTCCCTCCCGTGAGGTCCGCGGCTCGCCGGCGAACGACCTTGTTCGCCCGGCGCGGCCCCGAACGCGTGTCGGATGCGCTCCGGTTGAGCGTGGACAAGCGTGGAGAGGTAGCACGCCCGCATCCGGGGCCGCAAGCCTGAGTTGCCGCGGCAATTGCGCGGGTGCTACGGTCGCGCGCATGCGGGCCACGGTCGCAGGGACGCGCCGTTTCGCGAGGGCGCACTCGCTCGCCGCCGGCACGCTGGCGACGGGCGCGGTCGCCGCGCTGCTCGGCTGGGGCTGTGCCGCCCACCGGGCCGTTCCGCCGGAGGAGATCGCCCCTCCCACCCTGAAGAAGGTGCCCGCCGCGGGCTACGACGGCCGCCGCGACTCGCTCGACTCGGTGGATGCGCGCGTGCTGCGCGGCAAGCGCATCGTGCTCGACCCCGGCCACGGCGGCTTCTTCCCCGGCACGATGGGCGTCGGCGGCCTGACCGAGAAGGAAGTGAACCTCGGCGTGGCGCTGGAGCTGCGCGCCCTCCTTGCCGCGGGCGGCGCCGAGGTCACGATGACGCGCGAGACCGACCGCGATTTTCTCACGGCGGCAGACTCCTCGCTGCGCTCGGACCTGGCCGCGCGCGTCAGCATCGCCAATGCCGCCGCGCCCGACCTGTTCGTGAGCGTTCACCACAACGCCGACCCCGGCGGCCTGCACGACGTGAACGAGACGCAGACCTATTACCAGCTGGGCGACGAAGGGCCCTCGTACGACGCGGCCCAGGACGTGTATCGCGCGCTCACGCGCAACCTGGGCATCGAGGTGACGAAGATGATCCCGGGGAACTTCTTCGTGGTGCGGAACTCGGAATCCCCGGCGCTCCTGACCGAGGTGAGCTACCTCACCTACCCGCCCACCGAGGAGAAGCTCCGCACGCCGGCGGCGCGCAAACTGGAAGCGGAGGTGCTCTACCTGGGGATCACGCGCTGGTTCATGCGCCATGCCCCGAAGCTCTCGTCGTTCGCGGCGCTCGACGCCGCCGGGCTCGCGGACACCACGTTCACCGCGACGCCGCGACTGGTGGCGCAGGTCGACGGCGCGTTCGATGCGGCCACGATGCGGATCGACGGCCAGCCGGTGCCGACCGTGGTGACCGGCGACCGCGTCGAGTGGAGCGGTGCTCCGCTCGCGGGCGGCGTCCACGAGGCGAGCTTCTCCGCGCGTTTCGCCGGCGAGGGCGCCTCGCGCTCGCGCCGGCTGCGCTTCCACCTCTCGAAGCCGCCGGCGCGGATCGAGCTCGAGCTCAAGGGCTCGCCGCTCGCCGCCACGCGCAACGTGTTCGCCGTGCGCGCGCGGCTCCTCGACCGCGACGGGCTCCCGGTCGCGGACAGCTTCGCGGTGCGGCTCTCGAGCGTCCCGCGCGGGACGTTCGTTCCGGCGGAGACCACGTTGAGCACCCGGGAAGGCGAGGCGTGGGGTTACCTCACCCGCTCGCGTCGCGTGAGCGCCACGACGGCCGCGCGCGCGACGATCGTGGCGCAGCTCCTGCACGTCTCGCCGGCGGTCGCCCCCGCCAGGACGTCCCCCACGGAGGCGCGGGCACTCACGCGCACCGGATTCGCGCGGCGCTTCCCCTCGGACTCGTCGCTCGTCCTGAGCCCCGCGGCCCGGCCGCGCTGGCTCAACCGCGACGGCTTTCTCTCGCTGCCGCTCGACGCCGCGGGCGCGGTCGCGATCCCGCGGCTCGCCGGCTACCGCCGCGTCGACGCGGACACGCTGTGGCCGCCGCGGTTCGCGGCCGTGGCGGGCGGCGCGCTCCACGGCCGCCGGATCGCGCTCGACCCCGAGGGCGGCGGCGACGACGCCGCGGGCAGCGCGCCCGGCGGCACGCGCGCCTCGGCGCTCAATCTCGAGGTCGCTCGCTCGCTCGCCGCCATGCTCGAGGCCGCGGGCGCGTCGGTGGTGATGACGCGCGACGGCGACCATGCGGTGAGCGAGCTCGAGCGCGTGCAGGTCGCGGAAGGCTTTCGCGCCGAGCGCTATCTCCGCATAGGCCACGCCAACGCCGCCCCAACGGCCGGCCACTACTTCAACAGCGGCGGCGGCAAGCGCTGGGCGCAGCGCGTGGCCGCCACGCTCGCCGCACTCGGCCTCGACACGGTGCGCGTGGCCGAGTCCGCGAAGTACCCGCTCGCGCAGGTGAGCGCCGTGGCGCTCTACGTCTCGCCCGCCCGCGTCGACAGCGCGGAGGCCCGCCTGCTCGCCACCGGCCGGCTCCGGGCCGAGGCCTACGCGCTGCTCCTGGCGCTGGCCCAGGACCTGGCGCCCGCCCCTGCCGAGTGGCCGCTCGACTCGCTGCGCGTGCTCGATGCCGACGGCGCACCGCTGCCCGGCGCGGCGGTGACGCTCGGCGCCGCGCTGGTCGTGGCCACCGACTCGTCCGGTGTCGTGCGCTACGCGCGCACCGAGCCCGGGACGATGCCCGTGGAAGTGCTCGCGAACGGAATACGAATGCGCGCGCTTCTGCTAGACTCCGAGCGCGGACGCGTGCTGCAAGTGCCGCGCTGATCGAGCTCCCCGACCGGACCACGGCCACCCTCGTCCGCGACCGGGAATCCAGCGCCCATGCCGCATCCCCTCACCCACGGAATCGACACCTACTTCGGCGAGTTCTTCGCGAACCGCCGGCGCGTCGCCGTCGTGCTGCTGGCCGTCTCGGCGGCGCTCGCCGCGCTGCTCGGGATCGCGGGCCGGCATGCCTCGCAGGTGCTGGACGACCCCAAGCGCTTCGGGTTCGAGGGCCCCAAGCAGTGGGTGGAGCGCATCCGGCTCGAGGAGATCTCCGAGCGGGAGAGCCCGGGCCTGTTCCAGATCACCTACCTCACCGCCGAGTCGCGCAAGGGCGGGAAGAAGCCCCGGCACGTCTCGACGAATCCCCAGGCCGAGCCCGAGGTCATGAAGGTGGTCGGGATCGGCGAGGACGAGGTGGACCTGCTCGCCAAGGCACGCATGCTGGCACTCGACGGCCCCGTGATCCGCTCCGAGGAGCTCGTCATCGAGCGGCTCGTGCGTCCCGACTATCCCGAGGAAGCGCGCGACAAGAACATCGAGGGCGTGGTGGAGCTGGTGGCGCTGGTCGACACCACGGGCTCGGTGGAGGCGATCCAGATCGTGGGCGGCACGCGAGAGCCCATGCTGGAGCACGCCGCCGCGAAGGCGATCCTCGAGTGCCGCTACCGGCCGTACCGCGTCAGGGACGAGGCCCGCCGCGTGTGGGCGGCGTTCCGGATCGCGTTCTCGCTCTACTGAGAAGGTTGTGCTGCGAAGATTGTTGCTGGGAGTGTTCGTGGCCTGCCCGCGCCGCGGTGCCAAGGCGGCCTCAGGCGGCGAGCTTCAGCCGGTGGCGGCGGGCGTTGGGGATCCTCCGCGTCAGCACGTCGCCCCAGTAGTAGCGGGCCCACTCCTCCGGTAGTTCCACCCGCGTCGGGAACAGCCGCTCGCGCAGCAACTCGCGGATCGAGATCGGGCGCTCCTTGAGCTTGAGCCGCATCGCCGGCGTGCCGCCGCCGTGGCGCTCGGAGAACGGCTTGGTGAAGTTCTGCCACACGATCAGCCACGCCGCGCGCCCGATCGCGC
>Ga0207670_10002163_pt1 | contig 10283 bp, 2 predicted proteins | sample KBSS23HmetaG_FD_184339 | JGI IMG/M metagenome (GOLD analysis project Ga0207670, IMG submission 184339) | Switchgrass rhizosphere microbial communities from Kellogg Biological Station, Michigan, USA - KBS S2-3H metaG (SPAdes) (version 2) | ecosystem: Host-associated > Plants > Roots > Rhizosphere... | reverse complement strand
TTTGCCAGTTGAAATCCCAGTCCTTGATCCGAAGGAGCGAACGGTATTCGCCGTTGGGAAGCACGGCATAACCGTCCATTTGCCGCGCCAGGTAATGGGCATGAGGCAGGACTGCCAATACGTCCACATCAACGGGCAGCACATACGCATCCTGTATTTCGTAATCGCGAACGCCGGCGGGAATATCGATGGCAATGGAGCTGAGGTACAGTTTGAAGGGGGTGTTGGTGGGGGCCTGGTCTGTGAAATAAAAACCAATTCGAGGTTGAACGACCTCGGGCTTCCCGGTTGGTTGCATATGGGCCTGCAGCACCAAATCCCGTTTGGGCTCCAAGGGCCAGGACAGGCCTTCCGGAAATTGGATGGGCCCGCGCCCGGGCTGCCAGCTCAAGAAATGGCCGCCTGGCGATTCGAGTCCCGGCGGCACGGTCATTCCTCCAAATCCCGTCTCCGCGTCCTGCGCATCCAGCCGCCGTGATTGCTGGGAACGATCGAACCGCAGGAAAACATGGTGGATGACCTTTGTGTTGGCGCGGAATTCGAGGGCGCGCACGAACCGGCGCGCGTCCAATGGAACCGGAATGATAAAATTTCGATACACATCGCGGCCCGCTCCGGACAGCGTGTAAGGGACCGGCATTTCCACAATCAGATCCGGCGTCCCGAGCTGCCAGCCTTCCGGCCAGGTGGGCAACGTCGGCTTGTCCCCGACGGAACCTTCGACGGCGCCCTCGGCGGCCCATTGCCGAATCATCCCGATTTCATCGTCTGTTAGATGTCGCTCATGTTGGAGGGCTGGCCCATTTCGATCCGGCAGCCAGGGAGGCATGTAGCGACGCCCGGTGACCGTAACGATATCCGGGGCTCTTTTCTTTACTTCCTCAAACGTCAGCAAGTTGAACGGCGCCGCCTCGCCCGGACGATGACAGGTAGAGCAATGGCGATGGATAATCGCGGCGATGTCCTTGTTGAATGTCAATTCGCCCACCGGGCGTGCGGCAAAACCGGCCCCCCCAGGCTGACCAGACGACGGATGCCGGGTTTTCCACAAGCAGGCCGCCAAAACGATGATGGCCGCGCCCAACAGAAGCACTCCATAGACAGCCCGACGGTTCCTGGGAGCTTTTTTCCGACCCGTTCTTCTCATTTCGCCGGTTTGATGGTGCACCGCACGGCGCTAAAAAGAAAGCCGCCGCTTTTCAGCGGCGGCTTTTTGTTTAATTACTTGGTCAGAGAACCGGGCTAGGGAGTCTCCACCGCGTCCAGGACTTCCTGGACAGCGCGGCGGAGGGCTTCCGCGGCGACGGGATTGGTTCGTCCAATTTGCGCCTCCACCTTGTGCAGGAACGCCTCCAATTGATTGGCGCCAGACTGATTGTTGCCGCGGTCAAACGAGGCAATGGCGGCCTTCAACGAGGCGATCAGCGGGCGCTTGTTCTTGCCACCCAGGTCCGCGGCATTCAGCACGGCGATGATCTCATCCACCGCCTCACCAGCCGTGAGGACGTCGACCTCGATCACGTCGGTATCCGTTGCCTGCCCATCATCCACCACCAGAGTGATGGTATGGGTGCCAACTTCGAGCACGATGCTGGCGATGGCACCGGTGGCAACAGGCACAAGCCCGCCGTCGACCAGCCACGCATAGGTCAGGGGATCACCATCCGCGTCCGTTGAGCGAGTGCCATCGAGGTGAACAACGGCGTTCGAGTTGTTGCCCGAAATGACCGTTCGATCCGTCGCGCTGGCATCCGCCACGGGCACAGTGTTGGCCGGAGTGCTCGAGACAGTCACCTTGAAGCTGCAACTCGCCGTGTTGCCGGCCAGATCGACAGCCGTGCAGGTAACGGTCGTTTGGCCGATGGGGAACGTACTTCCCGAAGGCGGCGTGCAGGCGAAACTAGCCAGGCCACCGGCATCCGTGGCGGAAGCAACGTAGGTCACCACCGCGCCCGCCGGACTGGTCGCCGTCGCCGTCAGGTCGCCAGGACAATTTACGGTCGGCGGAATATTATCAACAATCCCCGCTACCGCTACAGTAACCGTGGCCGAGGCAATGCCGCCGTGACCGTCACTGATGCGATAGGTGAACTGATCCTGACCGGTGAAGCCAGGGGCCGGTGTGTAGATTACCAAATCGTTGGTCGAAACAATGGCCGTGCCATGAGCCGGCGCCGTCACCGAAGTGATGGACAACACGTCGCCCGCGTCGGGATCGCTGTCATTGGCCAGGACGTTGATGGCGACGGAAGTGCCCACGCTCGTGCTGGCCGTGTCGGCCACGGCAATTGGCGAGCGGTTGATGTTCAGGATCGGCGGGATTTCCGTCAGCATTTTGCCGGACAGACCGCCGGCGTAGATGCCTTGAACTTCCACTTCGCTCAAGCTGCGGTTCCAGAGCGCGACTTCGTCCAGGTTGCCAAACAGCGTACCGCCCGTCACGGTCGGCGGGGCGCCCGGTCCCAGATTGGCGCCGAGCGACAGCCACGGGATGGACGGCGTCGAATTGATGTTGCCGAGGTAATCCACCGTGGCGAGCAGCTGCCCGTCCCAGTAGAGGCTCAAATTGACTCCATTGGCGCTCATCGCGAAATGGTGAATGACGAATGCGTCGGACTGGGTGGCATCGAGCGGAGCCATGGCGAGAACGCGGTTTGGTCCCGTTTCGATTTGAGCGCGAACAGTGGGAACGCCATTGTCGCTGATGAGGTCAACCAGGAACTGGCCGCTGGCGCCAGTCGTTTGATTTTCGATCCAGTTGTTCAGGATCGGTCCTTCACCCGTGAAGGTTTGAACCCAACCAGCCGCCGTCATCGCGCGACTGACCTTGGGATAGTCGGGCACGAGGACATAGCTACCCGCTCCATTCAGGGCAATCGCATTGCCGACTTGCCCGGGCTGGAAATCGCCCACCCCGCCCTGAATCTGGCCGGCCTGACCCCCGGGGGCCGAGTTCGCGGCAGTCGTCCCGTTCGCTCCGCCATCGTCCAGCTTGAGATACGTGATCAAGCCGAAGGTGATTTGGCCCGAGGCAACCACGCCCACGACCGCGGTGCGGCTGGCCACGCGGCCGGCGGGATTACTGACGACGACCGAGTAATTGCCGGCATCGTTGGTTTGCACATTGGACAACGTGAGTTCGGCGGAAGTGGCGCCTTCAAGCCGCTGGCCGTTCTTGAGCCATTGATAGCTCAGATTGGGACCAGTCGCTTCCACGAGCAGCGTGACCTGGCCTCCGACAATCGCGTTGGCCGAAACGGGCTGTCTGGTGATGGTCGGTGGCTCACCCGCGGGCGTGGGGTTCAAGACAAGCTGCATGGCATTGAGGCCGGGGCCACGAATCGGATCTCCGCCCGGCAGATCAACGCGTCCAGGTGAATAGAAACGAATTTGAATTGTGCCGTCAGAGCCAGGCTGCAGGTTGTCGAACCGCATCATGTTGCCGACGCCGCGCGTCGCCGCCGTGTCGGACGTCACCAGGCTGAAGCCGGGAGACGGGTTGTATTCGTCGGCATTCTGCGGCCGGATATAACGGCGCTGAATCACTTCAGCCCCGCCCGCGTCGTGGGTGACGACGGCAAAATCCATGTTGAAGAATTCCTGCGGCACCTGGACGGTGTAGAGGAAAACGCTGTGACTGCCGGCCGGCACGCCCGCCAGCGTGACGGATTGCCCAGTGGCTTCTGATGTGCCGGAGCTTGTCGCCATGCCGTTGAGCATGCGCTCGGTCGCGTCGCTGTTGCCCGTGCCAACTCCCCATTCGCCGGAGGTGGCCCAAGTCACGGTGATCGCGCTGCTCACCGCATTGGCGCTGTTGGTCGGACCTGCCAGCGTTCCAGAACCGCCTGCCAAATTGTTCCAGTAAGCCTGCGGATGGAAGCCGGTGATATCTGTGGGAAACATCGCCGTGGGAGCGCCATTGGCCCCGCCGCCAACCCAGCTCAAACCGACGCTCTCCGTCGCGGACGGCGTGAAGATGCTGAGGATGGCGTCATCGCTCTTCTGCACGCCTTGCGGACTTTGGACAATCGCGTAGAACACCGCGCCGTCATCGGCGGCCGTGGTGGGGGCGGTCGTGTAGGCCGTGTTATTGGCGCCCGGAATGCGCACGCCGTTGCGATACCACTGCACTTTCCAGGGGCCGGTCAAACCGACGCGGAAGGTCGCGGTAGCACCCAACAGGACCGGCGTGTCGCTCGGCTGACGCCGAATCAGCGTGTCCACCTCGTTCGTATTCACAACGCCAGGTGTCACCCCGAGGAATTCCACCTCGGAGATCTGCATGCTGTTGGCCGCCGCCGCGTTCGCCACCGTCGGGAAAATCAAACGGTAGGACTTGAACGATTTCGTGTTGGTCGGGAAGAAGATGTAGTTCTTGTAAAACCGCGCGGGGAACGCCGGAACCGCGCCGCTGGCAATGGCGACGTAGTTGGATCCGTCATTTGAACCGGTCAGCGCGTAGGAGGCCGGGTCGCGTTCCGGTGCGTCATTGGCCGAAGTGAGCGTCAGGCCGATGACGATCGTGTCACCTACACCCGGCGTAACTGTGAAACCCGTGTTGAGCTTGTCGAAGTTGAGGTACTTCGTGGGCTGATTGTCGATCGAATTGGCGACGCCTTCCGAACCGGGCGTGTTATTCGAAGTGCCCACGATTGGATCGCCAGGCACAGTGACATCGGTCGGCGCAAGGACACCGAGCAGTTCCACCTCCGAGACCTGCATGCTGTTGGCCGCCGCCGCGTTCGCCACCGTCGGGAAGATTAGCCGGTACTGCAGGTAGGGAACCTTGTTATCGAAAAGGATCGTGATCTTTTGGAAGCGATTGGTAAAGGGCGTCACGGTTCCTGTGGCAATCTGGGTGAAATTCGACCCATCGTAAGCTCCCGAGAGAACATAGCTGGCTGGGTCGCGTTCTGGCGCATCGTTGGCCGAGGTCAGCGTCAACCCGCTAACCAGGGTTAATCCCGCACGAGGACTGACCGTGAAGCCGGTGTTCAGCTTGTCGAAGTTGAGGTACTTAGTGGGCTGGTTGTCGATCGAATTGGCGACGCCTTCCGAACCCGGGGTGTTATTGGAAGTACCCACGATAGGATCGCCCGGCTGAGTGACGTCTTGGGGAAGATCAGCCACCACACCGAGCAACTCGACCTCGGAAATCTGCATGCTGTTGGCCGCGGCGGCATTGGCCACTGTTGGGAAGATCAACCGATAGGATTTGTAAGCACGCGCGTTGGTGAAAAAGATGTACTGCTTGTTGAAACGGGAGGTAAAGGCCGGCACGGGTCCACTGGCCACCGGGAAGTAGGAAACTCCGTCGAGCGAGCCTTCCAGCTGATAGCTGGCCGGGTCCCGTTCCGGTGCGTCATTTGCAGACGTCAGCGTAATACCACTAACGAGGGTCGCGCCCACCGAAGGAGTGACGGTAAACCCGGTGTTGAGTTTGTCAAAATTCAGGTACTTCGTGGGCTGGTTGTCGATGGAATTGGCCACGCCTTCCGAGCCCGGGGTGTTATTGGAAGTGCCCACGATCGGATCGCCCGGCTGAGTCACATCGGTGGGAGCAAGGAAGCCAAGCAGCTCAACTTCCGAGATCTGCATGCTGTTCGCCGCCGCCTCATTCGCCACCGTGGGGAAAACCAAGCGATAGCTGAGATACGGAATTTCGTTCTCGAACCGGATGGTGACTTTCTGAAACCTTGTGGTGAAGGTGGGGACGGGTCCGGCGGAGATCTGGGTGAAGTTCGTCCCGTCATAAGATCCGGAAAGGACATAGGACGCCGGATCGCGCTCGGGAGCGTCGTTGGCCGAGGTGAGCGTCAGGCATTGGACCACGCTCAACCCAACGCGCGGCGTCACGGTGAAGCCCGTATTCAGCTTGTCGAAATTAAGATATTTCGTGGGCTGATTGTCGATGGCGTTGGCCACGCCTTCCGAGCCCGGGGTGTTGTTTGAAGTTCCAGAGATCGGATCACCCGGCTGGGTGATATCCGCCAGTTGAGCGTTCAAGTTGCCGCAAAGAAATAGGGCAAACAACGCTATGAGACATGAATAGGGTACGTTGGGGCGTCGCTTCGTGGACATAGGTTTTGTTGGTTACTTGACTGAGTGATTACGGGCATGACTACAGCAGATCGCGGCGGGTTACACCAGAAAAGAGTTTGCTGAAATTTGACCCTTCCTCCACGCGAATGTTACGACTTTGTGGCATCCCCCCGGGCCCCCGCCAAGGCCCCCGTCGGCTATTCAAACCCAGCCAATCCAATCGTTACTTCCGGTGAGTGCGAATCAAATACCCGCGTCCAGGGAACCGTGGTTTCCTTGCCTCCAGGCCAACGAACGCTGATCTCCCGCGGCAGGTCGCCAATTGCCAGGATTTCCACTAGGCTGTCAAACGACTGATATCCCGAACTGCCATGCACTTCGCGGCGCGGACCCCATCCGCGGGCGTACTTCAATCGCAGGCAAGCTCCCAGACCGTTCGGATTTCCCGGCGGGCCTTTCAATCGTACCCGCATCCCAGGCTTTGCGCCCTGGTTCCGCCACAACATCGTCTTCGCACCGTTTTGTGAAACCACAACATCCGTTCTTCCATCCCCATCAAAATCAGCCAACGCCGCCCCACGCTGCTCCCCGAACACTCGAATGCCTGATTCCCCGACCGGCACGGCAGCCAGATTTGTCCCATCCGCGCCCCGCAGCCAGAGTCCACACCCCCCGTCGAGGCGAGGCAGGCCAGGCCGCAGAGCAAAAAAATTCTGCGTCAGAAAAATGTCCTCCCTCCCGTCGCCATCCAAATCGGTAACCTTCACGTCAAAGGCCGGCGCCCATTGGGCTTCGGGAGGCAGCGTCACCGGAATGAAGTGGCCATCGCGGCGCAGAAAAAGCGTGGAGGCCAGGGTTGTCGCCTCGACCTTGCGCATTCGCGAAATACGGGCGCCCAAGAGCCGGCTGACACTGAGCTCACTAAATGCCTTGTGAGTGGGAGTCTGCTCCCACAGGAACGGCATGCTCGTCCCCAGAGTTTCTAGAAGGCGCCGCGGATACGAACTCTCCAGCGATGAGCCGCCTGAGCCTTCCGCCTCCACCTCGAGCAAATCGTTTATTCCACGGTCCGCCAAATCACCATAAAGAAGGGCGAGCGGCCCGACCGCGGAGGCACGATATGGACTGTTCAATCCCCAGTTCGCCGCTACCAGATCCAGCTGGCCGTCGCCATCAATGTCCCCGGTCGTCACCCCTTTCCACCAGCCAGTGTAGGCATCGAGTCCGAATTCCTTGGTGGATTCGCTGAGCCGGCCCGCACGATTGGAGAAAACACGGACCGGACCCCAATCGCACGCCAGAATCAATTCGGCAAAACCATCGTTGTCCAAATCGCTCCACACTGCGCCTTGGACCAGGCCCGCGCCCGACACGGAGCGGGTATTTTCCGTGTCCATTTCCAATTGCTCCCCGACGCACCGAAAGATCCGGCCGGGCCGGGCTTCCGGATAACGGCCATTGATAACGCCGCCTCCGACGAACAAATCCAAATCACCGTCGCCATCCAAATCGCCCACTGCCAACGCCCCACCGCCCCAGTCTCCCAACTCTAGAAAGTTTGTCAGTTGAACCAGACGCTTTCCTTCAAGTCGACATGCTACCAGCCGGTGAGCCTTTGGATCTTCGTATCCCGACAGGCCCACGAGAAGAGTGCGCCGTCCCGACGCCGTCACCCATCCGGCGATTCCCGACGTGTCATCCATCAACGGCACGTTGGAGGTATCGATCGCGTCGATCTGATTTGCCGAAGCAAAGCGGTATCCGCCGAGAGCGCCTCCCCGCCCAGCGCCGATCCACAGTTCGTCACGGCCATCGCCATCCAGATCGAACCAGGCCGTCGCTGGTCCGGCCTGACTCAATTTGAATGGCAACAATGGCTGCAGGGCAAAGTCATCAAAAGGATCCTCGTGATGCCGGTGGTTCAAACGAGCGGATGCGTCAACGAACACGGGCGACGCTGGGACGGGCGGCGAATTGAGAACCGGGGGCGCCGAGGCAGGCTCCTGAATCTCGTAAACGCGGTTGCGGTGAACTTGGTCAACCCGGCTGCGCTGGCCGCTTCGCCACGTCACTTCCAGCGTCAGGTTGGACGGCGCCGTCCCGGGAGCAAAAACCAATTCAGGATCGCACCCGGCCAGATAACGCCCGCCGGAGATCATCTCCTGGCTTTGCATGGGGACCGTCCCTCCGCGCAACGACACCACGGCGCCGATGCCCTGGGTGTTAGGCGCCCTGCCCTTCAGACGAACGGCCACGCGCGGGGCGATGCTCTCGTTGCGGTAAAGGCCGGCGGCGGACTCAAGATTATTCACGACGAGATCGAGGTCGCCATCTCCGTCGAAATCGGCGGTGGCCATGGCATGGTGAACACCGGGCTGTTCTGTGCCCCAGGTCGCGGTGGTTTCTTCAAAATGAAGGGCGCCCTGGTTCCGAAACGCCACGATCGGCATATCCAGCCGCGGATAAAGGCGCATGTGCTCCATCAATTCCTTCGTAAACGCTTTTTGTCTTTCCGTCTCGCTGGCGAATCCCTTCCATGAGTGTTGCCGTGCTCGAATTTGCGCTTGTGCGTCGAGATCCTGCACATCCTTCGCATGGCCGCTGGCGATCAGCACGTCCTCATACCCGTCCAGGTCAACATCCAGGAAAATCGGCGACCATGACCAGTCGGAGGCCGCCAGCCCGGCATAGTTCGCCAATTCAACAAAGGTTCCGTCACCTCGGTTTCGAAACAGGGTATTCCGCATGAACTGCGGGCGGTCATCGATCACCCCAACCGGTGAAGTCATCGATCGTTGGGCGGGCGCCTGTCGCAGGCGGAGGCGGAGATCCCGGCTCAACATATCAACGACGAAGCACTCGGAGAACCCGTCACGATCCAGATCCGCGAAGTCCACTCCCATTGAACTGGCGCTCGTATTGCGAAGCGCCAGCGCCGCCGCGGCCTGAAACCGGCCCTTCCCGTCATTCAGCCAGACGCGATCCGGAGTCCAAAAATCATTACAGACATAAAGATCTGGGAAACCATCGCCGTTAATATCCCGAAACATGGCGGCCAGCCCCCAATCCAAAGGCGGGCCGGACAATGGCTCGCCTGCCTCCGTGCGAAACCGTCCTCCCGTCCAGGAAACTGGGGCGAATCGGCCCCGCCCGTCATTGAGATAGAGCTGATCCGGCTCTCCATATTCCCGGACCTCGCGATTTACCACCGTCAGCCGATCTTTAAGTTCCGGCGGCACGGCCATCTGTCCATTTACCATTCGAAGATCGGTCTGTCCGCGATCCCGGATGTCATCTGTTCGATTATTGGCGACGTAGAGATCCAGGGTTCCGTTGCCATCCACATCCGCCAACGCCATCGTCATGCTTCCGAACGAACTGCCGGTTCGCGCAGCAGCTGTGTTGTTGGTGAAAACTCCCCGACCGTTGTTGACGTGGCATTCCACCCCCCCTCCCAGAACGGCTATCAGCAAGTCGAGCGCTCCATCACCGTTCACATCAGCGAACACCGCCCCGCGATAAAAGCGTCGATCACGCCGAAGCCCGGCCAATTCGGTCACGTCAGAAAAACGCCAGTCACCCAGATTTCGGTAAAGCGTGTTCCGGCCGTTCAAGCTGCAGAAGTAGATGTCCGGACGGCCGTCGGCGTCGTAGTCTCCGACCGCCACGCCGGAGCCATTCAACAGCACACGATTGGCGGCGCTTTCCCATTCATCAACCGAATTGGTGAAGGTGATGCCGGTCTCGGCTGCCGTCATCAGCCGGAACCCGGTCTTTCCCTGGCCTGGCACCGCCAGGGGGGCCGAACGGTGGCCATCACCAGACTGCCATTCAGGAGTGGCGGCATTCGCACCGAGGACAGCCAGGGCGACGGCGGTGAAGATCGATTTCATTCCACAAAGGGTGCGATCGATCGATAGCGGCCCGCTCCGATCCTACTTAAGCCATTGGGGGATCTGTTCCAGCTTCCAGATCTCGTCGTAGGTTTGGCGCGCGCGCACCAGCGCCGCCTTGTTCCCGTTGACCAAAACTTCCGGCACCAGCGTGCGGGAATTGTAATTCGAGGCCATGACAAACCCATAGGCCCCGGCACTGAGAAGCGCCAGGCGATCTCCTTCGACCACCTTGGGCAGCGGACGCTCCTTGGCAAAATAGTCGCTCGACTCACAAATCGGACCGACGACATCGGATGAGATCAATCCGCCGTTGCGTTTGGTAGTCGGAACGATTTCATGGTACGA
>Ga0207670_10002154_pt1 | contig 10299 bp, 5 predicted proteins | sample KBSS23HmetaG_FD_184339 | JGI IMG/M metagenome (GOLD analysis project Ga0207670, IMG submission 184339) | Switchgrass rhizosphere microbial communities from Kellogg Biological Station, Michigan, USA - KBS S2-3H metaG (SPAdes) (version 2) | ecosystem: Host-associated > Plants > Roots > Rhizosphere... | reverse complement strand
GAATCAAATCGGGACCGTTTGCGAGCTTTACTGGGAAGGTTGAAGAAGTTAATGAGGAAAAAACGACTTTGAAAGTTAACGTAACGATTTTCGGTCGTTCGACTCCGGTAGAATTAAATTTTCTCGATGTCGAAAAAGTAACTTTCGCCGAGGAAGAATAAAAAAATTTTGGATTCTAAATTTGCGGTTTGCGATTTGAAAAAGAGTCGCAAACGCAAATTTTTATTGTTAGTTTTTATAAAAGTTAAAAGAGGACATTTTCGAGCTTTGAATCATTAAAACTCGAAATCGTAAATCGAAATATATGGCAAAGAAAATAGAAGGTTATATTAAACTGCAGATTCCCGCAGGAAAAGCTAATCCCGCACCGCCGATTGGTCCGGCACTCGGTCAGCACGGCGTAAACATCATGGAGTTTTGCAAGGCGTTCAACGCAAAAACTCAAAATGACGATCCGGATATGAAAATTCCGGTTGTCATTACAGTTTACGCGGATCGTTCGTTCACATTTGAAACGAAAACTCCGCCGGCGGCTGATTTGATCAGAAAAGCGGTCGGATTGGCGAAAGGTTCGGGAACTCCGAACAAAGCGAAAGTCGGCAGTATCACGCGCGCTCAGATCGAAGAAATCGCTAAGAAGAAAATGACGGACTTGAATACGACAAGCGTCGAATCAGCGATGAAAACTATCGAAGGCACGGCGAAAAGTATGGGTTTAACAGTTGAAGGCTAAATTCCCTTTCAGGAATTTTCGATCTTTCAAAAAATTAGGGAGAAATGTTCTATCGCTTAGAGCGGTAAATTTATAAACATTTCGTCTGAACCTTTAATAACAATGAAAAAAGGCAAGAAATATCTTGCGGCTTTGGAAAAAATAGAGCCGCAGAAAAAATATGCTTTGGAAGAATCGATTGGAAAAGTAAAAGAAATCGCTTTTGCAAAGTTTGATGAAACAGTCGAATTGACGATGTGGCTCGGAGTCGATCCGAGAAAAGCCGACCAGATGGTTCGCGGAACGATTGTTCTTCCGAACGGTCTCGGCGGAAAATCAAAGCGCGTCGTTGTCATCACCCAAGGCGATAAACTTAAAGATGCCGAAGAAGCCGGCGCGGATTTTGTCGGCGGCGACGATCTCGTTGAAAAGATCAAAGGCGGCTGGCTCGATTTCGATGCCGTTATCGCCACGCCCGATATGATGGGCAAAGTCGGTCAGCTCGGTAAAGTTTTAGGTCCTCGCGGTTTGATGCCCAATCCCAAAACAGGAACGGTTACGCAAGACGTAAAAACCGCTATCGAAGAAACGAAAGCCGGTAAAGTAGAATACCGCGTTGATAAAACGGGCGTTATTCACTCGCCGGTCGGCAAAGTTTCGTTCGATCAAAATAAACTGGAAGAAAATCTCAGAGTTTTGATTAATGCGGTCATTAAAGCGAAACCGACGACGGCGAAAGGTCGCTACGTTAAGAAAATGAATTTGGCGGCGACGATGAGTCCGGGCGTTCTGCTCGACGAAGCAAGTTTTTCATAAAGTGAGGAGCGAGGTATAGGAAAATGAAATCAAAAGCACAAAAACAGAAAGATTTAAACGCTCTCACGGAAGAGTTAGGTAATTCAAAATCGGCGATGGTCGTCGGCTTTAACAAAGTCACCGTCGCCAAAGATCAGGAATTCCGCAATCAACTAAGAACAGCGGGAGCAAAATTTCAGGTCGTAAAAAATACGATTGCGCGTCTCGCGGTCAAAGATTCCGCTTATTCGGACATTAAAGGCGATTTTAAGGGAATGAGCGCAATTGCGTGGACGGATTCCGACCCGGTTGTTTTGTCGAAAGCGATCTCGAAATTCGTTAAAGACAACAAGGATTTTTACTCGTTCAAAACCGGCATCGTCGAAGGCAAGGTGGTTGATTTTTCGCAGGTCGAATCAATCGCTTCATTGCCGTCGAAAGAGGAGCTTATCGCTAAATTGTTGTTTGTATTGAATGCGCCTGCACAGCAAATCGCGTCGGTTATCAATGCCGTTCCGCGTAATCTGGCAGTCGTTATCAAAGAAATCGGCGAGCAAGCCCCGGAAAGCAGAAGCGGCGCAAGCGCAGTCGAAGCTAAAACGGAAACTCCGGCAACTGAAGAAAAAGCTGAAACTACGGAAGCTGCGAGCGAAGAAACGCCTGCGGCTGAAGCGGATACTTCAACTGAAGAAACCGCGCCGGAAGCTGAAGCAGCAACGGAAGAAAAGCCGGAATAATAAAAGTTTTTTAATAGCCGAATCACTCAAGGTAAAACGGGCAAAGGCGATAGTCAGGTCGCTTTTTGCGGCTCGGATGGTTTAAGCAAAGGAGATGCAAACCTTTGAAAAGTCGTCCCGCTGGGTTCTAAACGGCTGACACTAACGGAAGCAATCTGAAGAAATTCAAATTGCATTAACTAAATAAAATAAGAACCCTATTTGGAGGATTAAAATAAAATCATGGCAATTTCAAAAGATGATGTAGTCGAATATTTAAAAGGTATGACGCTTTTAGAAGCGTCGGAATTGGTTAAAGAACTGGAAGAAGTCTTCGGTGTTTCTGCGGCGGCGGCAACTGTTGCGGCAGCTCCGGCAGCTAGCGGCGATGCGGCTCCGGCAGCGGAAGAACAGACAGCTTTTGACGTAGTCTTGACTGCGGCTGGCGGAAACAAAATCGCCGTCATTAAAGTCGTTCGTGAAGTTGTCGCCGGTCTTGGCTTGAAAGAAGCTAAAGAACTGGTTGACAGCGCACCGAAAGCACTCAAAGAAGGCGTTTCGAAAGACGAAGCTGAAGAAATCAAAACCAAGTTGACCGATGCCGGCGCAACGGTTGAAGTTAAGTAATTAACTTGCTACACTAATCAGGCAAGCGTATTTAATTTTCTTGTGAAATTATATACGCTTGCCTTTTGTATCAATTGGAGATTCGATATTTATCGAATCTTCCGGACTTTTTAGAAAGATTTTTCTCGCAAAGAAATTGGAGAATATCTGTCTCAGCTTGAGGCAAACAAATAAAAGTTTTTCGTAGAAAACTGCAAATTAAAGCGGTCAGGGTAGAGTTTACCCTCGACCGCATTTGCCGTCTTTTATTGGCAGTCTAATAGTTTGATTTAAGCTATCGGCATAATAGCAAATTACATTTAAATAAATCAACAGGTTTTTTTCCGTAAGGTTTTAATTTATAAAATTATGATTGAAAATCCGCTTCAAAGTAAAGCAGCCGGGCTTGGTCGCCGCATCAGTAGTGCGCCCGAGCGCGTTGACTTTTCAAAAATTATAACATCAGCACAAATCCCAAATCTTATCGAGGTTCAGCGTGAATCATACAATCGTTTTCTGCAAATGGATTTGATTCCTGAAGAACGCGAACCCGTCGGATTGCAGTCGGTTTTCGGTTCGATCTTTCCCGTATCGGATTTCCGCGAAACCGCGACGCTCGAATATGTCGAATATCAAATCGGCAACTGGCAGTGCAAATGCGGCAACCTCGAAGGTTTGGAACATCTCCGCGCTAACTGTAAAGAGTGCGGTTCGAAAATCAAGGTTGATCCGTTCAGCGCATCGGAAGTTCTGTGCAACAACTGCGGCACATTCAACCTCGTTCGTCCGAAACTTTGCCCGAATTGCGGTGAGCCGGTCGGTCTGAAACATAAACACGGCGAACAGGAATGTCAAGAACGCGGCGTTTCTTACAGCGTTCCGTTAAAAGTAAAAATTCGCCTGACGGTTTTCGACAAAGACGCTGAAACCGGAGTTTCGACGATTCGCGACATTAAGGAAGAAGAAGTTTTCTTCGGCGAAATTCCTTTGATGACCGAAAACGGCACGTTTATTATTAATGGAACCGAACGCGTTATCGTTTCGCAGCTTCACCGCTCGCCCGGCGTTTTTTACAAAGGCGAACGCGACAATTTTTTGGCGAAGATAATTCCCTATCGCGGTTCGTGGGTTGAATTCGAATACGACCAGAAAGGCTTGCTTTATTCGCGTTTAGGAAAACGCAAAATTCTGGCGACGATCTTTTTGCGTGCGCTTGGGCTTTGGCTCAAACCGCAGGTCGATATGAAAACGATTTCCGATAATATTTTGGAAGAAGTCGTGAAAAACGCCGAATTTACAAACAGCGATATTCTGCGCCTTTTCTATACCTCAGACGAAGTCGTCGTCGAAAAAGGTCGCGTTTATATCAAAGTTAAAGCTGACGGCGCAACGCATCTCGTCGGAATGCGCTCGGAAGAAGACATCAAAAATAATAAAGAAGATGTCGTCCGCAGCGGCAAAAAAATCACGAAATCGGCTCTGAAAGAATTGCGCGATTTAGGGATCGAAAAAGTCGAGGTTTCGGCAAATGATTTCGAAGGTGCGTTTGCGCTCGAAGATGTCGTCAATACCGAAGACGGTGAAGTGATCGTCGAGGCGAACACGGAAATTTCCGCCGCAAAATTGCAGGAACTTATAGAAAACGGCGTTGCGGGAGTCACGGTTTATTTTCCTGAAAAAGACGTTATCGGTTCGATCATCACGCAAACTTTGAAGAAAGACTCGATTACGAAACCTGTTGACGCGCTTTTGGAAATTTACCGCAAAATGCGTCCCGGCGATCCGCCGACCGTTCCGACGGCTTATAAGCTGCTCGAAGGAATGTTCTTCGATGCGCGTCGTTTCGATTTGTCGCGTGTCGGTCGTATGAAGTTCAACATCAAAATGAACCGTCCCGACCGCAGCGAATTAGACAATCCGCTTCTTAATGCAGGCGATTTTGTCGAAGTCGTTAATTACCTTCTGCGTATGAAACGCGACGGCGAAAATTATTTTCAGGATGATATTGACCATCTCGGAAATCGCCGCGTTCGTGCCGTCGGTGAATTGCTCGAAAATCAATTCCGCATCGGACTTGAAAGAATGGAACGCGCGATCAAAGAAAAAATGTCCATTCAACAGGATATGTTCACGACGATGCCGCGCGATCTCGTTAACGCAAAACCCGTGACGGCGGCTGTTCGCGAATTTTTCGGTTCATCACAGCTTTCGCAGTTTATGGACCAAACGAATCCGCTTTCGGAAATCACGCACAAACGTCGTTTGTCCGCGCTTGGACCGGGCGGTTTATCGCGCGAACGCGCCGGATTTGAAGTCCGCGACGTTCACCCGACGCACTACGGTCGCATCTGTCCGATTGAAACGCCTGAAGGTCCGAACATCGGTTTGATTTCGTCGCTTTCATGCTTTGCGCGTATCAACGAATTCGGTTTCATCGAATCGCCTTATCGTAAAGTCGAAGACGGTCGCGTGATCGAATACGTCAAAATTATCAACGGCGGCGAAACCGGATTTAAACCGCGCGAACACGTTCCGCAGGAAGATGTCGAAGCGGCAAACAAAAAGCTGAAAAAAGATCAGCGTCAAGCCGATTTTGAACCGTTTCCGTTTTATCTGACCGCTTGGGAAGAAGATAAATATGTTATCGGTCAGGCGAATATCGTTTTGGATGACAACGGAAATCTCGTCAACGAACGCAATGCCGTTCGTATCAAAGGCGAATTTACGACCGCTGAAAAATCCGAAACTCAGTATATGGACGTTTCGCCAAAACAACTCGTTTCGGTCGCGGCTTCGTTGATTCCCTTTTTGGAAAACGATGACGCTAACCGTGCGCTGATGGGCTCGAACATGCAGCGTCAGTCGGTTCCGCTCCTTCGCGCCGAAGCTCCGTTCGTCGGAACGGGAATGGAACGCATCGCCGCTCGCGATTCGGGCGCGGTCGTTACTGCAAAACGCGACGGCGTGGTTGATTACATTGACTCGGAACGCATCATCGTTAAAGCCGACCACCAGGTTGACGGAACGATTTCGCGCGAAGTTACGGCGGACATTTATTCGCTCGTTAAATTCAAACGTTCGAATCAGAACACCTGTATCAATCAGCGTCCGATTGTTTCGGTCGGCGAACGCGTGAAAAAAGGTCAGGTCATCGCCGACGGTCCTTGTACGGACAGAGGCGAACTCGCTCTCGGTCGAAACGTGATGGTCGCGTTTATGCCGTGGCGCGGTTACAACTTCGAAGATGCGATTTTGGTTTCGGAACGTCTTGTAAAAGACGATTACTATACTTCGATTCACATCGAGGAATTAGAAATCGAAGCTCGCGACACGAAGCTCGGACCTGAAGAAATCACGCGCGATATTCCGAATATCAGCGAAAATATGCTTCGCGATTTGGACGAATCGGGAATCATCCGCATCGGCGCACAGGTTAAACCGGGTTCGATTCTCGTCGGAAAAGTTACGCCGAAAGGCGAAACTCAATTGACGGCTGAAGAAAAACTTCTCCGCGCAATTTTCGGCGAAAAAGCCGGCGACGTTAAAGATGCAAGTTTGACTGCGCCTCCGGGAATTGACGGAACCGTCGTTGACGTTCAGGTTTTCACCCGCAAAGGTCAGGACAAAGACGAGCGTAGTATGGACATCGAGGGAATGGAAGAAGAAGCTCTTCGCCGCGACCTCGAAGACGAAATTCGTATTTTGACCGAACAGCGCGATCAGCGTATCTATGAACTTTTCGACGGTCGTTCTTTGAAAAAAGATTTGACCGACGGCAAAGACGTTATCATCAAAAAAGGTGAAACGCTTTCAGCCGCGATGCTCAAAGATATTCCGGTTAGAACGTTGAGAACGGCGGACGTTTCGTCCGGAACGGTTGACATCATCGGCGAAATCAAGGAATACGAACAGCGTACGGATCGTCAGATCAACATTTTGAGCGACATCTACGAGGAAAAAATCACCAAATTAAAACAAGGTGACGAGCTTCCTCCGGGAGTTATCAAACTCGTCAAAGTTTTCGTTGCAATGAAACGTAAACTTTCGGTCGGCGATAAAATGGCTGGTCGTCACGGAAACAAAGGTGTTATCGCCCGCATTTTGCCGGAAGAAGATATGCCGTATTTGCCGGACGGAACGCCTGTCGAAATCGTTCTCAATCCGCTCGGCGTGCCGTCGCGTATGAACGTCGGTCAGATTCTCGAAACGCATCTCGGCTGGGCTGGTAAAGTTCTCGGACTTCATTTCGCAACGCCTGTTTTCGACGGCGCACGCGAACCTGAAATCAAAGCATATATCGCCAAAGCCAACGAGCGTTACGACGAATTAGGATTGCCGCCGTCGGTCGGGCCGTCAGGAAAAACCCGTCTTTACGACGGTTTGACGGGCGATCAGTTCGAGCAGAAAGTAACCGTCGGTTACATTTATATGCTCAAACTTTCGCACCTTGTCGACGATAAGATTCACGCTCGCTCAATCGGACCATATTCGTTGATTACGCAGCAGCCTTTGGGCGGTAAAGCGCAATTCGGCGGACAGCGTTTCGGTGAGATGGAAGTCTGGGCTTTGGAAGCTTACGGCGCGGCGCACATTTTACAAGAACTTCTGACTTGTAAATCCGACGACGTTGCGGGACGCTCGAAAATCTACGAAACCATCGTCAAAGGCGAAGCGGATTTCGTCCCCGGAATTCCCGAATCGTTCAACGTTCTTGTCCGCGAACTTCAATCGCTGTGTCTCGATGTCGAACTGATTTCGGAAGAAGACGTTGACCAAAACGCGTTAGCCGCCGGTGTCGGTGAAGTTGTAGGTGATTAATTGATTTTGGATTGCCGATTTTGGGTCTTGGATTGAAAAGGAATTAATAGAAATTTCTTCAATCCAAAATCCAGAATCCAAAATCTAAAATCCAGATAACGGAGTTATTTTTTTATGATTCAATTCAGAAATGAAAATGCAAAAAATCAATTGAATACGAATTTTGAAGCGATTCGTATCAGCCTTGCATCGCCGGACAAGATTCGTTCGTGGTCGCACGGTGAGGTTACCAAACCCGAAACGATTAATTACCGCACCTTCAAACCGGAGCGCGACGGGCTTTTCTGCGCCCGCATCTTCGGTCCGGTTTCGGACTGGGAATGTCTCTGCGGTAAATACAAAAGAATGAAGCATCGCGGCGTAGTCTGCGATAAATGCGGTGTCGAAGTTACGCAGTCGAAAGTTCGCCGCGAACGCCTCGGACATATCGAACTTGCCAGCCCGTGTTCGCACGTCTGGTTTTTCAAAGGCTTGCCGTCACGCATCGGACACTTGCTCGATATTACTCTGCGCGATCTCGAAAAGATTCTCTATTTCGAAATCTATATCGTGGTCGATCCGGGCGACGTTCCGGGACTCAAAGAAAAACAGCTTTTGACGGATGAGGAGTATCGCAATCATATGCGCGATTATCCGCATCAATTCGTCGCCGGAATGGGCGCGGAAGCGATCAAGGATTTGTTGATGAAAATCGACATTCCCGAACTCGTCGTCGAGCTTCGCCAGAAAATGCGCGAGGAAACTTCGCAGCAGAAAAAATTGAAGTTTTCAAAGCGCCTGAAAGTTGCGAATTCGTTTATGCGTTCGGGCAACAATCCCGAATGGATGATTCTCGACGTGATTCCGGTCATTCCGCCGGAGCTTCGCCCGCTCGTGCCTTTGGACGGCGGTCGTTTCGCGACTTCGGATTTGAACGATCTGTATCGCCGCGTTATCAATCGCAACAATCGTCTGAAAAAACTTATCGAGCTCCGTGCGCCGGAAGTCATCGTTCGCAACGAAAAACGTATGTTGCAGGAAGCGGTTGACGCTTTGTTCGATAACGGTCGTCGCGGTCGCGTTCTGCGCGGTGCGAACAATCGTCCTTTGAAGTCTCTTTCGGGAACTTTGAAAGGAAAACAAGGTCGTTTCCGTCAGAATTTGCTCGGAAAACGCGTCGATTATTCGGGACGTTCGGTAATCGTCGTCGGACCGGAATTGAAACTTCATCAGTGCGGTCTGCCGAAGAAAATGGCTTTGGAACTTTTCAAACCGTTTATCTATAACAAACTCGAAAAAGAAGCGCACGCCGCAACAATCAAACAAGCGCGTGAAATGGTCGAGCGTCAAGACCCGATTGTTTGGGATATGCTCGAAGACGTAATCAGCGAACATCCGGTTCTGCTTAATCGCGCTCCGACGCTTCACCGTTTGGGAATTCAGGCGTTCGAGCCGGTGTTAGTCGAAGGTAAAGCGATCAAAATTCACCCGCTCGTCTGTACGGCTTTCAACGCCGACTTTGACGGCGACCAAATGGCGGTTCACATTCCGCTTTCGCCCGAAGCTCAGATCGAAGCAAGCGTTTTGATGCTCGCGTCAAACAATCTTTTGTCGCCCGCATCAGGTCAGCCGATTGCCGTTCCTTCGCAGGACATCGTTCTCGGCTGCTATTACCTGACTCGTGCGCGTGAAGGAATGAAAGGCGAGTTTATCGAGATCGGCAACGGCAAAAAGAAAACTTTGATGCCGAGAGCTTTCGGTTCAATCGAAGAAGTTTTGCTCGCGCTCGATTCAGGCACGGTCGAAACGCAGACGAAGATTAAACTTCGCTGGCGCGGCGACCTGGTTGATTTGACGAAAGAACACAACAATCAGGACGTAATGCGGGCGACGGTTCGTGAAAACGTAAATGTCATTCTCGACACGAGCGTCGGTCGTGCCGTTTTCAATGATCGTCTGTTGCGCGAAGGACTTCCCTACGTCAACGGAATGCTCAAGAAAAAAGGCTTGCAGTCGCTCGTTAGCTTTTGTCATTTCAAACTCGGACACGATCAAACGGTCATTCTGCTTGACGATTTGAAAAATCTCGGATTCTTGTATGCGACGAAAGCCGGCGTTTCAATCGGAATCGACGATATGGTTACGCCGCCGACCAAACCGCAAATCATCGAAGACGCTCGTAAAGAAGTTGACAAACTCCAACAGCAATACGAAGACGCGACGATGACGAACATGGAACGCGTTAACAAAGTTACGGCGATCTGGTCGGACGTTACCGACAAAGTTGCGAAAGAAATGTTCAAAGCGATGGATACGCGCGAAAAGGAACGCAACGAGCTGAATCCGATTCTCATCATGGCGGATTCAGGAGCGCGTGGTTCGGAAGCGCAGATTCGTCAGCTAGCGGGTATGCGCGGACTGATGGCGAAACCGTCGGGCGAAATTATCGAAACTCCTATCGTCGCTAATTTCCGCGAAGGTTTGAACGTTTTGCAATACTTTATTTCAACGCACGGTGCGCGTAAAGGTTTGGCTGATACGGCTTTGAAAACTGCCGATGCCGGTTACCTTACACGTCGTTTGGTTGACGTTGCACAGGATGTGGTTATCAGTGAAGAAGATTGCGGAACACTTCGTGGCATTGCAACTTCAGCCTTAAAAGATAATGAAGAT
>Ga0207670_10002153_pt1 | contig 10301 bp, 7 predicted proteins | sample KBSS23HmetaG_FD_184339 | JGI IMG/M metagenome (GOLD analysis project Ga0207670, IMG submission 184339) | Switchgrass rhizosphere microbial communities from Kellogg Biological Station, Michigan, USA - KBS S2-3H metaG (SPAdes) (version 2) | ecosystem: Host-associated > Plants > Roots > Rhizosphere... | reverse complement strand
GGACTCGTCTACGCCTCGGTCGACGACCAGAAAGGCCAGGTGTGGCGCTCGACGGATGCCGGTGCAACCTGGCAGATGCTCGCAACTCCCGCCCACCTCGGAAACCAGGGCGACTACGACAACGCGATCTGGGTCGATCCCACGGACGCCAGCCATGTGGTGGTCGCGGGACTGGACATCTACCAGTCGCGCGATGGGGGCGCCAATTTCACGCAGCTCTCCAACTGGCGCCTCTACCAGCAGTCGCCGCACTCCGACCACCACCAGCTCGTCTCGCCGCCCAACTTCGGGCCGGCGAACCCGGTGCTCTACGACGGCAGCGATGGCGGCATCTACAAGTCGCCCAACATCTACACGGCGACGACCACCAACTGGACGAACATGAACAACGGGCTCGCCGTGACCCAGTTCTACAGCGGCGCCGGACGCACGGCGGCCGGCGGCCGCGTCATCGGCGGCGCGCAGGACAACTACTCGCTGCAGCTCTCCGGTGGCTTGTGGCGGCGCTGGCAGAGCGGCGACGGCGGCAGCGTCGCGGTCGATCCCGTGTCGGACCAGGTCTTCTACGGCGAATACGTCTACGCCGCCGTGCACCGCTCGCTCAATGGCGGCACGAACTCGTCGTACATCTGCAGCGGCATCACCGAGGCGATCACCGATACGGACGACAGCCCCGCCTGTGGCCTGGGCACGACGCAGAAGTCCAACTTCATCGCGCCGATCCTGCTCGATCCCAATACGCGGGATCGCCTGTACGTGGGCGCGGCGTCGCTGTGGGTGAGCGACAACCCGCGCGCGCCGAGCGTCACGTGGCGCACGGTGAGGAATCCCTCGTCCGCCACCGGCAACTACATCAACGCCATCGCCGTGGCCGACGGCGACGCGAACACCGTGTGGGTCGGATACAACAATGGCGAGGTCTGGCGCAGCAGCGACGCCACGTCGTTCGCCCCGACGTGGACGCGCGCGGGGCAGGGCTCGATCCCGGCTCGCCTGGTCACGCGCATCACCATCGACCGCGACGACCGCAACCACGTGATCGTCGCCGTCACCGGATTCACCGCCAACAACGTCTGGGAAACGCGGGACGGCGGCTCGTCGTGGCGCTCGATCACCGGCAACCTGCCGCAGGCGCCCGTGTTCGACGTGAAGCGCCATCCGCGCAAGGCGAGCTGGCTCTACGCCGGCACGTCGGTGGGCGTCTTCACGAGCGAAGACGCGGGTGCCACGTGGTCGACGAGCAACGAAGGCCCGGCCAACATCCGCGTGCGCGAGCTCTTCTGGATCGACGACACCACGCTCGGCGCCGCGACGTACGGGCGCGGCATGTTCAAGGTCGCGGTTGCCGCGGGCGGCCCCGACAACTACCAGGACCTGTGGTGGTCGGGCCTCGCCGAGAACGGCTGGGGCATGAGCATCGTCCAGCACCGCGACGTTCTCTTCTCGGAGCTCTTCATCTACGACGCGCAGGGCAAGCCGCTGTGGGTCGTGATGCCGGGCGGCAGCTGGGACGCCACCTACACGAGCTTCTCCGGCCCGGTCTTCATCCCGTCGGGGTCGTATTTCGCGTCCTACGACGCGAGCCGCCATGCGATCGGCGCCCAGGTGGGCACCGTGACGCTCACGTTCGCCGGGCGCAACGCGGCGACGTTGAGCTACACCATCAATGGCGCTACCGGCTCCAAGCAGATCTCCCGCATCCCGTTCGGTCCCGTCGACTCCACGCCGGTGGCGAGCTACGGCGACCTGTGGTGGGGCGGCATCGCGCAGAACGGCTGGGGCGTGGTCGTGAACCAGCAGTACCGGACGCTCTTCACCCTCTGGTACACGTACGACCGGGATGGCCGCCCCACCTGGTTCGTGATGCCCAACGGCAGCTGGACCGCCGCCAACACCTGGTCGGCCCCGGTCTACCGCGCCAACGGAGCGGCGTGGGTGGGAGTGCCCTACGATGCGAGCCGCCACTCGCTGGTGCCCGTGGGGACGATGACATTCACCTTCCCCGACGCGCAGAATGCCGCCATGAGCTACACCATCGACGGCGTCTCCGGCAGCAACGCCCTGACCCGCCTGCCGTTTTGAGCGGCGGGTCGTGCGAATTCTGCGCGAGCCCGGGCGGACCGGTGCTCTGGCAGAATGACCTGTGCCGGGTGGTGCGCGTGGACGAGCCCGACTACCCCGGCTTCGTGCGCGTGATCCTCAAGCGCCACGCGCGCGAAATGGGCGACCTCTCGGCCGAGGAGCGCGAGGCGCTGATGGCGGTGGTCTTCGCGGTGGAGGCGGCGGTGCGCGAGACGATGCAGCCCGACAAGATGAACCTGGCGAGCCTGGGGAACATGACCCCCCATGTGCATTGGCACGTGGTGCCGCGCTTCGCCGACGACCGCCATTTCCCCAACCCGATCTGGGCCGCCCCGAAGCGCGAGCGCGGGCCTTCGAACGCCGAGCGCGAGCGCCGCGCGGCGAACCTGGCCGCGGCGATCGCCTCGAGGCTCGCCTAGTGGCCGTGACGACCGCACCGGCATTCGCCGACGCGCGCGGCTGCCGCGAATGGCTGGGGGCGCTCGCGCTCACCAACATCCCGCAGGCGCAGGCGCTGCTGCTGGAGCAGCTGCAGGCGCTGAACGCCGCCGACATCTCCGCCATCGAACGGTTGAAGTGCCTCGAGCTGCTGCGCGACAAGGTCGCCTTCCTGCAGGGCGAGCAGCGCTCGCGCTACTTCGGCAAGAGCATTCCGCTCTCGCCCAACGACACCAACGCGTGGGTCACGGGCTGCGCGCTCCTCGAGGAGATGGAGACGGGCTATCGCAAGTCGCTCACGGACGCGCGCGCCACGGGCGGCGATGCCGCTCAGCACGAGCCGCTCATCGCGCAGCGCGTGGTGCGCTGCATCGGCTCGCGGATGCTGTTCCACGCGCTCGTGTACAAGCGTTTCGACCCGGCGCTGTGGACGCGCCTGCACGAGCTCCTCGCCGACGTCGAAGCGCGCGCCATCGCGTCGTCGCCGGTGAAGGACTCCCTGGAAGGCGAGGGCGGCAACTCGAGCATCGCGGAGGCGTACGCGCAGGTGGTGTTGCTGCAGGCCGCGTTCCTTTCCGAGATGACCGCGCCGCAGGTCGATTTCGCCGAGGCGCTGCTGCGCCTCTGGTCGCGCAAGGTGCAGCTGCTCGCCGCGCCCGCGCCGGGCGATGCGCGCCGGCTCGACGCGCTGGTGATCGACCCGGCCAAGCCCATCGGCGCGCGCCCGCAGCCGCGTCCGGACTTCACGCAAGGGCAGCGCATCGTCGAGACCGACGCGCTCTCCAAGAGCATCCGCCGGCGCATCCACGGCCTCACCAACGGCGAGGACATCGCGACACTCGGGCTTCCGCCGCAGACCGCGGGCGTGGACACGCTCTTCGAGCTGAAGCGCCTGCACAAGCTCTGGTGCGAGGGTGCGCCGCCGCGGCCCGCGCCCAAGGCGTCGCAGACGGAGAAGGCCGGGCTGGTGTTCGGCCTCACCGACATCCACTTCTTCGCTTCCGCCGGCAAGCCCTTCGAGCAGCCGGGCCAGAAGCAGCGCGAGCTCACGTCGCAGGAGATGAAGGACATCGAGGTGTTCGGCCGCGTGCGCGAGCAGACGAGCCTGAACGTGATGGCGCAGACCCAGGGCCGCGGCGCGGTGATGCCATCGGTCACCGTGGAAGGCTGGCCTGTCGTCGACGAGCTGCTGGGCGCGGTGCGCGTGCAACGGCCGCAGACCTCGGGCAAGAGCGTCGCGATCGGGCGGCTGGTCGCCATCCGCATGGGCGATGCGGCGCCCTTCTACCTGGGCTGGCTCACGGAGCTCGTGCAGGAGACCGACGGGCGCATCATCGCCACGGTCTCGCTCTTCCCGGGCAAGCCCGAGCCGATCGCCGCGCGGCCGGGCGATGCGCGCAACCGCCCGAACGCGCAGTGGACGCAGGCGCTGCGGCTGCCGCCGCTGGAGAAGCTGCAGATTCCCGCCTCGATCGTATTGCCGAGCGGGCTGGCCCATCGCGGGCGCGGCGTGGAAGTGTGGAGCGGCGGCGCGAAGGAGCTCACCGTCCAGGACATCCTCGAGCACGGCACCGACTTCGATCGCGTGACGGCGTCCTAGGCCGCGTCGCGCAGCAGCTTGGCGAGGTCCTCCGGCGCGTGCCAGTCGCGGCCGTGCACGTAACGCGGCAATTCCCAGCGATTCGATGACGCGCTCCACGGACGCGCGTCATCGCCCATGCAGGCATCGATCTGCAGCTCGCGCGCGCGCGAGGGAAAGTACTCGCGCACGAGATACTCGCTGTGCGGCCCGTACGGATAGGCGAAGAGCCGCGCCGCGGGATTCGGCGCACGGCGGCGCAGGTAGCGCGCCGCCTGCTCGATCTGGTAGTCGGCCGCCTCGCGCGTGTCGATGGAGGTGAACACGCCGCGCGCGACGTGGGGAAAGCGCGAGGCCGACAGCGCCTCATGGTTGTGGTCCCAGCTGTGGCTTGCGATCCCCATGCGCCCCGAGGCGATGGCGTCGATCCACCAATCCTCGCCCCACCACCCGCGCCCCAGCATGCACAGGCGGTCGAGCTCGGCGCGGTCTGCGGGCGACACGACGACGAAGCTCGTGATGTGCAGGGCGGGCTGCGAGCGCGGATGCGCGGCGTGGAAATCGCGCAGGATGTTGAAGAAGCTGCGCTGCATGCCCCACGACGGGTGCTCGATGTCGCGAAAGTCGAAATCGGAGCCGTCGTCGCACGTGAGCGCGATGAGCTTGCGCCCGGAAAGCGTTGCCGGGCGCCTCAGCCACGCCGCCACGAGCCCGGCGAGCGGGCGGATCTCGTAGCCTTCGGCCTCGATCACCTCGAGGTCGGCGGCGAGCGCGTCGTGGTCGTTGGCGCGCGGGCCGCGGCCCTCCATCGCCATGGCGTGGTAGGTGAGCACCGGGACGCGCATCGGCACCGGGCGCCTAATGGCGCGCGCGACGCTCGAGCACGTCCATGAGGTCGACGGCCGCGTTGTGGCCGGTCTGCTCCGCGATCTCGACGATGCAGGTGGGGCTCGTGACGTTGATCTCGGTGAGGTGGTCGCCGATCACGTCGAGGCCCGCGAACACGATGCCCGCCTTCACCAGGCGCTTGCCCACCGTCTCGGCGATCGCGCGGTCGCGCTCCGAGATCGGCTGCGCCACCCCGCGCCCGCCCGCGGCGAGGTTGCCGCGCGTCTCGCCCGCTTTCGGGATGCGCGCGAGGCAGTGCGAAAACGGCTTGCCGTCGATCACCAGCACGCGCTTGTCGCCCTTGTCGATCTCCGGGATGAAGCGCTGCGCCATGATGGTGCGCTGCCCCATGTCCGTGATGGTCTCGACGATCACGTTGCGGTTCATGTCGTCGCGCTTCACGCGGAAGATCATGGCCCCGCCCATGCCGTCGAGCTTCTTCACCACCACGTCGCCGTGCGCGTCGATGAAGCCGTGCACCAGCGCCATGTCGCTCGCCACGAGCGTGGGCGGCGTGAGCTCGGGAAAGGCGAGGATCGCGACCTTCTCGTTCCAGTCGCGCAAGCCCCGCGGGTCGTTCACGACCCAGCCGCCCTGGGTGCTCACGCCGTCGAGCAGCAGCGTCGCGTAGTAGTACTCCTGGTCGAACGGCGGGTCCTTGCGCATCAGCACGCAGTCGAAGGAGCCCAGCGCCGCGGTGCGCGGCGCCATGGCGCGGTACCACGCCTTGTTGTCGTCGGAGACGTCGAGGTCCACCACGGTGGCGCTCACCGCGCCGTCGCGCACGAACATGTCGCGCGCCTCCAGCGCATGGACCGAGTGGCCGCGGCGCGCGGCCTCGCGCATCATCGCGATGCTCGAGTCCTTGTACGGCTTCAACGCCGGCAGGGGATCCACGACGAACGCCAGCTTCATCCGTTCGCCGCCCTGACCTCCAGCGCGCTCTCGCGCTCGACGAGCTGCCGCACTTCCACGGCGGCGGCGAGGTTGGCGAGCCGCGCGACCACGCCGTAGGTGTAGAAGCGGTTGGGCGGATCGCCCGGCTTGCCCAGGCAGTCGGGCGTGTGGCAATTGGTCTCGAAGGCGAGCGGCACGAACTGCGCGCCCGGCGAGTTCAGGTTCTCGTCGACGCCGCGCCCGGTGTGCACGCGGTAGAAGCCGCCCACGACGAACGTGTCCATCATGTAGACCACGGGCTCGGCCACCGCGCCATCCACGCTCTCGAAGGTGTGCACGCCTTCCTGGATGATGACCTCGTGCACCGGCTGGCCCTCCTTGATCACCGCCATCTTGTTGCGCGTCTTGCGGTTGAGGTTCCTCACGTCGTCGACGCTCTTCACGGTCATGATGCCCATGCCGTAGGTGCCCGCGTCGGCCTTCACGATGCAGAAGGGCTCCTCGGTGATCGCGTACTGCTTGTACTTCTCGCGCACCTCGTTCAGCACGAACTCCACGTTCGCCGCGAGGCATTCCTCGCCTTCCTTCTCGGCGAAGTTCACCTTGCCGCACTGGCTGAACGCGGGATTCAGGAACCACGGGTCGAGCCCGAGGAGCTTCGCGAAGTCCTCGACCACGCGGTCGTAGCAATGGAAGTGGTGCGACTTGCGGCGGGTGGACCAGCCGGCCGCGAGCGGCGGGATCACGGGCTGCTCGATGCCGCGCAGGATCGACGGGACGCCCGCGGACAGGTCGTTGTTGAGGAGCACCGCGCACGGATCGAAGCCCTCGACGCCCACGCGGTTGCCGCGGCGCTGGATCGGCTCGAGCAGCAGCTTTTCCCCGCCCGAGGTCTCGACTTGCGTCGGCCCCTGCAGGTCCGGGATGAGGCTTCCGATGCGCACGGTGAGGCCCGCGCCCTCGAGGATGCGGCGCAGCATCGCGACGTTCTGCAGGTAATTCAGGTTCCTCGTGTGGTTCTCGGGCACGAGAAGGAAGCGGCGCGTATCCGGGCACACGCGCGAGACGGCCGACATCGCCGCGTGCACGCACAGCGGCAGGAATTCCGGGTTGAGGTTGTTGAAGCCGCCGGGAAAGAGGTTCGTGTCGACGGGCGCCAGCTTGAAGCCGCTGTTGCGCAGGTCCACCGACGCATAGAACGGCACTTCCTGTTCCTGCCATTGCGTGCGGAACCAGCGCTCGATCTCCGGGCGCTGGTCGAGCACGATGCGCTCGATTTCGTGCAGGGGGCCGGTGAGGGAAGTGGTGAGGTGCGGAACCATGGCGTCGCGCGCGTGTGACAGCCGGAAGGCTCATCAGTTTACGCTAGAATTTCGCATGTCCCCCGCCCAAACCGTCGCGCTCACCATCACGTTGCTGGTGGCGTCGAACCTCTTCATGACGGTCGCCTGGTACGGGCACCTGAAGCACCTCGACACCACGCCCTGGTACCTCGCCGCCGTCGTGAGCTGGGGCATCGCGCTCTTCGAGTACCTGCTGCAGGTGCCGGCCAACCGCATCGGCTACGCCGGCGGCATGTCGCTCGCGCAGCTGAAGATCCTCCAGGAAGTGATCACGCTCGCGATCTTCGTCCCGTTCGCGATGCTCTACATGGGCGAGCCGCCGAAGCTGAACTACCTGTGGGCGGCGCTGTGCCTCATGGGCGCGGTGTACTTCATCTTCTTCGCGTAGTGCCTTAGTGCACCTCCACATCCTCGGCATCTGCGGCACCTTCATGGGCGGGCTCGCCAAGATCGCGCGCGAGCGCGGCCACGTCGTGACCGGCTGCGACGCGCAGGTCTATCCGCCCATGAGCGACCAGCTGCGCGAGCTGGGCATCCGGCTGCACGAAGGCTACGACGCGGAGCAGCTGGAGAAATACCCCGCGGACCTCTACGTCGTCGGCAACGCGATGACGCGCGGCAAGCCGGTGATCGAGGCGATCCTCGACCGCGGCCTGCCGTATGCGTCGGGCCCGCAATGGCTCGCCGAGAACGTGCTCGGCGACAGATGGGTGCTAGCGGTCGCGGGCACGCACGGCAAGAGCACGACCTCCTCGATGCTCGCGTGGATCCTCGAGCGCGCCGGCCTCGAGCCGGGATTCCTCATCGGCGGCATCGTGCGCAACTTCTCCACCTCGGCGCGCGATACCGCGTCGAAATTCTTCGTGATCGAGGCGGACGAGTACGACACCGCGTTCTTCGACAAGCGCTCCAAGTTCGTCTGGTACCGGCCGCGCACCGCGATCCTGAACAACCTCGAATACGACCACGCGGACATCTTCCCGGACCTGGCCTCCATCGAGACGCAGTTCCACCACCTGGTGCGCATCGTGCCGTCGCAGGGACTGCTGGTGGCCAACGGCGCGGATCCTTCAATCGAGCGCGTGCTCGCGCGCGGCGCGTGGACCCCGGTGCAGCGCTTCGGAGCGTCGCAGGAATGGAGCGTGGGCGCCCTGGACGACGACGATTCGTTCGAGGTACTGCACCAGGGGCGTTGCATGGGCGTGGTGCGCTGGGACCTCATGGGCGAGCACAACCGCAACAACGCGCTCGCCGCGATCGCCGCCGCGCGCCACGCGGGCGTGGAGCCGCGCGTGTCCATCGAGGCGCTGGGCGCCTTCGAGGGCGTGAAGCGCCGCATGGAAGTGCGCGGCCGCGTGAACGGCATCACCGTCTACGACGACTTCGCGCACCACCCGACGGCATTCGAGACGACCATCGCGGGACTGCGGCGCCGCGCCGGGCGCGATCGGATCATCGCGGTGTTCGAGCCGCGCTCCAACACGATGAAGCTGGGCACGATGCAGTCGATGCTGGCGCAAAGCCTCACCGGCGCCGACGTGGTCTTCTGCTATGCGAAAGGCCTGGGCTGGGAGCCGTCGGGCGCGCTGGCGCCGCTGGGCGCGCGCGCGTTCGTCTTCCACGACATGGACCCCATGGTCGATTCCATCGCCGAGCTCCTTCGTCCCGGAGACCACGTGCTCGTGATGTCCAACGGCGGATTCGGCGGCGTGCACGCGAAGCTCCTCGCGCGGCTCGCGCCCGCGCGGCGGGACGCGGCGTGAAGAGCGAGAAGGAAGAGCTGCAGCTGCTGCTGCGCTCGCGCTTCCCCATCCTGGTGGTGGAGACGACGGAGGAGCAGCGCTTCCGCGAAGTGGTGGAGAACGTCACCAACCTCGAGGACATCCCGCTCTTCACGTGGAGCGTGGTGAAGGGCCTCGCCGGCGCCACGCTCGGCAGCGGCGTGGTCAACACGCGCGAGCTCGAGGAAGCCGTCTTCCACATGGTGCGCAATCCGCGCCGCGGGCTCTACGTGTTCTTCGACGCGACGCCCTGGATGGAGAACGCGGGCGTGGTGCGCGCCTTCCGGGAGATCGCCTACGACCATGCGCAAAGCCGCATGACGCTCGCCTTCGTGGGATCGCGCGTGAACCTGCCGCCGGACCTGCAACGCACCAGCGCCGCCTTCCGCCTCTCGCCCATCGGGCCCGAGGAGGTGCGCAAGATCATCAAGGAGGAAGCCGAGCTCTACATGTTCCAGCGCGAGGTGAACCTCAACGCCGACCGGGTGGCGTACGAGATGCTGGTGCAGCACCTGGTGGGCCTCTCGCGCGAGGAGGCGCGGCGGCTGATCCGCCAGTCGATCGAGCACGAGGGCGCCATCACCATGGAGGACGTGGCCCGCGTGCTGAAGATCAAGCACGACGCGCTGGGTCAGGGCGGCACGCTGCAGATGGTCACCGACGTCGCATCGCTCGACCAGGTGGGCGGGCTGCGCCGCGTGAAGAAGTGGCTGGAGCTTCGCAAGGCGGCGTTCCACGGCAGCGAGGGCACGGAAGGACTCGACACGCCCAAGGGAATCCTGCTGCTCGGCGTGCAGGGCGCGGGCAAGAGCCTCGCCGCGCGCGCCGTCGCGGGCTCGTGGCGCGTGCCGCTGTTGCGCCTGGATTTCGGCGCGCTCTACAACAAGTTCCACGGCGAGACGGAGCGCAACCTGCGCGACGCGCTGGAGACCGCGGCGCAGATGGTGCCGTGCCTCCTCTGGCTGGACGAGATCGAGAAGGGCGTGGCGACAGGCGATGGCGGCGGCGATGGCGGCGTCTCCAAGCGGCTGCTGGGCACGCTCCTCACGTGGATGAGCGAGAGGCGCGACCGCGTGTTCCTCATCGCCACCGCCAACGACATCGCGTCGCTTCCGCCGGAGCTGCTGCGCAAGGGCCGCTTCGACGAGATCTTCTTCGTGGACCTGCCCACCGCCGAGGTGCGGGGCGAGATCTTCAGGATCCACCTCGCCAAGCGCAAGCACCCGGTGGAGCGCTTCGACCTCTACAAGCTCGCCGCGGCCGCCGAGCAGTTCTCCGGCGCGGAGATCGAGC
>Ga0207670_10002149_pt1 | contig 10309 bp, 6 predicted proteins | sample KBSS23HmetaG_FD_184339 | JGI IMG/M metagenome (GOLD analysis project Ga0207670, IMG submission 184339) | Switchgrass rhizosphere microbial communities from Kellogg Biological Station, Michigan, USA - KBS S2-3H metaG (SPAdes) (version 2) | ecosystem: Host-associated > Plants > Roots > Rhizosphere... | reverse complement strand
CGACGACAACTTCTTTGCGCTTGGGGGTCATTCGCTGCTGGCGACGCGTCTGATCAGCCGCATCCGCTCGACGCTGGATGTTGAGCTTGCGATCCGCAGCCTGTTCGAGGCGCCGACGGTGGAGGCGCTCTGCGATCGCCTCAACGGCAACCAGCCTGACCGCTCCCCGCTTGAAGTTCTGCTTCCGCTCAGACCATCGGGAAGCCTGCCGCCGCTGTTCTGCATCCATCCCGGCGGCGGGCTCAGTTGGTCCTATTCCGGGCTCATGCGCCACCTACCGGCCGATCGTCCGATCTACGGGCTGCAGGCGCGTGGCATCTCGCATCCTGAAACGTCTCCCCAAACACTCGAGGAAATGGCCGCCGACTATGTGACATTCGTTCGGCACGTCCAGCCAACAGGCCCCTATCATTTGCTTGGCTGGTCCTTCGGAGGGCTGGTTGCTCACGCCATGGCGACGCATCTTCAGGACCACGGCGAGACGGTTGCCCTGCTCGCTCTGCTCGATTGCTATCCCATCGCAGGGCAAAGCCACCCACAGAACGAAACGGAGATTGATGACGAGACGCTCCTCGCCAATCAGCTCAAAGCCCTCGGCTATTATTCAGGCGATGCGCCGCTACAGGTCTCGAGCGCACTGGACATCCTGCGCCAGGAAGGAGACATCCTCGCGAACCTCGACGAACATCAGGTCGCAGCAATCATCCAGGTCATGAAACAGAACAGTCGGCTCGCAAGAGCTTTTCTGCCGCGACGGTTCAGGGGCGACGCCCTGCTTTTTGCGGCCACGCAGGACAACTCCCGGCCCGAGCCACACAAGTGGCAGCCCTATGTCAGCGGCAAGATCGCGGTCCATGAGGTGCACTGCGAACACGTGCACATGATGCGTCCGATCCCACTGGCGCAAATCGGCCGCGTGCTCGCGAACGCGTTCGACGACCAGTTACTGACCTTCAAGTAGTCCATTCTGCCAGAATTCGGTTTTCAGGTTCGCGGACCGGTCGCAGCACGATCGCGCTGGCGAAGATCGCTGGCATCGCGACAAAGCATCGTCAGATGCAACTTGTTTGCATTCCCATCATCCGCGAAATCGTCCCGTCGGATTGACGCCAGCGTCAGGCCTCGCTACCGGTCGCGGCGCAGAGGCACATGATGCAAGACGTCAAGCAGAGGGTGGCACTTTCCTCGATCGCCGCATCCGCAGGTCTGACGGTGGCAAAGGCCATCGTCGGCGTGACGAGCGGTTCGCTCGCAATCCTGTCGGAAGCGGCCCATTCGCTGATCGACCTTGGCGCGACCGTGATGACCTATTTTGCGGTACGCGTTTCCGGCAAGCCCGCCGACGCCGAACATCATTACGGCCACGGCAAGGTCGAAAGCGTGACCGCGCTCGCGGAAACGGCGCTGCTGTTCGGGCTCGCCGGTGTCGTCATCTGGGAGGCGGCGAAACGGCTCATGAGCGCCGACCCGCCGCAGGTCGAGGCGACGCGCTGGGCATTCGTGGTGATGCTGCTCTCCATCGTCGTCGACTTCTTCCGGGCGCGCGTGCTCTACCGGACTGCCCAACAGACGTCGAGTGAGGCGCTGGAAGCGGACGCGCTTCATTTCTCTTCCGATATGTGGTCGTCGCTGGCGGTCGTGGTCGGGCTGGTCGGGATCACGCTCGGCTATGCGCGGGCCGACTCGGTGGCAGCGATCGTTGTATCGGTTGTCATCTGCATTGCGGGCTGGCGGCTTGCCCGACGCACCATCGATACGCTGACGGATACCGCCCCACCCGGCGTCGCCGACAGAATCACCGCAGCTGTGACCCGCGTTCCCAGCGTGGTCGAGATCGAACGGCTGCGCGTGCGCCAGGTCGGTGAAGTGCTGTTCGTCGACCTCGTCGTTGCGGTCAGCCGCACGCTGCCGCTCGACCGCGTGGCGGCGCTCAAGAACCGCATCGTCGAAGCCGTGCGCTTCGAAAGGTCGGCCGCCGAGGTGACGGTCACCACGGAACCACGCGCGCTCGACGACGAGACCGTGCTGGAACGGGTCATGGTGACCGCGCGCAATCGTGCGCTGGCGGTGCATCACGTCACCGTGCATGAGATCGAGGGACGGCTCGCCATCTCCCTTGATCTCGAAGTCGACGGTTTGCTGTCGCTCGGCGCCGCCCACGACATCGCAAGCGGGCTGGAAGACGCGATCCGCGAGGAACTGGGACCGGAGGTGGAGGTCGACACCCATATCGAGCCCCTGCAACCCTATGATGAGCCCGGGCGCGAGGCCCCGCCGGAACGGATCACGGCCGTACACAATGCGCTGTCCGAGATCGCAGCGAAGCACGAATTCGTTCGAACGATCCACGATGTGCGGGTGCGCGAGGCGGAGGGCGGCGAGATCGTCAATTTCCACTGCGTCGTCGACCAGACGCTGAGCGTGGCGAACGTGCACGACGGGGTCGACGAGGTGGAACGCGCGCTGCGGCTGCGCTTTCCTTCGATCAAACGCGTGCTCGGACATGCCGAGCCGGCGCCGGCCTCGAAATAGCGTTACGGCGTCAACACGGCCGCGCCCTGCAGGCGGCCTTCGCGCAGGTCGGAGAGCGCGTCATTGGCCGCATCAAGCGGATAACGCGTGACTTCGGTCTTCACGCCGGCCCGCGGCACGATGTCCAGAAATTCACGGGCGTCCGCACGGGTGAGGTTCGCGACCGACACGACATGCCGTTCCTCCCACAGCAGGGAATAGGGGAAGCTTGGGATGTCCGACATGTGGATGCCGCCGCAAACCACGCGCCCACCCTTCTTCACCGCCTTGAGCGCCAGCGGAACCAGCGCGCCCACCGGTGCAAAAATGATGGCGGCGTCGAGCCGCTCGGGCGGCATTTCGTCGGAACCGCCGGCCCAGACCGCGCCCAGCGACCGTGCAAATGCTTGTGCCGCCGTGTCGCCGCCGCGGGTGAAGGCATAGACGCGACGACGCTGCCAGGTCGCGACTTGCGCGAGGATGTGCGCGGCCGCGCCGAAGCCATAGAGGCCAAGGGCCTTCAGACTTTCCCCTTCGGACCCTGCGCCCTGCCCTTTCCACTGCGCGCCTGCCATGCGGTAGCTGCGCCAGCCGATCAGACCGGCGCAGAGGAACGGTGCGATCTCGGCGTCATCCCTCCGCTCGGGCAAGGGAAAGCAGAAGCGCGCATCTGCAAGCGTATGCGTCGCGTAGCCGCCATCTCGGGTGTAGCCGGTAAACAGCGGCCGATCGCACAGATTCTCCCGCCCGGCACGACAATATGGGCAGACGCCACATGTGTAGCCGAGCCAGGGAACGCCGATGCGCTCGCCGACCGCGAAGCCCGCCACATCGGCCCCCAATGCGGCCACCCGCCCCACGATCTCATGGCCAGGGATGAGCGGAAGCTTCGGATTCGGAAGCTCCCCGTCGACCACATGCAGGTCGGTACGACAAACGCCGCAGGCCGCGACCTCGAGCAATATCTCCCGCGCAGCAGGCACTGGCGTCGGTAGTTCGCGCATCCGCAGCGGCGTCCGCGCTGTCTCGAGCACCATGGCTCGCATACAAGCACCTCCGTGCCGCGGGACAGAACGTTGCTCGCCAAGGCGGCGGTCCTAGTTGGCGGCGACGCCCGCGTCCCTGAGCATCCTACCGAAGCGCTCAGTATCCGATCTGATCAGCGCATCGAATTCCTGCGGTGCGTTGACGACCGTCACTACCCCCTGGCTTTCCAACCGCCTCTGCACTTCGGCCGTCCGCAAGACCGCCGCGACATCCTGGCCGACCTTGGTGCGGATGGCGATGGGCGTGTTAGTCGGCGCCATGACGCCGAACCAGGCATCGTATTCGAACTCCGGCATACCCGCCTCGGCGAAGGTCGGAACGGCCGGAAGCGTTGCGATCCGCTTGGACGCCGCCACCGCGAGCGGCCGTACCTTTCCGGACTGGATCAGGTCCAGAGCGATATTGATCCCGGCGAAGAACATATGGGAATCGGCGCGCATGATGCCGGTCAGCGATTCCGGCGCGCCTTTGTAGGGCACGTGCACAATATCGATCTTAGCGGTCTGCTTGAACAGTTCGCCGGAGATGTAGGCAGTGCTGGCGAGGCCGGACGAAGCAAAGTTGAGCGCACCCGGTCTGTCCTTGGCCAGCGCGACCAGTTCCCTCAGCGTCGTTGCGGGCGAGTCGGGTGGCACGATCAAAACCAGCGGCACCGAGGCGACCTGCGTCACGCCGGAGAAGTCCCGTACCGGATCGAACGGCAGGTTCTTGTTGAGGACGGCGGCAACGGTATGCCCGTTGGATGTGAGCATCAACGTGTATCCGTCCGGTGCGGACTTCGCCACGCTCGCGGTTCCGGGGATGCCGGGACGGTTCTCCACGATCAACTGCTGGCCCCAGCGTTCGCCGAGTTTCTCGCCGATGATGCGGGCCAGGAGATCGGTCACGCTGCCGGCAGAGAACGGCACCACCAGGCGAACCGCCTGGCCGGGATAAGGTGGATCGGTCGGCGTCTGCGCAGTCGCAACGGATGAGACCAGCACGCCCGCGATGCCAACTAAAAGCGAGCGGAAGATCGCGCTGCCAGATGGTGCCATTGACGTTGCTCCCGCGCTCAATCGGCCGCAGCCTCGGCGACCCTTGCTGCACTCTTCCTTGCGATGGCCTCGTCAAGGCTGCTGTCGAAGTCCTTGAGCATCACGGCCGCGGCGTTTCGGCCGGGTCCGGCTGAAATCGACCCACCGGGATGAGTGGTCGACCCGGTCTGGTAGAGACCAGGGATCGGCATGCGATGGGACGCCCAGCCGGGCACCGGCCGCATGTTCGCCGACTGCGCCGGGTTCTGTGCGCCGCCATGGCAGGAGCCCCGCCAATTGTGTGGATTCATACGTTCGAGATCGAGCGGGCTCTCGACCACCCGCGCGAGAATCTTGTCGTCCGTGAGGTTGGTCGCGAACCGCCGCAGGTGGTCGAGGTTGGCCTGCGAAACCTGCTCCTTGATCTCGTCCCAGTGCTGGGGGCCCTCCTTGAGATCGTAAGGTTGAAATCCGATCACCTTGACCGTGTGCCTGCCCGCTGGCGCCCGTCCCGGATCCACGAGCGTTGGACAGACCGCAAGCAACACCGGTTCCTCGATGTTCACTGCCCCGCGCGCATAGTCGTAACCCATGCGCAAGGCCCGCGTGGCCGTCGACATGAGTCCCACCGCCATCGGCTCGCGCACGCCGCCATCGACCGCGAACCGCATCGGCTCGGTGGTCGCATAGTGAGTGACGAACAACGTGGGCCCGGCTTGCCAGGTGTCGACACCCGCGACGAAGTCGTCGCCCCAAGCCTGGCGCGGCGCCATGTCGACGAGGTGCTTGATGTGAACCGTCGACAGCACGGCCTTGGTGGCACGGTAGGAGCTTCCATCGACGCATTCGACGCCGGTGCAGCGGCCGTTCTCGAGGATCAGCTGGCACACTCGTTTGTCGGTGAGGATGACGCCGTCATGCGCTTTGATCAGCCGGGCGAGCGCGGCAGAGAACGTCCCCGACCCGCCCTTGGGCACGCACCAGCTCCAGCGCTGACGGCCATGGACCAGCGAATATGCAAGCCGTCCCGACATCGGCCATTCTGGCGGTACCACGGTCTGGAACGCCATCCACAGCATGAACGAGCGGCAATGATCGTCCTCGAAATTGTCGCGGATGATATCCCAACCCGACATCGCAATGCGGCGCTGCCACTGCTTGCCGTCGGGATGTTCGGCGAGGCGCTCGTTGACTGGCTTGCCCCAACCGATCGGCGTGTAGGAGACGGCGTCGAAGATCGGCTTGACCGCGTCGTAGTCGGCGATCATGCGCCGGTACGCGGCGGCATCCTTCCTGGAGAACTTGGCGAACTCGTCGCAGGTCCGATCGAGGTCATGGTACTGCGTCAGATAGGTGCCGTCCGGAAATGGAGCATGCACGACGATCTCGGGATGAATGTATTCCAGCCCGTAGTTGCCGAGCCCGAGCTCGTCGTTGCGCAGCATCGGGCTATCCTGGATCACGACATGGGCCGTTCCGCACGAGTCGTGCTGGAAGCCAGGAAGCGTCAGCTCCTCCGTGACGCAATTGCCGCCCACGACCTGCCTGCCCTCCAGCACCAGACAGCGATAGCCCGCCTTGGCGAGATAGGCGGCGGCGATCAGGCTGTTGTGCCCGGCACCCGCGACGACGACATCGAACCGATCAGGCATGTCCATTCCCACCTTTCAACCGCAACCCGGCAATCTCTCCAGATGTCGGCGCGCGCGCCACAGCGGAGCCGATGATCCGGCACCGACGCAAGATGACACTCGGCGCCGGCCCAGGACCTGAACAGCCCGCAGCGCGCTTCCCTAAGCGCATCCAATTGCGGATAAACGGTGAGTCGGCGTGATCGACGTTCAGAGCCGCACGTTCTTCACATTGGCATTAGCATAGAGGCGGTCGCGGGCCTGGTCGCCAAGACGCGTGAGGCGGTCGAAGTCGACGCCGACCAACTGGCCGTTGCGCTTCATCACCTTGCCGGCGATCAGGACGGTATCGACGTTCTGCGGGCCCATGCTGGTGACCACCGCACCTACCGCATTGTTCATCGGCATTACGTTGAGCCGGTCGGTGCGCAGCAGGATGATGTCCGCATCCTTGCCCGGCGTGAGCGTGCCGATCTTGCGCTCGAGGCCGTTGGCGCGTGCGCCTTCGATGGTGGCGAACTCGAGCACCTCCCGCGCCGTGAGGAACCTCGGCGGGTTCTTGTCGCCGGAGAGCCGCCGCGCCCACACCTCGTTCTTCTGCAGCGAGAACACGGTGCGCATCTGCTGGAAGAAATCGTTGGGAACGGAGGTTTCCACGTCCACGCTGAGCGACGGGCGGATGCCGGTATCGATCGCCTTCTGGATTGGCGGGTTGCCGTGCCCCATCAATGTCTCGACGTAGCTGGCGATGGAGACGGTGCCGCCGGTATCCTTGATCAGCTTCCACTCGGTGTCGTTGAGCGTGCAGCAGTGGATATAGGTGGTGTCCGATTTCAACGCCTTCTCCGCGTTGAGCTTCTCGAGCAGGGCATTGCGGCCGAATTCACCGACGCCGACATGAATCGTGATTCGTGCGCCGACGTCGCGAGCGGCCTTGAACGCTCCAAGGATCAGTTCCGGGGACGCCGACGGGGCCGCCATATAGAGCGTGAGCAGTTGATCGTCGCTCGAGAAGTACTGCTTGCGCAGGCGTGCGATATCGTCGGGATATTTGTGCCCCTGCATTTCCCAATAGCGCCCGGTCTCGTTCTGCGGATTGCCGTAGGCGAAGATCGCGCGCACGCCGGACTCCGCCAGGCCCTTGACCGCGGCGTCGCTGTGTTCCGGCGTGTTATGGATGTGCGACCAGTCGAGAATGCAGGTCACGCCGCTGTCGATGGCCCCGAGCGCGCTGAACAGATCGCCGGCATAGACGTCGTCGGGCGTATACTTTGCGCCGAACGTCCGCTGCACGATGTTGCGGTAATCCTCGAGCGAACCGTCAGGGAGCACATTGCGCAGGATGCCCTGCCACATGTGGCGATGGGTATCGACCATCCCAGGCATCACGATCATGCGCGCGGCCTCGATGACCTCGGCGTTGGGCGCGCTGATGTTCGGGCGCACGGCGGAAATCTTGCCGCCCTCCACCAGCACGTCGGCCTGCTCGAAGTCGCCGACCGCCCGGTCGAGCGTGAGCACGCATCCGCCCTTGATCAGAATGGCCCGTCCCGGAGTGGTCGCCCCACCGGACTGCTGCGCACGCGCAGTTCCCACGATCGCGCTGGCGACGGTCGTGGCAGCGGCTGCGCTGGCCGCGGTGGTGCAGAGGAATTGGCGGCGCGACACCGCAGGCGACGGGGCGCACGAACTGCAAGCGCAGAAAGCCATGATCTCCTCCCGAGCATTTGTTGTTGTGATCGCGATGCTACCCCCGTTGCGGGAACGCTGCCAGCGACCAGTCTGGCAGCAAGCTCGGCGTGGGTCGCTGCCCACCGGGGCGGGCCGCGCTTACGGCGCGTGTGGGACAGGACCTGGCTGCGTCGATCAGCAATCCGGCGGACGGCGCCAAGCGCTGCGACGCTCCGAGGTACGGCGCACCACGCACGCCGTCTCGTGGCGACGTGTTTGGCGTGGCCCGGCCGGTTGCGGGTGCCGCTCGCTCGGTTGCGGTGCGCGCCGACAGCGGCGGGATGCGAGCCTCAGCCCAGCGTTATTGCGGCGTAATGCCGGCGTCCTTGAGGATCTTGCCGTAACGCTCGGTGTCGGACTTGTTGATGGCGTCGAACTCGGCCGGCGTGGTTGGCGAGGGAATCGAACCTTGCGCCAGCAGCTTCTCCCTGACGTCCGGCATCTCGAGAACCTTCGCGATGTCCTCGCTGACCTTGGTCAGGATCGCCTGCGGCGTTCCGGCCGGTGCAAGCACGCCGAACCAGGACTCGTATTTGTAGTTCGGTAAGGTCTCGGCAACGGTCGGCACATCAGGCAATTGCGGAACGCGTTTGGCAGAGTTGATGGCGAGCGCCTTGACCTTGCCGGTTGCGGTCAGCTCCTGCGTGGACGGGATGGGCGCCATGTACATCTGCACGTCGTTGCGGATGACGGCGGTCGTGGCCTCGGGCGCGCCCTTGTAGGGCACGTGCTGGATGTTGATCTTGGCATCCTGCTTTAGAATTTCGGCCGACAGATACGAAGTGCTGGCGATCCCCGCCGAGGAGAAGTTGAGCTGGCCCGGCTTTTCGTTCGCAGCCGCAATGAAATCCTTCAGTGTCTTCCCCGGAAAGTCGGGCGGGACGATCGCGACCAGCGGCACCGCCGCGACCCGCGAGACCCCGGCGAAATCCTTGACCGGGTCGTACTGGATGCTCTTGTTGATGGCACTGGCGATCGTGTGCCCGTTCGAGGTCAGCATCAGCGTGTAGCCATCCGGCGCGCTCTTGGCGACCGCCGTCGTTCCCGGGAGTCCGGGCCGGTTTTCGACGATCACCTGCTGCTTCCAAAGGTCGCCGAGCTTGTCGGCGAGAATGCGAGCAAGGCCGTCGGTGATGCTGCCGGCGGAGAACGGAACGATGATGCGGACGACCTGATTGGGATAGGCCTGGGCCGATGCATCAAGAGTGCCGCCAAAAGCGGCGGCCGCCATCGTCGACAGGGCCAGCAAGGTCGTGCGAAGAGCCGTCATCATAGTCCTCCCGAAATTGTCGGTGCACCCTTACATTGGGTTGCGGTGTTCTGGGAAGCGATTAAAGCAGGAAGCCAATTCAGGGTATATGAGTAAAAACGTCCCGATTTAGAAGCCTCCGGCAACGCCCGCGGCATAGTCCCCGCCGGGGCCTCACAGCGATATGGAATCGATATGCGCACCGAAGAAGCCCATCCCGTTCGTCTGGAAGATTACCGCCAGCCCGATTGGGTCGTCGAGACGGTGGAACTCGACGTCACGCTCGATCCTGCCGCGACGCGGGTGCGCGCGACCCTGGCGCTGCGGCCCAACGGGAACGGCGCGGCGCCCGCGCCGCTCACGCTCGACGGCGATGCGCTGGACCTGCGGGGGTTGAAACTCGACGGCGCGACGCTTCCTCCCGAACAGTTCGTCGCGACCGCCGACCGGCTCACCATCGCGCAACCGCCGCACCGCCCGTTCCGGTTGGAGATCGAGACCGTCGTCGATCCATCCGCCAATACCCAGCTCATGGGCCTCTATCGTTCGGGCGCGATCTACTGCACCCAGTGCGAGGCAGAGGGCTTTCGCCGCATCACCTACTTCCTCGACCGTCCCGATGTCATGGCGGTCTACACCACCCGCATCGAGGCCGAGAAGGCCGACGCGCCGGTGCTGCTCGCCAATGGAAATCTCGTCGCCTCCGGCGACCTGCCTGGCACGAGCCGGCATTTTGCGGTCTGGCACGACCCGTTTCCGAAGCCGTCTTATCTGTTCGCGCTGGTCGGCGGAAAGCTGGCCTGCGTCGAGGATCGTTTTCGCACCATGTCGGGTCGCGACGTCACGCTTCGCATCTACGTCGAAGCCGGCAAGGAAGCGCGTTGCGTCTACGCCATGGACTCCCTCAAGCGCGCCATCCGGTGGGACGAGACCGCATTCGGCCGCGAATACGATCTCGATATTTTCATGATTGTCGCCGTCTCCGACTTCAACATGGGAGCGATGGAGAACAAGGGCCTCAACGTCTTCAACGACAAATACGTGCTCGCCTCGCCGGAGACAGCCACCGACAGCGACTTCGAGCGGATCGAGGCGATCATCGCCCACGAATACTTTCACAACTG
>Ga0207670_10002147_pt1 | contig 10322 bp, 10 predicted proteins | sample KBSS23HmetaG_FD_184339 | JGI IMG/M metagenome (GOLD analysis project Ga0207670, IMG submission 184339) | Switchgrass rhizosphere microbial communities from Kellogg Biological Station, Michigan, USA - KBS S2-3H metaG (SPAdes) (version 2) | ecosystem: Host-associated > Plants > Roots >... | reverse complement strand
GGCGATGACCGCGACCATCGCAGGCGACACCCAATTCTTCTTCAGCCCGATTGCCGGCATGGTGCCGTTCGTCGAAGCCGGGTCGGCGCGGCCGCTAGCGGTGAGCGGTGACTTGAGATCGCCGGCGCTGCCGCAGGTCCCGACCATCAGCGAGGCCGGCATGCCGCGCTACAAGGCGGTCGGCTGGTTCGGCCTGATGGCGCCGGCCGGCACGCCCGCCGGTATCGTCGCAAAGCTGAGCGATGTTGTCGCCGCCGCGTGCAAGAGTCCGGACGTCGTCACGGCGCTGCGCGCGCAGGGCATCGAGCCGACCAGTAGCCGGCCGCAGGAGTTCGCCGTCTTCGTCCGCGATCAGCTTGAGCTGCACCGCCAGCTCGTCAAGGACGTCGACCTCAAGATCAGCGAATAGCGAATTGTGAAAACAGGGAGAACGACGTGGCCAAAAAGTCTGTGAAGAGCAAGCCCGCCAAAAGCAAGCCAGCAAACAGCAAGCCGAGCGAGAATCGGAACTATGGCGACATTCTCTACGAGGTGAGGGATCAGGTCGCCTGGATCACCATCAACCGGCCGCGGGTGATGAACGCATTCCGCGAGCAGACGCTCGACGAGATGATCCACGCGGTCAAATCGACGCGCGAGGACCCCTCGATCGCCTGCATCGTATTCACCGGCGCTGGCGACAAGTCGTTTTCCGCCGGCGGCGATTTCTACGCCATGAAGCGGTTGAACTTCATCAACGGCGCGATGTGGAACGATCGCATGCAGGGCCTCGCCATGGCGATCCGCGGCGTGCCGATCCCGGTGATCGCCATGGTCAACGGCTGGTGCATGGGCGGCGGTCATGAACTGGCGTTGTGGTGCGATCTCGTCATCGCGTCGGAAAACGCCATGCTCGGACAGACCGGCGCCAAGGTCGGCGCCTGCCCGACGGTCGGCGCGACGCAATACCTGCCGCGCATCATCGGCGAGCGGCTGGCGCGCGAGATGATCTTCTGCGCCCGGCGCTTTCCCGCCAAGGAGGCCGTCGAGGTCGGCCTGATCAACAAGTGCGTCAAGCAGAAGGACCTGCTCAAGGAAACCCTGGTGTGGTGCGAGACCATCAAGGGCCACAGCCCGCAGACCATCCGCATGACCAAGAAGAGCCTCAACTCCGAATCCGACAATCTTTATTCGTCGTGGCAGCACGGCATGGAGCTGCTCGCCCACGTCTGGGGCTCGGAGGAGTCGCTTGAGGGTATGAACGCCTTCCTCAAGGGCCGGCCGCCGAACTTCCAGAAATTCCGCATGCGCAACAAGCGCGAGCTGGAAACCTACCTCGACGGCTGCGCCAAGAACCTCAACGAGCCGCCGGCCATGCGCAAGAAGCAGGTCGCCCGATGACCGATCCCAACGGCGGTCCGCTGGCCGGGACGCGCGTGGTCGATCTGACCCGCATCCTGGCGGGTCCGCTGTGCGCCATGATGCTCGGCGACATGGGCGCCGACGTCATCAAGGTCGAGCCGCCGGGGACGGGCGACGACACCCGCGGCTGGGGCCCGCCGTTCGCGGCAGGGGAAGCGGCGTATTTTCTCGGCGTCAACCGCAACAAGCGTTCGCTGACCGTCAATCTGGCGGCCGCGCCGGGACAGAAGATTCTCGCCGGCCTGATCGAGAAGGCCGATGTCCTGATCGACAACTTCAAGCTCGGCACCTTGGAAAAATGGGGCTTTGGCGACGCCTGGTTCGAGGCGCACGCGCCCAAGGTGGTGCGCTGTTCGATCACCGGCTATGGCTCGAGCGGGCCCAAGGCCGCGCAGCCGGGCTACGACTTCATCCTGCAGGCCGAATCCGGATTGATGAGCATCTGCGGCGAACAGGATGGCGATCCGACCAAATACGGCGTCGCGATCGTCGATGTCTGCACCGGGATGCTCGCGTGCAATTCGATTCTCGCGGCGCTCAACGCGCGCCACCGCACCGGCAAGGGCCAGAAGGTCGAAGTCTCGCTCTATGAGACGTCGCTCGCAATGCTCGTCAACGTCGCTTCCAACGTGCTCGTTTCCGGCAAGGGCGGCAGCCGGTTCGGCAACGGTCATCCGAGCATCGTGCCCTATACGACCTATCGCGCCGCCGACGCCATGATGGCACTGGCGGTCGGCAACGACAGCCAGTTCGCGCGGACCGCCGAGGTGCTCGGCCATCCGGAGTGGGCGAGCGATCCTCGCTTCAAGGCCAATCGGGGCCGCGTCGAGAACCGCACCCCGATCGACGGATTGGTCGGCGAAGCGCTCGCCCGCGACAGCGCCGACAACTGGCTCACGAAGCTCAAAGCCGCCGGCGTGCCGTGCGGCAAGATCAACTCGGTCGCCGGCGCGCTCGAAGACCCGCACACGGCAGCCCGCGGCATGGTCGAAACCGTCGAGCACCCGACCGTCGGCGCCTTGAAGATGCTCGGGATTCCCTTCAAGTTCTCCGACACGCCGGCGTCGGTGCGCTGCGCCCCGCCGACGCTCGGGCAGCACACCGACGAAATTCTGAAAGCCGAGCTCGGGCTCGACGACGACGCGATCGCGCAGTTGCGCCGGGAAAAGACGGTCTAGCCTATGATCACCGGCTTCAGTCATGTGTCGATCGTGGTGCCGGACATCGAAGCGGCGGCGCGGATGCTGGCGGAAAAATTCGGGCTTGCGGTCGGCGAGCGGATGATCAACGAGCAGCAGGGCGTGCGGCTCGCCTACATCGAGCTGGCCGGCGGCAGGATCGAGCTGATGGAGCCGTCGCGTCCGGATTCTCCGATCGCGAAATTTCTCGAGCGCAACCCGAAGGGCGGCATCCATCATCTCGCGCTCGGTGTCGACGACATGGACCGGACCGCGCACACGCTGAGCGCACACGGCGTGCGTCTTCTCGGCGACGGCAAGCCGCAGCACAACGTTGCCGGCGAGCGCATCGCCTTCATTCACCCGGCCGATTTTCTCGGCGCGCTGGTCGAACTCGAACAACACGAAGCCAAATGAAGCAGAACAACAACATCGGGATCGCCGTGGTCGGCGCCGGTCGCATCGGGACCTTGCGGGCGCGGCTCGCCGCCAAGCACCCGTCGGTGCGGTTCCTGGCGATCTCGGACCGCGACCCGGCGCGCGCCAGGCTGTTGGCCGAGCAGGCCGGGGCCGATCTGCACACCGCCAGCAACGAAGAGGTGATCAGCCATCCCGACGTCACCGCCGTGATCGTGTCGACGCCGGAGCAGCAGCACACCGAGCCGATTCTGCAGGCGCTCCGTCTCGGCAAGCCGGTGCTGGTCGAAAAGCCGATCGGATTTTCGCTCTCGGACGCCGACAAGATCTTGACGACGCTCTATCAGACCAAGGGCGAGCTGCGCGTCGGCTACAGCCGCCGCTACAAGGAATGCTTCCTCCGCGCCAAGGAGCAGATGCGGCACGAACGGCTCGGCAAGGTCGTCGGCGGCACCGCGCGCGTCTATAATTCGCGCGCCCAGGCCTTCGCCATCCTCAAGCGGGATCCGCACGCCACGCCGGTGATGGACGTGCTCACCTATTACGTCGATCTGATGTGCTGGTTCCTCGAAGGCAACCGGCCGGTCGAGGTGGTGGCGCGCGGCCAGCACGGCATTTTCAAGGAGGCCGGCTACAGCGCCCATGACGTGACCTGGGCGATCGTCACCTTCGCCGACGGCGCGGTGATCAATCTTGGCGTGAGCTACGCGCTGCCGAGCGGTTATCCGACGCTCGGTCAGTCCGACCGCGTCGAGCTTTTGGGCACCGAAGGCACCATGATCATCGACGACGACCACATGGATCACCTGCTGTACTCGGAGAAGGGCATTCCCCACGCCTATGTGCCCGATCACGGGGTCAAGATGGCCTTCCTCGGCAGCAACACCGCGGGCGACTGGGCGGTGGGCGATTTCTGGGGTCCGCTCGGCAACGAGACGCGCGCCTGGCTCGATCATCTCGCCACCGGCGCGCCGACCGTTCACACCACGCCGGAGCAGGCCCGCATCAATCTGGAAACCACCATCGCCATCGAGCGCGCGGTGGTGTCCGGCCAATCGGTCCGCCTGCCGTTGCAGGCGGAGGATTAGAGTGGGTTACGTTTTTATGGCGATGCGACCTTTCTCGATTGTCATCGCCCGCGAAGGCGGGCGATCCAGTAATCGCCAGACCATCATTACTGGATGCCCCGCCTTCGCGGGGCATGACAGCCGAGAGGCTTATAGGCTCTAGTCTTGGCTCTGATCGTATTGGAGTACGCACGCATGATCTCGCGACGTGGATTTCTCGCCGGCACCGCCGCAGCGCTGCTGGCCGATGCGACGGGACCATCGTTCGCGCAGCAAACCGCGCGCACGCGCGTCATCGACATTCACGCCCATTGGTATCCGCCGCAATGGCTCGAGCTGGTCGAGAAGGAAGCCGGCGCGAACGGCGGCCGGGTCGAGCGCAACGCGCGCGGCAACATGGTGATCGTCATTCCCGGCCTGTCGGTGACGTTCCAGCCGCAGTACACCGACATCCCGTCGCGGCTGAAGCACATGGACCAGGCCGGCGTGACCATGCACGCCCTGTCGCTGACGCAGCCGATGGTCTACTGGGCTGCGCCGGCGTTTGGCCTGAAGCTGTCGCAGGCGTTCAACGATGCCTGTTCCGAGCTGCATCTCAAACATCCCGAGCGCTTCGTTGGATTGGCGATGCTGCCGATGCAGGCGCCCGAGCTGGCGGTCGAGGAAGCCGGTCGCGCGGCGAAGCTCCCCGGCATCCGCGGCGCCTACATGTCCACCCATGTGCTCGGCAAGAATCTCGACGAGAAGATGTTCTGGCCGGTCTATGAGAAGTGCGAGGCAGTGGGCTTGCCGATCTTCCTGCATCCGACCAACACGCTCGGCGCCGACCGGATGGGCCGCTACTACCTGCGGAACTTCCTCGGCAATCCGTACGAGACCGGCATCGCCGCCGCCTCGCTGATGTTCGGCGGCGTGATGGATGCGTTTCCGAAGCTCGATGTGGTGCTGCCGCACGCCGGCGGCCCGTTCCCCTGGCTGCTCGGCCGCATGACCCACGGCGCCACGGTGCGCCAGGAGGTCAAGGACTTGCCGCGGCCGCCGATGGAGTACAAGCGCCGCTTCCACTACGACACCATCGCGCACAACCGCGACATCCTGCTCGATCTGGTGCGCCTCGTCGGTGCCGACCGCGTCGTGTGCGGCACCGATTTCCCGGCCGACATGAGCGACGTGGCTCCGGTCCCGACCGTCGACAAGCTGACCGAATTGTCCGCCGGCGAGCGCGACATGATCCTCGGCGGCAACGCGGCGCGTCTGCTCAAGCTCTGAACGCAGCAAGGAATGGCGATGTCCCCAAAAATCGCAGTGCTCGGCACCGGCGCCAACGGCAGCTGCATTGCCGCGAGCCTCATCGATGCCGGCCGCGACGTCGTTCTGATCGATCAATGGCCGGCCCACATCGAGGCGATGCGCGCCAACGGGCTCACCATCACCATGCCGGACACCGAGCAGCACGTGAAGGTGCGCGCCCATCACCTGTGCGACCTCTGCACCTTGCACGAGACGTTCGACGTCGTGCTGCTGGCGATGAAGGCCTATGACACCCGGTGGTCGTGCGAGCTGATCAAGCCGTATCTGGCAACCGACGGCATGCTGATCGGCATGCAGAATGCGATGGAGGCCGTCACCATCGCCGACGTGGTCGGCGGCGAGCGCACCGTCGGCTGCGTCATCGAACTGTCGTCGGAGATGTTCACGCCGGGCCAGGTCAAGCGCAACACGCCGCCGCCGAGGACCTGGATCGGGCTCGGCGCGCTGGGCAGCAGCGCCGAAGGCCGGCTCGCCGAGATGCAGGCGCTGCTCGCGCCGGTCGGCAAGGTCGAGATCAAGTCCAACATCCTGGCGGCGAAGTGGACCAAGCTCGTCGTCAACGCGATGTGCCTCGGGCCGTTTGCGATGGTCGGCCTGACGCTCTACGAGGCGCTCAAGCTGCCGGGGATGCGCGAGCTGATCATCGAGATCGGCGAGGAGGCGATGCGCGCCGGCCACGACCTCGGCTATCCGGTCGAGCCGATCTTCGGGCTGACGCCGGCCGACCTCGCCGGCTCCAACCGGCCGGCCGAGAAGCTGTTCGACACGCTCGCAAGCCACGTCGGGCCGGGCCGCGGCCGCAACACCGTGCTGCAGGACCTCTTGAAGGGCCGCGCCAGCGAGGTCGACATGATCAACGGCCGCGTCGTCGAGGAGAGCGCGCGGCGCGGCTATGACGCGCCGGCCAATGCGCGCGTGGTCGAGATCGTGCGGCAGATCGAGGCCGGCAAGCGGAAGCCCGAACCGGCCAACATGGCGTTGGCGCTCGGTATGGGTGGAGATCGATAGTGCACATAGTTTGCATCACTCTCCACCATCATGCCCGCGCTTGTCGCGGGCATCCACGCCTTCCTTGGATCGAAACAAGGCGTGGATGGCCGGGACAAGCCCGGCCATGACGATCGTTGGTTCAGTGCAAGTGGGAAGACTCTAGCCGTCATGCCGCTCACCCGCCGCACCATGCTCGCCCTGCTCGCATCGCTGCCGCCCGCGTCGGCATTCGCCGCCTCCTATCCGGATCGGCCGGTCAAGCTCGTCGTGGCGCTCGCCGCCGGCGGGCCCGCCGACACCGCGGCGCGGGTGTTCGCGCCTTACCTTGCCGAGGCGCTGGGCCAGAGCGTCTTCATCGAGAACCGCACCGGCGCCTCGAGCGTCATCGGCACCGAGGCGGTGGTGCGCGCCGCGCCGGACGGCTACACGCTGCTGTTCGGATCGAGCTCGAGCTTTGCGGTCAACCCGGCGGTGATGAAAAATCTCCGCTTCGATATCCAGAAGGACCTCAAGCTCGTCGGCCTCGTCTCCTACACGCCGCACGTGCTGGTCACTCGCGCGTCGTTGCCGGTGAACACGCTCGGCGATCTCGTCGCGCTCGCCAGGCAGCAGCCGGGCAAGCTCACCTATGCGTCGTCGGGCGCCGGCGGCGCGATCCATCTCGCCAGCGAGCTGTTCAAGCGCGAAGCCGGCGTCGACCTCGTTCACGTGCCCTATCGCGGCGGCGGCCCGGCCGTGATCGGCCTTCTCAGCGGCGACGTCGATGTGTTCATCAGCGATCTCAGCACCACGGTCGAGAATATCCGCGGCGGGCGGCTCAAGGCGCTGGCGATGGCGTGGCCGACGCGTTCGCCGTTCCTGCCGGAGACGCCGACCTTCGCCGAGCTCAATTATCCGGCCGTCGTCTCGTCGTCGTGGTTCGGGCTCGCCGCGCCGGCCGCCACGCCGGCTGACATCATCGATCGGCTGACCGAGGCGATGCAGCAGGTCTTTGCGTCGGAGGCCTACCAGGCCGGCCTCAAGAAGCTCGGCAACGAGCCGTTTTCGATGACACCGGCGCAGGGCGCGGCTTTCATCAAGGCCGAGGTGGACAAGTGGGCGGCGGTGGCCAGGTCGGCGAATATCCAGGTCGATTGATGTCGGCGGACTTGCGGGTTGGAATTTCCGCAGTGCCAATTGACCGCATCAGCCTATTTCTACGACACAAATTTCCTGCTTTGCTCCGCTGATTGCGGCTTCGCGTTGGCGTAGTCCAACCTTCTCGGGGATGTCTCATGCTGGATCACGTGTCCATCACGGTTTCCGATATTGATGCCGCTGAGGCGTTCTACGACGCCATCATGGCGGCGATCGGCGTGCCAAAGGTGCGGCGATCGGAAACACGATTGGGGTACGGTGAGCGGTGCGATAGCGAGCATCCCGATCGCAGCTACCTTTCTATAAAGCTTGGTGACAAGCCTGAGCCGGCTTACAGCCGCCACTGGTGCTTCAAGGCGCCAAATCGGGCGGCCGTCGATGCCTTTTGGCAGGCGGGTGTTGCCAACGGCGGCACCGACGATGGACCGCCCGGCGTTCGTGCCATCTACCACCCGACCTACTACGCGGCCTTCCTCACCGACCCCAGTGGCAACAGGGTTGAGGCCGTGTGCCATCGTGGGTAGGACATTGAGGCAATGAAACTAGCGGCGGATTAACTTTGGAAGTGTAATCTCCGACGCTATGCAGAGGAGAGGTTTGCGAAGGGCGCAATCGAGGTAATCACCAAGGTTTCAATGCGCAGCTAACGATAGCTCACAAGGTGCGCTCTTGGCTGAAATGATACCAGATCGTCTGTCTAGCGGTGCCAGCGCTGGCGAAAAGAGAGTCTTTGCACTGCTCCAGCAGTTGCCAGACGAGGTTATCGTTTATTACGAGCCCGTGGTCAGCGAAAGATATCCCGATTTCATCGTCATCATTCCAAACGTGGGTTTGCTCGTTATCGAGGCGAAGGGATGGTATCCGACCCACATTGTGAGCGCTAACGGCAATGACGTAATTGTTGGTTCAACAAATCAACACGAAACTCACAAGCACCCGATTAGGCAAGCGCGGGATTACAAATTCAGGCTGATGGACGTAGCTCGTCGTCACCACGAGACGGAAGCATTGCTACATGCCTCCGGCGCGCATGCTGGCGGATTCATCTTTCCGTTTGGTCACGTTGCAATTTTGAACAACTGCACGCGTCAGCAATTGGATGAGCGTAGCTTATCGCAAATATTCCCTGCCAAAAAGGTTATTACCAGAGACGAATTAGACTCGTTGAACCCAAACGATCTGATGGTTCGCCTAACGGCCAGCTTCGATCCATGGTGGTCCTTTGGTCGGTTGTCAGAGCAGCAAATCTCCATATTGCGGGCCATCATCCACCCACACATTGTGATTTCTGCATCTGACGAGGACGCAAACCGCAAGAAATTGCCGCGGCCGATGAAGGTTTTGGACTTGCGCCAAGAGAGAAATGCTCACTCACTCGGCGAAGGACATCGCATTGTTTACGGTGTTGCTGGATCCGGAAAAACCGTGCTTCTCATTGCGAGGGCGAACCTCATCGCACAAGATCAAAACAAGCGGGTGCTGATACTGTGTTTCAATCGCGCACTTGCGGGATACCTCGGGGAAGTTTTTGTACAGAGCGCCAATGTCACTTGCCTGCATTTTCACGAATGGGCTCGTCGCCACGGCGTTCAGTTTGCCCAAAACGAAGACGAAGAAGCGTTTGGAGAGCGGCTGCTACGCCGGCTTCAACACAGCGAGGGCGAAGCTCATCAATATGACGCTGTATTGGTCGATGAAGCACAGGACTTCGCACAGAGCTGGTTCCTGTGCGCCAAATTGGCGCTCAAGGAGCCCGATGACGGCGACCTCTTGATAGTTGGAGACGGTTCCCAGTCCTTATACCGTCGACGCAAATTCACATGGCGCGAAGCCGGTGTGAACGCGCTGGGTCGGACGATTAATACACGCTTCGATCTGGATAAGAATTACAGAAACACGCGTGAAATTATGAAGCTCGCCGCCGAGTTTGTTTCCACGGAAGGCGAGACCAATGATCCTGAACACAGTCTTCAGATTATTCGGCCCGACCATAATATCGCAATGCGATCCGGGGCGGCGCCTTCGATGTTGGTCGCGCGGACCACACAAGACGAAATCCGGGCAGCGGTGAGGAAAATTCAGGATTGGTTGGACAGCGGGCTGAAGCCTTTCGAAATTGCCGTGCTTTATCGCGCCAATGCGGGAGACTGGGTAACGGAGTTGGTGGGTCTCATGGCCAAACGCGCGATTGTTTATTGGCCACATGACACGAGCAAAAGATTTGAAGATCGATCCGGTGTTTGCGTCAGGACCATGCATTCGGCAAAGGGCCTGCAGTGGCGGGCGGTGCTTTTGGTGCGGGTTGACATGATGCCGTTGATAGCTGGGCGAGAGGCGGATAGAGCCAGTTCGGAACGTTTGGAGCGTGGATTGATGTACGTCGCGATGACACGGGCAGAGGACATACTTACGTTTACGCGATCAACGTCGAATGGATTCGCGTCCAGTATTCAACGGCTTCTTGATCGTGACCATCCAGGCGCGCCCTAAGACGGAGTCCGTTACCGACATGATCAACTCGGGCAAGCGCGTAGGGTGGGTTAGGCGCGAAGCGCGAACTGAAACTCGCTACGACACGCGTCCGTTCATTTTGGCGCGTCGATAATTCACAGCCGTTGTTTATTGTTCTTGATTTGTTCTTTTCCATGTGATCTCATAGTTCGGTCCCACCCGACCGAGGGCGTTCTCATGAGACGCATGCGAACGGGGAGGGATGCGGCGCCTGCGGGTCCGGTCTACGCAACCGGATCTCCGGGGGTCTCGGGAGACACTGCCCGGCCCAACTACGTGGGTCCGTCCGGCAACGGGCTGGTGGGGGCGG
>Ga0207670_10002146_pt1 | contig 10323 bp, 7 predicted proteins | sample KBSS23HmetaG_FD_184339 | JGI IMG/M metagenome (GOLD analysis project Ga0207670, IMG submission 184339) | Switchgrass rhizosphere microbial communities from Kellogg Biological Station, Michigan, USA - KBS S2-3H metaG (SPAdes) (version 2) | ecosystem: Host-associated > Plants > Roots > Rhizosphere... | reverse complement strand
GGAATGTGTCGCTCGCAATTGCTTTCGCATTAAAATACAAGAAATAACTTTGGAGATGGTGATTCGTCTCAGAGGGGTTCCATGAAAAATGGAGTCCCTCATAATTATCGCTCATTCCCCACACATCATATTCATCCTTCATAGAAAGGATAATATCGCCCAAATTAAAGAGTGGACCAAAGACGCTATCATTTGTAAGCAAAACAGCATCAAGTTTTTCCCAGTCCAACAAAGACAACCCCGCCTTCCATGACCCGAAATCCGGACAAATGTTTTCTCGTTCTATTATGAGGCAAACGTACTGTGAAAGGCATTTAACAGATGCTTGTGGCAATGTGCTGGTACTTACAAACACAGTCGAAAAACCCGCCTTTTTCAATTCATCCAAATAATAATAAACATACTCCTCTACTTCTCCGGAAAAACTAAAAGAGGAAAAAATACAAGCTTTAGAAACATGGGAAGTATCCGCCTTGTATCGGACCTTTAAAGCCCCGGAGTAGTGAGACTTTCCAATCGCCGTTATTGAGTTGTTTTCGGTCGAGGTTTCTGAAGAAGGATTTTCGCCGGACGAAGAATCGTTCTTCTTTTTTAACTTCGATTCCAGCTTTGTTTTTATAACGCCTAAGATGCTTCGCGTTTCATACGTATCCCGATACCATCCAATATATTTTTTTAGTAACTCATTCTCTTTTTTGATCCCCGGCAGTTCTTCCAACTTCGATTGAACGTCATTGAAATATTTTTCCTGCAAACGACGGTTCCTTGCCTCAAGATTTGTATAATGTCCCCTTAATCGTTCGTAGTCTTTTGTCAGGTCATTAAAACTTTCCTGGAGGTCGCTGTTTATTAGCTCCAACGTTTTAAAACTCTCCCGAAGCTGTCTATTACTTGATTCCAGGGTTTTGTTGTTTTCAATTAACGGTGCAATTTGCAATTGAAGTTTATTATTACTCTCGGTTAGCTGTTCAATTAATTGGGCAATTTCCGATTGCACCGCGTTATTACTTTCAGTTAAGTGGGTGTTATCGAGCTGTAACCTGTTGTTGCTTTCACTTAATTGTGTGTTGACAGCTGTTAGCTCTTTCCGGGCATTTTTTTCTTGTTCCAGTATTAAATCTTTTGAAGAATTCGTTTTAAAAAAATTCCCTCTTTCTGAAAAAATATTTCTCAAAAAGACAGAAAAGGGGCCGCTCTCAAATAGCTCTTTTAATTCTTCAGAAATAATCTTTCCGATACAAATAACGCCCAATCCATGCCCGAAATCAAATTGAAAATGGTCGTATTGGGATTTCAATTCTTCCCAAAATTTGAATACTCCGAAATCTCTTTCTCTTACATTGATGTCGTGGAAAAAAACAAAGCTGTTGTTTGACAGCTTGGGGAGCCACGCTTCGAAATCATGTTTTACTGCTTCATAACTGTGAAACCCATCTATATGCAAGAGGTCAATCGATTTGTCAATGAAGTATTCTTTAGCTTCATCAAATGTTGACCTGATCAGTATTGAGAAGCGGTAAAATTCCTTTGTGTTATGAGTTGTAACTTTTTCAAAAATATTTTCTCCATAAAATCCAGCATGTTCATCACCCTTCCATGTATCTACACCATAGCAGGCAGTGTCAATATTCAATGTTTTAACCGCCTGACAAAAAGAAAAATAAGAAGAAGCGGTATGGACGCCCAGTTCTACAATAATTTTGGGCTTCAACACTTCAACTATCCAAAATGCGAATGGAATATGCTCGTTCCATGCTGAGGAAGCATCAATGTAATCCGGTGTCCAGAAAAGGGACTGATATTGAAATAGCTTGTTATTGATTATATTACCTTTCATTTTTATGAACGCACCGTTGGATAATTAGGCTTCACTTCAGAAACTAAAAATTTTTTTAATGCCTCCTTCCACTGTGGCATTTGATTAATTCCTAACTTATTTAGACTTTTATTTTCCAGGACAGAATAAAAGGGTCGTTTCACAACCAGGGGAAAATCTTTTACGCTGGCCGCATACAAAGGTGTCTTTAATTGAAGAGTTTCCCAGATCACTTTTGCAAACTCATACCAGGAAACTTCGCCTTCACAGCTCATGTGATACAAACCGAAAGCATCTGTATTGATGAGGACCGCCGTATTCTTTGCAATATCATATGTGGGAGTAGGTGTTAGAATCTCATCATTTACTACTCTCACTTCAGGCTTTTCGTTTGCCAACTTTATCATAGTGGTAATAAAATTACCACCCTTGGCACGGCACGGTACTTTGCCATAGATACCGGAAACCCTTATCACGTATGACCTCTCACAATAGTTTAATGCAAAATATTCGCCCGAAAGTTTTGTGTTGGCATATACACTTAATGGATTGGGGCGATCATCTTCAGTATAAGGTTTTTGTTTTGCCCCATCAAAAACATAGTCTGTACTGTAGTGCACTAAACGGATCCCAAGCTCCTGCGAAACTTTAGCGAGATTCAGTGCCCCAATGCCATTTATCTGGAAAGCCTTTTCAGGAAATTTTTCCGCTTCGGGAACGATATGGTAAGCCGCAGTATTTAAAAGAATAGAAGGCTTTACCGCTGATAAAGCGTTCCTCACACTATTGATATCGGTTATCTCAATATCGTTATGGTTCAACCCGGTTACGTCATGCTCCAATGACAATACTTCCATGAGATCAGTCCCCAATTGTCCATTAGAACCTATGACTGCAAGTTTCATTAAGCAAGCTGTTTAAAAATATGAATATTGTAATAGTTGGGGTTATCAAAATCCTTGAACTTATCGACGTTTGCGATCAGGTTATTCAAGATAGCACTCACGTCATGTTTTGGTTTAAAGCTGAGCGTGGTAACCGCCTTGTCATTTGTTACCTTGTAATTCCTGAAGTCATTTATGCTCTTTATATTGAGTTTTACCGGTTTGCCCATTTTTGTTTCCACACCCTCTTTTACCAGGTCTGCCACTTCTCCGACTGTATAGTTCCCGCTTGATAAATTAAAAACACCTGTTATACCATCGGCGCTTTCGATTCCACGGATATAAGCACTTATTGCATCCTCGATACTTAAAATAGGTCTCCAGATCGAAGGGTTATTTACGGTAATCACCCCATCCTTAACAGCAGTTTTGAACATGGTATTGACGATCAGGTCAAGTCTCATCCGTGGACTATATCCGCTAATGGTTCCCTTACGAAAGCAGATCACGGAAAAGTCTTTATCTGCCATCTTCAAAACGCCCTCTTCTCCCTGTAGTTTTGAAATACCATAAGGGTAATTGGAGACGGCAGGTGCTGTTTCGTCATATAGTTCATTGACCGTGTAACCGTACACTGAACAAGAACTGGCATAGATAAATTTTCTCACCCCCGCTCTTTTGGCTATGTAAGCGAGGTAAGAAGGTGAAGATGCATTGTAGACAAAATTCTTAGCTGGTGAATGTTCTGCCATAGGATCATTCGAGAGGCCTGCTAAAAAGATCACTTCGTCGTATTCCTTTAACTCATCTTCATGCAGATCAAAAATGTCTTTCTTCATTACTTTTACATCAGAAGGCAGATGATTACCAAACCACAAAAGATCTATCACATCGACTGTATAACCGCGCTCCTGCAGCCTTGGTATCAATGCTGAGCCAACATATCCTGCACCACCCGCAATTAAAATCTTCATGAGTAAGTAAAATTTTTAGAGTCCTGTTTCAGTAACCATTGATCAAGAGTTTGAGCTATCTCGTCTTTTTTAGAAAGTATTGGCCCCTTCACCGGCCATTCAATTCCTATTGCCGGGTCATTCCATAGAATGCCTGATTCTGCCTTGTTGCTGTAAATGCCTGTGCATTTATACTGTATCTCCGCAAACTCGCTCAATACACAAAACCCCCTCGCAAAACCTGCTGGCGCAAATACCTGTTTTCGATTTTCGACGGAAGCCTCAACGCCCATCCATTTTCCTAAAGTTGGTGAGCCAATGCGTATGTCAACAGCAACAAGAAAAGCCGTCCCCTGTGTTACCCGCATCAATTTTCCCATGGGCGGCTCCCATTGAAAGTGTAATCCCCTGACAACATTTTTTGCCGAGCGGGAATGATTATCCTGCACAAATTCCAGGTTTAAGCCAAATTCAGAAAATTTATCCTTTCGATACGTCTCTGTAAAGAAACCACGGTCGTCCTGGAAAATATCGGGAGTAATTATTAACAGGTCCCTGAGGCCTGTCTGTTCGACCTTGAATTCCATACGGAGGGTTAGTGATTTTTGGCTGCAAAAATATGTTTTCACATAAAAATATGTGGATTTAACGCAGATTTCTTTTAACAAAGAACAGAGATAATGAAGAAGCGGAACATTTTAATTGATCCATGTCATACACACAGAAACATTACTATTTTTTCTATCACATTAAATCAAGGAGGTCTATCGCTTTGACATACCAAGGTGACATTGCCAACCTGGGCTCGGCACCAAACGTCTTGTGGCAGAGACATTGATTAAAATACAATAGCCTCCGGAACTCCGAAGGCTATTAACAAGCAATGAGAAAACTATTCGCTGTAGGGGGAGGATTCGAACCTCCACGGGGCAGTTAGCCGCAGCACAAAACTTAGTGGTCAACCCTGGTCAGGCCTCCCGATAGATCGGGACGTCGGCTCTATGCTGTGTTTATACTGTGATCCCCACCCCCGAGACAAGAGGGCATGTCTGCCAAAGGTTTCATCACCCCACAGTATGACAAATGAGTAATCAGTGATCAGTAATGAGTGACTCGATTAGAGTACAGGAAACTCATTACTCATTATTCATCACTCATCATTTAAAAGAACTGGATAGAACAAAAATAAGCCAATGGGCAATTTTATTCCAAATTATTCAACAATTATTTTGAAATTATAGAAATTATCCAAATATTTGTTTGCAAATTGAATTTTATCAAAAACCACACTCTAAAATGGCGGCCAAATTAAATCTTGACAAACTCGACCTGCAAATCATTCATCACATGATGGAAGACGCTGAGATCTCTTATGCAGATCTTGGCAAAAAATTATTCGTGTCCGGGGGTACAATCCATGTTCGGATTAAAAAGCTCCAGGAAGCCGGTATCGTTAAAGGTACAAAACTCAATGTAGACCTCAAGCAACTGGGTCATGACGTGATAGCCTTTATCGGCATTTACCTTGAAAAAAGTTCTTTATATGATTCGGTTGAAAAAGAACTACAAAAGATCTCTGAGATCGTTCGTCTCAATTACACTACCGGCAATTACAGCATGTTTGCTGAGGTGGTTTGCAAAGACATTAACCAATTGAGATTTGTTTTGCATGATCAGCTCCAGAAAATAAAAGGCATTGAAAGGACCGAAACTTTTATTTCACTCACAGAAAGTTTTAACCGTAATGCCAAAGTGTTGAATTGATTTTATGGTACCAGCTTCTATGCGACGATCATCGTCTGTTGTGTCACTCTCTTGTACGACTGGTAACTCTATTCGGCTAATTAAGATATTGAGATATTGGATATTGGGATATTGTACTCTCAAATATGTCAATATCCAAACATCATCTCCAATTCACCATTTACCTCCCGATAGCTATCGGGGCAACACTCAGCTCTCATGAGTCATTCCAAATTTTACTCGTCTTTATTATTGCTCATCACTCTTAATGCCCTCATTAAGCCGTTCTGGATCTTTGGAATTGACCGACAGGTTCAAAATATAACTGGCACAGTCGAATACGGAACTTATTTTTCTTTATTGAACCTTTCGATTGTTTTTGGATTTTTACTTGACTGGGGGCTAACAAATTTTGTCAACCGTGAATTAGCAGCCAGCAAAACAGAATTGCAGGAGCACCTCGGTAGCTTTTTTTTGCTGAAGATCCTGTTCGCTGTTATTTATACCGCCGTTGTAATGATAGTGGCGATATTATCAGGTGTGAACCGATGGGATATTTTAGCGGGAGTGATGGCGATCCAATTTCTCACGTTTTTATTTCTCTTTTTGCGAAATATCGTCACAGCTAACCAGTGGTTCACGACTGATGCGTGGTTATCAGTGCTTGACAAATCTCTCATGATCCTGATCGCCGGTAGCTTTATTTTTCTGCCCGCAATTTTCGGGTCAATAAACATTGACAAATTTTTATTGGCCCAGGTACTGTCCACAACTGTCGCTATTATCATTGTTGTTGTCATTTTATATTCAAACAAGATCACTTTTAAAAAACCCAGACTTAACTTTTTTACCCGGCCTGTGATTTACTCCGTGCTTCCCTTTGCACTAACCGTTTTCCTGATGTCTGTCCACGTCCGGGCTGATGGTTTTTTATTGGAAAGGATCCGTCCCGACGGCGCGCATCAAGCCGGCATTTATGCGGCCGCCTATCGCCTGCTCGATGCGTCAAACATGGTCGGCTTCCTGATAGCGTCATTCTTCATGCCCTTTATCGCAAGGCTGTGGTCTGAGAATCAACCCCTGGAAAAAACGATTTTGCAAACACGTCACCTGCAGTTGATGTTCGCGATTACCATTGCGGCCATTGCCGTTACGCTCGCTCCATGGCTACAAAAAATCCTTTATCACAGAAATGACGGATACAGTATAAGAGTCTTACAATGGTGCCTTCCTGTTTTAATAGGTTATTCCTTTGTACAGGTGTACGGCACGGTCATGACGGCCACTGGGAGTATCGTTACCTTTTGTTATTTAAATCTTGCAGCCGTATTTATCAATATAATCCTGAATCTTTTTTTAATCCCCTCATATGGTGCTTTTGGCTGTTGCATTTCAGCTCTGTGCAGCCAGGCTTTCCTGGCAGTTGCAACTATGACGTTTGTCAATAACAAATTAAAAATTGCCGCAGACGCAAGGTCACTGGCACTTTATTTACTGAATGGTTTGTTGGCCTGCACAGTCCTATACTTCCTGGGAAAAACATCTCTTAACACCTTCTTTGTTTTGCTTATTACTATGTTAGTCAGCTTTCTCCTGATGTGGTCGACAAAAATGATCTCTTTAACCAGCTTGTTGGGTTTTCTAAAAAAACAATAGCTTCAACTAAAAAAGAGTCAATGCCCGATCTTTTTGATCTTCTGTGGCGGTGGCGCAAACAAATCTTGCGCTGGTACTTACAACATTGATCGTAACTACAGGGATCGCTTTTCTTGTTCCAAAAAGATATTTAAGTAAGGCAGCAGCCTGGATTTAAAAAAGGTGAAAGGAGGTTCCAGGACATTGTCATCGCCACGAAAAGATATACTGAACGAAATAGAAAACTACATCGCGCTTATGAACAACGGTGAATAAATGAATTCGGCAGAAAATCCGGAAAATAAGCTGAGGCTACAGATACTTTTTGAGCTCTTCAACAAGCTCAGTCTTTGTAATGGGAATTCCCATGACCTTATTATAACCAACCGCATTTACAAAATAAACATCGCGAATGATCTTTACTAACTGTCCGTTATTGATCTCGGGAATGATGACCGTTTCAAAATTTCTCAAAATTTCTCCAAGATTTTTCGGGAATGGTCGCAGATACCGCAAATGTGCATGAGCAACAGGATGACCCACGGCTAATAATTCTGCAACAGCTGTTTTTATAGCACCGTATGTAGAACCCCAGCCAAGCACTAAGATTTTGCCTTTTGCGGGACCATTGTCAATCTTTTGTTCAGGAATATAGTCAGCGATCTTGTCTACTTTTTCCTGCCTGATCTTTACCATCAATTGATGATTCTCGGGTTCATAACTCACATTACCAGTAATGTTTTCCTTTTCTAATCCGCCAATCCGATGTTCAAGTCCCGGTGTTCCGGGTATAGCCCATGGACGAGCTAATCTTTCATCGCGTAAGTAAGGCAGCAATTTTTCTTCGCCATGTCCGAGTTCTGTTTTAAAATTTACATGGATCGGAGGCAACTGATCCGATGTTGGGAATTTCCAGGGTTCAGCTCCATTGGCAATGTACCCATCACTCAAAAATATCACCGGTATCATGTGTTGAACGGAAACCCTTACTGCCTCGTAGATCGCATCGAAGCAGTCAGCAGGTGTCGATGCAGAGATCACTGGCATTGGGCACTCACCGTTCCTTCCGTAGTAAGCTTGTAATAGATCACTTTGCTCCGTCTTTGTTGGCAATCCGGTTGATGGTCCTCCGCGTTGAATGTCACAAATGATCAAAGGAATTTCGAGCATGACAGCAAGCCCCATCGCTTCGGCCTTCAATGCCATGCCAGGTCCCGAAGTGGTGGTAACACCCAATTGCCCGCCATAAGCAGCACCTATTGCAGAGGTGATAGCAGCAATTTCATCTTCAGCCTGGAAAGTTTTTACGCCAAAGTTTTTGTGCCGGGCCAACTCATGTAAAATATCCGATGCCGGTGTGATCGGGTAAGAACCGAGAAATAATGGTAATCCACTTTTTTGAGAGGCGGCAATCAATCCATAAGCAATCGCCTGGTTACCCATGATGGAACGGTAAGTTCCACTTTCCATTCTTGCTTTTTCAACCTTGTAGGTAGTTGTAAAAGTTTCCGTAGTATCTCCGTAATTGTAACCAGCCTGTAATGCCTTTAAATTGCTATTGAGTATTTCATCTTTCTTTCCAAACTTTTCTCTTAAAAATTGTGACGTACTGTCCATATCCCTGTTGTACATCCAGTACAAAAATCCAAGCACGAACATATTTTTTGCCCGGTCCTTTTCTTTTGTACCCATCGTAAACTCCTTCAACGCCTCACGTGTCATCTTCGTTACATCGATCTTTATCAGATCATAATTTTCAAGGCTATGATCTTCAAGAGGGTTTACTCCATCAGCATAATTGGCAAGTCTGAGATTCTTTGAATCAAATCCATCCGTATTGGCGATTATCTTTCCTCCCTTTTTCAACTGTTTTAAATTTGTTTTCAACGCAGCGGCGTTCATCGCTACAAGTACATCGCACAGATCGCCAGGAGTAAAAACCGGGTTACTTGAAAATCGCAGTTGGTAGCCACTAACTCCGGGCAAGGTTCCTTGTGGGGCACGAATTTCTGCAGGAAAATCAGGAAAGGTGGCAACGTCTATTCCCAACAGGGCGGTATTATTGGTAAACTGGCTGCCGGTCAACTGCATCCCGTCACCGCTATCCCCGGCAAATTTTATCACGACATCATTGAGTACTTCTTGTTTGCGGATCATTTTAAAATAATTATTCGGCGAATTTAATATAAGTTGGTGAGTGGTCAATGGCGTAAGACGTGAGACGTGAAATGACAGATGAACTGACGATTCACGACTGACGATTCACGAGTTTATTCCCTTCCATCAAGGAGATTTCCCAGGCCTCCAAGAATACTCCCTTCCTCTTTCCGGTGATAGGTGCCATATTCAACAAGTCTGCCTGCGAGGCGACTGATAGGCAACGATTGTATCCAAACTTTACCAGGACCGCGAAGTATGGCAAAAAACAGCCCTTCGCCTCCAAACATCCAGTTACGAATGCCGCGGACGAATTCAATATCGAAATCAATTCCGCTGGTATAGGCTACCACACAACCCGTATCGACTTTCAAAATCTCACCGGGACTCAATTCCTTTTCCAACACGTAACCACCTGCATGTACAAAGGCCATTCCGTCACCTTCAATTCTTTCCATAATAAAACCTTCACCTCCGAAGATTCCGGTACCCAATCTTTTTTGAAATTCAATCCCAATACTTACTCCTTTCGCAGCGCACAAGAATGCATCCTTCTGTGCAATGATCCGTCCTCCTAACTGCTGCAAATCGAGAGGAATAATTTTTCCTGTATAGGGAGCGGCAAAAGAAACTCGCTTTTTTCCCTGCCCGACATTGGTAAAGGCTGTCATAAATAAACTCTCCCCAACGAGCACTCGTTTGCCTGCAGAAAATAATTTTCCCAGCAATCCTGCCTGCTGTTGTTGACTACCATCACCAAAAATTGTTTGCATTTGTATTCCATCATCCATCATCATCATGGCTCCGCTTTCAGCAATAGCAGTTTCATTGGGATCAAGCTCCACTTCTACAAATTGTAATTCTTCCCCATAGATCTTATAATCTATTTCGTGATTGGCTCGTGTAGCATAACTCATTTTTCAAAGTTTTTCCGAAGGTAAAAAAGATTTCTGCCGTGAAATCTTATGAAATTTATAAAGGATATGAAAGTTCGATTCATATAGGGACAACCTAATAAAATAGGAGCGTCCCGACAAAGTCGGGACGCTTTCTGATCTTCCCGCAAAAAGCAGTCATCTCAGCGGGCTAAAACCAACTATTACAACATGAATAACTCACCCGAGAGACGGGTTAA
>Ga0207670_10002144_pt1 | contig 10326 bp, 8 predicted proteins | sample KBSS23HmetaG_FD_184339 | JGI IMG/M metagenome (GOLD analysis project Ga0207670, IMG submission 184339) | Switchgrass rhizosphere microbial communities from Kellogg Biological Station, Michigan, USA - KBS S2-3H metaG (SPAdes) (version 2) | ecosystem: Host-associated > Plants > Roots > Rhizosphere... | reverse complement strand
CACATCCTGCGCGCACTTCAACTACCCGCGCGTTATGCGATCACCGCGGATGTGCCGCCGGCGGCATTCGACGAATGGCAGCAACGCATTCGTCGTGCCATCGCAGCGGGGCAGTCGATGGTGCTGCTGCGGTTTCCGCAATGGTCGACGACGGAAGTACGGAAACTTGCGGCGAGCCTGTTGGACGAGGCGCGCACGCAGGGTGCCCATCTGCTGCTAAGCGGCGACGTGGAAGGCGCGCTGGCGCTGGGGCAGGGTGTGGGCGTCCAGCTGAAATCAGCGCAGCTGGTGAGCTGGCAGGAGCGTCCCTTGCCGGTCTCGCAATGGGTGGGAGCCAGTTGCCACCATGCGGATGATCTTGAGCGAGCGGTGCAGGTCGCCGATTTCGCTACCCTATCGCCGGTGGCTTCGACGGCATCGCATCCTGATGCTACGCCGCTGGGTTGGGATGCGTTCGCACGGCTGGTCGACAGGGCCGCTGTGCCGGTCTATGCACTCGGCGGCATGACGTTGGATCAACTCGATGCCGCTCGGCACGCCGGCGGGCAGGGCGTGGCCGGTATCCGCGGGTTCTGGTGAAGGTGGTTTAGCCCTTCGCCTGCGCGAGCGACAGATAGCGCGTGTGCAGTTCGATCACAGCCTTGTCGAGCGCCGATTCTTCGCCGCTGTTGTCAATGACGTCATGCGCCAACGCGAGACGTTGTTCGCGACGCGCCTGGCGTTCGATCATGCGCCGTGCCAGCGCTTCATCGATACCGTCTCGCTGCAGCAGGCGTTCCAGCTGTACCGATTCGGGCACATCCACGACCAGCACGCGGTCCACCCAGCGGTAGTGGTCGTGGTTCTCGGCGAGCAGGGGGATGGCAAGCATGCAGTAGGGACCGCGGTCGGCCAGTACGCGTTCGCGCAGCCACCCCCGGATGCGCGGATGCGTGATGGCTTCCAACGCACGCCGTTCCGACTCGTTGGCGAATACGCGCTGGCGCATCGCGGCGCGATCCAATTGCCCCTTCGCGTCCAGCACTTCCGCACCGAAATGCGCCGCGATGGCGGCCAGGCCTTCCGAACCCGGCGCGATGACTTCGCGCGCCGCGACGTCGGCATCGTAGACATGGATGCCCAATGCTTCGAACCGTCGCGACACCGCACTCTTGCCGGCGGCGATGCCGCCGGTGAGAGCAACCACATAGGCAGTATGCGGCGCGGTCAACGCAGGCCCGTCAGCTGCATGTACTGCAGCAGCAGCCATTCGCCAGCAACGAACCACACCCATCCCGCCGCAGCGATGAAGGGGCCGAAGGGCATCGGAATATCACGGCCGTGCTTGCGCAACGCAATCATGCTGCCGCCCACGATCGCGCCAATGAACGAGGACAGCAGGATCACCGGCAGCAACGCTGTTGGCCCCATCCAGGCACCGAGCGCGGCGAGCAGCTTGAAGTCGCCATAGCCCATGCCTTCCTTGCCGGTCAGCAGCTTGAACAACCAGTACACGCTCCACAAGCTGAGGTAGCCGATGGCAGCACCGAGAATCGCTGTGTTCGGCGCCACGAACAGCGGCACCAGGCTGAGCAGCAAGCCCAGCCAAAGCAGCGGGTAGTTCAACTGATCGGGCAGGTATTGCGTGCGGAAATCGATGCCGGCCAGCGCCAGCAGCATCCAGGTGAATACCAGTCCGGCCAAGGCCGCCCAGCTGGCGCCGAACTTCCACACGATCACCGCACTGGCCAGGCCGCTGAGCAGTTCGACCAGCGGGTACTGGATGGAAATGGCGGCCTTGCAGTAACGGCAGCGCCCGCCTAGCAGTAGCCATCCGAACAGCGGGATATTGTCCCGGACTGCGAGCGGATGCTTGCAGTGAGGACAATGCGACGGCTCGCGCACGATGCCGGGCGGCAGCGGTTGGCCGTCGGGCTCGATGGCCAGCGTGTCGAACGCATCGAGTCGCCATTGCGCCATCAGACGTTCGGGCAAGCGCAGGATCACCACATTGAGGAAGCTGCCGACCAGCAGGCCGAGTACGCCGGCGGCAATCGTCCAGCCCCAGATAGGAAGTTCAAGCATGCGCGATTCCGAAGCCTTGATATGAAAAAGGCCCCCCCTCCCGGCGGGAGAGGGGCCTGGACGTACGAGAGCTTACACGGTGCTGGCGAGCTTGAAGATCGGCAGATAGAGCGCGATCACCATGCCACCGACCAGCACACCGAGGATCACCATGATCATGGGTTCGAGCAGGCTGGAAAGCGTATCGACGGCGTTCTCCACTTCCTCTTCGTAGAACTCGGCCACCTTGAACAACATATGGTCGAGTGCACCGGATTCCTCACCGATGCCGACCATCTGCACCATCATGTTGGGGAACAGGCCCGTCTGGCGCATGGACAGCTGTAGCTGATGGCCGACGGAGACGTCTTCGCGCATCTGCTTGACCGCGTCGCCGTAAACGATGCTGCCCGTAGCGCCGGACACGGCATCCATGGCTTCTACGAGCGGCACGCCGGCCTTGAAGGTGACGCCCAGGGTGCGCGCGAATCGGGCCAGTGCAGAGTTGCGCAGGATATTGCCGATGACTGGCATTTTCAGCATGAACCGGTCCAGGAAATGCGCAAACTTCAATGATCGCTTCTTGAAAAAGACCAGCGCGCTGATACTGCCTATCACGCCAACCAGCAAGGCCCACCAATACGACTTCATGAACTCTGATGCGCTCACGACCACCTGGGTCGGTGCCGGCAGCTCGGTGCCGGCATCCTTGAAGGTCTGAGCGAATACGGGCACCACGAACAGCAACATGATCACGCAGACCAGGAACGCCACCGCCATCACCATGATCGGGTAGAACAAGGCTTTCTTGATCTTGGCCTTGAGTGCTTCCGTACGTTCCTTGTAGGTGGCCACGGTGTCCAGCACCGTATCGAGCACACCGGCCGACTCGCCGGCATGTACCAGGTTGCGATAGAGCTCGTCGAACTGCACCGGATACTTCGCCAGCGCTTCGTGTAGGGCCGAGCCACCCTCGATGGTCTGCTTGACGTCCGTCAGGATGTTCTTGAAGCGGATGTTCTTCTGACCATCGGCGATGATGTCGAAGGACTGCACCATCGGCACGCCCGAGGCCATCATGGTGGCAATCTGGCGGCTGAAAATGGCGACGTCTCGCGGCTTGACCGTGCTTCCCGACGAGCCGAACAGCGGCTTGCCGCGTTCCTTGACCGTCTGGGGATTCATGCCCTGGCGGCGCAGCTCGGCTTTGACGAGCGAGGCGTTTTTCGCCGTCATGTCGCCTTTCATGCGCTTGCCGCGCTTGTCGAGCGCAATCCAGTCGTAGGTGGTCAGTTTGCTGACTTCGGCGCGCTGGGCGCCGAGCGACTTCACGTTCTTAGCGGTGGCCACGGCCATAGCACTTCCCCCTGCTGTTACGGTCGGGCCGCCTCAGGATGGCGGCCGTCTTATCGGTGCAGCTTAAGACATTCCCTAGGGCCAATACGTGGCACCTGACGCAACTTCGGTGCGACGGGCTGCCCACCCGGACACCCTATCCGGCCAGAAGCGGGATCAGTCCTTCGTTACGCGGTCGATCTCGGCCAGGCTGGTCATGCCCTTCTTGACCTTCAACAACGCGGAGGCGCGCAGATCGTTAACACCGGCCTTCTTGGCCGCTTCCGCGATCTGCAGCGTATTGCCGCCCTGAAGAATGATCTTCTGGATTTCCTCGAGCATCGGCATGACCTGGTAGATGCCCACGCGGCCCTTGTAACCCTCGTTGCAGCTGTCGCAACCCACGGCCTCATACACGGTCAGGCCGGCATCAATGTCCTCCTGCGTGAACCCGGCGTCCAGCAACGTCTGCGGCGGCAGTTCGATGGGTCGTTTGCAGTCGTGCAGGCGTCGCGCCAGGCGCTGCGCAATCACCAGCGTCACCGAAGAGGTGATGTTGTAGGGCGCAATGCCCATGTTCATCATGCGCGAGATGGTCTGCGGCGCATCGTTCGTATGCAGGGTGGAGAGCACCATATGGCCGGTCTGCGCGGCTTTCACGGCGATCTCGGCCGTTTCCAGGTCGCGGATTTCGCCCACCATGATCACGTCCGGATCCTGTCGCAGGAACGAGCGCAGGGCGGCCGCAAAGGTCATGCCGCGCTTGACGTTCTGCTGGACCTGGTTGATGCCCTCGACGCGGATTTCCACCGGGTCTTCGACCGTCGAGATATTGCGCTCGGCCGTGTTGAGGATATTCAGTGCCGTGTAGAGCGATACCGTTTTACCCGAGCCGGTGGGTCCGGTTACCAGCACCATCCCATAGGGCTTGTGGATGGCGTCGATGTAAAGCTGTTTTTGCGCTTCCTCGTAGCCCAAGGCGTCGATACCGAGCTTGGCCGCAGAGCCGTCCAGGATACGCAGCACGATCTTTTCGCCGAACAGCGTCGGCAGGGTGCTGACACGGAAGTCGACCGAACGGCTCTTGGACAGATTGAGCTTGATGCGCCCGTCCTGCGGCACACGGCGCTCGGCGATGTCCAGGCCCGACATCACCTTGATGCGCGAGGAGATGCGCGCTGCCAGCTTCATCGGCGGGCTGGCGACGGCACGCAACATACCGTCCATGCGCAGGCGCACGCGATACTGCGTTTCGAACGGTTCGAAATGGACGTCGGAGGCGCCGCGCTTGATGGCGTCCACCAGGATCTTGTTGACGAACTTGACCACCGGGGCGTCGTCGTTCGCGTTGGCGTCGATGCCGGTGGATTCGGCTTCCTCGTCGCCGCCCTCCAGTGTCAGTTCATCGAAATCACCGCCGCCCATCTCGGGCACGGCGTTGCTCATGGTGTTCAGGGTCGTCTCGATGACGCGGAAGAGCTGGCCACGCTCGACCAGGATCGGTTCCACCATGCAGTTGGAGTGGAACTTGATCTCGTCCAGCGCATGCGACTGCATCGGGTCGGCAATGCCGACGAACAGCCGCTTGCCGCGCTTGAACAGCGGCAACGCCTTGTGCTTGTTGATCAGCGCTTCGCTGATCAGGTTCGTCGGCAGGTTGGCCGGAACCAGGGCGCTCACGTCCATCATCGGCATGCCGAATTCATCGGAGGCGATGCGGGTCAGGCGGGCGCTGTCGACCAGGTTGTTGTCCAGCAGCCAGGCCGTCAGCGAGGCCTTGCCCTGAGTCGACTCGGCCACGGCCCGCCGGACATCGGTCTCCGGCAGCACATCTTCCGATACCAGCCTGCGCGCCAGGCCGGTAAGGCCCGCGAGCGACGGTTGCATTAGCGTTGACATAGCGAAACGGCCCAGCCCCCTGATACGAAGGGAATTTACCCCAGTTGACGGGGTTGGTCATCCCAGCAGCTCAGGGTTTGAAAGCCCCGGGGTGACCGGGCGCACAGAACCAGCCTGAATCGAGCGCACGGAACCTGCATGCAACAGCCATGCCTCGCGGGTTTTGGCCGTAGACCGCGCCGTGGCGTTGGGATAGAAAGGCCCGCCAGTCCCCAAGAAGCGCCATCAGTGACCCAGCCCGACACCCAGCCGCCCTTTCTCGTCTTCGGCGCCCCTCGTATCGAGGAGGCTGAGATTGCCGAGGTCGAGGCCTGCCTGCGCTCCGGTTGGCTTGGTACAGGCCCCAAAGTCGCGCAGTTTGAGCGAGATTTCGCCCGCTGGCGGAACGTGCGGCCCTCGCAGGTGGCCGCCGTCAACTCCTGCACCGCGGCACTCCACGTGAGCATGGTGGCGGCCAACCTGGAGCCGGGCAGCGAAGTCATCACCACGCCGTTGACCTTTTGCGCCACGGTCAACGCCATTCTCCATGCCGGTCTTACCCCGGTGCTCGCCGATGTCGATCCGGTCACGCAGAACATCGACCCGGACGCCATCGAGGCGGCTATCACCCCGCGAACCCGAGCGATCTTGCCCGTTCATTTCGCCGGACGCCCCTGCGCGATGAATCGGATCATGGCGATCGCCAACAAGCACGGCCTGACCGTAATCGAGGACTGCGCCCATGCCATCGAAAGCGAGTTCCAGGGCCAGCCGGTGGGTACCTTCGGCGATTTCGGCTGCTTCAGCTTCTACGTCACCAAGAACGTGGTGACGGGGGAGGGCGGCATGATCCTCGGGCGAGACGAGGAGCGTATCGCCCGAGCCCGCATCCTGGCCCTGCACGGCATGAGCAAGGACGCCTGGCACCGCTTCGGCGACCAGGGCTATCGCCACTACCAAGTGGTCGAATGCGGCTTCAAATACAACATGATGGACCTGCAGGCGGCGATCGGCATTCACCAGCTGGCCCGCGTGGGGAGCAACTGGCAGCGCCGGCAACAGCTTTGGCAGTGCTACGACGAGGCGTTCGCGGACCTGCCGATCGGTCTTCCGGAGGCGCCGGAGGAGGGCACGCGTCACGGCTACCATCTCTATACTGCGATGATTGACGCCGCTCGTTGCGGTTTGGGGCGGGACGCTTTCCTCGAGGCCATGAATGCGTTGGGCATTGGCACCGGCGTGCACTACCTGTCGATACCTGAGCATCCTTACTACCAGCAGCGCTTCGGTTGGCGACCCGAGCAATGGCCCGCGGCAATGCTCCTTGGCCGCCAGACTGTGAGCCTGCCTTTGTCTCCCGCCATGTCAGATGGCGATGCTCAGCGAGTGATCGATGCGGTGCGGTCGCTCATTCGGGCCTGAGCGCGATATTGGGCCTCCCTTTTAGCCTATGTGATCCACTGCCCGCTCTGGCGCCCGCTTCTTCAAAGATGGCCGGGGCGCTCGGGTTATGATGCCGCCTCACACCCGGGGAAATGCTCTTGAATCGTCTAAGCATCATCCTGCCCGCGAAAAACGAAGGGCCGGCACTCAAAGACCTACTGCCACGCTTGCGCGAGGCACAGCCCGAGGCCGAGATCATCGTGGTGGACGACGGTTCTACTGACGATACGCGGGACATTTGCGCGGAAGCGGGTGTGCAGTGCCTGTCCTCGCCATACTCGATGGGAAACGGCGCAGCTATCAAGCGCGGTGCGCGCGCTGCCACAGGCGAGCTGCTGGTTTTCATGGATGGTGACGGACAACACGACCCTGCCGACGTCGCGCGGCTGCTGGCTAAGTTGGCCGAAGGTTTCGACATGGTGGTTGGCGCACGTGACTGGAGCAGCCAGGCGGGCGTGGGTCGCGGCGTCGCCAACACCATTTACAACTGGCTGGCGACGCGGATGACCGGCCACGAAGTGATGGACCTCACCTCCGGCTACCGTGCCGTGCGCGCGGACCGATTTCGCGAATTCCTTCATCTGCTGCCCAACGGATTCTCCTATCCCACGACCAGCACAATGGCCTTCTTCCGGAGTGCGTACCCGGTGGCTTATTTACCCATCAAGGCGGGGCAGCGCGTGGGAAAGAGTCACATCAAGCCCTTGAAGGACGGCATTCGTTTTCTGTTGATCATTTTCAAGATCGCTACGTTGTATTCGCCGTTGAAGCTGTTTGCGCCGGCGAGTGCCATGTTTTTTCTGCTGGGGACGGCCAATTATCTTCGCACGTTCATCGCTTACGGCCGTCTGACGAATGGAAGCACGCTTATGTGGAGCGCTGCGGTCATCGTCTTCCTGATCGGCCTGGTGTCTGAGCAGATCACGGCGCTCACTTACCGGCGTGATGGTTGACCGGCGTGACTGCGCTCGCCTTTGTTCTTCGGGTGCTGGCAATAAGCAGGCACCGATGAAACCGAATTCCCAACGGCCAGCTTTGCTTCCTCGCCTCCTGGTTACGACGTCAACGTATCCGCGATGGCGGGATGATCCCGAGCCTGGCTTTGTGCACGAACTTTGCAAGCGGCTGACGCAGCGTTTTGAAGTGACTGTGTTATGTCCGCATGCTCGTGGCGCAAAGGTCGACGAGGAAATCGATGGAGTCTGCATTCGTCGATTCCGGTACGCACCCCATCGCCTAGAAACGTTGGTCAACGATGGCGGCATTTTGGCCAATCTTGCTCGCAGTCCTTGGAAGTGGCTATTGATGCCGGGGTTCGTGCTCGGTCAATGGCTTGCCCTGCGACGCCAGTATCGTCGGCTGCAACCAGACATCGTGCATTGCCATTGGCTGTTGCCGCAGGGCCTTGTGGCCACAGTAGCTGGATTGAAGCCAGTGGTGGTGACGTCGCACGGCGCCGATCTTTTCGCGCTCGATGGACGAGTCTTCCGGGCACTGCGTGCCTGGGTCAGCGCGCGCGCGCGCGCGGTGACCGTGGTCAGCGAAGCCATGCGCCGTCGATTGAGCGAGGAAACTCCCACCGCTCGCGCCTCGACAATGTCCATGGGTGTAGACATGGAGACGCGCTTTACAGAAGGTGATGGAAAGCGTTCGCCGAATGTAATCCTTGCGGTGGGGCGGCTCGTAGCAAAAAAAGGCCTGATTTATCTTATCGAAGCTATGCCGAAGATCTGTTCGGCGTATCCGCAGGCCCGACTCGATATCGTGGGATTTGGTCCGGAACTGGAACGCTTGCAGCAACGCGCGCGACTGCTGGGTGTGCAGACGGCTGTTCGCTTCTTGGGCCCCCTTCCGCAAACCGAGTTGGCCGGCCATTATCGCTCTGCTGCGGTTTTTGTGGCGCCGTTCATTGAAGCGCCAGGAGGCGACCAGGAGGGTTTGGGCTTGGTTGTCGCCGAGGCTATCGGGTGCAGCTGCCCCGTCGTGGTCGGCGACGTACCGGCGGTACATGACTTGATAGAGGATTCACCTGAGTGCATCGTCCCGCAGCGAGATGCTGAAGCCTTGGCGGCCGCCGTTGTTCGGGTCCTGAAGGATCCAGATGGTGCACGTGTTCGCGCACGTGCACTTCGTGACGTCGTTTCGCGGAAATTTTCATGGGACGCCGTAGCGAAGAGATATATTGACTTGTTCGAAAGCATCGTCAGCGAGGAACGTCGCCGTGATTGACGGCAACGAGCGCGCGCAGGCCCCCGCGATGGGCGATGCTTCTCGGCGCGACCGGTGGCTTAGGCGTTTGCGCCCGGGAGCGATGGCCCGTAGCTCAGTCTTCGTCATGTTGTGGAGTGGAGTAAGACTTGCCGCTCAACTCGTTTGGGTATTGCTGCTGGCGCGAAGGTTGGGGGCGTCCACTTATGGAACGTTCTCCGGTATCGCATCACTGGCTCTTGCGATCAGCGGGTTCGTCGGGCTGGGGCTGGGTTTGCGGATGTATCAGTGCGCAACCCGCGATCCGGCTACGTTTTCAGCTGGCTGGAGGCTAGCGCTGCAGGCGCTGGCGTTGACGGGTCTCGTGCTGGCCATCCTCTTCTTCCCTATCGCTCTGAAAATCTTCCACACAGCAGACTGGGGGTTATTGCTGGCCATTGCATTGTCCGAACTGGTCCTGGCGCCTGTGGTGTCTCTGGTTGCTTATGGATATGCATCTCACGGATGGATGGGCCATGCGGCCGCTGCCCCGGTGCTGCTTTCATGCGCGCGGATTCTGGCGGTTCTTGCGCTATATTTGTTTCCGCTAGGCGTGAGCATCGGGGTCTACGGCTGGCTGCATGCGCTTGCTACCGGTCTGGCGGCGGCCGCATTGTTGTGGATCTTCACACGCCGAATGGGCATCCGGCACACAGATGGATCGCTGCGTTGGATCGATGTGCGGACGGGACTCGGGTTTTCTGCGATTCAAGCCAGCGGCTTGGCGCTCACCACTTTGGACAAATCATTTGCGCTGCGTTGGGGCGGCGATATCGTGGCTGGCCGCTATGTGGCGGCGTATCGGTTTGTCAGCGTTGTAGCTCTGCCGGTGGATTCACTGATGATGGTAGCAATGCCGCGCTTGTTCAAGGCGGGCGAGAAGAGGGGCCGAGGCAGTTTCTCCATGTTGCTGGCGCTTGCCTTTGTCATGGGCGGTTATGGTGCGCTGATGGGCGGACTGATTTGGTACAGCGCCGATGTGCTTCCCTGGCTTCTGGGCAGCAGCTTTGTCGGAACGCAGATCGCCGTGCGCATGCTGGCCGCCTATGTGCCGCTTTACTGTATCCGCACGTTGGGTACCAATATTCTTTTGGGCTTTGATTGGAAACGTTGGCGTTTCGCCTTCGAACTCACCGCATTGGTGTGCATGTATGTCGTGGCTGCATGGCGTATACCCGAGGCTGGTCTGAGCGGTGCCGTCGAAGCCTTGCTCGCAGCGGAACTCGTATTGGGCGCGCTCGCTTGGGCGCGCGTCCTTTTCGGCTTGGCACTGCGCAGGCCGGAGGTGGCATGAGCAACGACTATTTACACTCGCTGCGCGAATTCGAGCTCAACCGGGCGTTACCGGAATTTTTGAGAGTGGCCAAGAAAACGGCGGAT